>Ga0307296_10000235_pt1 | contig 24196 bp, 26 predicted proteins | sample ER_DNA_153_FD_194467 | JGI IMG/M metagenome (GOLD analysis project Ga0307296, IMG submission 194467) | Bulk soil microbial communities from the East River watershed near Crested Butte, Colorado, United States - ER_DNA_153 | ecosystem: Environmental > Terrestrial > Soil > Floodplain | place... | reverse complement strand
CCTGGCCGTCGAGCACGGCCAGGACGGGCTGGAGGCGGCCGCCCTGGAGCAGCTCGGCTGGACTGCCTACTACGGCCGCGACCACCAGGCCGCCTCCGAGCTGAGCCCGCAGGCCCGGGAGCTGGCCGAGCGGGCGGTGGCGGCCCGCCGGGCCCGGCCGACGGCGCTGCTGCTGGCCGCCCGCATGCGCCACGCCGAGGGGGACCTGGCCGGGGCCAGGGAGGCCTTCGACGCCGTGCTCGCCGCCCCCGACCCGGCCACCCAGGCGGCCGGCCCGGCCTACCTGGGCTTCCTGCTGGAGCACAGCGACCGGTTCGCCGAGGCCCGCCGGCTGCTGGACCGCAGCATCGAGGCCTGCCGGGCCGCCGGGCTGTTCCGGCCCATGCTCACCTCGTGCTTCGCGGCCGCCCTGGCCTGCGGCAACCTGGGCGACCTGGGGGGCGCGCTGGACCGCCTGGCCGCGCTGGAGCGCCTGCTGGCCGACGTCGAGGACCGCTTCTACCACGCCCGGGCGGCCACCGCCGGCTCCTGGCTCTGGCGCGAGCTGGGCGATCCGGGCCGGGCCCGGGCCCTGGCCGAGCAGGCCGTGGAGCTGCTCGGTCCGGCCACCACCGGCACCCATCCCGGCCTGCACGCCCAGCTCGCCCTGGCCGAGTGCGCCCTGCTGGCCGGCGACCAGGGCGAGGCGGCCGCCCTGCTGGAGCGGGCCGGCGGCCAGCTGGAGCGGCCGTTCGGCTACCGCTGGCGGGTCGAGCTGCGCCACGCCGAGCTGTCCAGCCGCCTCGACCCGCCGGCCGCCGAGGGCCTGCTGGGACTGGCCCGGACCTACGGCTCGACCAAGTACCAGGCCCTGGCCCTGGCCCGCCTCGGCCGCCGCCCCGAAGCCGCCGAGCTGGCGGCCGCCGCCGGCTCCGACTACCTGCTCGCCCAGGTGGCCCCGCCGGCCCAGGCCCGCGCCGCCGTCGACCGCATGGCCGCCGCCCTGCCGACCGAGCTGCGCCCGGCCTTCCTGCGGCGGGGCCACCTGGCCGGGGTCGTCGCCCGGGGTTAGCGGCGGCCGACCCCCAGCACCAGCCGGGGGGACCAGGGGAGGGTGTCGGGGGGGAGGGCGGCCACGGCCGCGATGGCCTCGCGGCGGATGGCCGCCGGGTCGTCGACCAGGCCGGCCACGCCGACGGTGGCCAGGCGGTAGTCGACGAAGGCGGCCGCGCCCGGCCAGGGGAGGTCGACGGCGACCTCGGCCACCTCGGCGCGCAGGCCGGCGCCGTCGAGCAGGGCCCGCACGGCGGCGGGGGAGCCGACCCGCTCGCCGAGCTCGTCGGCCAGCACCCCGGCGGCGCTGCGGTCGCTGCCGGCGTGGCGGGCCACCACCTCCATGACCGCCTGCTTGGGGAGGTAGGGGGCTTCGGGCCGGACCCAGGTGAGCACCCCGATCAGGGGTGCGACCCGCGCCATCTCGGCCAGCGCGGCCGCCGGGTCGGGGAAGTGGTTGACGCCGAACGCGCAGCCGGCGGCCGCGAAGGCGTCGTCGCGGAACGGCAGCCGCTCGGCGTCGCCCTGGAGGCGGGCCGCCAGCGGGTTGTGGCGCAGCTGGGCGGCCGACAGGTCGAGGGCGACGGCGACCGGCAGCAGCCGCCCCAGGGCGCCCGACCCGGCGGCCACGTCCAGCACCGGCCCGCCGGCCTCGGCCAGGGCCCGGGCCAGGGGCCGGGCCAGGTAGGAGTAGACGAGCCGGTCGGCGCTGCGCGCGAAGGAGGCCGCGGACGCGTCGTAGGCCTCGGCGAACAGCCGCCTGGCGCGGCGGGCGTCGGTCACGAAGGCGCCCACACCTCCAGGGCGTCCTGGGCCCGTGCCGTCCACCAGGCCAGGTCGGCGGCTTCGCGGGCCCGGATGGCCGGGTCGGGGTGGCCGCTGGCGTGCAGGGCCTTGTCCCAGCCGAGCTGGACCAGACCGCCCAGCAGGGCCAGGCGCAGGGCGTCCTCGTCGTGGCGCCCACCCTCGGCGGCCCGGAAGTCGTCGAGCACCTGCTCGCGGGTGGCGTCGATGCGGCTCCAGTTGATGGCCAGGTACCAGGCGGCCTCGACCGCCGGGGGCGCCCAGCCGGTCTGGGTGCCCCAGTCCAGCATCACCACCCGGTCCTCCAGGAAGCCCAGGTTGCCGAGCTTGAGGTCGCCCTGGATGAGGGTGGAGGGGAAGGCCGACAGGGCGGCCGCGAACGGCTCCGGGTGCTCCAGGATGGCCAGCACCGGCTCGGCCGCCTCGGCCGGGACCACCTCGGCGAACCGCTCCCAGCCGCGGCCGATCAGCTTGGGGACCTCGTCGTCGCCGTCGCGCTCGCGCCGGGTCGTGGCCGGTGACAGGAACCGGTAGCGGTCGACCATCGAGCACAGCTGCAGCGGCGGCTCGTCCCAGAACCGGGCGTGCAGGGCCGCGGCCGCCTCCAGGACCCGCCGGCTGTCGTCGCGGGTCAGGCGGGCGTGGTCGGGGACCAGGCCGGCCGACACGTCGCGCATGATGACCACCCAGCCGCCCCCGACCTGCTCGGCCCCGAGGACGGCGTGGTCGATCACCTCCGGCACCCGGGCCAGCACGCCCGAGGACCACAGCTCGGCCGCCCGGCCGTGGTCTTGGCTGGCCCGCATGATCCAGTCGCCCCCGTCCCGGACGTGCTTGACCACCAGCGCCTCGCCGCCGGCCAGGACCACCCGCTCCAGCAGGCTGCCCGAGCGGCCGTCGGCGGCGGCCAGCGGTTCCCTCCGGACGACGTCCACCAGCAGCGATGTCATGGCCGCGACCCCCTCCTGCGCTCCAGCTCGGGGGCCAGGATCGCCCATCGGCTTGCAGCCGCCTTGCAGTGGTCAGCCGCCCCCGGGCGCGGGCTTGCGCATGTACCACTCGCGGTACTCGGCGCAGCGGCCGTCGGCGTCGAAGCGGAGCAGGAACAGGTTGTCGTACTCGTCGCGCACGGTGCCGTCGGGGTTGAAGTAGCGGCTGGAGCCCCTGGCCACCGCCTGGTCGCCGGCGACCAGCACCGGGCGGTAGCTGCCCTCGTAGGTCCCGGCGTCGTCGCGGTCCTTGATCCAGTCGGCGACGATCGCCTCCCGGCCCCGGACCGGCTCGTGGAAGGGGTCGTAGAAGTAGACGGCGTCGGTGCTGAACAGCGCCCCGATCTCCTCGGGGTCGTAGGTGCCCCAGGCCTGGCTGTAGCCGTCCAGCCAGGCCGCGACCGCCTGTGTGTCCACGGCGTCCTCCTTGATCAGCTGGCCCGCCGGCCGAGCCTACACTGAGCCGATGAGCGACCAGCCCGCCCCGAACCGCCTGATCGACGAGACCAGCCCCTACCTGCTCCAGCACGCCCACAACCCGGTCGACTGGTACCCGTGGGGGCCCGAGGCCCTGGAGCGGGCCCGGGCCGAAGACAAGCCGATCCTGCTCTCGATCGGCTACGCCGCCTGCCACTGGTGCCACGTGATGGCCCACGAGTCGTTCGAGGACGCCGAGACGGCCGCCCAGATGAACGAGCAGTTCGTCTGCGTCAAGGTCGACCGCGAGGAGCGGCCCGACCTGGACGGCATCTACATGGACGCCGTCCAGGCCATGACCGGCCACGGCGGCTGGCCGATGACGGTGTTCCTCACCCCCGAGGGCGGCCCCTTCTACGCCGGCACCTACTACCCCAGGGTCGACCGCCCGGGCATGCCCAGCTTCCGTCGGGTCCTGGCCGCGGTCGCCGACGCCTGGGCCCGGCGGCGCGACGACGTCCGCCGCCAGGGCGACCAGGTCGTGGAGGTGCTGGCCGCCCAGGCCGGCGCCCTGGGCGGCGACGGGGACGGCCAGCTGGGCGAGGAGACCCTGGGCCAGGCCTTCGAGGGGCTGCGGGGCGCGTTCGACGCCACCTGGGGCGGCTTCGGGGCCGCCCCCAAGTTCCCCCAGCCGATGACGCTGGAGTTCCTGCTCCGCTGCCACCTGCGCGGGTTCCCCGGGGCGCTGGACATGGCCCGGCTGACCCTGGACCGGATGGCCGCCGGCGGCATCTTCGACCAGGTCGGCGGCGGCTTCCACCGCTACTCGACCGACGGCCGCTGGCTGGTCCCGCACTTCGAGAAGATGCTGTACGACAACGCCCAGCTGGTCCGGCTCTCCACCCACGCCTGGCAGCTCACCGGCGACGACCGCTACCGCCGTGTGGCCACCCGCACGGCCGACTACCTGCTGCGCGAGCTGCGCCACCCCGACGGCGGGTTCTTCTCCTCCCAGGACGCCGACTCCGAGGGCGTCGAGGGCAAGTTCTTCGTCTGGTCCTTCGACGAGCTGGCCGGCATCGCCGGCGAGCCGGTGGCCCGCCATCTCGGCGCCACCCCCGAGGGCAACTGGGAGGGCACCAACGTCCTGTGGACCCCACGCCCGGCCGACGCGGACCTGGAGGCCCAGGTCGCGGCGGCCCTGCCGCGGCTGTTCGAGGCCCGCGAGGCCCGCGTCCACCCGGCCACCGACGACAAGATCCTGGCCGCCTGGAACGGCCTGGCCATCACGGCCCTGGCCGAGGCCGGCCGCAGCTTCGGCGAGCCCCGCTACCTGGACGCGGCCCAGGCCGCGGCCGGCTTCGTCCTGGAGGCCCTGACCGACGACCGGGGCCGGCTGCTGCGCTCCTGGCGCGACGGCCGCCAGGGCGGCCCCGGCTACCTGGACGACCACGCCTGCATGGCCGACGCCTGCCTGACCCTGTACGAGACCACCGCCGACCTGCGCTGGCTGCGCGAGGCCAGGCGGCTCGCCGAGGCCATGGTCGAGCTGTTCGCCGACCCGGACGGCGACGGCTTCTACCAGACCGGCCGCGACGCCGAGCAGCTGGTGGTCCGCCCCCGAGAGCTGTTCGACAACGCCGTCCCGGCCGGCTCCTCGGTGGCCGCCGACGTGCTCCAGCGCCTCGGCCGCCTCACCGGCACCCCGGACTGGGAGCAGGCCGGTTTGTCCGCGCTGCGACCGGTCCTCGGCGTGCTCGCCCGGGCCCCGACCGGCTTCGGCCACGCCCTCGGCGCGGCCGACTTCGCCCTGTCCAGGGTCAGGGAGGTGGCGGTCGTCGGCCGCCCAGGCGCCGAGGACACCGAGGCCCTGCTGGCCAGGGTCTGGGCCACCTACCAGCCCAACCGGGTGGTGGCGGCCGCCGCCCCCGACGACCGCCCCGCCCAGGCCGAGGTGCCCCTGCTGGCCGACCGCCCGCTCCTGGAGGGCCGGGCCACCGCCTATGTGTGCGAGCACTTCGTCTGCCAGCTCCCGGTCACCGAGCCCGACGCCCTGGCCGCCCAGCTGGCCTGAAGGGCCCGCGAAAACCTGTTTGCCGGCCGCCCGGCTAGGTACTCACCACGGACAGGCCCAATCGAGGTCGCGCCACCCCGGCCGGGATGGCGCGCGAGGCGGCGTTGCCCGTGCCGATCGACCGGAGGTCCGTCACACGGGAGCTGCGGCTCCTGCTCCAAGGTGTGGACGGCCTGACCAGCGAGGGCCTGTCCGCCGCCCTCCAGCGGGTCGCCGAGGCCGCGACCACGATCCTGCAGGCCCAGGGCGCCGGCGTGATGCTGGCCGACGAGCACGAGGTGCTCCGCTGCGCCGCCGCCAGCGACCCCCCAGGCCATGCCCTGGCCACCGCCCAGGAACGCCTGCGCGCCGGCCCCGCCCTCGACTCCTTCGCCACCAGCCTGCCCGTCGCCTCCCGCGACGTCACCACCGACGGCCGCTGGCCCGACCTCCGCCACCTGGTCGACCGCGCCGCCGTCCGCGCCGTCCTGTCGACCCCCCTGACCCTCCCCGGCGACGGCCCCATCGGCGCCCTGAACCTGCACAGCTCGAAAGCCCGCGACTGGGACCTGGCCGAGGTCGGCGCCACCGTGGCCTACGCCGGCGTGGTCGCCAGCCTCATCTCGATGGCCCTGGAGGCCCGCCTGCGCGGCGCCCTGCTGGACAAGCTGCTGGACGCCCTGCGGGCCACCACCGGCCGCCCCGACCCCGAGGACGGCTGACCCTCAGGGGGCGGCCCGCACCTCCACCTTGCCGTCGGTGACCCGCGCCTCGTACACCGGCTGGGAGGCGGCCGCCGGCCCGCGCACGACCTTGCCGTCGGCCAGCCGGAACGTGCTCCCGTGCCAGGGGCAGCGCACGCACCCGTCGGCGAAGGTGCCCTCGGCCAGCGGCCCGCCCTCGTGGGTGCAGGTGGCCCAGAGGGCGTTGATCCGGTTGCCCTCCCGGTACAACAGCACCTCGGTGTCGCCGGCCGGGACGACACGCGGCGTGGCCTCGGCCAGCTCGCCGGCGTCCAGCACCGCGGTCCACTCCTTCGGCCCCCCGGCAAGCCACTTGCGCTCCACCCCGACGGCCTGGACATACGACAGGTGGCCGCCCAGGAACCCCCCGGCGGTGATGGCCGTCGCCCCGGCCAGCGACAGCCCGACCCCGGCCTTGCGCCGTCCCAGCAGCCGAGCCACCAGCGACGACGAGTAGCACAGCAGGGCCAGGGTGTTGCAGCTGGCGTGGACCAGCCCGACCCGGCGGGCCTCACCCACGGTGTCGGCCCAGTCCGACAGCCCGGCCGCCGCGGTGGGCACGGCGGAAACGACCCCCGACCCGACCAGCACGTCGGCCGCCCACCGGGCCCGCCGGCTGGCGATCATGTCGAACACCAGGGCGCCACTCCAGAACCCGATCGGCAGCGGCACCATCGCCGGGTGGAACCGATGGCCCAGCCAGGTCCCGCTGAGCGCGTTCTTGACCAGGCGGGGCCGGGTGGCCGCGTGCACCACGTCGGCCAGCATGCGGGCCGGCTGGTCCAGGGCCTCGGCCTCCTCCAGCCGTTTCATCGCCTTCTCCAGCAGCACGGGACCTCCCCCAGGTCGAGCGGATATGGAAGGCTACCCCGCATGGTCGAGTTGGAACCGGTCGACGCCGTCGAGGTCACCCTGGTGGTCGACAACTTCGTCGACATTTTCCTGGCTGGGGCCGAGGGCGTGCAGCGGTTCCCGCTGGCCTACGACTTCTTCGACCACCAGCAGCTGGTGGCCGAGCACGGCTTCTCGGCCCTGGTCACCGTGGAGTCGGGTGGGCGGCGCAGCTCGATCCTGTACGACGGCGGCATGACCCCACGGGGCCTGGGCAACAACCTCGAGGTCATGGGCGTGGACCCGACCGGGCTGCGGGCCATCGTCATCTCCCACGGCCACGTCGACCACCACGGCGGCCTGGAGGGCCTGGCCGCCCGCACCGGGCGCCGCCGCCTGCCCCTGCTGCTCCACCCCGGGGCCTGGCGCGAGCGCAAGCTCAGCTTCCCGACCGGGGCCGAGTTGCACCTGCCCTCACCCAGCCGGGCCGACCTGGAGGCCGAGGGCCTGGAGGTGGTGGAGGAGCGCGGCCCCACCCTGCTGGTCGACGGCCGGGTGCTGATCTCCGGCCAGGTCCCCCGGGTCACCGGGTTCGAGACCGGCTTCCCGATCCACCACGCGCGGGCCGGCGACGGCTGGGAGCCCGACCCGCTGATCCTGGACGACCAGAACCTGATCGTCGACGTCGCCGGCAAGGGCCTGGTCGTCGTGTCCGGCTGCTCCCACGCCGGCGCCGTCAACGTGCTCCGCAACGCCCAGCGCCTGACCGGCCGCCGGCGCATCGTCGGCTTCGTTGGCGGCTTCCACCTCACCGGGGCGATCTTCGAACCGATCATCGAGCCGACCATCGCCGTCGTCGCCGACCTCGGCGTCGAGCGAGTCGTCCCCGGCCACTGCACCGGCTGGAAGGCCACCCACCGCCTCGCCCAGGCCCTGCCCGACGCCTTCGTCCAGCCCTCGGTCGGCACCGTCGTGCGGGTCTGAGCCCGGTCAGGCCGCGGCCTCCCGTCGCCGGGCGGCCAGGACCAGGACCAGGGCGCCGGCGGCGCCGGCGACGACCGAGGCCGCCAGCAGGCCGAGCTTGACCGGGGCCTGGAGGCGGCCGTCGGGGAAGGCCAGGTCGGCCACGAACAGGGGCACGGTGAAGCCGATCCCGGCCACGGTGGCCACCCCGGCCAGCTGGGCCCAGCTGACCGCCTCCGGCCGGACGGCCAGGCCGAGGCGGACGGCCAGCCAGGCGGCGGCGACGATGCCGGCCAGCTTGCCGAGCACCCGCCCGGCCAGCACCCCGCCGAGCACCGCCCCGGCCCCGGGCGCGGCCAGCCCGCCCCGCTCCAGGGAGACCCCGGCGTTGGCCAGCGCGAACAGCGGCACGACCACGAAGGCGCTCACCGGGTGCAGGTCGTGGGCCAGCCGCTCGGCCAGGGGCACCGTCCCCCTGGCCTCGCGCAGCATCTCGCGCAGGGTCGGCGGGTGCGGGTCGGCGGCCAGCTCGCCGGCCAGCGCGCCGCCCCGGTCGCGGGCCACCTCGGGCGGGGCGGTGGGCCGGGCCGGGGTGAGCAGGCCCATGGCCACCCCGGCCAGGACCGGGCTGACCCCGGCCTGCCAGAGGGCCAGCCACAGGACCAGCCCGAGACCGGCGTGCAGGGGCAGCCACCAGACCCTGGCCCGGACCAGGACCGCCACCAGGGCCAGCAGCCCGGCGGCGACGGCCAGCGCCCCGAGGTCGACGCCGCGGCTGTAGAACAGGGCCACCACCGCGATCGAACCGAGGTCGTCGACCACGGCCAGGGTGAGCAGGAACACCTTGAGCGCCGCCGGGACCCGGGGGCCGAGCAGGGCGAGGACGCCGAGGGCGAAGGCCACGTCGGTGGCCATCGGGATGCCCCAGCCGGGGGCGCCGGGGCCGCCGGCGTTGGCGGCGGCGTAGATCAGCGCCGGGACGGCCATGCCCCCGGCCGCGGCCACCACCGGGAGGGCGGCCCCGCGCCAGGTCCGCAGCTCGCCGGCGACCAGCTCGCGCTTGATCTCCAGCCCGATGACCAGGAAGAACAGGGTCATGAGGCCGTCGGAGACCCAGTGGCGCAGGTCGGCCTCGATGGCGAAGCGGCCCAGCTGGACGGCCAGCGGGGTCTGCCACAGGGCGGTGTAGGCGGCCCGCCAGGGCGAGTTGGCCCAGCCCAGGGCCAGCGCGGCCGCCGCCATCAGCACGACCCCGCCGGCCGCCTCCTCGCGCAGGTACTCGCGCAGCGGGGCCGGCAGGCGCAGCGGCGGCGGCGCCAGCGGCTTGCGGCCATCGTGGGTCGGCATCGCGCTCCTCGGACAGGGTGGAAGGGCCTTGCCGACCAGGCTTCCCGGCGCACCAGGGAGCACTGTAGCGGGTGGCTGCTAGCCTGAGCCGTCCATGGCCGATGCGACCTGGTGGCAGCGCGGGGTGATCTACCAGATCTACCCGCGCTCGTTCATGGACAGCGACGGCGACGGGGTCGGCGACCTCCCGGGCATCCTGCACCGGCTCGACCACCTGACCTGGCTGGGCGTGGACGCCGTCTGGCTGTCGCCGGTGCACCCCTCGCCCATGGCCGACTTCGGCTACGACGTCGCCGACTACACCGACGTCGACCCCGTCTTCGGCACCCTCGCCGACCTGGACCGGCTGGTGGCGGCCGCCCACCAACGGGGGCTGCGGGTGCTGCTGGACTGGGTGCCGAACCACACCTCCGACCAGCACCCTTGGTTCCAGGCGTCGCGGTCGTCCCGGGACGACCCCAAGCGTGACTGGTACATCTGGCGCGACCCCCGGCCCGGCGGCGGCCCGCCGAGCAACTGGCTGCGCTACATCGGCGACAGCGCCTGGCGCTGGGACGAGCGCACCGGCCAGCACTACTACCGGGTGTTCCTCGACTCCCAGCCCGACCTGAACTGGCGCAACCCCCAGGTCCAGGAGGCCATGTTCGACACCCTGCGTTTCTGGCTGGCCCGGGGGGTCGACGGGTTCCGGATCGACGCCCTGCCGGTGCTGGTCGAGGACGAGCGGCTGCGCGACAACCCGCTCAACCCCGACTACCGGCCGGGCGTGGACCTCCCCTACCTGGGCGAGCTGTCGGTCTGGAACGTCGACCAGCCCGAGACCCGGGAGCTGGCCGCCCGGATGCGCAAGGTGGTCGACGAGTTCGGCGACGACCGGGTGCTGCTGGGCGAGCTGGTGCTGCCGCTGGAGCAGACGGTGGCCTACTACGGCCCCGACGGCGGCGGGATCCAGGTGCCGTTCAACTTCGAGCTGGTCACGGCCGCCTGGGACGCCGAGGGCATCGCCGGCTACGTCGACCGCTACCTGGCCGCGCTCCCGGCCGGCGCCTGGCCGAACTGGGTGCTCGGCAACCACGACGCGCCCCGGGTCGCCAGCCGGCTCGGCCCGGCCCAGGCCCGGGTGGCGGCCATGCTGCTGCTGACCCTGCCGGGCACGCCCATCCTGTACCAGGGCGAGGAGCTCGGCCTGGTCGACGTGCCCATCCCGGCCGAGCAGGCCCTTGACCCGATCGCCCGCCTGGTCCCCGGCCGCGGGCGCGACCCCGAGCGCACCCCGATGCCGTGGGATGCCGGCCCCGGCGCCGGCTTCACCACCGGCCGGCCCTGGCTGCCCGTCGGCGAGGCCAACCTGCCCCGCCACGTGGCCGGCCAGCGCGACGACCCCGGGTCGATGCTCAACCTCCACCGCCGCCTGCTGCGGCTCCGCCGCCGGGCCCCGGCCCTGGTCGGCGGCGGCTACGAGCCGGTCGAGGCCGACGGCGACGTCCTCGCCTACCTGCGCACCGGCCCCGGCGGGCGCTACCTGGTGGCCCTCAACCTCGGCCCCCACCCGGCCCGCCTTGCCCCAGCGGGGCTGGACCTGGCCGGCCGGGTCGCGGCCGCCACCGACCCCGCCCGCCAGGACCGCCCGGTCGCCGGCGAGCTGTCGCTGGCCGGCGACGAGGGCGTCGTGGTCGCCCTGGCCTGACCCGAGCCCGCCGGCACCGGCCTCCGCTACCATCGAAGTCGAACCCACCGGCTCCGGAAGGACCTTCGTCGTGCCCGCCATCCGTTCCGACCTGCGCAACGTGGCCATCGTGGCCCACGTCGACCACGGCAAGACCACCCTGGTCGACGCCATGCTGCGCCAGTCGGGGGCGTTCCGGGCCAACCAGGAGGTGGTGGACCGGGTGCTGGACTCGATGGACCTGGAGCGGGAGAAGGGCATCACCATCCTGGCCAAGCAGACGGCCGTGGAGTTCCGCGGGGTGCGCATCAACGTGGTCGACACCCCCGGCCACGCCGACTTCGGCGGCGAGGTCGAGCGGACCCTGCGCATGGTCGACGCCGTCCTGCTGCTGGTCGACGCCAGCGAGGGCCCGCTGCCCCAGACCCGCTACGTGCTCGGCAAGGCCCTGGCCCGGCGCCTGCCGGTGGTGGTCTGCGTCAACAAGGTCGACCGGGCCGACGCCCGCCCGGCCGAGGTCGTGGCCGAGGTCGAGGAGCTGTTCCTCGACCTGGACGCCGACGAGGACCAGATCGGCTTCCCCATCCTGTACGCCAACGCCCGCGCCGGTCGGGCCGGCCACCGGCCCGACGACCTGGCCGGCGACCTGGCCCCGCTGCTGGAGACGATCGTCGCCACCACCCCGCCGCCCGCCTACGAGCCCGGGCACCCGCTGCAGTTCCTGGTCACCAACCTGGACGCCGACCCCTATGTCGGCCGCCTGGCCGTGGGCCGGCTGTGGCAGGGCGAGGTCCGGGTCGGCGACCGGGTCGGGGTGGCCAAGCGCGACGGCGCCCTGGCCATCACCAAGGTGACCAAGATCGTCGGGGCCATCGGGCTGTCGCGGTCGGACCTGGATGCCGCCGGGCCGGGCGAGATCGTGGCCATCGCCGGGCTGGGCGACGTGACCGTGGGCGAGACCGTCACCGACCCCGACGACCCCCGCCCCCTGCCGCTGGTCGCCATCGACGAGCCCAGCATCGCCATGCGGTTCGGGGTCAACACCTCGCCGTTCGCCGGCAACGACGGCACCTACCTGACCAGCCGGCACCTCAAGGACCGGCTGGACCGCGAGGTCCTCGGCAACGTGGCCATCCGGGTGGTCCCGACCGCCTCGCCCGACACCTTCGAGGTCCAGGGCCGGGGCGAGCTCCAGCTGGCCGTCCTGATCGAGCAGGCCCGGCGGGAGGGCTACGAGCTGGAGGTGTCGCGGCCCGAGGTCATCACCCGCACCGTCGACGGGCGGCTCCAGGAGCCGTACGAGGCGGTCACCCTGGACGTGCCCGAGGAGTTCGTGGGCGTGGTCACCCAGGGCCTGGCCCTGCGCCGGGGCCGGATGACCGAGATGGTCAACCACGGCACCGGCTGGGTGCGCCTGGAGTTCCGGGTGCCGGCCCGGGGCCTGATCGGCTTCCGCTCCGGGCTGCTCACCGCGACCAGGGGCACGGCCATCCTCCACCACCTCTTCGACGGCTACGACGAGTGGGCCGGGCCGATCAACGACCGGGTCAACGGCGCCCTGGTCGCCGACCGGGTCGGCACCACCACCGGCTATGCCCTGTGGCAGCTCCAGGAGCGCGGCGAGCTGTTCGTCGGCCCCGGCACCAGGGTGTACGAGGGCATGGTGATCGGCGAGAACGCCCGCCCCGAGGACATCGACGTCAACCCGACCCGGGAGAAGCAGAAGACCAACATCCGCACCCATGCCGCCGACGAGGCCATCCGGCTGGTCCCGCCCACCATCCTGTCGCTGGAGCAGGCCATCGAGCGGGTCGGCCCCGACGAGCTGGTCGAGGTCACCCCGACCCAGCTGCGGCTGCGCAAGCGGGTCCTGGACGCCCCCACCCGGGGGCGGGCGGCCAAGCGGGCCCGCCAGGGACGCTGAGCGCAGTGGGATGGGGATCCGGGCCGGCGTCCACACCGTCGAGGTCCAGCTCCGGGGCGACGACGTCGGCGGCATCGCCGTCCACTTCGCGGCTGTTCGCGGTCCGCGCCTGACCCGGCCACGGCCACGCCTACCATGGGCCCATGGACGTGACCATCGTGGAGGTGAGCCCCAGGGACGGGCTCCAGAACGAGTCCGTGATCCTGTCCACCGACGCCAAGGTCGAGCTGATCGGCCGGCTGGTCGCCGCCGGGGCCAGGCGGGTCGAGGCGGTGTCGTTCGCCCATCCCCGGCTGGTCCCGGCGATGGCCGACGCCGAGGCGGTCATGGAGCGGGTGCCGAGGGCCGAGGGGGTCGCCTACGCCGGCCTGGTGCTCAACCGGCGCGGGCTCGACCGCGCCCTGGCCGCCGGGGTCGACGAGGTCAACATGGTCGTCTGCGTCAGCGAGACCTTCAACCGGCGCAACCAGAACGCCTCGACCGAGGAGAGCATGCGGGCCGCCGCCGACGTGCTCGGCCGGGCCCGGGAGGAGGGGCTGTTCACCACCCTCACCCTGGCCACCTCGTTCGGCTGCCCGTTCGAGGGCGAGGTCGACCCCGGGCGGGTGGTCGAGCTGGCGGCCCGGGGGGCGGCCGCCGGGGCCAAGGAGCTGTGCCTGGCCGACACCATCGGGGTCGGGGTGCCGTCCCAGGTCCGCGACCTGGCGGCCCGGGTCCGCGACGCCGTCGGCCCCTCGCCGCCGCTGCGCTTCCACTTCCACAACACCCGCAACACCGGCTTCGCCAACGCCGTGGCCGCCGTCGAGCTGGGGGCCACGGTGCTGGACGCCAGCGCCGGCGGGATCGGCGGCTGCCCGTTCGCCCCCAAGGCGACCGGGAACATCGCCACCGACGACCTGGTGTTCCTGCTGGAGCGGATGGGCCTGGACACCGGCTGGGACCTGGCGGCGCTGCTGCCCACGGCCGCCTTCCTCGGCGCCCGGCTGGGCCACGAGGTCCCGGCGCTGGTGCCCAGGGCGGGGGCCTTCCCGCCGGCCTGAGCGGGGCCGCAACCTCGCGGTTGCGGCCAGCGAAGAGCAGGGGTAGAAGTATCGTAGATCGACTCGTCCCCCGGGCCCCCGTGGACGACCGAGCTCCGGAGACGCCAGTGGCCAACACGGCCCGGTCAACTCCTGCCGTCGGCGGTGTCCTCCCCGGGGACGAGCACGCCGTCAACCGCGTCGAGGCCTGGTTCCGCCAGTACGCCGACACCCACGACCCCGAGGTCCGCGAGCAGATCATCGTGGCCTACCTCGGCCTGGCCGACCGGCTGGCCGAGCGCTACCGGGGCAGCCGCGGGACCAGCCAGGAGGACCTGCGCCAGACGGCCCGGGTCGGCCTGGTCGCGGCCGTCGACCGCTACGACCCCGACTACGGCAACCCGTTCGTCCCCTACGCCGTGGCCTGTGTGGTCGGCGAGATCAAGCGCTACCTGCGCGACACCAGCTGGCGGGTCCACGTCTCGCGGCCGGTGAAGGAGCGCTCCCTGCGCCTGTGCCGGGCCCTGGACGAGCTGCCGCACGTCCTGGGGCGCTCCCCGACCGTGCCCGAGCTCGCCGCCCACCTGGGCATCACCGAGGACGAGGCCCTGGAGGCGATCGAGGTCGCCCACACCCGCTCGGAGGTCTCGCTCGACCAGCAGGTCGGCGAGGAGGGCGACACCTCCCTGGGCGACCGCCTGCCGGCCGCCCCGCCCCGCGAGGAGCTGGAGGACCTGCTCCTGCTGCCCGGGCTGGTCGACAGCCTGCCCGAGCCGGAGCGCGAGATCGTGGTCCTGCGCTTCTTCCACGACCTCGACCAGTACGACATCGCCGCCCGGGTCGGCTGCTCCCAGATGCACGTGTCGCGGCTGCTGCGCCGCGCCCTGGGACGCCTGCGCACCCAGCTCCTGGTCGGCGCTGACCGGGCCGGTTTGGCGGGCCCCGAACCGGGGCAGCTTGGGGGCCCCGTCGTCACCAGGAGGTCTCCATGGCCCAGGACGCCGTTGCGCTGATCAAGGCGGACCACCGCAAGGTGGAGCAGCTGTTCCGTGAGTTCGAGGAGGCGGGCGACCGCGCCTACAAGACCAAGCAGCAGCTGGTCGAGCAGATCACCAGGGAGCTCGAGGTCCACGCCGCCATCGAGGAGGAGACCTACTACCCGGCCGTCGAGGCCAAGGCCAGGAAGGACGGCAAGGAGCTGGTCGCCGAGGCCGTCGAGGAGCACCACGTGGTCAAGGTCCTGCTCGGCGAGCTGTCCACCATGTCGGCCGAGGACGAGGCCTTCGACGCCAAGGTCACGGTGCTGATGGAGAACGTCCGCCACCACGTCGAGGAGGAGGAGCAGGAGCTGCTCCCGCAGTCCGAGAAGCTCCTCGGCGACGAGGAGCTGACCCGCCTGGGCGAGGAGATGGCGGCCCGCAAGCGGCAGCTCGGCGCCGGCTGACCCCGGTTCCCGCCGTCCACCTTCCGTTTACACTCGAAACCCAGCTGAACGGGAGGTGGACGGCGCATGTCGGATGGGGAGAGCAAGAAGGAGCGGCTCGACCGTGAGCTCGGGGAGCTGCTGCAGGAGCTACGGGTCGTCCTCCCCGGGGTCCAGGTGCTGCTGGCGTTCCTGCTCACGGCCCCCTTCCAGCAACGCTTCGCCGGGCTCCCGGACTCGATGCGCAACGCCTTCTTCGCCGCGATCGCCTGCGCGACCCTGGCCACCGCGTTCCTGATCGCCCCCTCGGCCCACCACCGGCTGCGCTGGCGGGCCGGGGAGAAGGAGCGCCTGGTCCGGGTCGGCAACCAGATGGCCATCGTGGGCACGGTGTTCCTGGCCGCGGCGATCGTGCTCGCCCTGTACGTCGTCACCGACGTGCTGTTCACCACCGACGTGGCCGTGCTGACCGCGCTGGCGGCCCTGGTCCTGTTCGGCGTCCTCTGGTACGTGGTGCCGATGGTGGGGCGGTCGCCCTCCCCGGAGGAGGGCTACGGGGAGGACGAGACCGCCGGCGGCGGGCAGGCTCAGGAGAGCCGCGGGGCCAGCTCCCGGCGGTAGAAGTCGAAGAACCCGGCCTGGTCGTTGCCGATCTGGCTGACGTAGACCTCGTCGTAGCCGGCGTCGAGGTACTGGCGGAAGGCTGATTCAATTCGGTCCGGGTCGGGCCCGCAGGGGATCACCTCGGCCAGCTTGTCCTCGGTGACCAGCTGCGAGGCCTGCTCGAAGTGGCTGGGCAGGGCCAGCTCCTGGGAGAGCTGGCCGGGGACCAGGGTGTTGGGCCACAGCTCGAAGGCGGTCTTGCGGGCGGCCGCCTCGTCCTTGGCCCAGCAGACCTTCATGCCGCCCTGCTTGATCCCCTTGCCGCCCTGGGCGACGTAGCTGTCCAGGGCCTCCTTGTCGGGCGCGGTGCCGATGTAGCCGTCGCCGATGCGGGCGGCCAGGCTGACCGCCTTGGGGCCGAAGCCCGAGACCAGCACCGGCGGCGGGGTGTCGGGCAGCGAGTACACGCGCGCGTTCTCGACCTGGTAGAAGCGGCCGTCGTGGCTGGTCAGCCCGCCCTCCCACAGCTTGCGCATGACCTCGACGGCCTCCTCCAGCATCGCCAGCCGGGTGTCGACCCGGGGCCAGCGGTCGCCGAGGACGTGCTCGTTGAGGTTCTCGCCGGTGCCGACCCCGAGCAGGAACCGGCCCTCCAGCATGAGGGTGGCGGTGGCCGCCGCCTGGGCCAGGATGGCCGGGTGGACCCGGACCGTGGGGCAGGTGACCGCGGTGGTCACCCTGAGGCTGGTGGTGGCGGCGATGCCGCCGATCACCGACCACACGAACGGGCTCTGGCCCTGGTTGTCGTTCCAGGGGTGGTAGTGGTCGGAGATCCACACCGAGCGGAAGCCGGCCTGCTCGGCCTGCTGGGCCTGGCGCACCAGCTCGGCCGGCCCGTGCTCCTCGCTGGCCAGGAAGTAGCCGATCTCGGCCATGTCGTCGCTCCTCGATCGCGGTGGTGTCGGGTGCTCAGGCGGCGCCGCCGACGCCGGTGCGGAACTCGCCTTGGTGCAGCCAGCTACCCCAGCCCAGGAGGCCGGAAACGCCCGTCCGGTCAGCGCACCACCACGGCCACCAGCGTGCCGAAGGTGGCCATGCCGACGACCAGCCAGGTCACCGAGTCGCCGATGCCGCCGTCGTGGAGCCCGCGCAGCACCGCCGCCACCGGGTCCCAGAGGCGGGTGGCCCCGCCGCGCAGCCGCTCGGGCAGCCGGTCGGGCCGCAGCGCGACGAACGCCAGCCCCAGCCCGAGCAGGGCCGACACGACCGCCCACAGCGCCGGCCCGCCAAGCGGGGTCGCCGGGTGGGCCGCGGCCGGTCCCGGTTCGGGAACGCCTTCGAGCACGGCGGCGGCGTAGGCCGGCCGGTCGGTGAAGTGCTCGGCGGCGTCCTGGGCGGCGTCGATGATCCCCGGCGCCAACCCGACGGCCACGGCGGCCGCCAGCAGCACCACGGCCGGGGCGAGCTGTGTGGGATGCGCCCGCCGGTGATGGTCCCCAGCCCGACCCGGTCCCGGCGCGGGCAGGTCCCTCGGGCCAGGGGGCCCGAGGCCGAGGAAGACCCGGCCGGTGGCGCGGAGGAGGGCGGCGGAGGTGAGGGCGGCCACGACCACGAACAGGCCGATCAGCCAGGGGGCGCCGGCCTCCAGGGCGGCCTCCTCCATCAGGGCCTTGCCCAGGAAGGTCCCGAACGGCGGCACCCCGGCCAGCCCGAGAGCGCCCGCGACCATGAGCGCCGCCGCCCACGGCATGTGCCGGCCCCGGCCCTGGAGCCGCCGCTCGTCGACGTCGTGCAGGTGGTGGTCGACGATCCCCACCGCGATGAACAGCGAGCCCTTGACCAGCCCGTCGGCGAGCAGGTACAGCACCGCCCCCGCGGCCCCGACCGGCACCAGGAGCGCGAACCCGGCCAGGGTCAGGCCGACGTGGCTGACGGTGGCATACGCCAGCATCCTGGCCAGGTGGTGCTGGAGCAGGCACATCACCCCGCCGACCAGGGCGGTGGCCACGGCCCCGAGCAGCAGCACCCCGCGCAGCCCCTCGACCCCGGCCAGGGGGGCCGAGAACACCGTCCAGTAGACGCGGGCGACGGCGTACAGGCCGAGCTCGGACACCACGCCGGCGAACAGCACCCCGACCACGGTCGGGGCCAGGGCGTAGGCGTCGGCCAGCCAGAAGTGGAACGGCACCACCGCCGCCTTGACGAAGAACCCCACCATCAGCAGCAGGAACGCCACCACCACGAGCCGGTCGGCCGGCCCCCGGGCCAGGGCCTGGCCGAGCTGGGCCAGGTTGAGGGCGCCGGTGCGGCCGTACAGCAGGGCGATCCCGCCCAGGACCAGGATCGCCCCGACCGAGTTGGTGATGGCGAAGTTGAGGGCCCCGCGGACCGACCCCGGGTTGGTCGTCCGGTAGCCGGTCAGCGCGTAGGCGGCGACGCTGAACAGCTCGTAGAACACGAACATGTTGAACAGGTCGCCGCTCAGGCAGAAGCCGACGATGCCGGCCAGGAAGACCAGCATGAGGCCTTGGTGGAGGGTGCGGACGGCCTCGAAGATGCGCCAGGAGAAGGTCAGGGCGGCGGTGGCGAGCACGCCGGCCAGGGTGGCCAGGGCGGCCCCGACCGGGTCGACGGCGAAGGCCACGCCCAGGGCGATGCCGTCGCGGGGCGTCCAGCCACCGAACCAGTAGACGACCGGCCCGTCCAGGGACCGGGCCAGCAGGACCAGGCAGAGCACGGTCACCACGGCCGCCGTGGCCACCGCGGCCGCGTCGGCCGCGCGCCGTGGGCACACCGGGGCCAGCCCGACCAGGGCGGCGGCGACCAGCAGGGGCAGCGCGACCGGCAGGGCCGCCACGGCGTCCACGCTCAGTCCCGCTCCGGCTTGAGCTGCTCGGGGTCGAGGGTGCCGTGGTGCTTGTGGGCCTGGACGGCCAGGGCGAGCAGCAGCGCCGACACGGTCGCCCCGACCACGATGTCGGTCAGGGTGAGGGCGCCCACCACCGGGTCGACGGCCTTGGTGCCGACGGGGACGTCCAGGAAGATCGGCGCCGTGCCGCCCCGCTCGAAGCCGACCGACAGCAGCAGGATGTAGGTGGAGGACTGGGCCACCGACAGGCAGGTGATCGTGTGCACCAGGTTGCGGCTGGTGACGATCCCGTACAGCCCGACCAGCAGCAGCCAGGCCGCCACCGCGTAGGGAAGGAACCGCACCTCAGGTCACCTCGCCGGGGCGGCGGATGACCAGGGTCTGCTCCAGGAACTCCGACAGCAGCAGCACGAACCCGCCGGCCACCTCCAGGCCGACGGCCAGGTTGATGACCGGGATCGTGCCCGCCGACAGCAGCGCCCCCGGATGGCCGAGGGGCAGGACGTTGGCCAGGAACGTCGCCCCGGCGGCCACGCCGAGCAGGCCGACGGCCACATAGCCGGCCGCGCCCACCGACTCGGCCGTGTCGAGGACCACCTCCGGGCTGACCCGGCGGAGGGTCACGTACTCGCCGGACAGGAACACCAGCAGGGCCGCGGTGGCCAGGACCACCCCGCCCTGGAACCCGCCCCCCGGGGTCAGGTGCCCGTGGCTGACCACGTAGATGCCGAACAGCACCACCGGCCCGACCAGGGCCAGGCCGATCACCCGGACTGCGTTGGAAGTGCCCGGGGCGCGGCGGTCGGCGGCGTCCTCGTCGGGTGGCTGCTCGGTCTCGTCGCGCTGGGCCCGCAGCAGGATGGCCACCCCGAGCACGGCCGCGAACAGGATGTACTCCTCGCCCATGGTGTCGACCCCGCGGTAGTCGAAGGTGACCGAGGCGACCACGTTGGTGGCCTTGCGCTCGGCCACCGCGACCCGGTTCAGCACGTCCCCGTAGGGGCCGTTGTAGACGCCGTAGTCGGGCAGCCCGGTCAGCCCCCACAGGAGCAGGGCGCCGGCGACCGCGGCCGCGGCCAGGAACACCCGCCGGCGCAGCCGGGGCGTCACCGGTCGTCCCGCCTGCGGCTGCCCTCCAGCGCCCGGACCTTGGCCAGGGCGAGCAGGATCATCAGGGGCAGGGCGACCGCCCCGACGGCGATCTGGGAGAGGGCGACGTCGGGGGCCTGGTAGACGAGGAACATGATGCCCAGGACGAGGCCGTAGAAGCTGGCCACGATCGCCTGGTTGAGCGGGTCCCGGGTGAGCACGACGGCGGTGCCGGCGGCCGCGACCAGCAGGAACACGGCGACCTCGAGCACGATCACGGACGGCCTCCTTCGCGTTCCTCCTCGCGGACCCTCCACTCGCCGAACTGGCGGATGCGGGCCGCCCTGGCCGTGGCGTGGCCGAGCACCGGGTTGGTGGTGACCAGCACCAGCGCGACCAGCACGGCCTTGACGCCGGCGGCCGAGAGCCGCTCCTCCAGGACCACGGCGGCGGCGATGGCCACCGGGGCGAGCACCGCGGCCGGGCCGGTGTAGTGCAGGCGGTCGTAGGGGTCGCGCATGACCAGCACGCCCAGGCAGGACAGCAGCGTGACCCCGACCCCGAACGCCAGCAGGACGAGCACGGCCAGCTCGCGGGGGCTCAAATCCAGCGCTCCAGGAAGCGGGCGAAGACCAGGCCGCCGGCGAACGACAGCAGGGCCAGGGCGAGGGCCAGGTCGAAGTAGATCGCCCGGTCGTAGGCCTGGGCGAGCACCAGCAGGACCAGGGTGTCGACGGTCCCGGCCAGCTCCAGCCCGACCAGCCGGTCGACCGGGCTGCCGCGCAGGCACACCACCCCGCAGGGCACCAGCCCGGCCAGCAGCGCCAGCGCGGCCACCGACCACTCATTCATCCTTACTCCTCCAGCATGCTGGGCGGGACCGGCGAGCCGGGCTCGGGGACGAGCTGGTGGACCAGCATCTCCCCCTCGCCGCCCTCGATCCCCACGACCACGGTGTTGGGGGCCACCGAGACCAGGGCGGTCACCACCGCCCGCCTGGCCGCCGAGCGGGCGTCGTCGGCCTCGCCGGGGAAGGGCACGACCCGGAAGGTGCCCCGCAGCGGCCGGCCGGTGCAGTGGCGCCACAGGCCGACGGCCAGCAGCCAGCAGTCGCGGAGCACCTGCCAGGGGAGCCGGTGGACGTCGCGCAGCCAGCGCGGTTCGAGCCGGAACCGGACCAGCTCCTGGGACCGCACCAGCTCGGCCGCGGTGGCGGCGACGGCGGCCGCGACCAGGCCGAGGACCACCTCGGCGGGGTCGAAGGTGTCGACGAAGGCCAGCCACAGGATGACCAGCGGCACGTACCAGGCGATCCAGAATCCCACTCTCCGGGCCATGGGGGCGCTCCTGCTCGGCGGCTCGGGCAAGCATACGGGGCGGAGTCAGCCGGGATCCGCGAACTGCTCGGCCAGCATGTCGAGGAACAGGCCGGCCGCGCCGCCGGGCGGGCCGGCGTCGCGGCGGCGGACGGCCACGATCTCGCGCCGGGCCGGGGCGGCGTCGACCAGCTCGATCCGGGCCAGGGTGCCGGCGGCCAGCTCGCCGGCGACGGTGCTGGTGGGGACCAGGGACACCCCCAGGCCGCGCTCGACCATCTTCTTGGCCGCCTCGATGTTGTCCAGCTCCAGCACGCTGCCGGGCAGGACCCCGGCCTGGCGGAAGGTGGCGGTGGTGAACTCCAGGTAGCTGGAGCTGCGCCCGAACAGGACCAGCACCTCGCCGGCCAGGTCGGCCATCCGGGCCTGGCGGCCGGTGCTGGACCTGGCCAGGCGGTGGCCGGGGCCGGCGATCAGGACCAGGGTGTCGGTGTACAGCGGGATGGTCTCGATCTCCTGGTTGGCCAGGGCGCGGATGATGCCGAGCTGGACCTGGTCGTGCAGGACCATGTCCAGGATCTCCTCCGAGGTGCCGGTCTTGACGGCCAGCTGGACCCCGGGGTGGGTGGCCGAGAAGCGGGCCAGCAGGGCCGGCAGGGTGTAGGTGCTGACCGTGGGCGGCGCCCCCAGGACCAGCCGGCCGGCCACGCCCCGGCGCAGCTCGGCGAGGCGCTCGCGCCCGTCGGCCAGGGCCGCCACGGCGTGCTCGGCATAGGGCAGGAAGGCGTCCCCGGCCTCGGTGAGCCGCATCCCGCGCCGGGTGCGGATGAACAGCTGCTCGCCCAGGGCGGCCTCCAGGCTCTGGAGGCGGGCGGTGAGGGTGGGCTGGGAGACGAACAGGGCTTCGGCGGCCCGGCTGAGGTTCTGGCGGCGGGCAACCTCGAGGAACGCCTCGATCTGGGGTAGCATCCCTGCCTCCCGCCATAGAGGATCCCGATGCCTGTCATTTAGACGATCTATTGGACCGATAGCAAGCCCGCCGCCTACGCTCTGAGGTCTCCATTCCCCGACCGAGCGGAGCAGCGATGCGTCTCGTTCTCGTCGGCCCGCCTGGGGCTGGAAAAGGCACGCAGGCCGCTCGGGTGGCTTGCACCTTCGGCTGCCCGCACATCGCCACCGGGGACATCTTCCGGGCGAACGTGGCCGAGGGGACCGGGCTGGGCCGGGCCGCCCAGGAGTACATGGACCGGGGCGACCTGGTGCCCGACGAGCTGGTGATCGCGATGGTGATGGACCGGCTGGTCGAGTCGGACTGTGACGGCGGGTTCGTGCTGGACGGGTTCCCGCGTACGGTCAACCAGGCCGAGGCCCTGGACCGGCGGCTGGGCGGGATCGCCCAGCCGCTGGAGGCGGCCCTCAGCTTCGACGTCACCGAGGAGGAGCTGCTGCGGCGGCTGGCCGGGCGGGCGGCGGCCCAGCATCGGGCCGACGACGTCGAGCAGACGATCCGGCACCGGCTGGAGGTGTTCGCGATCAAGACCCGGCCCCTGATCGACTACTACGCCCACCGGGGGCTGCTGATCAACGTGGACGCCATCGGGCCGATCGAGGTCGTGACCAAGCGGATCCTGGCCGCCCTCGAGGGGAACCGGAGGCCAGGGTGATCACCCGCAAGTCCCCCGAGCAGATCGAGGCCATGCGGCGGGCCGGCCGGCTGGTCGGGCACACCCTGTCGAGGCTGGTCGAGACCGTCCGGCCGGGGGTCACCCTGACCGAGCTGGACACGCTGGCCGAGCGGGTCATCCGCGACGGCGGCGGGATCCCGTCGTTCCTCGGCTACCACGGGTTCCCGGCCACCCTGTGCCTGTCGCCCAACTCCTGGGTCGTCCACGGGATCCCCAACGGCTACGTGCTCCAGGAGGGCGACATCCTGTCGATCGACTGCGGCGCCATCGTCGAGGGCTGGCACGGCGACGCCGCCGTGACCGTCCCGGTCGGCCAGGTCGACGAGGCGGCCCACCGGCTCATCGAGACCACCGAGCGGGCCATGTGGGCCGGCATCGCCCAGGTCCGCGCGGGCAACCGCCTCTCCGACATCGGCCACGCGGTGGAGCGGGTCGCCGCCGCCCCCGGCTACGGCGTGGTCCGCGAGTACGTCGGCCACGGCATCGGCACCGCCATGCACGAGGAGCCCCAGGTCCCCAACTACGGCCGCCCCGGCCGTGGCCTGCGCCTCCAGGTCGGCCTCGCCCTGGCCATCGAGCCCATGGTCAACGAGGGCGGCCCCGAGACCCGGGTCCTGGACGACGGCTGGACGGTCGTCACCCGCGACGGCTCCCGCTCCGCCCACTTCGAGCACACCGTCGCCATCACCCCCACCGGCCCCGAGGTCCTCACCCTCCTCGACGGCGCCCGCCAGGAGGACTGGCTCCCCACCGCCGCCCAGCGCCGCTGACCTCGCCGTTTCAGCGGCGGTAGGCCGGTTCCAGCCCCGGGAACATCGGGAAGTGGCGGATGTTCAGGGTCGCCAGCGGGAACCGGAGCCGCTGGGCCGTGGCCGCGATCACCAGATCCGCGACCCCGAGCGCGCCGTGGGTCCGGCGGAACCGCCGGCCGAGCTCGCCGGCCAAGGCGCTGACCTCCTCGTCCACCGCGACCCATCGGATCGTGGCCAGGAAGCGCTCGGTCATCCGCCGTTCGTGGGACCGCATCCCACGGAGGACCTCGACCCGTGTCACCTCCGAGCAGGTCGGGACGACAGGAAGTCCGTCGAGGTAGCGCCCGGCCGCGGGCAGCCCGCGCAGGTAGTCGACCAGCACGTCGCTGTCGAGCAGCACGCTCATCGTCAGCCAGAGGCCCGCTCACCGTGCCAGTCCCGCTCGAGGCGCTCCTGGCGGCGGCGGTCGCCGTCCCGCAGCTTGCGGACGTAGGTCGCACCGTCCTCAAGGTACGGGGCGATCCCGAAGGCGGCCTGGGCGGCGGCGCGGAACCGGGCCAGCTCCTCGTCCTCGCCGAGGGGCTCGTCGAGCAGGCGGTCGACCGCCTCCCGGATGAGGTCGGACTTGGTCCGGCCGGTGGCCCGCGCCCGCTCGGCCAGCCGTCGGTCCT
>Ga0307296_10000232_pt1 | contig 24326 bp, 26 predicted proteins | sample ER_DNA_153_FD_194467 | JGI IMG/M metagenome (GOLD analysis project Ga0307296, IMG submission 194467) | Bulk soil microbial communities from the East River watershed near Crested Butte, Colorado, United States - ER_DNA_153 | ecosystem: Environmental > Terrestrial > Soil > Floodplain | place... | reverse complement strand
TCGAGGTAGCCGTTCACGCCGGCATAGAGCACGACTACCTGCTCCTCGATCGGCCACGGCTGGTACTGCGGCTGGTTCAGGAGCGTGACCATCCGCTCCCCGCGCGCCAGCGCCTTCCTGGTCGCTTCGTCGAGCTCGGAGCCGAACTGGGCAAATGCCTCCAGCTCGCGGTACTGCGACAGATCGAGGCGCAGCCGCCCGGCGACCTTCTTCATTGCCTTCGTCTGCGCCGAGCTGCCGACCCGCGACACGGAGATACCGACGTTGATCGCCGGCCGCACGCCCGAGAAGAAGAGGTCGGACTCGAGGTAGATCTGGCCGTCCGTGATCGAGATCACGTTGGTCGGGATGTAGGCCGCAACGTCGCCCGCCTGAGTCTCCACGATCGGCAAGGCGGTGAGCGAGCCGCCGCCGTTCTCATCCGACAACTTGCACGCACGCTCCAGGAGCCGCGAGTGCAGGTAGAAGACGTCGCCCGGGAAGGCTTCTCGCCCGGGCGGGCGGCGCAACAGCAGCGACAGCTGGCGGTACGCGTCCGCATGCTTCGAGAGGTCGTCGTAGATGACGAGAGCGTGGCCGCCGTTGTAGAGGAAGTGCTCCCCCATCGCGCAACCGGCGAACGGGGCCATCCATTTGATCGGCGCGGCCTCCTGGGCGGCTGCGGAGACGATCGTCGTGTACTCCATCGCGCCGCGGTCTCGGAAGAGCTCGTACACCTGCGCGACGGTCGACGCCTTCTGGCCGATCGCGACGTAGATGCACTTCACGTCTGTGTCCTTCTGGTTCAGGATGGTGTCGATTCCGATCGTCGTCTTGCCTGTCTGTCGGTCGCCGATGATCAGCTCCCGCTGGCCACGCCCGACGTTGGTCATCGCGTCGATCGCCTTGATCCCGGTGAGCAGGGGCTCCTTCACCGGCTGCCGCGCAACCACGCCGGGAGCCTTGAACTCGAGCAGCCGCGTCTCGGACGTCTCGATCGGGCCACCGCCGTCGAGTGGATTCCCGAGTGGGTCGACCACGCGGCCGAGGAGCGCCTCGCCGACCGGGACGCTCGCGACCCTCCCGGTCCGCCGGACCGGCTCGCCCTCCTTGACGTGCTGCCACTCGCCGAAGAGGGCTGTGCCGACGTCGTCCTCTTCGAGGTTGAAGGCGAGGCCGACGACGCCGTGCTCGAACTCGAGCATCTCCAACGCGACCGCGTTCTCGAGTCCGTAGGCACGGGCGATCCCGTCACCCACCTGCAGGACGGTCCCGACCTCGGCGAGGTCGGTCTCGACGTCGTAGTGCTCGATCCGGTCCTTGAGAATCGAGGTGATCTCTTCGGGACGAAGCTTCACGGGTTTCCTTTCATCGTCAGACGGATGGCTTGAGGCCGGCTCGGCGAAAGTCGCCGCGTTTCTGGGCGAGTTTGACTCCGGCGGTCAGCTCGACTGCCGCGCGGCGCGTGGTTGCGCCGATTCCGCGGAGGGCTTCCTGGCCCTTGGCGACCTGGTCCTGCTTGCCGGAGCTCAGCAGCCTCGTCGCTCGCGCCAAGGTCGCGCCGATCTGTGCGTAAACCGCGCAGGCCTTGTGGAAGTGGCTGTCGATCGCTTTCAACTGTTGGTCGTCGCCGGGGGGCGGCCCGACGCGCGCCAGGTGGTCGTCGCAGCGCTGCAGATCGTTCATGCGCGCGTAGATCGTCTCGAGCGCCTGTTGGTTCTGCGTCTCGATGTAGAAACGCACCTGTGAGCTGGCGAAGTTTCCGACGACGGCGAGATCGGGGCTCAACGGGCGAAGGAACCAGTCGACCATTCGGCTCGCCCATTGATCGGACGTCTGTGCCGCCGGCGGGACATTCGGCACCGTCGACGTCGTCTGCGGCGACGCCGAGTTGCTCTTCGAGCCGCAGCCTGCGACGAGCGTCGCGCTGAGCAGGAGAACGATGAGAACGCGCAGCTTCATCATCTGGTTGAGACGAGATCCCGGCGCAAACGTTCGATGCGCCCGCGGACGCTGGCGTCCACCCGCATGGAGCCGATTTGCAGGATCAAGCCGCCGATGAGGCCCGGGTCGACCTTCCGCGAGACCTCGACCTTGCGACCCGAAGCCTCCTCGATCTGGTTCACGAGCCCGCGCGCGTCGTCGTCCGAGAGCTGCAGAGCCGTCGTCAGCTCGACATTCAGCCTGCGCTCCTCGGCAGCCATCAGGCGATCGAGCTCTCGAGCGATGTCTTCGATGCCGGCGATGCGACCTTTCTCCGCCGTCAGGCGGAGGAAGTTCCGAACCAGCGGGTCGGCGCCGCCGATCAGGGCTTCGAGAAGGTCGGCCTTCGTTGCGGGGTCGAGCTCGGGATTCCGCAAGACGTTCCGCAGCTCCGGAACGTCTCTCACGGCCGCGGCGAAGTCGCTCAACTCTCCGTAGACCTCCTGCAACCGTCCCGACTCCTTGGCAGCGTCGAAGAGCGCCTGCGCGTATCTGCGGTGGACCGCGGCTATCTCACGCCTCCTTCTCCAGGACCGAGAAGTCGAGGTCGCGGATCGCCTCGTCGATCAGGCGCTTGTGGTCCGCGTCCTCGAGAACCTTGCCGGTCACCTTGGTAGTGGCGATGAGCGTCAGCTCGGCGACCTCGGTGCGAATCTGCTCGAGCGCACGCTGCGTTTCGGCCTCGATCTGCCGCTTCGTCTCCTCGAGTCGACGCTGGCGATCGGTTTCTGTCTCTTCCTTGACACGGCGAGCCATCGATTCCGCGACCTTGCGCGCCTCCGAGAGGATCTGCTCGGCCTGGCCCCGGGCCTGGCCGATGAGGGCGCGGTGTTCCTCGAGAAGTCGCCGTGCCTCGGTGCGCGCCTTCTCAGCCTCTTCGATCGAGCGGTGGATGCGCTCGCGCCGCTCGTCGATTGCCTTCTGGATGAACCCGAAGGCGTAGCGCTTGAGGATGAAGAACGTAATCCCGAAGCAGACGATGGTCCAGACCATCAATCCGAGTCGGACTTCGATCAGCGGATTCGCAGCGACCAGCATCAGACCAGGACGTAGGCGAGAATCGAGCCGAGGAGGCCGTAGAAGACGACCGCCTCGGTCAGCGCGAAGCCAAGCCACTGGATACCCGTCAGCTCGCCTCTCAGCTCCGGCTGGCGCGCAACAGACTGGATCATCGAGCCGAAGATGTTGCCGATGCCGATGCCGGCGCCGAGCGCGCCGAGGCCGACACCGAGGGCGAGGCCGATCGCCTTCCCGGCTTTCGTGACGTCGCCCGACGTTGCGGCGAGAAGAGTGTTCACGTCATTCCTCCTGTTATCCGCTGTGCCGGCAAAGCCGGCACAGCTCTTTTGGTCGGCATCGCAAGCGACGCCTCAGATCCGCTGTGCCGGCAAAGCCGGCACAGCTCTTTTGGTCGGCATCGCAAGCGACGCCTCAATGCTGAGGCTCGATTGCCGAGCCGATGTAGATGGCGGACAGAGCGGCGAAGATGAACGCCTGAATCCCGACGACGATGACGACTTCGAAGACGTAGAAGAGGGTCGCGGGGAGCAGGACGAACAGGAGCGCGAAGGACTGGAAGATGAAGATAAGGCCAAGGAAGGTCAGGATCAGGATGTGCCCGGCGAGCATGTTGGCGAAGAGTCGGACACTGAGTGAGATCAGCCGCATGAACTGGCCGAGAACCTCGAGTGGGACGATCAGGATCAGCAACCCCTTCGGCGCTTCGGGGATCCAGCTCTTGAAGTACTTGACCGGTCCGTTCCAGCGGATCCCCTCGATATGCGTGAAGAGGAACGTCAGGAGCGCCAGCGCAAGCGTGACCGAGATGGAGCTGGTCGCGGCGTAGATGCCCCAGGTCGGAATTCCGTGATAGGTCTCGCCCGTCAGAGGCAGCGGAATGAAGCCGAGCAGGTTGACGACGAAGATGAAGAGGAAGAGGGACGCCACGTACGGAAACCACCGGCCGATTGCCTTGGCCGGTAGGCCCTGCTCGGCGATCTGCACTTCCGCGACTTCGTAGATCTGCTCGCCGATCGTCTGCCGGACCCCGGGGTCCACGCCGAGACGGACGCGCATGAGCACGATCCCGAGCAGGATCGTCAGGACGGTCCCGAGCATCAGGTACACAACTGCCTTCGTGATCGACAGGTCCAGCGGCCCCAGATGGATGGGGACCCAGTCGTGCTGCTCGAACTCCTTGACGGGATCAAACTCGCCCCGCGCGAACGCTGCTTGCGGAAACGCGAGCGCGAACAGTGCAACGGCGAGCAGGCGCCCCTTCATCGGCCGGCCCCGAAGTACGCGACCACCGAAAGCCCGAGCTCCAGCGTGAAGGCGAGTGCATACACGAGGGCAGCGGCCAGCGCGAGGTGCGGGTTCGCCGCTGCGGCCGCAAACAGGACCACGAGGAGTCCCAAAGTCTTGAAGAGCAACCCGAACGCCTGCATCCCGGAGGCCGCGAGGTTACCCGTGTCCTTCCTCACGCGCCGCAGTATGAAGTCGAGCGCGTGGATACCGAGCCACAGGACCGCGGCGAGGGCCCACGCGGACATGTTCCAGCCCAGGATCAGGAACAGGGGCAGCGCAAAGAGAATGACGAGAGATCCCGCCAGGGCCGGGAGGAGGTGACCCGGCTCCGGCCGCGGCGTCGTGAGGAGGCCGGAACGCATCGTCAAAAGACGTCCCGGTAGCGCCAGTAGACCGTGTACGTCGCCAGCGGGATCCCGATCACCGCGCCGATCAGGACTCCGATCCCCGCTGAGCCTGCCAACCAGCCGATCAGCAGGCCGACTCCCACTGAGGCGAAAACCACTCCGACCAGGACACCACCAGCTTCGGCGTACTGAGCAGAAGGGCGGTTCTTGGGCTCCATCTGGCCGGAGCATAACAAGTTTGTAACAGCGCAAGACCGCTTGAAACAACCAAAAACCGCAGACTTTGTACTACGCCGACTTACGCTTGTCGACGCCGGCACGCTCTTCGCGCCGCCTGATCATCGGATTCGCGAGCTTGACGATCTCGAGCAGGTACACCATGTACACAGAGGCGGCCAGGGCAACCAGCCCGAACGCAGAGACGACGAGTGTCCGCCACGGATGCCATTCACCGTGCTGGTGCGGGCGGATGAAGCGGAGAGCCAGGGCGGTGGCGGCGAGCGTCCCGCACCACACCCAGATGTAGCCGGCGGCACGCCGCTGCGAGAAGCCGATGTTCACGAAGCGGTGGTGGAGGTGCTGCCGGTCCGCGACGTAGACCGGCTGCCTGTATTTCAGCCGTTTGGCCACGACGAACGAGGTGTCGAGGATCGGCACCGCGAGGACGAGCAGCGGGAAGAACAGGGTCACGATCGACGCCGTCTTGAGGAGGCCTTGCAGCGGCACCGTGGCGAGCACGAACCCGAGTAAGAGCGCGCCCGAGTCACCCATGAAGATCCGCGCCGGATAGACGTTGTGGCGGAGGAAGCCGAGCGCCGCGCCGAGCACGATCGCGGACAGGAGCGCGGCCTGGATTTCCGGCCGCGGCAGCGAGAGGGCGATCAGCGTGAAGGTGAAAGCGGAGATCGCGGAGACACCCGCGGCCAGCCCGTCCAACCCGTCGAGGAAGTTGACCATGTTCATGATCGCCACGATCCAGAGCACGGACAGCGGCATCCCCACCCAGTCCGGCAGAGAGTGGATCCCCAGGATCGGGAACGTGAAGCGATGCACCCAGATCCCCGAACCCACCGGAATCGCGGCCGCCACCAGCTGGCCGCCGAGCTTCTCCCACCAGCGCAGCCCGCGAAAGTCGTCGATCGCGCCGACGGTCGTCGCGACCGCGGCACCGAGCAGCAGTCCGCGCGCCTCGCGTGAAAGATCGAGAAACGCGAGCGCGGGGACGAAGATCCCGAAAAAGAGCGCCAGTCCGCCCAACCGGGGGACAGTGCTGCGGTTAAGGCGCCGGCCCTCGGGCCGGTCGACGGCGCCGAGCAGCCGGGCCATCCCACCGACGGCCGGCGTCAGCAGGACGACGATGGCTGCAGCGAGTAGCGCTCCCCAGATGACTTCCAGGTGATCGGCGAGCGTGTGGAACATCTATTTCGTGCCGTAGAGCCGGTCGCCCGCGTCGCCCAGACCCGGGACGATGAAGCCGCGCTCGTTGAGACCTCGGTCGATCGCAGCCACGACGATCTGGACGTCGGGATGGTCGCGCAGGATCCTCTCGATCCCTTCAGGCGCCGCGATGATCGCAATCAGCCGGACGGAAGTCGCACCTGCGTCCTTGACAGTCCGGACTGCGGCTGCGGTCGAGTTGCCGGTCGCGAGCATCGGGTCGAGCAGAATCACATCGCGCTCGGCGACGTCGGCCGGAAGCTTCGCGTAGTACTCGATCGGCTCGAGGGTCTCCTCGTCTCGGTACATGCCGATGAAGCCGACTCGCGCGCTCGAGATGAGCGAGAGCACGCCGTCGAGCATCCCGACGCCGGCGCGCAGGATCGGGCAGACCGCGACCTTCTTGCCGCTGATGTGAGGAAACCGTCCGACCTCGAGCGGCGTCTCGACCTCGACGTCCTCGGTCGGCAGGTCCTTCGTCGCCTCGTACGTCAGCAGCAGCGTGATCTCGTTCACGAGCTTGCGGAAGTGAACGGTCGGGGTGTTCTTGTCGCGAAGGTACGAGAGCTTGTGCTGAACGAGAGGATGCTTGACCTCGATGACGCTGCCTGTGCGTGTTGCCGCCACCGTCACTGAGTCGCGTAGGTCGTCCAGCCTCGGAACCCTGGGTAGAGCGGGCGCTTCACGCACAGCGCTTCTGTGCGGGCACGGAGCCCGTCGAGATCGGGAGACTCGCTGAGCGCCTCGACGATGATGCGGCCGATCTCGCGGAAGTCGCCGTCGTCCATGCCACGCATTGTTGCCGCCGGCGTTCCGATCCTGACGCCGCTCGCGACCGTCGGCGGCCGCTCGTCGAACGGGACCGTGTTGCGATTGACGGTCAGCTTCACGTCGTGCAGACGCTCCTCCGCGTCCTTGCCCGTCCAGTCGGTGGACCGCAGGTCGAGCTGCAGGAGGTGGGTGTCGGTGCCGCCGGTCAGGACGTCAAGGCCTCCCTCCATCAGCGTCTCCGAAAGCGTGTCCGCATTGCGCCGGACCTGCGACTGGTAGTCCCGGAACGCCTCCGTCGCGGCGATCTTGAAGCACGTCGCCTTGGCCGCGATCGTGTGCTCGAGCGGGCCGCCTTGCATGCCCGGGAACACTGCGCGATCGACGGCCTGTGCGTGCTCCGCAGTGCAGAGGATGAAGCCGGAGCGTGGACCGGCGAGCGTCTTGTGGGTCGTCGACGTGACGAAGTCGCAGTCCTCCATCGGATTCGGATGCAGGCCGGCCGCGACCAGCCCTGCGAAATGCGCCATGTCGCAGAGCAGCAGAGCGCCCACGTCGTCGGCGATCTCGCGGAACTTCGCCGTGTCGATCGTGCGTGGATACGCCGACCCGCCGCAGACGATCAGCTGCGGACGGGATTCGCGCGCCTTCGCGAGCACGTCGTCGTAGTCGACGACGTTCGTCTCGCGCGAAACGCCGTAGTGGGCAATGGTGTACAGCCGACCCGAGAAGTTGACCTTGAGCCCGTGCGTCAGGTGCCCACCGTGCGAGAGCTCGAGCGAGAGGATCGTGTCGCCTGGCTGCAGCGCAGCCATGTACACCGCCATGTTCGTCTGGGCGCCGGCGTGCGGCTGGACGTTCGCATGCTCGGCGGCGAAAAGCTCCTTGGCGCGGTCGATTGCCTGCTGTTCGATCATGTCGACGATCTCGCAGCCGCCGTAGTAGCGCTTGCCCGGATAGCCCTCCGCGTACTTGTTGGTCGGCGTGGAGCCGATCGCCTCCAGGATCGACGGCCAGGTGAAGTTCTCCGACGCGATGAGCTCGATCTGGTTCCGCTGGCGCTCGAGCTCGCGCCACAGCAGGTCTGCGATCTCCGGGTCGACCTGGTCGAGCCCGGCAGTGGTCAGCTGCTCGAAGGTCTGCTGCGCAACGGCCATGGCTCTCCTCTCCCGGGGGTCAACCTGATCGTACTGCCGCACCCAGTCGGCGCAGAGCTTCCTCGGCTGGTAGCGCTCCATTGCGAAGAATCCGGGGCTCCTCGCCGGTGAGGTCGATCACCGTCGACGGCGTGCCGGGGAGCTGGCCTCCGTCGACCAGAGCCGCCACGCCTTGCCGAATGTCCTCGGGCACCTCGTCGAGCCGTTTCGGATCCGGCCCCCCGGGACGATTCGCGCTGGTGGCCACCAGCGCGCCGATAGCGGCGAGGACCTCGGCACCCGGACCGTCGAAGTCGGGAACCCGCACGCCGATCGCCTCCGGGTTCGTCCCGGTCAACCAGCGAAAGCGGCGGGCCGGATTGGGGAGAACGAGCGTGACCGGGCCCGGCAGCAGCAACCGCGCGAGCGCCGCGGCACGTCCTTGCAGCTCCGGCAGACACTCCAGGAGGCGGCCGACGTCCCGGGCGACGAGCGCGCTCGGCGCAGTTAGGTCTCTCCCCTTCAACTCGTAGAGACGTGTCGTCGCCTCCTCTCGGTGAGGGTCTGCAGCGAGCCCATACACCGTGTCGAAGGGCATGACGATGGGCTTGCCGTCACGCAGAGCCTCAACGGCGGAAGTCAACGTCGCCCCTCGACCACACGGTCCTCCTCGGCCAGGTCAGGAGTAATCGCGATGTCCGCATAGCCGAGTGACGCCATGGCGTCGGCGACGTGGTCCGCCTGCCCGTCTCCGACCTCGAACACGAGCAGTCGCGTGTTTGCGAGCCTCGCGATCTCCTCGTGGAGCCCTTCGCCGACGAGCGCGTCTTGCGGCTCCCAGTCCCTGATCTCCGGCTGCAGCGAGTCCCATTCGTCGGCCGGGACGTACGGCGGATTCGAGACGACGAGGTCCCAGCCCTCGGCCGCGGCCTCCAGGTCGCCCTCTCGAACCTCGACGTGCAGGTCGAGCCGCTCGGCGTTCTCGCGCGCGAGCTCGACCGGCGCCGACGCGAAGTCGACCGCGGTCACCCGGGCGTCGGGGCGCTCGTCCGCGATCGCGAGCGCGATCGCCCCCGACCCGGTGCCGAGATCGAGCACCCGCGGCTCGGGCTCGTCGCGGAGCAGGGCGAGGCAGCGCTCGACGACGACCTCCGTCTCGGGCCGCGGCACGAGCGCACGAGCGTCGGTGGTCAGGACCAGCCTCCGGAAACCCCACTCGCCCAGGACGTACGCAAGCGGCTCGCGCTGACTGCGGCGTTCGAGCAAGGAATCGAACTCGTCGGGGACTTCCTGCGAGCGCCGTTCGTGCACTCCCGTACGGGAGACGCCGAGCACGTGTGCCAGGAGCAGCTCGGCATCGACGCGTGGAGTGTCGACGCCTGCCTCGCCGAGCCGCTGCTCGGCGAGCCGCAGGGCTTCCGCGACCGTCACTGCTCGAGTGCGCGGCGGCGCTCTTCCGCGCCGAGCGCCTCGGTGAACTCGTCGAGCTCCCCCTGGAGGGCCCTGTCGAGCTGGTGCACGGTGAGCTTGATCCGGTGGTCGGTGACGCGGTTCTCGGGGTAGTTGTAGGTGCGGATCTTCTCGGCGCGCTCGCCGGAGCCGATCTGGGAACGCCGGGTCGCATCGAGCTCTGCGCGCTGCTTCTCGCGCTCGTGCTCGTAGAGGCGCGCACGCAGCACGCGCAAAGCCTTCTGCCGGTTCTGCAACTGGCTCTTCTCGTCCTGCATCGCCACGACGAGGCCGGTTGGAAGGTGGGTGATCCGAACGGCCGAGTCCGTCGTGTTCACGCTCTGGCCGCCGGGACCGGTTGACCGGTACACGTCGATCTTCAGGTCGTTCGGATCGACCTCGACCTCAACCTCCTCCGCCTCCGGCATGACGGCGACGGTCGCGGTCGACGTGTGGATGCGGCCCTGGGACTCGGTCTCGGGCACGCGCTGGACGCGGTGCGTCCCGCCCTCCCATTTGAACACCGAGTACGCGCCTTCTCCCTTGATCCCGAAGGTGATCTCTTTGAAGCCGCCGGCTTCGTTCGGGCTCGACCCAAGGTGCTCGACGGTGAAGCCGCGGCGTTCCGCGTAACGGGTCAGCGCACGGTGGAGGTCGGCCGCCCACAGAGCGGCCTCATCCCCGCCGACGCCCTGGCGGATCTCGATGATGACGTCCTTGCTGTCGGCCGGGTCGGTCTCGACGAGCGCGAACTTCAGCTCCTCCTCGAGCGTGACCAGCCGCTGCTCCAACTCGGGCACGAGCTCACGCAGATCGCTGTCTTCCAGTGCGTCGTCGAGATCGGCCCGAGCCTCTCGCCAGCGCTGGCCCAGCTTGTAGGGGCCTTCGAGCTCCTTCAGCTTGCGACCCGCGCCGGCGGCCTCACGGTGGTCGTTGTAGACGGCAGGGTCGGACATGCGCTCCTGCGCCTCGTGATAGGAGCGTTCGAGCTCGTCGAGCAACGGTTCAAGGTTGCCGGCCATCGCCGGCTCAGGTTAGCTCTGGAGGCGCGCAGCGAGGCTGATTTCGGGAACGCCTGCCAGCGCTTTCGAGACGGGGCAGTTCTCCTTCGCCTGTGCCGCTGCGTCCTTGAAGGCGTCCTCGTCCATTCCGGGGACTCGTCCGGCCACGTCGAGCACGATCTTCGTGATGCCCTCGCCCGGCTGGAACGTCACCGTGGCGGACGTCTTCAGCTCCTCGGGCGCATGGCCCTCCCTGGCGAGGCCCCCGGAAAGGGCCATCGAGAAGCACGTCGCGTGCGCGGCAGCGATCAGCTCTTCCGGGCTGGTCATGCCGTTCGGCTCTTCCGAGCGGGCAGGCCAGCTCACGTCCAGGCCGCCGAAGGCACCGCTCGTCACGGTGTCGACCCGACCGTTGCCGCTCATGAGATCTCCGCGCCACGTCACTTCGGCCTTGCGATCCGTCGCCACTGGTTCTCCCTTCGTCTATTCCTGTTACACGCGCGCGCGAGGCTACGCCATCACTTCGACTTTGCGCGCGGTCGGGTCCTTGGTCTCGAGCGAGAGGACTTCCTTCAGCGCGCGGATCGAGACCTCGATCTGATCGAGCGACGGCTCGCGCGTCGTGAGCCGCTGCAGCCACATCCCCGGGGCGAGCAAGGACATCAGGATCCGGTTGTTCTGATGTTTGCCAGCAAAGCGGATCAGCTCGTAGGCGATTCCTGCGATCACCGGCAGCAAGAGGATCCGCGTCAAGATCAACCAGTACCAGACAGGACGCCCGAAGAACGCGAACACGAAGATCGCGATCACCATCACCCAGAGCAGGAATGCCGTCCCGCAGCGGGGGTGGATCAGGCTGAAACGCTGAACGATCTCCGGCTTCAGCTCCTCCCCGGCTTCGTAGGCGTTGATCGCCTTGTGCTCGGCCGCGTGGTACTGGAACACACGCCGCAGATCCGGGAACAGTGAGATCAAGAAGAGGTAGAGGATGAAGATCGTCACGCGAATCCCGCCCTCGACGAGCACGAACCAGCCCGTCTGCTTGATCCCGATCCAGTCGGTGATCAGCGCGGGCGAGACCTTGAAGAGCAGGACCGCGAACCCGATCGCGATCGCGAACGCGAAGATCAGTTGGCCGCGGGTCAACTCGGTCGCCACATCCTCCCCTTCTTCGCCCTCCTTTGCCGCCGCCGCTGCTGCGTAGTTCGCCGAGATGGCGAGTGCGCGGAAGCCGATAGCGAGCGACTCGCCGAGTGCGATCACCCCGCGGATCACCGGCAGCCGGAAGATCAGGTGCCGAGCCATCGGCGACTTGATCGGTTGGTGTACCTCCGCGATGTCTCCGTCCGGTTTGCGGACGGCGACGGCCCAGTTCGACGGGCCGCGCATCATCACGCCCTCCAGGACGGCCTGTCCCCCGACGTTCGTCACTTGGTGCTAGCCGCGGCGCGCGCCGCCGGCCTTCTCGAGCCGGCGCTGGAAGCGCTCGACGCGTCCGCCCGTGTCGACCAGCTTCTGCTTGCCCGTGTAGAACGGGTGGCAGTTGGAGCAGATCTCCACGTGGAGCTCAGGCTTCGTGGAACGCGTCTCGAACGTGTTCCCGCAGGAGCACGTCACGGTCGCGAGGACGTATTCGGGGTGGATCTCAGGCTTCATCGGAATTCAGGATAGCAGCGGCTGTTTCGGGTGCCACGTTGCCTCCCGAGACGACCGCAGCGACCGTCTGGCCGGCCTCGGGCACGAACGCGCCGGACAGCAAAGCCGCCGCCGTTGCCGCTCCGGCGACTTCGCAGGCGAGCTTCATCCGCCCGTACATGAAGCGAAAAGCGTCCCTCAAGGCGTCCTCGGTGACGAGCACCGACTCGACACCGAGCTCCAGGCAGACCCGAACGCAGTTCGCGCCGGCGTACGGGCCATTGAGGCCGTCGGCGATCGACTTCGCCTCGACGGTGACCGGCTCGCCTGCAATGAGACTCTCGTGCAAGGCCGGCGAGCGCTCCGGCTCGACCGCGATCACGCGCGCCTCCGGTCGGAGTGCCTTGACGGCGGTGGCGATACCCGAGATCAATCCGCCGCCTCCAACCTGAACGAGGATGATCTCCGCACCGGGAGCGTCCTCGAGCATCTCGAGGCCGACGGTTCCCTGGCCCGCCATCACGCACGGATCGTCATAGGGATGAACAAGCGTGCGGCCGGTCGACTCGACCAGCTCCTCGAGCCGCTGGAACGCGGCCGGGATGTTGGCGGCTTCGGTGTCGATCGTTGCGCCGTAGCCGCGCGCGGCGGCGATCTTCATCGGGCTTGCGGTCTGCCACATCACGACGAGCGCATCGATTCCTTGAGATGCCGACGCGTAGGCCACGGCCTGCGCGTGGTTGCCGGCCGAGATCGAGATAACGCCGCGCTGCTTCTCTTCGTCGGTGAGCATCGAAAGCTTGTTCAGGACGCCGCGCGGCTTGAACGAGCCGGTGCGCTGGAAGAGCTCGGCCTTGAAGCGAACGTCGGCGCCGACCTGCTCGGACAGGGTGGCCGAACGAAGCAGCGGCGTGCGGTGCAGGCGATCGCCGATGCGCTCTCGCGCGCGGTAGACGTCGTCCAGCGAGATCAGCGAGCCCGTCGTAGCCACGACGGAGATCGTAGTACTAGTTAGTACTTGCCCTTGCCGCAGCCGGCGAGCACGAAGGGTGCTGCGAGTGCAAGCAAGAGTGTCAGTCGTCTTCGCATGTCAAGCTCCTACGTCGCAAAGGGACAGGCGGTTTCTTCCCAGGTCCCGGTGTCCGACACCAGGACGTGGCCGCGATGGCCACGGCGCTTCGCCCGTGGAACCTGGAGCGAGGCGGCTCTGGTCCTAGTGACGTCACACCTACGTCACGGTGTCCGACACCAGGCCGTGGCTCTTCAGGTCAGTGTGTATTCGGGGCCGCTGCCGCCTTCCGGCGGGGTGAGGCGGCCGCCTTTGGCGGTGATCGCCCCGCACTGGACGCAATTCGAAGGCGTGACGTCGACGCCGGTCGCCGTCGCCTCGTAGACCTGCGCGGGACACAGTCGTTCCCAGAGCTGCGCGACGTCTGGTGGAACGTCGCGCCGGATGACGATGTGGTTCGGCTGGTCGTCGCGCGTCTTGTTCCCCGAGGCGAAGACGGACGAGAGCTTGTCGAACGTGAGCTTGCCGTCCGGCGCCGGGTAGTCCTCCGCGCGTTCGCTGCGGATGAGCTCGACGTCGACGTCGCGCTCGAGGCGCAGGTCACGCCGTGGAAAGCGGCCCTTCGTAGCCGTCATCGCCCCCGCGAGCGCACCACCGAGCCAAAAACCTCGGCCGAACGCCGGCCGCATGTTGCGAACTTCGTACAGGTCCTTCCAGACAAAGCTCCGCTTCAGTGCTTCGTCGTAGACCGAGAGCGCACCGGGCGTTGCGGGCGTCTGCCCGCGCTGGAGCGCCGCGAACGCCGCTTCCGCCGCAAGGGAACCCGATTCGATGGCGTAGTGGATCCCTTTCAGAGCAGGGACGTTGACCAGTCCGGCACCGTCGCCGCAGATCAGCAACCCGGGCGCATGTAGTTGCTTCGGCAGCGAGAGGAAGCCACCCTCCGGAATCGTCTTCGCGCCCCACTCGACCCGCTCGCCGCCCTCGAGCAACTGGCGCACCAGCGGATGCGTCTTGAGTTCCTGCAGCAGGTCGTGGACCGAGAGCTCGACGTCGCGGTAGTCGAGGCCGACGACCATCCCCAGCGTGAGCATGTCGTCGCCCAGCGGGTAGATGAACGAGCCGCCGAACTCCCTGTACTTCGCGGCGGGCCGCAGGGGCCAGCCCATCGTGTGGATCACGCGGTCGAGCGGACGCTTGATCTTCCAGACCTCCTTCACGCCGAGCGCCCAGACCTGCGGGTTCTCGCCGGCGAGGCCGAAGCGGTCGAGCGCGACACCCGTGAGGTGTCCCTGTGTCCCCTCGGCGAGCACGGTGACTTTCGCGACCAGGTCCGACCCGGGCTCGAAGTTCCCGAGCGGCTGCCCGTCGCGCCCGCGACCCTTGTCGCCGGTCCTGACGCCGCGCGCCCTGCCGTCCGAGACGAGAAGCTTCTCCGCCGCCGTCTCGGGCAGGAGCATCGCGCCTGCCTCCTCCGCCTGCTCGGCGAGCCAGCGGCCGAGCCGGGAGAGCGACGCGACGTAGTTGCCCTCGTTCTTCATCGTCGGTGGCGCCGGAATGCGCAACGCGTTCTGCTTCGTCAGGAAGTAGACGGACTCGTGCTCCACCGGCCCGTAGAACGGCATCTCGTCGATGCGCTTGCGTCCCTTGAAGAGGCGCCGTAGCGCACGCGGATTGACGACGGCCCCGGAGAGAAGATGTGAGCCCGCCTGCTTGCCTTTCTCCAGCACCGCGACCGGAACCTCGCCCAGCCGTTCGCGGATCTCTGGGGCGTCTTCCAGGAGCTGGCCGAGGCGGATCGCGCAGGCGAGGCCTGCGGGGCCGGCGCCCACGATCAGGATGCCGACCTCGATCCGCTCGTCCGGAGGGTCGCTGGGCGCGGCGACGTAGTCCGCGGCCCGAAACGGAGGCGGGAAGTCTGCGGGCTTGGTCATGAGTTCGTGCGCGCTTTGAGGAGCTCGGTCAGCTTGGGCACCACCACGTGCACGTCGCCGACGACGCCCAGGTCCGAGAACTCGAAGATAGGCGCATTCGGGTCCTTGTTGATCGCAACGATCACGCCGGAGCTCTGCATGCCGACCTTGTGCTGGATGGCGCCGGAGATGCCGCATGCGATGTAGAGCTTGGGCGACACCGTCTTGCCCGTTTGACCGACTTGCGTCGAGTACGGATACCACCCGGCGTCGACGACAGCGCGCGTTGCGCCGACCGCGCCGCCCAAGGCTTTCGCAAGCTCCTCGACGAGCGTGAAGTTCTCCGGACCGCCGAGCCCGCGCCCGCCGGCAACAATGACGGGTGCGTCCTCGATCGACGGGCCCTCACTCTCCTCGTGCGCCTGGTCGACCATGCGCGCCGACGTGGAGAAGTCTTCGAGCGCAACCGCCACGTCTTCCGCGTCGGCCGAGCCCCCGGTCTCGGCTGGATCGAAGGAACCGGAGCGGAAGAGCGCGATCCGCGGCACAGACTTCCAGCCGACGTCGACGTACACGGAGTCCTGGAGCGCGGGTCGCTTGCCGACGAGCTTGTCGTCCTGTCGCACGAGTTCGGCGAGATCCCAGTTCAGACCGGCGTCGAGCCGTGCGGCGAGTCCCGCAGCGACGTCTGCTGCAAGCACCGAGTTGCCGAAGAGCACCGTCTCGATCCCCTTGTCGCGCACGAGTTGTGCGAGGACGTCGACGCGGGGCTGAGGCAGAGGCGCCTCGAGCTGCGCGTCGTCGGCGACATAGACCTTCGCAGCCCCGAACTTCCCGGCCTGTTCGGCGAGCCCACGCACGCCGGAGCCCATGACGACGCCTGCGACGTCGGCGTCGCCGAGCGCGGCTGCCTTCGAGAGCACGCCGAGCGACCCCTTCAGCAGCTCGTCGCCGTGATGCTCGAGGAAGACGAGGGTGCTCATAGGCCAACCTTTGGCCTATGAGCGGTGGAAGGGGCGTAAGGGGAAACCGGGAGGTTTCCCCGCTCTTTCTCCTCAGGGGTGGTGGCGGCGGTCGCATCGCCGCCACCCCTGAGGCGACACCTAAAGAAGGGGGCGCGTGGGGGAAACATGGTTTCCCCCACGGGAGCGAGCCGAAGGCGAGGGACGGTCATAAGAGCCGCTTTTCCGCGAGAAACTCGATGATCGCCTGCGCAGCGTTGCCGTCGTCCTCGATCTTCTTTGAGTCGCCGCGCGGGGGCGGATCGTTCAGCGCGTAGACCTCGGTGCGGGACCCCGGCTCACCCGCCCGGTCGGGCTCGACTCCGAGCTCCGAGAGCGACAGGGTTTCCTGTGGCTTGGACTTCGCTCCCATGATCCCCTTGAGCGACGGATAACGCGGCTCGTTGATTGCGTCCGACACAGCGACAACCGCCGGCAGCGGAGTTTCGATCACGTCGTAGCCGAACTCCGTCTGCCGTTTGACCGTCAGCTTCCCGCCCGCCTGCGTGACCTCGGCCGCCTGCGACACGACGGGCAGACGCAGACGGTCCGCGACTGCCGCCCACAACACTGCACCGTCCGAGTCGCCGGCCTGCTGCCCGAACAGGATCAGGTCCGCGCTTTCGCGCTCGAGCGCCTTGGCCAGCGCGTAGCTCGTCGCAACGAGATCCGATCCTGCGGCCGTCTCGTCGCTGACGAGGACCGCGCGGTCCGCGCCCATCGCCAGAGCCTTGCGCAGCGCATCCTGGGCCTTCGCCGGCCCGAGCGAGACCAGGACGACCTCGCCCTCGCCGGTCGCATCCTTCAGCCTGAGGGCCTCCTCGACGGCATTCGCGTCGAAGCCGTTCAAGGCGCCTTCCCCCGAGCGGTCGAGCCGATTGGTTCCGGGGTCGATCCTGCTGTTCCCCTCGGGGACCTGCTTGACGCAGACGGCGATCTTCATGCGGCAGGACTCTACTGAGGCTGACTTGCGCCCAGGCGCCTGCTAGCGTCCCACGCTTCGAGCGCGAACCGGAGCGCCCGTCCTCTCATGAGACGCCATCGGACGACAGCCCGAGGGGTTCTCTTCCTCGCCGCGACGATCGGCCTGGCCGTCGGCTCCGCCGTCGCCTTCGCCGCCGCCACGGTTCCGGAGCACATCATCTTTCCGGTCGTCGGAAAGGCGGCCTACATCGACGACTTCGGCGCGCCGCGCCCTGGCGGACCGCATCAGGGGAACGACATCATGGCTGAGAAGAAATCCCCTGCAGTCGCCGCCGAGGCAGGCAAGGTGAAGTACTGGACGACGTCGGGCGCGGCCGGCTGCATGCTCTACCTCTACGGCGAGAGCGGCACGACGTACATCTACATCCACCTGAACAACGACCTGACCATGCGCAACGACAACCGCGGCAAGTGTGTCAACGGGACTGCATACACGGTCAAGAATGGCGCCAGGGTCTCGGCCGGCCAGCAGATCGCGTACGTCGGCGACTCGGGCGACGCGAACGGCCGCAACTCGCACCTGCACTTCGAGGTGCACCCCGGCGGCGGCAAGGCCGTCAGCCCGTACCAGTATCTGCAGAAGGCCTACCGGCTCCTGTTCACCGCCAAGGCGGGCACGCCGTTCGCGCTCACGCTGGCAGGAACGGTCATTTCCGCGACGGTCGACCGAATCGTCGTCAACGTGTCGACCTCCCAGGTCTGGCCGTCGGGGATGACGCTGACGAAGCTGAACCGGACGATCGCCTTGACGGTGCCGGAGACGACCGTAGTGCAGACGCTGAGCGGGACCGGCGCATGGCGAACGAACGCGAACGTCACGCTCGCCGAGAAGGGTCAAAAGGTCGTCGTCTGGACACAGCCGGCGTCTGCGACGCTCAAGGCGCAGCGCGCCGACGACGGCGTCCTCAGCTCGGCTCTGATTCAGCTCGGCTAGCGGCCGACGAACTTCGGTTCGCGTTTCTCGACGAAGGCGGCCAGGCCCTCCTTCGCATCCTCGCTCGAGAACAGCTCGCCGAACGTCTCGCCCTCGGCCTCGAGGTTCGCAGCGTGGTCGCCGCCGAGCGCACGGTTCGCGAGCTCCTTCATCAACCTGAGCGCGATCGGGCTCTTCGAAGCGAGCATCGTCGCCACCTCGCGGGCCTTGTCGAGGACCGGATCGTGCACGGCGTTCACGAGCCCGACGCGCAACGCCTCCTCCGCGTCGACGATGCGGCCCGTGAAGATCAATTCCTTCGCGACGCCGAGGCCGCACAAACGAGCGAGTCGCTGCGTGCCGCCCCAGCCGGGGATGATCCCGAGATTGACCTCGGGCTGGCCGAGTTTCGCGCCGCTCGCCGCGTAGCGGATGTCGCACGCCACCGCGAGCTCGCACCCGCCGCCGAGCGCGAATCCGTTGATCGCCGCAATGGTCGGCTTGGGCATGGTCTCGAGCAGGCGTCCTGCCTCGTGCCCGAGTGCCCCCCACTCCTTCGCCTGCTCGACGTCGAGGCCGCTCATGTACTTGATGTCGGCGCCCGCGACGAACGCCTTGTCGCCGGCTCCGGTAACGATCACGACACGGGCTGCATCGTCGTCGGCGAGCTCGCGCAGACGGTCGCGTAGCTCGGTGAGGGTCGCGACGTCGACTGCGTTGAGCGCCTCCTGACGGTCGATCGTCACGATCGCGACCGCCTCTTCTCGCTCGACTCGGATCAAACGGGAACTTTGCCTTTGAGGAAGTCGACGATCTCTGTCGTCGGGGCTCCGGGAGTGAACACCTCGGCGACGCCACGCTGCTTCAGCTCGTCCGAATCCTCCTTCGGAATCGTGCCGCCGACCACGACGAGCACGTCCTCGGCGCCGTTCTCCTTCAGCCCGTCGAGGATCCGCGGGACGAGGGTCATGTGCGCGCCCGAGAGGATGGAGATGCCGACCGCATCGGCGTCCTCCTGGATCGCCGTCTCGACGATCTGCTCGGGAGTCTGGTGGAGGCCGGTATAGATGACCTCCATGCCGGCATCGCGCAGGGCACGCGCGATGATCTTCGCGCCGCGATCGTGACCGTCGAGCCCGGGCTTTGCGATCACGACTCGGATCTTTCTCGCCACGCCACGCAGTTTACGGGCCTCGGTCTCAGCCCTCGACTCGGACGAACGTCAGCGTCCATTCGGCGCTTGCGTCGAGGCGCCCTTCCTCGGGAGAGCCGTAGACCTTGTGCTGATGACGCGACGCTCGCAGGCTGATCCGGGCGACACGCCGCTCCCTTAGCACCGCTTTGGGAAGACGCACGAGATCCAGAGACGGGCCAAGCGGCTGCCGCTTGACGTCCGGCGGTTCATGTGGGCAATCGGCGGTTGCAAGACGAACGTTGGCGATCCGGTTCAGCGTGAGGACGCCCGGCCGTGGGCTCACGGCACGGGCGTTTGCGCCGCGGAACGAGCGCTTGGTCTGCGCGCAGTCCGCGATCTTGCTGTTACGGACGCCTCCACAGATCTCCTCGGTCGTGTCGGCGCCACCCAAGGTGACCGTCCCCTCGATTCCGCGGATGTTGACCGCCAGCACGCGGCCGCCGGCGAGCCGGATGGTGACAGGCGCTTTCGTGCGGAATCTCGCCGTCCGGATCCCCTCCGAAGTCTCGGTCCGCCGACAGTCGCCGAAATCCATGGGCGCGCCTGTGTAGGTCCATCTCTGGTGTGCGGTACCGACGATCGTCAGCCGAAAGAGTGTCGGCGCGGGCGCCGCCGAGGCATGCGCAGCCACGACGCACGCAACGCCGAGTAGGCCTAGAAGACCGAGGTTTCGCCGCACACGTCGCAACCGCCGTCGAAGCGTCGCACATTTCGTCCGCTTCACATAGCGCTCAGGCGCGTGCGAGCTCGGCGTCCCTCACCGCGGCGCCGTCGCACTAGCTCGCCTCTAGAACACCGGGGTCTCTCTCCATACGCCCCACACGGACCTCAGCGCGTCGCACATCTCGCCCATCGTCACGTACTCCTTCGACGCGTCGACGATCTGCGGCATCAGGTTCCGGTCCTCGTGCGCGGCGTCTTCCTTGAGCTTCGTGAGTGCTGCCTCGACCGCCGCTGAGTCGCGGCCGGCCCGCAGCTTCTGGAGGCGCCCGATCTGCTTTCCCTCGAGCGTTGGATCGATCTTCAGGATCTCGAGCGGCTCCTCGTCCTCGTGCTCGTACCGGTTGACGCCGACGATGATTCGCTGCTTCTGCTCGACCTCGTGCTGGTAGCGGAACGATGCCTCGGCGATCTCGCGCTGGAAGAAGTTCTCTTTGATCGCCGGGATGACGCCGCCGAGGTTGCGGATCCGTTCGAAGTAGTCGTACGCCTCGGCTTCGAGCCGGTTCGTCAACTCTTCGACGTAGTACGACCCGCCGAGCGGATCGATCGTGTTCACCACACCTGTCTCGTGTGCGATCACCTGCTGCGTGCGAAGCGCCAGGCGCACTGCGTTCTCGGTCGGCAGCGCCAGCGCCTCGTCGAAGGAGTTCGTGTGCAGCGACTGCGTCCCGCCGAGAACGGCCGCCATCGCCTCGAGCGCGGTCCGGATGATGTTCACCTCGGGCTGCTGCGCCGTCAGCGAGACGCCTGCCGTCTGCGTATGGAAGCGCATCAGCCACGAGCGCGGGTTCTTCGCGCCGTAACGCTCCTTGAGCTCGTGGGCCCAGATCCGCCTGGCAGCGCGGTACTTCGCGATCTCTTCGAAGAAGTCGAGGTGCGCGTTGAAGAAGAACGACAGCCGAGGGGCGAAATCGTCCACGTCCAGCCTGCGCTCCATCGCGGCCTCGACGTAGGCAAAGCCGTCCGCGAGCGTAAATGCGAGCTCCTGCGCAGCGGTCGAGCCCGCCTCTCGGATGTGGTAGCCGGAGATAGAGATCGGATGCCAGAGCGGCATCTCCTGCGCGCAGAACTCGATCATGTCGATGACGAGCCGCATCGACGGTTCCGGCGGGAAGATCCATTCCTTCTGCGCGATGTACTCCTTGAGGATGTCCGTCTGGATCGTCCCGCGGAGCTTGGCGCGCGGCACGCCCTGCTCCTCTCCCACGCAGAGATAGAACGCCAGCAGCATCGCGGCGGGCGAGTTGATCGTCATCGACGTCGATACTTCGTCGAGCGGAATGCCCGCGAAGAGGGTCTCCATGTCGTCGAGCGAATCGATCGCGACACCTTCCCGGCCGACCTCGCCGAGGGAGCGCTGATGGTCGGAGTCGTAGCCCATGAGCGTCGGCATGTCGAAGGCCGTCGACAGGCCGGTCTGGCCGTGCTCTAGGAGGTAGCGGAAGCGCTCGTTCGTCTCCTCGGCCGTGCCGAAGCCGGCGAACTGACGCATCGTCCAGAGCTTCCCGCGGTACATCGACGGATAGACGCCGCGCGTGAAGGGATAGACGCCGGGATAGCCGAGGTCACGTTCGTAGTCGATCTCGACGACGTCTGGCGTGTAGAGCGGTTCGTTCTCGAGACCGGAGATCGTCGAGAAGAGCTCGCCTTCCCGCTCGGGCTTTGCGTCGTAGAGCTCACGCTTCCACTCGGCGGTCGCGCTCTCTCCGGACCGCGCGGGCGGATCCTCGGTCGTCGCCATCCTCGTTCGATTCTACGGGCGCGATTCCGGCTCCTGCCGTCCGGCCCTTCTGCCGATATTGGTGCCGTGGCGAAGATCGTTGCAGTTGTCATTTGTGGGGCTCTCGCGCTGTCGGCAGCAGGCGGGCCCGCGGCCGCGACGAGCGGCGGCCTGCTCCAGAAGGCGTCGCGCCTGTCGGGTCTTCCCGTCCGCCGTGGCGTCCCGGAGAAGATGCTCGCGGGTGCGCAATACGACTCCGCCGTCTTGCGCGCCGCCTACCGGGAGTACCCGCGCTCGCTTCGCAGCATCGACACCGTGCTGTACACGCGGCTCGGGTTGATGCCCCGCAGCGTGGAGGCACGACTCGCGCCGCCGACGCAGGCGTCGCGTGCCTGGTACGACCCCGCTGCGCGGAGGCTCCTGGTGCGGCGCACGCCGATGCCGCAGAGGGCACGGGTCGTAAACGAGCTGGTGCGTGCACTGGTCGACCAGAACTTCAACCTGCGGCGGATCGCCCGACTGCGCGTACGCGACCGCGACCGTGCGCTCGCGGCGAAGGCCATCGTGGACGGTACCGCTGCACTCGCTTCGGGCATTGGCGCGAGCGCGGCTCGCGGGACACCGGTCGAACGTTTCTTGCAACTCGAGTCGGGTCTCGCACCGGGCAAGGCTCTCGCGAAAGAGCTGCGCTACATCGGCGGGTCGCCGGCACTTGCGAGTGCACTGCGATCGTTTCCGCAGACGACCGAGCAGCTACTTCACATCGACAAGTTTCTCGAGCGCGAGCCCGCGCTCGCGGTCCGGCTTCCGACTCGGATCGGAGATTGGAAGCTCAGTGCGTCCGAGACGTTCGGAGAGCTCGACGTTCGCAGCCTGCTTCGCACGTTCGGCGTTCCGAACGCCGCTGCCGCCGCCGAGGGCTGGGGCGGCGGCCGCCTAGGCCTCTACGTCTCGGCGACGGGAGAGACAACTGCGACGCTCGCTCTGCAGTGGGACACGATCGACGATGCGACGGAGTGGCGCGATGCCGTGGCGCGCTACGTCGGAGCCGCGTTCCCGGACGTCACGGCGCACGACTGCCCGCCCCTCGACCGCTGCTGGTCGGGCGCCTCGACCGTCGCGTCCGGCGTGCTCGGAGGCAGGAGCGTCTTCGCGAGCGGACCCGGCGCCGACACCGTCACCGCAGCGCTGTTCACCCAGAAGTAACCCTCAACTCGAGCCTTAGGCTCGGCCTCCCCTGGACTCCGTCCACGACCCAAGCGTCCCCTGACGGCGCCGCGTGTTTCCTCGCCTAGCGAGAAATGTGCAGATTTCAGTACCCCAGAGGGGGGATTTGCCGAAAAACGACACCCGTTAGAACCACAAAACGCTTCAGGAAGCCCGGCACAAACGCCGATTCCTCCACACGGAGCCACGTGTCAGAGACGGCGCGTGGATGGAGAACATGGCGAGCTTCCCGGACCTGCGGCCTCATCGGCGCTCGGCGACAGCCGAGTGTTCGGCCGTGTCCAGAAGCAGGACTCGTCTTCTCCTCGTGGTCTCCACCGCGCTCCTGCTCACAGCCTTTGTCGCCGTCACCGAGCTCGCCACTCTCCGCGGCCCGAAGGCACACGACGCATCGGCATTCCTGACGAGGGAGCTGGGTCCGCCGCTGGACTCTGCTTCCCTCGTCAGGAAGCCGGCGCACGACATCACTGTTCGAATTGGGCCCCGCGCCTTCACCGTCAAGCGGCGTGCGGCTTCGCTGAGGCTCGCCTCGCACGACGTCTCGTCGTCGCCCTGGACGAGCTTCCAGAACGGCGTCTCTCGTTCGACTGGGTTCGGTCACGAGACGGTCCTCGTCGGCGGTGGAAAGACCGAGCAGTTCTTCACGGTCCAGCGACGTCAGGGTCTACGCACCTGGCGTTGGGCAATCGGCTCCGAGCTCATGCCTCGCGTCGCCAACGACGGCTCGGTTAGTCTCGGCCGCCGCGGTGCCACGGATTTCCGAATCCTTCCTGCGGTCGTGTTGGACGAAAGCGGTCGGAACGTGACTCCTCGAGGAGTCCGTTGGCAGATCGCTCGGGCGGGCCGCTCCTGGCAACTGCAACTTCGGCTCGACGACGAGAAGCTGCCCTTGCCTTACGTTATCGACCCCGCCGTCACCACACCGCGCAACGGTCAGGGAGGGAACAACGGCGCCGGCGCCGCTGCGACCCTGACGATCAACAAGCCGGCAGGTGTCGTGCAGACCGATTTCCTGATCGCCCAGATCACCGTTCGGGGCGGGACGAATATCGGCGCGATCACTGCACCTGCAGGCTGGACTTTCGTGCGGCGCGACGACTCCACCACCGTCAACGCTTCAGCCGTGTACTGGAAAGTTGCGACGGGAGCCGAGCCGGCGAGCTACCAGTGGAGCTGGCTGGGCGGAGCCGCAAAGGCCTCCGGAGGTATCACGGCGTACTACGGCGTAGACAACAGTGCGCCCATCGATGCACAGAACGGGCAGGCCAACGGAACGAGCACGACCAACATCGGTTTTCCTTCGATCACCACCGCAACGGCGAACACACGCCTGATCGCCTTTGCGGGGAGCACGTCCAGCCCGTCGACGAACGTCACTCCGAATGCCGGAATGACCGAGCGGTACGAGGACGCGTCGACCACCGGCACGAGCACCCGCAACGAGGCGGCTGACGAGGTTCGTGCGGCCGTGGGCGCGACCGGGACCCGGACCGCGACGACCGATGCGGTCGGCTCATCGGTCGGGCAACTTGTCGCCCTGAAGCTGGACGCGACGAACCCGACCGGGGCGATAACCGCACCGGCCGCGGGCGCGAACGT
>Ga0307296_10000231_pt1 | contig 24409 bp, 22 predicted proteins | sample ER_DNA_153_FD_194467 | JGI IMG/M metagenome (GOLD analysis project Ga0307296, IMG submission 194467) | Bulk soil microbial communities from the East River watershed near Crested Butte, Colorado, United States - ER_DNA_153 | ecosystem: Environmental > Terrestrial > Soil > Floodplain | place... | reverse complement strand
CGCATCCCTTGGAATCGATCGTCTAGACCGGGGCAGCCCGGGCTGCCCGCCGAGGTCTTCACCGACCGTGCGGAATCCCCTGGTGCCGATAGACTTCGCTGACCCGGACGACAAGGGCACAGCGCCCAACGCTGGACATGGCGGCCGCCGGAGGGGACGTGCACCAGGACATTCACGGAGCCGATTCGACCCCCGACCAAGGGTCGCTGGGCGGGCTGGTGCGGGCGCACCGGGCGCGGCTAGGTCTCACCCAGGAGGAGTTGGCCGAACGGGCCGAGCTGAGCGAGCGGACCCTGCGCAACCTGGAAGGCGGCCGGATCCGCCGGCCGTATCCGGATACCATCCGGCGGCTGGCCGATGCCCTGCAGTTGACCGACCGGCACCGGGACCAGCTCGAGGCGACCGCCCGCGGGATCACGGCCGAACTGGGGTCCGAGGGGACAGGACCCAGCCTGCTGCCCCCGTCGGTCACCGACTTCACCGGCCGCCAGGAGGAGGTCGCCAGCGTCCTCGAGCTGCTGGCAACCGACGGCCTCCAGGAAGGACCGCACACGGTCGTCATCTCGGCGCTGGCCGGCAAACCCGGGATCGGCAAGACCACCCTGGCCGTCCACGTCGCCCATCGGCTCCGGGATCGGTTCTCCGATGGCCAGTTGTATGTCAACCTGCAGGGCGCCCAGCCTCAGCCGCTGGAGCCGGCCTCGGTCCTGGTCCGGTTCCTGCGCGCCCTGGGCCTGGACGGGAGCAGCATCCCCGACGACCTCGAGGAGCGGGCCGAGCGGTACCGGATGCTGCTGGCCGACCGGCGGATGCTGGTGGTGCTGGACAACGCCGCCGGCGAAGCCCAGGTCCGGCCCCTGATGCCGGGTAGCCCGACCTGCGGGGTGCTGGTCACCAGCCGAGCCCGTTTGACCGGCCTGGAAGGGGTGCAGCTCCTCGACCTGGACGTCCTGCCGCCGCAGGCGGCCGTCGAGCTGCTCGCCCGGGTGGCCGGGCCGGCTCGGATCACCGCCGAACCGGAGCCGGCGGCGGCCATCGTCGGCTACTGCGGCCGCCTTCCCCTGGCGATCCGGATCGCCGGGGCACGACTGGCCGCCCGGCCGGCCTGGTCGCTGGCCCGACTGGCCGAGCGGCTGGCCGACGAACGCCGCCGGCTGGATGAGCTCACCGCCGGCGACCTGGAAGTCCGGGCCAGCATTGCCCTCAGCTACCGCGCCCTCTCCGAGCAGCAGCAACGAGTCTTCCGCCGGTTGGGCTTGCTGGAGGCGCCCGACTTCCCCGCCTGGCTGGCCGCGGCCCTGCTCGACCTGCAGCCGAGCCGAGGTGAGGAGTTAGTTGACGGGCTGGTCGACGCCCAACTTCTGGAGGTCGCTGGGGAAGATGCCGCTGGCCAGCTCCGCTACCGCTTCCACGACCTGCTGCGTGTCTACGCCCGCGAACGCGCCGCCGCCGAGGACCCCAGCCACGACCAGGACGCGGCACTGGCCAGGGCCTGGGGCGGCTGGCTGGCCCTGGCCGAGGCGGCCGACCGCCGGCTGCCCAGCCCGACGGTGGGCGTGGCACACGGCGCGGCTCCTCGCTGGCCCAGCACCGCTCCCCATGGGGACGGCGGGGCGGCCAGTGTCGCGCCAGCCGATCCGCTGGCCTGGTTCGAGGCCGAACGGGTCGCCTTGGTCACTGCCGTGGCCCAAGCCGCCAACCGGGGCGTGGAGGAACTCGCCTGGGACCTGGCCGGCCTGCTGCTTGGGTTCCTGTCGGTCCGCAACCACCTGGATGACTGGCGCTGGACCCACGAGGTGGCCCTGGCGGCCGCCGAACGGGGAGGCGACCGCCGTGGCCAGGCCTACATGCTGCGCGGGCTTGGCCAGTTCTCCATCGAATGCGACGACCTGCAGACGGCCAGCGCCCGCCTCGAGCAAGCCCTGGCCCTGTTCGACACGCTCGATGACCGCTACGGCTGGGCGCACACGTTGCTCACGTGTGGCTATGTGGACCGGCTGCGTGGCCATCCCGAGCGGGCACTTGCTTGTTTCCAGCGCGCGCTGGAGGCCTTGACGGCTTGTGGAGACCAGCTGGGCCAGGCGTATGCCCGCTGGAACTTCGGTCTTGCCTACCATGAGCAGGGCCGCCTCGTCGACGCGCGGGTCAATCTGGAGCAAGCCCTGCACGGCTTTCAGGCCACCGGGCACCGCCACTTCGAGGCGTGGGTGCTACGCAGCCTGGGGCTGCTGGATCAGCACGAGGGACAGCCCGAGCCGGCCCGTGCCTGTTTACAGGCGGCCTTGCGGCTCCTAACCAGCCTCGGTGACCGCTTCGGGCAGGCTCTGGTGTTGGAGGGGCTGGGCGAGTTGGCGTCCGACCGGGCCCAGGGCAAGGGGCTTCTGGCTGAGGCGTTACGGCTGTCCCGTGAGCTCAACAATCGGTTCGCCGAAGCCCGTGTCCTGTGGAGCCTGGGTGGGCTCCACCACGCTGATGGGCAGCTCCAAGAGGCCGAGCAGTGCCTCCAGGCGGCGTTGGGGATCTGGCAGGAGCTGGGCATCCCGCTGTGGCAGGCTCGGACCCTTGACCGGCTGGGCGCGGTCCAGGCCGACGCCGGTCAACTGCAGGCCGCGCAAGCGGCCTGGCGGCAGGCGCTCGTCCTGTTCGACCAGCTCGGCGCCCCGGAGGCCCAAGCCGTGGCCCAACGCCTTCCCTCGGTGGTCGCTGGCGACCCTGCCCAGTAACGAGGCGCATGGTGGCTTAGTCGGGGCATGTGGGCTTCGTCAGCTGTGGACGACCGATACGTGCAGCTGCTGGGACGCCTCGGTGATGCCCTGGTAGAGCCGGTCCTGGCAGGGCGGCGTGGGGGGCTGGCCGGGGTCGGTTCCTTCGGCGCCGACGAGCAGGCCGCGGGCCTTGCCGCCGGAGAAGATAGGAGCGCCGCTGTCGCCGGGCTTGGCGCAGAGATCGACCCGGGCCAGGCCGCCCCCGCCCAGAGTCTCGACGTTGCCGCAGTCGCTTCCCGAGATGGCCCCGCTGACACAGACCCGCAGGCCCTGGGCGCTGCCCGCGGAGCCGGTGATGTTGTAGCTGGGGTTGGAGGTGGTGTCGGCCGAGGGGTGGACATACACCCATGGCTGGGGGTTCCAGCCGGGCACGTTGTCGATGGTGATGATGCCGAAGTCGTCGTCGCCGGCCCTGACGCGGTTGTGCATGTGCCCCAGGACGTGGAAGTGCGCGTCGCGGGGCTGGTAGACGTAGAAGGTCTGGCCGGGGCCGCCGCAATGGCCGGCGGTCATGACGTACCACTTGGCGTCGACGGTGCTCTTGGCGTTGAACCCGACGGTGCATTGGAAGTCGTAGCCGCCGCTGGCGTTGCGCAGGTACATCATGACCCCGCCGCGCAGCGGCGGGTCGCAGTCGAACTCCCCGGCCAAAAAGGCGCAGGCCAGGTCGCGTGTCTGCCCGGCCCAGGTGCCGAGGGTGAGCTTGCCGCCGAGGCGCCGCCGGGCCGCGGCGACCGTGGCCTGCTGGGTGGTGGTCAAACGCTGGCCACGCGGCAGGTCCAGCTCTACCGCGTTCTTGTCGGGCAGCCGCCACACCGCCAGGCCCTTCACCAGCCCATTGTGTGCTCGCGGGTTGGCCCTGGCGGTCTCGGCGGTCAGCCAGGCCGCGGCCTGCTTGAGCTCGGTGTAGCCGTGGCGCACCGCTACCAGGTCGGTGACCGCGGTCAGCTTGCGTCGGGCGATCAGGCGGGCGATCAGCCGGGCGGCCAGCGCGTTGGCCCCGCCGGCGATCCCGACCTTGATCCGCCCGCCGTCGGCCGGGTCGAACCAGAGGTCGCCGTAGCGGTCGCCCAGCGCCCGCTCCAGCTCCCCGGCCAACTCGACGGCCGGCTCCTGCCAGCCGATCCGTCGCTGAGCCTCACGAATGGAGATGCCGAGGTCGCCGGCCAGGGTCGTCACCGCCGGGTCGGAGGCGTCGGCCAGGTACGGTGGCGGATCGGCCGCCCCGGCCTGGGGCGCGCCAGCCGCGGCCGCCGAGCTGGCGAGCACGACCGCTACCAGCGTCCCGACCAGACCCAGGACGGTCACGCGGCGGACGCCGCACCGCCTGGTTGTCGAACTGTCGCCTTCGCGCATGGAGCTCCTCCCCGCCCACGGGCCGCGCTGCTCAGCACACCGAGACCTGGTCGATGTGGTCGTTCCAGTTGCCGCCGTCGGCGGCCCGGTCGCGGGTCAGGTCCTGGAGGTAGTTGCCGGCGCTCAGGCTGCCGACCCGCACGTAGCCGAGTCCCTTCCAGTCATAGAAGTAGGAGACCACCCCACCGGTCTGGTGGTTCCAGATCGAGGAGACGTCGTCACGCCAGCTGTTCCCGGAGCTGATGTAGTAGTTGCCCAGGTTCTGGGTGTTGCAGTAGTAGAAGGCGAGCTTGGCCCCGGCGCGGTAGATGTGCTGCCACATGCACAGCCAGCCGGACGCGCAGCTGGTGTCGGCAGCGGCCACCGTCACCTGTCTGCCGCCGCGGACGGGGACGGTCATTGTGGCCCCGGCCGTCACCGGGCCGGGGACCGTCATCACCACACCGGGCGCCAGCAGCACCGAGGTGAGGGTGATCCGCCGGGACCCGGGGTTGGCCTTCAGCGCCGCGGCCACCTGCCGGTTGGCCGCGGCCGCCGACCGCTGGCTTGGGGCCAAGGGCATGGGCTTGCGACCGGCTGCGGCGGGGGCGACACCACTGAGGGCGGCGGCGAGCGCCGCCGTCACCAGCACGGCGGCGAGTCTGCGCGCCCGAGGCTGAGGACGTGAGCGCAGCATACGAGAGGGTTCCTCCCATGAAGGCACGAGAACGGGTCCGTAGTCGTGGGTGGCAACGTGGTTGGGGGTTGCGGAGTGGCGTGACTACCCGCAGAGAGTCCAGGCCCAGCTGCCCTTGGAGACCCACATGGAGCTGATCTCGGCATCCATGGCACTGGCGTTCGGGACCTGGCCGTAGTACTTCTTGCAGAACCCGCCCCAGTTGATGTGCTCCCAGGCAGCCGAGTAGTTGCAGCTGTTGAACACCTTCCAGGACCGGATGGCGTCGTTCCAGGCGGTACCCACCCAGGCGAAGCCGTAGCCGCTGCTGTCACAAGGCCCACCAGCCCCATAGACCTTGGTCGACCGGCCGCCGTAGTTGTAGCCGGAGTACCAGACCATGAGCAGCGTGCTCGTGGCCGCCGTAGCGAGTCGCTCACCTGGCTTGGCGCACTGCGACGACAGCACCGACGAGGGCGACGACGAGGTGGCCTTACTGATGACGATCTGACACGCCGCACCGCTCGCCCCGGCAGGCGCGGCCAACGGCATGGGCTTGCCCCCATCAGGGACGGCGACCCGGGCCGGCATTGGTTTGCCGCCATCGGCGGCCGGGCTCGCGGCAGCCGGCAAGACACTACCGAGCACGGTGAGCAGGGCCAACACCGCCAACAGCATGCTGGGCCTGCGCAAGCGACTGGGCGCGAGACGAGAAGCGGTCATAACGTGCCTCCTCCCTTCGAGGCGGGTCGCGAGAATCCTGGCAGCGTAGTCAGGGCCGCGAACAGGCAAGGAGCCGGCAAGATCGCCGGCAATCTCCGAAGCCGGAGGTGGCCAGTGGGAGAATGCCGGCACCGAGGAAGGTGAACCTTGAGCGTCGTGAGTTGGTCTCGCCAAGGACGCGGCGGGCGTTCCGCGAGTACCTGGTTGGCTGGCCGCTTGGGGCTATCCAGGACCTGTTCGAGAATGAGGGCCTGCAACTCGGGCAGGGTTCGCCCGCGGTGACCGGGCAGCGGCGCAGCCTGGTCGAGCGCTACTACACCACTGTCGACTGGACCTCTCCCCAGGAGGTGCGCCGGGTGCTGCGTGCCTATGAGCATGTCTTGGCCGACGCGGACCTGCCGCCGCCGATCTATGGCGAGTTGAAGCGGCACCTGGAATGGGACGGCTACGCCATGGATGCACGGGCCGGCTGCGCAGTCCACCGGCCGGCTCGTTAGCTGAGCTGCCCGTGACCAGCCTGGACGATCCGGCGGCCATCTACGAGCACATCGACCGCATCGGACGGGTCATGGACACCGACCTCGCCCAGGCGATCAGCGGTGCGTGGCGGTGGCGCAGTTCCTCGGCAGGCAGGTGGTTTACGGCTTCCGAGGGCCGACGAGCTACCAGCCTCGCCCGCCGCGCGGCGCCGCAGCCGCGCCGGTAGCGACCTGGCATGCCGACGCCAGCCTTTGCGCTGTCGAAGTCGGGCAACGACCAGGTCGCGTTCGTAGCCGGCCTCGTTACGGGCGGTCAGCTCGTCTTCATGTGCGCAGCACCTCGACGTCCTCCGGTGCCTACTAGCTCCTAGTCCCAGGTGCTGCCGGGTTCCACATCACAACGCCGCAGGTAGACAGCCGAGGCCTCGATGGCGCGCACGTGCAGCGCGAGGTCAAGGCCAGAGCAAAACCGCCTGCTGGGCACCGCTGTTGTCCCTTGCAGTCCCCTGCCACAGCGCGTCCGGCACCTCCCACGGCTTCGCCCTCATCGACGCCCTCCACGAGCTTGATGACAGATGCCGACGCATTCGCGCGCAGGACGCGGGTCCGTCCCTGGTGCACCCAGCCACGTCTCGGTAGCCGACTGATCAGCCTCTCCGGTCGTGCGCTTGATTTCCGTACCTAGGTACGGGTCTATAGTCGGCGCCGTGAGAGTCGGCGAGGTCGCGGAACGCGCAGGCGTGAACATCGAGACGCTGCGCTACTACGAGCGGCGGGGGCTGTTGCCGGCGCCGCAGCGAGCGCCGAGCGGGCATCGCCGCTACGACGAGGAGACCGTTAGGTTCCTACGCGCGATCAAGGAGGCGCAGGCGGTCGGCTTCACGCTGGCAGAGATCGCCGAGTACCTGCGCGCGGCACGCCGCTCGACTGCGCCGTCGGAGACGTTGCGCGTGCGGACGGCGGCAAAGATCGACGACATCGACGCGCGGGTCGCGGCGCTGCGGCGCATGCGGGATGAACTGGCACGGGTCGTCGGCTGCGCCTGCAGCTCGCTCGATCACTGCACCTGCGGCGCCGCCTATCTCGCAAGACAAGGAAAGGAGCCGGCTATGCGTCCGCCACTGCTGCACGTCACCAACGGCGAGAGCGCCGGCAACACCCTGCGCCAGACCGCGATCGGCGGCGCCGTGCTGCCCTGGCAGGACGCACTCCATGAGGGGCCGGTGCCAGCACTGCCGCGGCAGGAGCTACTACGAACACGCGCCCGCTTCCTCGCCGACTGCGGCTGGGGCCGCCAGCAGGCACTCCTCTCATCGCTCGAGCGACGCGATCAGCAGCTGCTCGAGGCACTCCGCGACGACCTCCAGGTGGTGCTCTGGTTCGAGCACGACCTCTACGATCAACTGCAACTCCTCGACGCGCTCGCGCTCGCCCACACCGCGCAGGCCGCGCCCGAACTGATCGTCATCGGCTCCTTTCCCGGCCAGCCGTCCTTCGCCGGTCTGGGCGAGCTGACCGCGAGCGAACTTGAGACGCTCTGGCCGTCACGGCGCCGGGCGGAACCGGCCGCGCTGCAGGCGGCGGCGAGCGCCTGGGCCGCTGTCCAGGCGCCGGAGCCGACGTCACTGGCCGAGTGGGCGACGCGGGAGACCACGCACCTACCGTTTCTCGCGTCAGCGCTGCAGCGGTTGCTCGAGGAACTGCCGGCGCCAACGGACGGCCTCTCAGGAACGGAGCGGCGCGCACTCGATGTGATCGCCAGCGGCGCCCGCACACCTCCCGCCGCCTTCGTCGCCGCGCAACGACTCGAGGACGCCCCGTTCCTCGGCGACACATGGTTCTACCGCACCCTCTCCGCGCTCGGGCAGGACACCAGCAGACTCGTCGAGACTGACGACGGGACTCCGCTTCCGCCGCCGCCCCCACTCAGCGACGGACAGCTCTTCGCCCGCCTCCAGCTGCGGCTCACAGCATCCGGAGAACGCACGCTGCGCGGAGAAGCCGACCGAGTCGAACTCCTCGGCATCGACCGCTGGATCGGTGGCACCCACATCACGCCCGACAACACCTGGCGATGGCACCCCACCAAACGGAAGCTCGTTCGACCATCTCGACGCTAGTCGACTCCGCGGCAAGGCCCGATTACCGCCGCGGTCATAGAGCTAGAGCTTCTTAGACCGCCCTGCCGCGCCTGCCCGTCACCGAGGCCGCGATCATGACCAGGACAGCCGCGACGATGATGCTGATGATCCACCGGATCCAGTCAATGCCGCGCGTCGCCTCAACACCCAACGCTGCGGCAATGTAGTAGCCGATGAGCACACCGCCGATCCCGCAGACAACCGTCAGCCAGAGCGGAATGTTGTCGCGGTCCCCTGGCGCGAAAAACTTGCCCAGCAGGCCGATGATGATGCCTGCGATGATCACACCGATGACGTCCACCGACGACCCCTTTCACCGGTTGGGGACAGCCTGGTTCGGGCATTGCGCGAGCACTCGCCCCCGCGGCCGACGGCTCAAGCCCGCATGGGGAAGCATCGCATAGCTGAGGTTCGCGGACCATTGTCTGAACACCTGAAGGGACCCCACCAGCCGGGCCGGGCACGGCAAGGCCGATCCAAGCCTGAGCTCATCTGGGCAGTTGGCTCAATGCCGTCCACCTCCTCGACACGGTAGAGGGAGTCGGTTGTGCCCTTTGGTGGTGGGAGCTACGAGATCCGCCTTGCTGGTCGCCTGAGCGACTCGGTCCTGGGTAGCGCTCGAGTGCGAGGCCTGGGGCCTGACGGTCAGCGTGGAGCCGGCGGAGATGGTGCTGTACGGCCCGGTGCAGGACCAGGACGCGCTCGGCAGCCTGCTGGACCGAATCCTGTCGCATGGCTTGGAGGTGGTCGAGGCCCGGCGGCTCCACATCGCCCGACAAGCCTGCGGCGAACCCGAGCCACCGCGGTGACGCCTGTGGAGCTGCATGAGCCGGCGGCTGAGTGGCTGGGCCGCCGGACGCGAAGGGTCGAGGCTGGCAAGGCCCGGCCGTGATCGTCCTGCTCGGGCTGCTGGGCGGGGCCTGCACCGCTGCCTGCATCGCTTGCCTTGCTGGTGGCCGGTCCCGGGTCGAACGACGGAACACGGACGGAACGAGACAGCCACTCCACCCACAGCTCAGGGACGCCTTGGTTGCTCCCTGCTCCGTAGCCGGCGGAACACAATCGCTGGGGACGGCGTCCTTCTCCGGCCGATCCCAATCATCCTCTCAGGGTGAGGACGGCTCACCCCGCTCGGGTGCAGGGTGAGCGCCGAGAGCGAGGTTTGCTGATGAGCGCATCGCCCCAGGGAGCCGCCCACTACTCATTCATATCTTGACTGTCATGCACCGGCGTAGCGAACCAAGCGCTGCATGTGAGACCGTCCAGGACCGACCGATGTGGCTGCGGATGCACTGCTGTCCTGAGACGATCACGGGTCGAGAGTAGCTGGCGCGGTAGCGGCCATCCGGCATACGCGACGAGGATTAGGGGTGTATGAGACACGCGCCTAGCTGACCGGGCGGCTCGATCCAGAGGGAGGCAGGTAGATGGCGGTGCAAGCCGACACTTCGGGGCAGCCGGCCACAGCCAGTCAACGGTGGTACGCCCGCTCGCCGGATGAGGTGGCCGGGGCGCTGGACGTGGATCCGGCGAGCGGGCTTTCATCGGCAAGGGCGGCAGAGTTGCTCAGGGCGAACGGCCCGAATGCGCTGCCCGAGGAGAAGCCGAAGCCGGGGTGGCGGCGGTTCCTGGACCAGTACCGCAGCTACATGCAGCTCATCCTGGTCGGCGCCGCGGTCGTGTCGTTGGTGATCAAGGAGTGGAGCACCGGGGTCCTGCTGCTGGTGCTGACGCTGCTGAACGCAGTCATCGGCTTGCGCCAGGAAGGCAAGGCCGAGAGCGCCATGAACGCGCTCAAGTCGATGATGAAGGCCACCGCCAGGGTGCGGCGGAACGGCCAAGAGGCCGAGATCCCGGCCGAGCAACTCGTCGCCGGCGACGTCGTGCTCATCGCCGCTGGGGACCAGGTCCCGGCAGACGGCCGCATCGTCGCGGCCAGCGCCGTGCAGATCGACGAGTCGGCCCTGACCGGGGAGAGCACGCCGGCGGCCAAGGACGCCGCCGCGCTGTCCGGTGACCAGCTGGGCCCGGGTGACCAGACGAACATGGCGTTCATGAACACGCCGGTCACCCACGGCAGCGCCACCGTGATCGTCACCGGCACGGGCGCCGACACCGAGCTCGGGAAGATCTCCGGGATGCTGTCGGCCACGGCCCAGGAGCAGTCGCCGCTCACCAAGGAGCTCAACACCCTTACCCTTTGGATCGCGGCGGCGGCCGGCCTGACCATGGTCGTGATGTTCGCGTTGGGCCGCAGCCGCGGCCAGGCCTGGGACGCGTTGTTCATCAGCGCGGTCGCGCTGGCCATCGCGGCCATCCCCGAGGCGCTGCCCACGGTCAGCCAGGCGATCTTGTCGCTCGGCAGCCTGAATCTGGCCAAGCGCAACGCGATCGTGAAGGACCTTCCCTCGGTCGAGACGCTGGGGTTCACCTCGGCCATCAACTCCGACAAGACCGGCACGCTGACGATGAACCAGATGACCGCCGTCGAGGTGGTCGACCCGACCGACCGCTACACGATCACCGGGACCGGGTACGGGCTGGACGGGAAGGTCCAGCACGCCGCCGGGACCTCGGCCACCATCGAGGACGCCATCCTGCCGTACGTGGTCGCCAGCGACGCCAAGCTGGTGGACGGCAAGGTGGTCGGCGACCCCCACCGAGGGCGCCTTGCTCGTCCTGGGCCACAAGGCCGGCCTCGACATCGATGCCACTCGCGAGAAGTTGCCCCGGCTGGCCACGTTGCCGTTCGACCCGTCCTACAAGTTGATGGCCACCTTCCACACGGCCGCCGACACCACCGGACGACCGGTGGTGCGCTGCTTTGTGAAGGGCGCAGCGCCCGCGGTGATGGGCCGGGCCGCCACCGCCCTGGCGGCAGGCAAGGTCGTCCCCTGGGACGCCGACCTGAGCCAGCGGGCCCAGGCCCACATGGAACGCATGGAGGGCGAGGGCCGGCGGGTGATGGCCGCCGCCCTGCGCGACCTCGACCCGGCCACCTTCGACCCGGCCGGTGACCTGCTCGCCCACGTCACCGACCTGCAGATGACGAGCCTGGTGGGGATGGTCGATCCGCCCCGCGAGGAGTCCAAGGCCGCGGTGGCCAGCGCCCACGCCGCCCACATCCGGGTCCGCATGGTGACCGGGGACGACGTCACCACCGGGGCGGCGATCGCCAAGCAGTTGGAGATCCCCGGCGAGGCCATCCTGGATGCCGACTTCGCCGCCCTGCCGGAGCCCGAACGGCTGGCCCGCATCGACGGCATCGGCGTGGTCGGCCGTGTCGCCCCCGAGCACAAGGTGCTGCTGGCCGACACGCTGAAGAAAAAGCGCCACGTGGTGGCCATGACCGGCGACGGCGTCAACGACGCACCGGCCATCAAGGCCGCCGACATCGGGATTGCGATGGGCAGCGGCACCGACGTGGCCAAGAACGCCGGCCGGATGATCCTGTCCGACGACAACTTCGCCACGATCGTGTTCGCGGTCGAGCAGGGTCGCAAGCTCTTCGACAACCTGATGAAGTACATCCGTTTCGTCCTGGTGTTGCTGGTCGCCTTCGTGCTGACCTTCCTCGGCGCCAGCATCTTCAACATCGCCGCCGGTGAGCCGTTCACGTCCCCGCAGGTCCTGTGGATCCACTTCGTCGTCAACGCCCCGTTCGGGTTCGCACTCGGCTTCGACCAGGAAACCCCTGGGCTGATGTCCCGCCGGCCGCTTCCACGAGGCCAGTCGTTGCTGACCAGGCCGGTGTTCGTCACGGTCGGGCTGACCGGGCTGGCCATCACCATCGGCCTGCTCTTGATCATCAAGCTCGGCGAGGCGCAGTTCGGCAGCGTCCAGGTCGGTCAGTCGATCGCGTTCACCTCCTTTGCGCTGTGCCTGATCGTGGCAGCCTTCGAATGCCGCAGCGAGACCGATTCGGTGCTGACCACGGCCACGTTCAACAGCAAGCAGATGAACTGGGCCGCCTTAGGCGAGTTCATCCTGGCGGTGCTCGTCACCCAGTTGGACGGCTTCCGCCGCCTCCTAGGAACGACCGAGCTCAACATGAAGCAGTTCGCCTGGGCACTCGTACCCGCCATCGCCCTGCTCGTCCTCTGGGAGCTCGGCAAGCTCCTCGCCCGACGCAGCCGGCCCGTCCCAGCGTGAGGGCGAAGCTGTGGTCCGTCGCTGAGCTGCTTTGACACTTGAGCAGCCTGGTTAGCAGCGTCCTGAGGTGCGGACGAGTTCAGTAGGACCAGGTCGTTGGCCGTGCCTCACTGCGAGCTGTGCTCGAGGAACCCGATGCGGAGGGTCGAAGCCAAAGCGAGTCCCGGGTCGGCTGCATCGTCTGGTCGACGACCGCCAGCAGCTCGCTTGCGAGGGTGTCGAGGTCGATCTGGTCGCGCAGCCGGGCGCTGAAGGCCTCGATCGTCTTAGCCGCATCGTACTTCCGCCGGTTGAAGCGCCGATCGACCCCCTGCTGGATGCGGCGGCGGGCTGGTCGGAACAGGGCCGCCACCGCCAGCGTGGCAGCGGCGACCGCCCAGTTCGGCAGGTTGGTGCCGAGGCCGCCGAACAGCTGCCCTAGGACCAGGACCACCAGGGCGTAGACGCTGGCCAGCAGGGCGGTCAGCAGCCCGTAGACCAGGGTGCGGTTGATCAGCCGGTCAATGTCGTACAGGCGGTATTTGAGGATGGCCAGGCCCACCGTGACCGGGATGAGGGCGATCAGCAGGGCAGAGGCGAGGTCGACTACCAATTCCGGGGTGCGGCTCGGCGCCAGGGACAGGAGGGGAGTGCCGAGGACGGCAATCGCCACCGCGTACAGCAGCCACTTGAGCTGCTGGCGCTCCACGCCACGGGCGCGGCGAAAGCGCACGACCAGCGAGGCACCAGCCACCAGCAGGGCCGCCAGTGCTGCCAAGAAGCCGACGTTGCCAAGCTCGGCGAGGACGCTGCCTGGCTCAGCAGGGCCATTGGTTTGCAGCAGCGCCGCGCCGCGCAGCGGCCACAGCGCCAGCGCCCCGATGACGATGAGGCCGTTGCCGACGCTGGCAAGCCACAGCACCCACCGCCAGCGCGGCGAGGGTGGACGGCCGCTGGGAAACAGCAGCAGCAGCGTGGTCAGCAGGGCAAGGTTGACCGCGAACAGCCAACTGGTGACCCAGGCCAGCGCTGCGGCCCCGGGCGCGGCGCCGGGAGTGCTGACCAGCCCGTAGATGGCGTACTCGCTGGCGAAGGCTGCCAGGCCGTTGGCCAGCCCGAAGGCGCACAGCAGCCAGCCGATCGGGTGGCTGGGCCGGCGCGAGACGATCAGCGCACCGAACCAGCCAAACAGGACGAACACCAGCTGCCCGAGCAGCTCGCCGGTCGTGACGGAGAGGTCGGCGTACTGAGTACGGCGCAGGTTGAGCACGAACGCGACAGCAAGCAGCAGCGCGGACAGGCCGAACAGCGACCAGCCCAGCCGGGCCGCGGTCCGTCTGCTCACGTCGGCTCCTCCGAGGTCGCGTCCTTCGCCATCGACATGATCGGCGCAGACCGTCCCGGGATCGTTACGGACTTCGTCACCACATGTCCTGGCCGGGTTGGGATCCAGCCTCGAGGTGTCAAAGCAGCTCAGCGACGGACCACGAGTCGTGGCTGTCGGCGATGGACCAACGGTGTCCGGGGGTGAGGCTGGTCCTCGGTGGCGTCGTGTCGTTGCCGCCCGCAGGGCCGGCCTTGAGGATGTAGAGAAACTTCTAACAGCCATCATGGCCGGCGCAGGAGGCGAGCTGAGAGGCCAAGCAGGCGCTCCAACTCGCGAACCGTTCTGGCTGGATCGACATGATGGATGACGGCCATGCCCAACTCATGAGCTGGCTGGAGGTTGGCGACGATGTCATCCACGAACATGATTCGCCCCCAAGGGGGAACGGCCAGCTCGTCGGCGGCTCGACGGTAGACAGCCGGCTCTGGCTTGCGCAGTCCTACCTGGCTGGAGATCACAACCGCGTCGAACTGCTGATCGAGCTGGTAGGCAGCATAGGGATCATAAGGGGCGGTTCCCCAGGAGTTGGTGATCACCCCGACCCGGACCCCGGCGTTCACAGTGGGCGCCCAAGGCGGCGAAGAAGTCTGTGGTGACGACACCACCGAAGTCGAGGAGCAGGCCTTCATAGTGGGTCATGTCTCCATGCAACCACTAACCGGCCGCCTGGTACGAACCGGCCAGGATCAGGAGTGACCACCCATGCCGACCGGATCAAGAGGCTCGTCACCACTTGACAACCATGGAAGCGTCCCCTACTGGGCCTGTCTGACGGCTGTGTTGTAGGTTCGGGCGGCTGCCAGCTGCTCGATGGGAGGTCACGGTCCGCCGCCCTGAGTTCACCGATCAGGGCTGGGCCCAGATCCAGCCGTTGCTGCCGCCGACCGGCCGCCCGGTGGCCAGTGAGCCGACCACGGGCGGGTGCTCAACGGGATTCTGTGCAGAGATGACTGAGCGCTGGTCAGTGGAGTGTCAGGACGTGCGCCTGGACCGGCGCGTAGTGCTCGTACTGCTCGGTGATCGGGACCGCGTGCTCCAGGGGAAGATCCAGATAGGCCACCGCCGACTCGGTGACCAGCGCATAGGCCGACCGGCCGACCAGGTCGGCAACGTGGTTCTTCAACAGCAGGTGCGAGATTGTCACCTCCGGGCCAAGCAGCTCCTGGTAGCCGGCGATCGACTGGACGACGTACTCGCCGTGATGCAGGACGAACTTGAGCTCTAGGCCGGCGATCGATGCACAGGCATCGCAGGTGCAGGCCATGATCATGCGCGCCTCGTCCAGACGAGCGCGATAGGCGCCATAGCAGGCGGTCAGGCAGTCCACCACCGATTGGCCACGGACGCCCAGCTCGCCTTCGGCGGCGAAGGCAAACACCGCGTCCCCCTCCAGCTTGGACAGGACGAACGGTGGCGCAATTCGTCCCACAATCCCGTCGAGCAGGCTGGTCAGCAGGGGATAGGCCTTCGGAACGAACCTCCCGGCGGCTATGTCGGCGGCGTGAGCTGCGGCGACCGCTTGGAGGAAGGCGGTGTAGCCGGAGATGTCGGCGAGCAGGAACGTGCCACGACCGGCTCCCGAGTGCTCCTCTGCGGTCATCAGTCCGCCCCTCCGCGCCGAGCAGGAACCGGACGCCCGCCCGCCACCGCCGGCACCATCGTATCGACACCAGCACCAGCCGCACCGCCCAAAGGCCCCCACCGCAGCCGCCGAAACCCACGATCCCCGGAACAGGGAGCATTCCCGCTAGGCCAGCGTGGGGTCGCTGGAGGTCTCGGCCAGCCGCCGGGCAAGCGCCCGCAGCACCTTGCGCTCGACCTTCGGGTTCCGGTCGAGCACGGCGTGGAACTCCCTGGATGTCAGCACGAACAGGCGTACGGGGGTCTCGGCCGTCACCGTCGCCGTGCGCGGCAGCTCGGTGACCAGGGCGATCTCACCCACGAAGTCGCCGCCGGTCAGCGTCGCGACCCGCCGGCCCTTCCGGACGACCTGGACCTTGCCGTCGACGAGCACGAAGAACTCGCGCCCGATCTCGCCCTCCTTGCACAGGACCCTACCCGGCTGGACCTCGAGGTCTTCGCAGACCCGCTCCAGCTGGACGAGCTCCTTGCGGGAGAGGCCCGCGAAGAGGGAGACGCCCTTGAGCGCCTGCACCTTGGTGTCCTGGCTGAACAGCCTCATGGCGCCAATCCTAGTTCGGGCACGCCCGCCAGGGCGAGCCGCGCAGAGGGCCACCATGCCAGGTCTCGCCGGGGCACACCGTGGGAGCCGGCGGACAGGCCTTAGGTGCCCGGCCGTCGCTGGCGAGTCTGCGGCTGGGCAAGTGGGCGCACATGCTTGGCTTCGGTGGGCATTTCTCGACCAAGAGCCGCCGCTACTCGACCACCTTGGGGGCGCTGCGGCGGGCCCGGGTCGCTTATGCGATCCGCCGGCGGCGTGGCGACACCCTTCCCCTGGATGCCTGGGGTCGGCCCGAGGACGACCAGGCCGTGATCGTCATGGCGACCTGGAGCTACCTCGGCTCCGGCTATCAGACGACCGGGGAGGCGTGGCTGGCGGCCTCGGCGGCTGCTCGGGCTCGGGAAGAGCGTCGGGTGGCTAGAGAGGAGCTGAGGAACACCACGGCGGCCGCGTGACCGCCAGCAGGTAAGGCATGGAGGCGAGATGACAACGCGAACCGAAGGGGGTACGGACCTGCCGGACAGTGAGCGACAGACCTACACGGTGCGGGAGACTGCGGCGGTGATGGGCTTGAGCCTGGGCGTCACCTATGAGCTGCTTCGGCAGGGTCGCCTGCCGGGTCTGCGGCTTGGGAAGCGGTGGGTGGTGCCTCGGGGGTCCAGCTGGATGCGTTCTTGGCGAGCGCGTCGGACAGGGGGTGACCTGTGGGGCATCTACGCCGGGCACCGTCGGGGAACTGGCGGGCCGCTTATCGGACGCCGGAGGGCAAGGAGCGGACCAAGACCTTCAGGACCAAGCGGGAGGCGCGGGCGTTCTTGGCCCAGGTTGAGGGCGACAAGACCCGTGGCCTGTACGTCGACCCGGCCGGCGCGCAGCTCCGCTTCTGCGAGCTGGCCGACCGCTGGTGGGCGGCGCGGGAGGTCGAGTTGACGACGGCGGCGGCCAACCGCTCCCGCCTCGACAGCCATGTGCTGCCCATGTGGGGCGAGTGGTCGATCGGCCGCATCGAGCACCTGGACGTGCAGGCCTGGGTCACGCGGCTGTCACGCCGGCTCCGGAGACGGTGGCGTCCTGCCATGGGTTGTTGTCGGCGATCCTGGCCACGGCGGTGCGCAGCCGAAAGCTCGGCGCGAACCCCCGCGGTGGCGTGCGCCTACCGCCTCGCCGCCGGACGGCTGATGCCGGGGTGACGATCACCCGCGAGCAGCTCGTGGGCCAGGTCCTGCCGGCACTCCCCCGCCGCTACCGCGCAATGGTGGCCACCGCGGCCGGTGCCGGCCTGGCTGGGGGGAATCCGTGGGCCTGCGGCGCCGCAATGTTGACCTGCTCCGACGCGAGCTGCAGGTGGTCGAGGTGGCGGTGGAGGTTGCCGGCCGCGTGACCTGCAAGCGCTATCCGAAGTCCAAGGCGAGCCGGCGCACCGTGCCGCTGCCGGACTTTCTGATCGAGGCCCTGGCCGAACACCTCGCCGCCCTCCGACCGAGTTGGATGAGCTGCTGTTCCGCAACGAGCGCGGCGGACCACTGCTCCGGGCCAACTTCCGCCAGCGGGTGTGGCTGCCGGCCCTTGGCCGCTCAGGTCATGTCGAGCGGCCGACGTTCCATGACCTCCGCCACTGCTATGCGACCTGGCTGGTCTCTGAGGGGTGCCGGTGAACGTGGTCCAGGCCGTGATGGGCCATGAGCAGGCGAGCACGACCCTGAACCGCTACACCCATGTCCCGGCCGACACCCACGCCCGCGTCCGGGCCGCGCTGAATACGCCCGCCGCCTGTTCGCCGGCTGCCGGGGTTCGGGCGGCCGGCGACGACCGCTAGTGTGGGGCGCTGACCTGCGCTGATGATGGGTGGGCGTGACAGGGATCGAACCTGTGACTTCTGCCGTGTGAAGTCAAGCAGGGCTGATTCAGCACGCCTGGTCACTGGCGTTTCGCCAGGTCGATCGTGGAATTTTGCTTCCCGCAGTGGTCCGTTGGTGACCGCTGTTGTCCGGTGGCCCATGCCCCAGGTGTGCCCCAAGCGAACCCGTCCAGCACATCAGCAACATCTCAGGCGGATGCCCATCCTCCCCGCGCTGGGGTGTTGGCCGACGTGGTGGAGGGCTTCCGTGTCGCTGACGCGATTCAGGCGTGGACCCGGGGACGGCGGTCCGTCCAGGGGCGGTGGCGTCCATGAAGGCGAGATTGTCAGGCATCCGGGTGCGTCCCTTCTCGCGGCACCAGTCGGGCTCTACCCTACGGGCCGGCCTCAAGCCGCACCGTCTGAATACTCCACCGGTGCCTGCCACGAGGGACGGTCGATTCGGTCGGAATCGACCGTCAATTCTCAGCCGGCACCTCGACTCGGAGGACGGTGCCGCGCCCGGGTGTGCTCCTGACCTCGAGCCGGCCCGCGAGATCGGCGACGCGGCCTCGCATCGATCGCAGACCGAAGTGTTCGGGGCCCACGGCGGCTGCGTCGAAGCCGCGGCCGTCGTCGGACACCTCGATCGAGACGGTGTCGTCCTCTGCCGCGATGCACACCGTGGCCCGGCTCGCCCGAGCGTGCTTGACCACATTGGCCAGGGCTTCCTGGCCAACACGGTACAGCTGCTCTTCGACCTCCGGTTCTAACAGCAGGCGCTCTCCGGGCCCGTCGACCTCGAACACCACTCCTTCCCGGGCGCTGAGCGCCGCCGCCTGCTTGGTCAGGGCGGCGACCAGCCCCTCCTCGCTGAGGGCGCCGGGCCGTAGCTCCAAGATGAGCGCGCGCATCTCCGCCAACGCGCCCCGGGTCAACTGGCCGATCTCGCTCAATTCCTCCCCCACCGACCCGGTGGAATCGAGCCCTTCACGCGCCAGGGCATGCTGAGCGGTTCGGACATGCAGCGTGGTCGAGAACAGCGACTGTGAGACTGAGTCGTGCAGATCACGGGCGATGCGCTGTCGTTCCAGGACCGCGCGCTCACCTTCGCGGCGCTGCGACTCGGCCAACTCCAGCCAAGCGCGCCGGCGCTCGCTGACGATCGCCGCCAGACAGCACGTCGTCAGCGCCGCGAAGACGATGTAGAGCTGGAGATTCAACGCGCTGTCGGTCGGCGAAAGCTCGACGAAGGCTCCCTGCTCGTGCGAGGTGACCACGATCGCGATCACCGCCCCAACCGCGACCGCCACGGTGGCTCCCTGCGGGCCAAAGCGCAGCGCGGCCCAGATGAACGCCGGGAACACCATATAGGTGAGCGGCTGGGCGGCCGACAGCGCGATCACACTCAACCCGGCCACGGCGGCGAGCATCAGGGCCCACTCACCTGCGCCGCGGCCCGACCACACCAACGGACGCCGGTGCGCCCACGCCAGGACGATCGGGACGACGACCAACCCGCCCGCGACCCCGCCCAGCCACCAGCTCCGGAAGAAGACGCCCATCTCGGGCACGTCGATGACGCCGCCCGCCCATCGGGCGAGGATCGCGACGGTCGCGGCGAGCGCCTCACCGGCCGCGACGGCGACCAGCACGGCGCCCACCTGGGCAAGCCGGTCCATCGCCGCCCGCCGGCCGACCAGCCGCTGGAGGATGATCACCGCCACAACGGCCCTGGCCACATGGCCCGCCGTGTCGGCAAGCGCCATCGCCAGCGGCTGCCGAGTGCCGGGGAGGTCCACGATGGTGCCGAGCAGGTCGCCGAGCAGGATCCCGGGCCACCAGCGCAATCCACCGACGTACAGCAGCGCGATGCCCACGCCGGTGGCCGGCCAGAAGGCACCCACCCCGCCCGTCAGCAAGAATGCCTCGCCGCTCTGGGCAGCGACGTAGTAGCCGCCGGCGATCAGGAGCATCCCGGCCGCATACCGCACAGACCGTCCCGAAACCACCAAGCCCCACCAGGTCGGCTGGGTAGCGGGGAGCGGTGCGTCGGTGTTCGTCAGGCCTCCCATGTCTGCGCAGGACCGTTGAAGAACGGTACCGCCGTGCGCAACCGCAGTCGAACGACACGGGGCGCGGAGGCATCGGCCTTAGTCGCCTCGTGGCCAGGGATCGTGGCGGTGGGCAGCGCGGATCATGTCGAGGAGGTCGTCCACGTCCCGGCCGTGCTTCTCCATAAAGGCGTGCGCGCCTGCCACCGTCGCTCGGGGCCCCATCTCGCCCGTGCCGCTGATGGCGACGACCGGGCGGCCCCGGCGTCGGAGCTCCCGGAGGACATCCATGCCATCCAGCGCTTGCGGCAGCAGGAGGTCTAGGACGACGACGTCGGGAAGCAGCTCCAGGTCGAGGCGCTTGGCGCTCGCGGTGGATCTGGCCTCGCCGACCACGATGAGGTCTGGTGCACACTCGATCAGGCTGCGGAGCGCCCGCCGGACCCGGATATCGTCATCGACGATCAAGACCCTGAGCTTGGGTGCCTTCCTCAGGTCGTCCGGCACGGTCTCCTGCACGTCGGTTCCTTGATCACGGGCTGGTCACAGTGCCTACGACGCTACGGCAGTGCGCTCGCGGGAGCCTCGGACAAATGACCCGCCTCCGGGCCACGAATGTCCTCATCGGGCCAGTATCGCCAGGTGGTTACGAGGCCCGGGGAGCTGGCGCGATGCCCTCCCGGATCGCCAACAAGGCGGCCTGGGTCCTGGACGCCACGCCGAGCTTGCTGAGGATGTTGCTCACATGGGTTCGGGCGGTGCGTTCGCTGATCACCAGCGTATCCGCGATCTGCTGGTTGGAAAGGCCTTTGGCCACCAGGGCCAGGACCTCGCGCTCCCGGTCGGTCAGGGCATTCACCGTCTGCGGCTTGGGGTCCACTAGCGACCGCGTCAGTTGCTTAGCGATCGCCGGGTCCAGATGCACCTCGCCGCGGCGGGCGGCTCGGATCGCCGCCGCGACCTCGTCGGCTTCGGCGTCCTTGAGCAGGTACCCGGCTGCGCCGGCCTGGAGGGCACCATGGACCAGGTCGGCCTGGGTGAAGCTGGTCATGGCGACCACTTCCATCTCGGGATGGCGTTGGGTGATGGCCGCGGTGGCGGTGACGCCGTCCATGCCAGGCATCAGCAGATCCATCAGCGCCACATCCGGCGGCTGACCGGCCGCCACCAGCGCCGCGATCCCCTCCAGGGCCTCCTGCCCGTCGGCCGCCTCGCCGACCACCTCCATGTCGTCCACCATCTCCAGATACGCCCGCAGGCCGCGGCGGACCACGGTGTGGTCGTCAACCACGAACACCCGGACTGGCCGCTGTTGCATGGTCTTCCCTCACTGGCAGATCGGTCGAGCTCGACTGTAGGGGGACCTAGGTCATCTGTCGCGGCCAGCATGCGTCGCTCGACCGATGATCTCGCACCTCGCATTCGTGATCATGCGGTTCGGCCGCATGTGAGGTGGCGAGGGATGCAGATCACGCACTCCACCAGGGAGGGCTGTCTTGTGGTGGCCCTGGCTGGCCAGATCACCGTGGCCACGGCCCCCCGGATTCAGCGTGCCCTGCTCAAGGACCTTGCCGAGGGGCCGTTGGCGATCATTTGTGACCTCGGCGGCGTCGACGCCCTCGACCCGGTCTGCGCCACCCTCTTTGCGGCCGTGGCCAACCATCGCGTCAGCCGATGGCCCGCGAGCAGCTTGCTACTGTGCGGTGCCCAGCCGGCCGTGGCCGAGGTTCTTGGTGGCCTCGGCGTCCGGTACTCTCTCCCGCTGTACGACACCCTCCAGGAAGCCCTCGAGGCGGCCACCGACCGGCCGGGATACCTGCGCGATGAGCTGGGGTTGGCACCGACCCCGACCGCCGTGGCCGCCGCGCGGCGGTTTGTCGGCGAAACCCTGCAGTCCTGGCGGCTGGACCCACCCGATGGGGAGCTGAGCGAACAGGCGCAGCTGCTGGCCGACGAGCTGGTTTCCAACGCGGTGGTCCACGCCCAGACGGACATGTGGCTGGGGTTGGAACTGGGCGGGGGGTTGCTGCATATCGCGGTGCGCGACTTGGACCGGCGTCTGCCACGTCTGCTTCCCTATGACCCACAGGCCGAGGGCGGCCGGGGCCTGCGGCTCATCAAGTGGATCGCCACAGGCTGGGGAGCACAACACCATCCCGAGGGCGGCAAGGTCGTGTGGTGCACCCTCCAGACCTCGCGGGTCGGCCGTTCGCGGCCGGCTGCGGGAGAGCCGCCCTTTCCAATCACTGAATATAGGCCGACCCCGCCCGTGCGGCGCCCCGGGATGGGGCCTCCGCCCAACCCCATCGGTCACCTGACGGCCGCCAGTGGCGTGCCGGTGGTTCCCCTGATTGCGCCGTCCGGGTACGGCAAGACGAGGCTGCTGGCCCAGGTGGTCGAGCAGGACCCGCGGCCGACGGTGTGGTGGCCGGTCGATGAGCACAACAACGACCCGGCCCGGCTGTTGACCTCCCTCGCCGTCGTGCTGGACCGGGTCGAGCCTGTCGACCGGGCAGTATTCCGCGCGCTGGCGGCTCCTGGGACCTCGGTGGCGGCAACAATGGACTCTGCCGTGCAGGCTGGCGACCCCGAGTATGTCGCCGGCCTGGTTGTGCGTCTCGCCCTTGCTGTCTACTCCGGCGGCCGGCTCGCCACCCAGCAGCGCTGGCTCGACCGGTTCGATGACCACCGGCTGCTGGAGCGCTATCCAGCGGCCACGGTGTTGGGCGCATGGCTCCAGGCGCTGGTCGGCCATGCGGCCGCCGCCGAGCGCTGGGCCGACGCGGCCGAACGCGGCGCGTTCCGAGAGACGGGGACGCTGCCGGACGGCACGGCCTCGATCGACGGCTGGTTGGCGCTGCTCAGGGCGGTGATGTGCCGCCACGGGGTCGAGCAGCTGCGCCGCGACGCCGAACTGGCCTGCCAGCTGGTGCCCATCAGCAGTCTGCTGCGGGCCCCAGCAGTGCTGCTGCTGGGAATCTCGCAGCTGCTGGTCGGGGACCTCGACCGCGCCGATGGCCTGCTCGCCGAGGCGGTGGAGGTGGCCGAGGACACCAAGGCGACCGACACCGCCGCGATCGCGCTGGCCCAGCGGGCCCTGGTGGCCATCAGCCGGGGAGCGTGGGACAGGGTCGGGCTGCTGGTCGACCACGGACGCTCGCTGCTGCGCCAGGCGCATTTGGACGACTGTGTGACCAACGTGCTGCTGTACGCGGTGGCGGCCCGCCTGGCCATCCACCAAGGAGAGGTGCCGCGGGCCCACGCCGACCTCGCGCACGCCCAACGCCTGCGGCCACAGCTCACCGTCGCCCTGCCCATCTACGCGGTCCAGGCCCGACTGGAGCTGGCCCGTGCCCACCTGGCCCTGACCGATGTGGCCGGGACCAGGACGATCCTGGGCGAGGTGGACGAGCTGCTGCAGCGTCGGCCCCAGCTCGGCGTGCTTCGCCAGCAGGCCGATCAGCTGCAGGCTCGGGTCGACACCATGCGCGCGGACGTGCTTGGGGCGTCGTCGTTGACCACGGCCGAGCTGCGGCTGCTGCCACTGCTGGCCACCCACCTGACGTTCCGGGAGATCGGCGAGCGGCTGCACGTGTCGTCCCATACCGTCAAGACCCAGGCGATGTCGATCTACCGCAAGCTGGGTGTCTCCTCGCGCAGCCAGGCGATCAAACACGCCCAGCAGCTCGGCCTGCTCCCGGCCTAGGAGCGCGGTCGCGGTATCTTTCTGGATTATCCTGTCGAGGCGATGCCCATTGGCATTCACCAGGACGTCTGCTGCACGTTGGGATGCGGCAGTCTAACCGCCGGGTCCGGGCTCCGGCTCAAGAAGGGTGGTGATGAGCGCGGACCATGAGGAACGGCTGCGCCGTCTGGCGCTGCACGACGACCACCTAATCCAGTCGATGCTGGCAATCCCCCCTGGCCATGTCGAGGCGTCCGGGTTGGACCCCAAGAGCTGCGCACTGGTCCGCTTGGGCGCGCTGCTGGCGCTGGATGCCGCATACGTATCCTTCCATTGGGGCATCCAGTGGGCCCTGGCTGCCGGCGCGACCGCCGATGAGATCGTGGGCACCCTGATGGCGGTGGCACCGATTACCGGAGTCGCCCGCGTGGTTGCTGCGGCACCCGAGTTCGCGCTGGCACTCGGCTACGATGTCGATGCGGCGGTTGAGAGCTGGAACGGAGACCCCGGCTGAGGGTCCATCACCAGAGACCAATACCCAAGAGACTTGGTCTGACAGCCTAGCTCGCTTTGCTTCAACCGCCGCAAGTACGACGCCGCCAGGACCGTCGAGGCGTTCAGCGTCCGCCTGCGCGAAGAGGTCGACCTAGACGCCTTGACGGCCGAGCTGCTGGCAGTGGCCCACCAGACGATCCACCCGACGAGGGCGTCGCTGTGGCTTCGGGCCTTGGCCCCGGATTCGCGTCACACAACGCCCTGACCGAGTCAGCCCTGGCCTTTGCCGTGACGCTCCTGTAGATGTCAAGGGGCCTGGGCCAACCCGTTCGGGTTCGTTTTCATGAGCGCTGCGAAGACCTCTCGGGCCACATACCGCTTCAAGCAGCGGATGATCTTCTTCTTGGAGAGGCCCTGGGTGGTGCGGCGAGCCATGTACTTGCGGGTCGGCTCGTGCCAGCGCAGCCGCACCACCACGATGCGATATAGGGCGGTGTTGGCCTGGCGGTCACCGCCTCG
>Ga0307296_10000230_pt1 | contig 24484 bp, 23 predicted proteins | sample ER_DNA_153_FD_194467 | JGI IMG/M metagenome (GOLD analysis project Ga0307296, IMG submission 194467) | Bulk soil microbial communities from the East River watershed near Crested Butte, Colorado, United States - ER_DNA_153 | ecosystem: Environmental > Terrestrial > Soil > Floodplain | place... | reverse complement strand
CGTCCTCGCCGCGGCTGTAGCGAATGCGTTCGTGCAGCCGGTTTGGGCGGCTCTCCCAGAACTCGATCGTCTCCGGCCGAAGCACGTAGCCGCCCCACCAGTCGGGAAGCGGCACATCGTCGCCAAAACGCTCCTCGGCCTCGGCGAACGCCCGGTTGAGGTCGGCGTGGCCCGCGATCGGCGTGCTCTGGCGCGAGGCCCACGCGCCCAGGCGGCTGCCGACGTCGCGGGTGCGGAAATAGGTCTCCGACTCCGACCGCGGGACGCGCTCCACGGTTCCCGTCACGAGCACCTGGCGGCGCGGCTCGGTATGCCAGAGGAACGAGAGCGCGGCATATGGGTTCGCGGCCAGCTGCAGGCCCTTGCGGCTCTCGTAGTTCGTGAAGAAGACGAACCCTCGCTCGTCGACGCCCTTGAGGAGAACGGTGCGGGCCGACGGGCGCCCGGCCTCGTCGGCGGTCGCGAGTGTCATCGCTTCGGGGACCGGCGTGCCGGCCGCGGACGCCTGCTCTTGCCACTCGCGGAAGAGTGCGAGCGGGTCGGCGCCGCTCATTCCTCCAGCTCCACGAGGAGAGCGCCCCCCGCGACGCGGTCGCCTTCGGCGACATGCACGCGGCGGACGACGGCCTCGTACGGCGACACGAGGGGCGTCTCCATCTTCATCGCCTCGAGGACGACGAGCGGCTGGCGCTGCTCGACGCGCTGGCCTTCCTCAGCGAGGACGCGGATGACGACGCCGGGCATCGGAGCCGTGAGGGCGCTCTGGGAGCCCAGCAATTCGGCGTGCCCGGCCGCCTCGACGGTCGGCGGCGCGGCGCGGCGCGGAGCGGAGGCGTTGAGCCGCCACGAACCGCGCCAGGGTCGCTGAGCGCGGAGCGGCCGCGACAGCGGCGGGTTCTCGTCGAGGAAGGCGGTCGTGGCCTCGCCGGCCCGGATCTCGGGGTGCGCGACGAGCCAGCGCAGAAAGGGGAGGTTCGTCTCCACTCCCCGCACCTCGGTCTCGCGAAGGGCGGCGGCCAGCAACTCGAGCGCTTCGGCGCGCGTCTCCCCGTGGGCGATGAGCTTGGCGAGGAGCGGGTCGTAGGCGTCCGGGACCACGTCCCCTTCCTCGACGCCCTGGTCGACGCGTATCGAGTCCGGCAGGCGTAGACGCCCGATCTTCCCGGTGCGCGGGAGAAAGGTGCGCGGGTCCTCCGCGTAGAGGCGCGCCTCGATCGCGTGGCCCTCCGGCTCCCGAGGTGCAATCTCGATCCGCTCGCCCGCGGCGATGCGGAGCTGCTGCTCGACGAGGTCGACGCCGGTGACGAGCTCAGTGACGGGATGCTCGACCTGGATGCGCGCGTTCAGCTCGAGGAAGAAGAACTCACCGCTGGCGACCATGAACTCGGCCGTGCCCGCGCTCTCGTAACCGACTGCCCGCGCAAACGCCATAGCCGCCTCGCCCATCTCGGCGCGAAGGTCCGGCCCGACGGCGGGGGAAGGGCTCTCCTCGAGGATCTTCTGGTGACGGCGCTGGACGGAGCAGTCCCGCTCGCCGAGTTGGATGACGGTTCCGTGCCCGTCCGCGAGGAGCTGGACCTCCACGTGACGGGGACGCTCGACCCAGCGCTCGCAGAAGACGCGGTCGTCGCCGAACCCGGACGCCGCCTCGCGACGGGCGGACTCGAGGGCGCCTGCAAGCTCCTCCGGAGAGCGCACCAGGCGCATCCCGCGCCCTCCGCCCCCGGCCGCGGCCTTGACCATGAGGGGAAACCCGACCTCCTCGGGATCTCCCGTGGGCACGACCGGTACGCCGGCTTCCGCTGCGAGCTTCTTCGCCTCGAGCTTGTCGCCGGCCGCGCGGAGGGCCTCGGGCGAGGGACCCACGAATCCAAGGCCCGCCGACAGGACTGCGGTGGCGAAGTCGGCGTTCTCGGCGAGAAACCCGTAGCCGGGGTGAACCGCGTCGGCGCCGGAATCGGCCGTCGCGGCGACCAGGGCGCCAATGTCGAGGTAGTTGGGCACCTCGACGACCTCTCCTGACCGGCGCGTGTGCAAGGCGCCCGCGTCGTCCGGCGCAGCGACGGCGACGGTGGCGATCCCGAGCCGGTCGCACGTCGCGAAGATCCGCGCGGCGATCTCGCCCCGGTTGGCTACGAGGAGCTTTCGGATCTCCATGCGGCCGTGCGCTTCTCGAGGAAGGCGCGCAGTCCGTCCTGACCCTCGTCGCTCGTACGCCGGGCCGCGGCGATCCGTGCGGCCTCGTCGCCACCCGGCCGCTCGCGCACGAGAGCTTTCGCGGCGCGCACGGCCTCGGGGCCGCCGGCGAGGAGGTCCGAGACGACCGAGTCGACCCTGGCGTCCAGGTCGCCGTCGGCGATCTCGCTCACGAGCCCGATCCGGAGCGCGACCTCGGCCCCGAAGCGCTCACCGGTGAGGAAGTAGCGCCGCGCGGCCGCGCCGATCCTCGCCAGGACGAACGGGGAGATGACCGCCGGGATGATCCCGAGTCGCACCTCCGTGAACCCGAACACCGTTTCCGAGTCGGCGAGGGCGATGTCCGAGCAGGCCACGAGCCCGCTCCCTCCCCCGAGCGCGTACCCCTGCACGCGTGCTACGACCGGGGCGGGACAGCGGTCGATCGCCTCGCACATCTCGAAGAGCCGCATGGCGTCGGCGACGTTGTCGTCGTAGCCGAGGTCGATGGATGAGCGCTGCCAGTCAACGTCGGCACCTGCGCAGAAGGCGTCACCGTCGCCGGCCAGGACGACGGCACGCGCGTCGCCGACGTCGGCGAAGGCCTCCGTGAGCTTGGCGATCAGCGCGGCATCGAATGCGTTGCGCCGCTCCGGGCGGGCGAGCGTCACGCGGAGGACGGGCCCGTCCCTCTCGAGGCGAAGCGCGCTCATCACTGGGGAGCTTAAGGTTTGGGCTGTGATCCACGGTGTGCTTGCCGCGGCAGTCACCCCGCTCCGGGAGGACGGCGCCCGCCTGGACGAGGACGCCTTCGGCGAGATCGCGGACTTCCTCGCCGGGCATGGGCTGGACGGGATTCTGGCGCTCGGGACGACGGGCGAGGGCATCCTGCTCTCCGCGGACGATCGCCGCCGGGCCGCCGAGCTCTACCTGGAGGCCTGCCGGGGCCGGCTCGACGTGGCCGTGCACTGCGGTGCCCAGACGACAGCCGAGACGGTGGCGCTCGCCGCCCACGCGGCCGAGTCCGGTGCCGCTGCCGTCGCCGTGATCCCGCCTCCGTATTTCCCGCTCGACGACCAGGCGCTCTTCGCCCACCTCGCCGCGGCGGCCAGGGCTTGCGCCCCCGTGCCCTTCTTTCTCTACGAGTTCGAGGCGCGGAGCGGGTACGCCATCCCGCAGAACGTGATCGAGCGCCTGCGGGCGGAGGCCCCCAACCTGGCCGGCTTGAAGGTCTCGGACACGCCGTTCGAGCGCGTCCGGCCCTATCTCGTCGAAGGTCTCGACATCTTCATCGGGTCGGAGCCGCTGCTTCCGCAAGGCCTGGCCGCGGGCGCCGCTGGCACCGTTTCGGGGCTGGCGGCCGCGTTCCCCGAACACGTTGCGCGCCTCTACCGGGAGCCCGAGGCGGATGGGACCCTCGAGGTCGTCACGGCGCTCCGCGAAGCCCTCCAGCAGTTTCAGTTCAACGCGGCGGTCAAGACGGCGCTCGCGTGGCGCGGCGTGAAGGTGCGGGGCGACGTCCGCGCTCCGCTTCTCCCGCTCGACTCCGCGCAGCGAACGGCGCTCGAAGCTCGGCTCGAGGAGCTGACCGGCTAGCTAGGAGAGCTTGGCGAAATACCAGCTGTGCCGCTTGGCCGCGCTGCTCGCCCAGCAACGAGCGGGATTCCCGCCAAACTCTCCTAGGAGCGCGGGTCGAGGTCTTCTGCCTCTTCCGCGGCGTCGCCGATCTTCTCGACCACCACGTAGCGATCCGTGCGGCTGACGACCCGCTCGACGCTCTCGTCCTCGTGTCCGGGGAGGACGAAGAACCGCGTCGCCGTGCCGCGCACCTCCTCGTACTCGGAGAGGGAGATCGCGATCGGCCGCTTGCAGCCCTCACGACCGCACTCGCAGAGGAACTCGGAGCGCCCCTCGACCTGAAACGTCTGGTTGAGCTCCGCGATGCGCTCGTTGACCTCGCGAAAGAGCGATTCGTTTCGTCCTTGGCGTTCCGCGCGCGTCGTCATACTTGCGGAGGCAAAAGTAACATGCTTGAGAAGCGTTCAAATGCGGCATAACGGAAACGTGGACCCCGATCGCTCCTTCGAGCGGATCTACCGGCGCCACCACCGCGAGGTGTACGGATCGGTGCTCCGGGACGTCCGCGACCCGGATGAGGCGGAGGACGTCACCCAGGTCGCCTTCCTGAACGCCTTCCGCGCCATGCGCCGGGGCGACCGGCCGGAGAGGCCGAGGGCCTGGCTGCTCACGATCGCGCGCAACGTCGTTCGGCGCCGCGCTCGTCTCCGCGCAGAGCGTCCGCAGGAGGTCGAGCTCGAAGCGGAGCTCCTCGTCACGCTCGACGACACGGAAGGCTCCGCGTCGAAAGACATCTGCGCGGCTCTCCGCCGGCTGACGGACGCGCAGCGCCACGCCATCCTCCTACGCGAGATCCAGGGGCGCTCCTACGCCGAGATCGCCTCTGAGCTGGATCTCTCCGTCCCGGCCGTCGAGGCGCTCATCTTCCGCGCCCGGCGCGCCCTGACCGAAGAGCTGGAGCTGGTCGAGCGCGGGCCGGTCGTTCGCCGCAAGGGCAGCGGGCTCTTCGCGCTTCCGGGCCTGGCGAAGGTCGGATCGTTCGGCTTCTCCTTCGGGCGCGTCAGCGCCGCGTGTCTCGTCGGGTGCGCGGTGCTCGCAACGGGTCCGGTGCGGGACGGAACGGCGTCGGAGGACCCGGCGGCCGTGACGGGCCCGGCCGTGCGGCAGGCGGTCGAGCCCGCGGTGGTCACGACCGACAGCGTGCAGCAGGCGCACCCGCAGAAGAAGGAACGGAAGCACCGGTCACCGGGCGGGCACGAGCAGGATGGCGCGGCGTCGAACGAGCCGAGCCAGAGCGAGGATGCCGCCGGCTCCGGGTCGCTCTTGCCCGTGCAGCTCCCGCCGGTCGAGGTGCCTGCGGTCGAGGTGCCTGCGGTCGAGCTCCCGCCGCTTCCCGTTCCTCCTGTCGACCTGCCGCCGCCCCCGCTGCCGGACGTCCAGCTCCCGCCGCCGCTTTCCTCCGTTACATCCTGAAGACGCCGAAGGTGGTCTCGGGGATCGGTGCATTCAGGCTCGCCGCGATCCCCAGTGCGAGCACTTTGCGCGTGTCCAGAGGATCGATGATGCCGTCATCCCAGAGGCGCGCCGTCGAGTAGTAGGGGTTTCCCTCCCGCTCGTACTTGGCCCTGATCTCCTCGGGATCGGAGCTTCCGACCGTCGCGAGCACCGAGGCTGCCTGCTCGCCGCCCATCACGCTGATGCGGGCGTTGGGCCACATCCAGAGCTGCCGGGGCCCGAACGCGCGCCCGCACATCCCGTAGTTCCCGGCTCCGAACGAGCCGCCGACGATGACCGTGAACTTCGGGACCCGGGCGCACGCGACGGCAGTGACCAGCTTCGCGCCGTCCTTGGCGATGCCGCCGGCCTCGTACTCCTTCCCGACCATGAAGCCCGTGATGTTCTGCAGGAAGACGAGCGGCACGCGGCGCTTGCAGGCGAGCTCGACGAAGTGGGCGCCCTTGAGCGCGCTCTCGGAGAAGAGGACGCCGTTGTTGGCGAGGATCCCTACCGGGAAGCCGTCGATGTGCGCGAACCCGCAGACCAGGGTCTCGCCGTAGAGCGCCTTGAACTCGTGGAAGTCGCTCCCGTCCACGATCCGGGCGATCACCTCGCGGACGTCGTAGCCCTTCGCGTAGTCGGCTGGGACGATCCCGTAGAGCTCCTCCGGGTCGTGGAGCGGCTCAACCGGCTCGTCCCGCTTCCAGGGAGGCTCAGGCGCCCGGCCGCTCAGGTTCGCGACGATCTCGCGGACGAGCGCGAGCGCGTGCTCGTCGGAGACGGCGTAGTGGTCGGCGACGCCCGACGTGCGCGCGTGTACATCGGCCCCGCCGAGCTCCTCTGCGGTCACCTCTTCGCCGGTGGCCGCCTTCACGAGCGGCGGGCCCCCGAGGAAGATCGTCCCCGTCCCCTTGACGATCACCGCCTCGTCGCTCATGGCCGGGACGTATGCGCCTCCTGCCGTGCAGGAGCCCATGACCGCTGCGACCTGGAAGATGCCCGCCGCAGACATCACCGCCTGGTTGAAGAAGATGCGCCCGAAGTGCTCCCGGTCCGGGAAGACCTCGTCCTGTAACGGCAAGAAGGCTCCGCCCGAATCGACGAGGTAGATGCACGGCAGGCGGTTCTGCTCCGCGACCTCCTGGGCGCGCAAGTGCTTCTTCACGGTGAGCGGGAAGTAGGTGCCTCCCTTCACCGTCGCGTCGTTCGCGACGATCACGCACTCGCGGCCGTCGACCACGCCGATCCCGGTGACCATCCCGGCCGCGGGCGCCTCGTCGTCGTAGAGGCCGTTGGCAGCGAGGGCGTTCAGCTCCAGGAAGGCGGAGTCGGGATCGAGGAGCCGGTCGACGCGCTCGCGCGCGAGGAGCTTCCCGCGCGAGCGGTGCTTCTCGACCGCTTCGTCACCGCCGCCGCGCGCCGCCCCGGCCGTTCGCTCTCGAAGCTCCGAGACGAGCGCCTCCATCCGCTCCAGGTTGGCGGCGAAATCGGACGCCGAGGCGTCGACTCGCGTCTCGAGAATGGCCACTAAGCGTCGTCGGCGGGCAGCTTGGCGAGAATCTCCTTGATCCTGCGTAGGACGTCTGCCTCTTCGTGGCCGAAGTCGTCGAGGTAGGAGTGGAGCGCAGCGCGGACCAGGGTGAGTTCCTCTTCGGTGAGCTCGATGGTGTGCATGCGCCTAGCCTACGGCCGAGCGCGGACTGACGGCACGCCTCAAGGAGCGGCGGCGAGCTCCTGCAGGCGGTCGAGTGGAAGCTCGTACGCGGTCGCGCGGTTGGCGCCCGTGAGGGTCTCGGCCGCGCAGAGCGCGTTGACGATCGCCTCTTCCGTCGCTTCGACGACCGCGTCGAAGAGGCCGGTGATGTAGTTGTTCGCGAGCATTTGCACCGGGATCGTCAGGGGCGCCTCGGCGCCGTAGTCGGCGGCCGGCAGGCCTCTGTTCCCCGTGGCGAACGCGAGGAAGATATCGCCGCTCGAGTGCTCGCCGACGCCGCCGACCCGCGCGATTCCGAGGCCCGCGCGCTGGGCGAGGCGCTCGCATTGAACGGGCAGGAGCGCGGCGTCCGTGGCCACGATCGCGATGATCGAGCCCGAGCCGGGTGGGACGCGGCCGTACGGGTCGGGGATCTCCGTGACGGGAATCGCCTCGCCGACCGGGATGCCGTTCACCCGCAGGCGCTCCCGGCGGCCGTGGTTCGCCTGCACGAGGACGCCGACGACCGCGCCTCCCGCTCCCTCGACGACGCGGGAGGCCGTGCCGATCCCGCCCTTGAAGCCGTGGCAGATCATGCCGGTGCCGCCGCCGACGTTTCCCTCGGGGACCGCGCCGTTCGTAGCGGAGTCGAGCGCGGCGGCGACGTGCTCGGCGCGGACGTGCATGCCGTTGATGTCGTTCAGGAGCCCGTCCCAGGTCTCGCCGACGACCGGCAGGCTCCAGAACTCGCGCTCGTCCTCGCGCGAGGCGATCTCGGCCGAGATCAACGCGTCGTGGACGACGCCGACCGAGTGGGTGTTCGTGAGCCCGATCGGCGAGCAGAGCATCCCGGACTCGCGGATCCATTCGAGCCCGGTGAGCTCGCCGTTCCCGTTCAGGCGGTGCGCGCCGGCGAAGACGGGCTCGTACCACGGGCTCCCCTCGTGAGGCTGGATCACGGTCACGCCCGTGCGCACGTCGTCGCCCTCGATCAGCGTCGCGTGGCCGACCCGGACGCCGGGCACGTCCGTGATCGCGTTCCGCTCCCCGGTCGGAAGCGTGCCGATAGCGACCCCGAGCTCGCGGGCGCGGACGCGTGCCCGGCCGCTCATCTCGGCGCCTCGACGCGCTCGTCGACGGCCGCCCGGAGCGAGCGGACGTAGCGCTCGAGGCCTTCTGGCCCCTCGGCCTCGGCGATCTCGACGGCGCGGCTGCCGACAACGATCCCGTCCGCGAGGCGCGCGGCGGCCGCCGCCTGCTCGGGCGTTGCGATTCCGAAGCCCGCGAGGAGGGGGACGTCGGTCTCAGCTCGAGCCCGCTCGACGAGGCCGGCGAGCTGGCTCGAGACGGTCTCTCGCATGCCCGTCGTCCCCGTGAGGGAGACGAGATAGAGCCACCCGTCGGTGCGCTCGGCGGCGAGCCTGATCCGGTCGCTCGGCGTCGTGGGCGCGACGAGCTGGACCCTGGGAAGGTCCGGCGCGGCCTCGAGCGGTAGGTCGGCGACGATGAAGCTCGAGGCGCCGGCGGCCGCGGCGTCGTCGCGGAAGCGCTCGTACCCGTAGGCCTCGAGGATCGAGGCGTACGTCATCGGAATGAGCGGCACGTCGACACGAGCCCGTGTCTGCGCAAGGCACTCGAGGCAGGCCTGCGTGCGCATCCCTTCCGCGAGCGCCTTCTCGCCCGCCTGTCTGATCACCGGGCCGTCCGCGAGCGGGTCGGAGAAGGGAAAGCCGATCTCGAGGAGGTCGGCGCCGCCGTCGACCGCGGCGGCGGCCAGCGCGGGCGTCTTCTTCCCGGCCATCAGGTAGATCGAGAGGCGCTTCACCGCGCGAGCACCGTGGCGAGGTCCTTGTCGCCGCGCCCGGAGAGACCGACGAGGATAAGCCCGGTGTCGAGCTCCACGGCTCGCGCGAGCGCGTGCGCCGGCTCGAGCGCAGGGATGATCCCCTCGCGCTCGGCGAGCAGGTGGAAGGCGGCGAGAGCTTCCTCGTCGGTTGCCGGCACGTACTCGGCGCGGCCTGAGTCGCGCAGGAAGGCGTGCTCGGGCCCGACGCCCGGGTAGTCCAGCCCGGCCGAGATCGAATGTGCGTCGGCGATCTGCCCGTCCTCGTCGGCGAGGAGGGAGGAACGGGCGCCGTGGAGCACGCCGGCGCGGCCCGTGCCCAGGCTCGCCGCTCCCGCCGCCTCGACGCCGATCAGCCGCACGGCGTCGTCGTCCACGAACCCGGAGAAGAGCCCGATTGCGTTGGAACCGCCCCCGACGCAGGCGACGACCGCATCGGGCAGCCGATTCTCGGCGGAGAGGATCTGCTCCCGCGCCTCGCGCCCGATGACCGCCTGCAGCTCGCCGACGAGCTCCGGATAGGGATGCGGGCCGACGCAGGAGCCGATCATGTAGTGCGTCGTCTCGACGTTCGTGATCCAGTCGCGGATCGCCTCGCTCGTCGCCTCCTTGAGCGTGCGCGTGCCGAACTCCACCGGGCTGACCTCGGCTCCGAGGAGGCGCATGCGCTCGACGTTGGGCGCCTGGCGCGCCATGTCCTCGGAGCCCATGTAGACGACGCACTCGAGGCCGAAGCGCGCGCAGACCGTCGCGGCCGCCACGCCGTGCTGGCCCGCCCCCGTCTCGGCGACGATGCGCTTCTTGCCGAGCCGGCGGGCGATGAGCGCCTGGCCGAGCGCGTTGTTGATCTTGTGCGCGCCGGTATGACAGAGGTCCTCGCGCTTCAGGTACACGGTCTTCCCCTCGACGAGTCGCTCCGTGCGGTAGAGCGGTGTGGGGCGGCCGACGTAGTCGCGCTGCAGGCCTTCGAGCTCGAGGGCGAAGCCGGGGTCATCCTTGATCTCGTGCCAGCCGGCCTCGAGCTCGTCGAGCGCCGGGACCAGCGTCTCGGGGACGTAGCGGCCGCCGTACGGCCCGAAGTAGCCGGTATCGACGGAGGTCACCGGGCCGCCTCCACGAAGGCGCGCACGAGCGCGTGATCCTTGATCCCAGGAGAGGCCTCGAGGCTCCGGCTCGCGTCGACACACCACGGTTGGACGGCATCGATCGCCGCACGAACGTTCTCGGGGTCGAGGCCTCCGGCGAGGAGGACGCGCCCCTGACCCTGGGCGGCTCGCTCCCAGTGAGCTTCGTCCTCTTCGAGCCACGGCAGGTCCCGCACCGCGGCGACGATGTTGTCCCCGCGGAGGAGGACGCCGTCACGCGCCCGGTGGCCGTTCTCCAGCGCGTAGAACTGCGCGAGATCGGTGCCGACGTCCTCGGTCTCCCCGACGAAGACGCCGACCGAGAGCATCGCGTCCGGGACGGGCAGGGGCGCGTCCGCGCGCCTCGGGCTCTCCGCGAGGACGAAGCCGGCCAGGTCAGCGCCCGCCTCGGCCGCGACGGCCACATCCTCCGCGCGCGTGAGGCCGCACACCTTGACGAGGGGCCTGCGCAGCAGGTCTGCGAGCTTCGCGGCGGGATCGGGCGCGCGCATGAGCGCCGAGCCGACGAGCACGGCATCCGCCCCCGCGAGCTCGGCAGCCGCTCCGTGGGCGCGCTCGAGGACGCCGCTCTCGGCGACGATCACCCGGTCGCCTGGAGCCGACGCAACGAGGTCGAGCTGGGCCCTGCGGTTGATCGCGAACGTGCCGAGGTCCCGCGCGTTCAGGCCGATCACCGGGGCGCCGAGCTGGGTCGCGCGCACCAGCTCTCCGGCGTCGTGCGCCTCGACGAGCGTGTCGAGGCCGAGCTCGTCGGCGACCCGTATCAGCTCGCGCGCCTGGGGGTCGTCGAGGTCGCGGAGGAGCAGGAGGGCCGCGTCGGCGCCGTTCGCCTTCGCTGTCTCCAGGTGCTCCCGCGTCGAGAAGAACCCCTTGGCGAGGAGCGGGAGGGAGGCAGCGTCGCGGGCCGCGGCGAGATCGGCCCACGTGCCGGCGAAGCGCTCGTCCACGAGGATCGAGACGGCGGAGGCCCCGGCCCGCTCGAAGCTCAGCGCGAGCGCGGCGGGATCGGCATCGGGGCGGAGGTCTCCGGCCGAGGGCGAGCGGCGCTTCACCTCGGCGATGGCGCCAAGCCCTGGGGCGGCGAGTGACTCGCGGAAGCGCCCCATCAGGCGACCGCCTCCTTCTGCTGCGAGAAGGTGATCAGGGCCTCGAGCCGCTCGGCCGCCGCGCCCGAGTCGAGCGCCTCGGTCGCGACGGCGTAGCCTTCGGTGAGGTCGTCGGCGTGGCCGCCGGCGGCGATGGCGCCGCCTGCGTTCAGGAGGACGGCTTCGCGCTTGGCGCCCTTGGCTCCCGCGAAGATCTCGCGGATGACGACCGCGTTCTCCTCCGGCGAGCCGCCGGCGAGCTCGCCCGGCTTGCAGCGCGGGACGCCGAAATCGAGCGGGTCGATCTCCCGCTCGCGCACGTCTCCCTCGACCACCTCGCAGACGAGGTTCGGGCCGATCGGCGAGAGCTCGTCCACCCCACCGGCTCCGTGGACGACGAAGGCTCTGTGCGAGCCAAGCTGCGCCAGGACCTGGGCGATCGTCGGCACGAGCTCCGGAGCGTAGACCCCCACGACCTGCGCCCGCGCGCCCGCCGGGTTCGTGAGCGGGCCGAGGACGTTGAAGACCGTCCGCGTGGCGAGCTCTCGCCGCACGGGGGCGGCGTGGCGCATCGCCGGGTGGTGGGTGGGGGCGAAGAGGAATCCGAAGCCGAGCTCGTCGATCGAGCGCTCGATTCGCTCCGCCGGTTGTTCGAGGTCGAAGCCGAGCGCCTCGAGGACGTCGGCCGAGCCGGACGAGGACGACACGGCCCGGTTGCCGTGCTTCGCCACTCCTGCGCCGGCCGCGGCCGCCACGAGCGCGGCCGCGGTCGAGATATTGAAGGTTCCGGCGCCGTCTCCTCCCGTCCCTGCGGTGTCGACGAGGTCGCCCCGCTTCGGCTTGACGGCGAGCACGTGCTCCCGCATGGCCTCGGCGCAGCCCGCGATCTCGTCGGCAGTCTCTCCCTTGAGCCGCAGGGCGACGAGGAAGCCGCCGATCTGAGCGGGCGTCGCCGTGCCGCTCATGATTTCGCCCATGACGGCGCGGGCGTCGTCGCGGCTCAGATCGTGGCCGTCGAGGAGCCGCGCAAGGCCTTCCTGGATCGTCATCGCTGCCCCTCCAGGAAGTTCCGCGCCAGGGCAGGCCCGTCGGGCGTGAGCACCGACTCCGGGTGGAACTGGATGCCGTCCACCTGAAGCTCGCGATGGCGGACCGCCATGACCTCGCCGTCCTCCGTCGTCGCGCACACCTCGAGGCACTCGGGGACGCGGGTTGCGGCGAGCGAGTGGTAGCGGCCGCTCTCCAGCGGATCGGGGAGGCCGGCGAAGAGGCCGGCGCCGTCGTGGGCGACCGGGCTCGCCTTGCCGTGCATCAGGCGCTTCGCCTGGCCCACCTCGCCGCCGTAGGCCTCGACGATCGCCTGGTGGCCGAGGCAGACGCCGAGCGTCGGCACCCGCTCACCGAGCCGGCGCACGATCTCGAGGCTTGCTCCTGCGTCCGTCGGCCGGCCCGGCCCGGGGGAGATGACGAGGTGGCTCGGCGCCAGCCTCTCCGCTTCGTCGGCATCGATCTTGTCGTTTCGGACGACGGTCACCTCGGCGCCGAGCTCCTGGAAGAGATGCGCGAGGTTGTACGTAAACGAGTCGTAGTTGTCGATCAAGAGGATCACGCCTCGGCCTCCTCCAGGGCCGCCTCGAGGGCGGCGAGCTTGCGCAGGCACTCCTCGTGCTCGGCCGCGGGATCCGAGTCGGCGACGATCCCCGCGCCCGCCTGCAGGCGGGCGAGCCCGTCGGCGAGGACGACCGTGCGGATCGCGATGCAGGTGTCGAAGGAGCCGCCCGGGAGCGCGTATCCGACCGCCCCCGCGTAAGGGCCGCGGCGATAGCCCTCGAGCTCCGAGATGATCTGCATCGCCCGCACCTTGGGCGCTCCCGAGACAGTGCCGGCCGGAAAGCAGGCGCGCAAGAGGTCGAAAGGGCCGTGCTCGGGGAGGAGCTCGCCCGAGACCTCGGAGACCAGGTGCGTGACGTGCGAGTAGCGCTCCGGCTCGAGGAACTTGCCGATGCGGACGGTGCCGGCGCGGCAGACCCGCGAGAGGTCGTTGCGGCCCAGGTCGACGAGCATGATGTGCTCCGCCTTGTCCTTCGCGGAGGCGAGCAGCTCCTCCGCGTCCCCTTCGCCCGGATCCGTGGTGCCCGCGATCGGGTTGAGGCTGGCGCGCGTGCCCTCGAGCTTCACGAGCGTCTCGGGCGATGAGCCGACGAGCGAGATGCCGTCGAGCTCGAGCAGGAAGTGGTACGGCGAGGGGTTGATCCGGCGGAGCGACCGATAGAGCGCGAGGGCAGATACGTCTGTCGGTCGCTCCGCCCTTTGTGAGACCACTATCTGGAACGCGTCGCCGGCACGGATATGTCCCTTCGCCCTGCGGACGCTTCCCTCGTAGTCGCTCTGGGCCGGGAAGCGCGTCGTCTCGCCATGGCTCGCGGGCCGCGGGGCCGGCTCGCTCCGCTCTGCGGCGAGGAGCGCAGCAACCGCGTCCCGATCGCCCGTCAGGACCTCGGCCACGCTCGCCGCGTGGTCGAAGCGCACGAGCGTGTCGGCGACGACGAAGCGGCTCTCCGGAAGGCCTGCGCCAGTGTCCGGGAGGGGAACCGTCGGCTCGAGCTCGGCGACGTGGTCGTAGGCGAGGTAGCCGACGACCGGGTTGCCCGCGGCGAGCTCGCGCTCGGCGTCTTGGAAGTCGACGATCCGCGCTCCCCGCCCGACGAGGCTGTAGCGACCGAGCCTGCCCTTCTCCACCGATTCGAGGAGGAACGTCGCCCCTCCCTCGGCCGCCAGCCGGAGATACGCCCCGACCGGGGTGATGAGGTCTGCGTGGATGTCGCTAGCAATCGTCATGGCAAACAAAAAGACCCTCCTCGGGAAGGTCTTCGAGCGGAACGGGGATGTCGAGACCCTTCTTCAGCAGGCGTCGTTCCCGCTCCGCTCGCGGCGCCAGGCCCACCAGGTGCGGATCGCGGGAGTCATCTCTGAGAGCGTAGGGCACGCGTCCAGGGGCCGTCAACCGACCTGTCATTAATACGCCCGAGATGGAGTTCCACCCGCCCACCGATCTCGAGCAGCCGCCCGAGCAGCCGACAGATCCCGACCGGCATCCGATTCGGATTGTGGTCGCGGATGACCTCGAGCGCTCGCGCCTGACGGTCTTCTTCCGTCTTCTGCTCTCCATCCCGCTCATCATCTGGCTCGCCATCTGGTCGATCGGCGCGTTCTTCGTCGCGATCGTGAACTGGTTCGCAACCCTCATCAAGGGGCGCTCACCGGTCAGCCTGCACGACTTCTTCGCGTCCTACGTGCGCTTCACGACCCATCTGCACGCCTACCTCTTCCTCGCCGCGAATCCCTACCCGAGCTTCAGCGGCAAGCCGGGTTACCCGATCGACGTCGAGATCGACCCGCCCGAGCCCCAGAGCCGCTGGAAGACCGCGTTCCGGATCCTCCTCGCCTTGCCGGCGCTGATCCTCGCGGGCGCGATGGTCGGAGCGCCGGGAGGCGGCGGAGGCAACAACAGATACGACGATCAGTCCTCGAACGGGGCCTACTTCGCCTTTTCCTACGCCTCTACGTTCGTCACGATCTCCGTACTCGCCTGGTTCGCGTGCCTCGTCCGGGCCCGCATGCCCAACGGGCTCCGTGACCTCTTCGCCTACGGGCTTCGCTACGCGGCCCAGGCCTGGGGCTACGTCTTCCTGCTCACCGACCGATACCCCAACGCCGATCCCGCGCTACCCCGGGCCGACCGCCCCGAGGTGCCGCGGCCCGTTCTGCTCAACGTCGAGGACGACCTCCGCCGGTCGCGCCTGACCGTCTTCTTTCGCTTCCTCCTCTTCCTCCCGCACCTGGTCTGGCTCCTGCTCTGGAGCATCGCCGCCTGGGTGGTCTCGATCGTGAACTGGTTCGCGACCCTCATCCTCGGGCGATCTCCGGCGCCGCTGCACCGTTTCCTTGCCGCCTACGTGCGCTACGTCGTGCACGTCTACGCCTACGTGTTCCTCATCGCGAACCCGTTTCCGGGATTCGTCGGCGCCCCGGGGACGTATCCGATCGAGGTCACGATCGCAGGACCCGAGCGCCAGCACCGGCTGAAGACCGCGTTCAGGCTTCTCCTTGCTATTCCGGCCTTCATCATCAACAGCACGCTGAGCACCCTGCTCTTCCTCGTGGCCTTCTTCAGCTGGTTCGTCGCTCTCGTGCTCGGCCGCATGCCGCTCGGCTTCCGCAATCTCGGCGCCTGGGCGCTCCGCTACACGGCCGAGACGGACGCCTACTACCTCCTGCTCACGGAGGTCTATCCCTACAGCGGCCCGTGGGAATTCGCTCCGCCGGCTCCGCCGCCCCCGGAGCCCGAGCCCGCGCCGGAGGCCGCGTTCGCATAAGTAGGGCTTGGGCGTTCGGGGTCGCCCTTGCCGCCGGCGCCGTTGGCTGGGCGGTCGCAGCGTATTTCCTCTGGCAGAGCGTCGTCCCCGACGAGCTGCGCATGCCCGACGTCGAAGAGGCGTCGCTCTTCCCCGCCGCCACGCTCGAGGCGGCGCGCGACTACGAGCGCTTTGTCCGCTGGGACTTCGTCGCCGCACAGCTCGTCGTCCTCGGCGTCGTCGCCGTGTACTCGAGGATCGGCCCCAGGTTCGTGAAGGAGTCCGCGGCCGGCCCGATCGGCACCGGAATGCTGCTCGCCATGCTCGGGCTAGGGCTCATCTGGCTCCTGCAGCTGCCCTTCGGCCTGGCGGAGCTCTGGTGGCAGCGTCGCCACGACGTCACGCGCGCGAGCTACGGGGAGTGGATCCTCGGCGGCTGGTTCGGCCTCGGCGGCCAGTTCCTCTTCGTCTGCCTCGCGATCCTCATCGTCGTGGGTCTGGCCCAGATCCTCGGGGATTGGTGGTGGCTGCCAGGCGGTGTCGCCTTCGTGGGCCTGGCGGCGCTCTTCACCTTCATCTTCCCGTACCTGATCCCGGAGCAGCACCCGCTGAACCGGCCCGAGCTGGAGGCGAAGGCACGCATGTACGAGGAGCAGCTCGGCCTCAGCAACATCCCCATCCGGGTACAGGACGTGAGCAGCGAGACAACCGCCCCGAATGCCGAGGCCGTGGGGCTGGGGCCGTCTCGGCGAGTCGTCCTCTGGAGCACGATCCTCCGGCCTCCCTTCACGGTGGAGGAGCAGGAGGTCGTGGTGGCCCACGAGCTCGGACACCATGCGCGCAAGCACCTCTACAAGGGCATCGGGTGGTACGCGCTCTTCGCCATTCCCGGCGCCTTCATCATCTCGCGGATGACGCGTCGGCGCGGTGGAATGCGAAACCCGGAGGCCGTCCCACTCGGGTTGCTCGTGCTCGTGGTGCTCGGGATCGTGTCGCTCCCGATCCAGAACGTGATCACGAGGCACATGGAGACCGAGGCCGACTGGGTCGCGCTGACGCTGACGCAGGACCCGGCGGATGCGGAAACACTCTTCAAGGACTTCACCCGGGCAGCCCACTCCGACCCGAGCCCACCCACCTGGTCGTACGTGCTGATGGAGACGCATCCGACCGGCCTGCAGCGCATCGAGCTAGCGCGGGCCTGGCAGGCGCGTGAGCAAGCTGGACCCTGAGGGGCCATTGCTACGCTCCTTCTGTGGCACGCGCAGTCATCGTTTCCGCGGTCCGAACGCCCTTCGGGAAGCTCGGAGGCGCCCTCAAGGACTATGAGGCGCCCCAGCTCGGGGCGATCGCGATCCGGGCCGCGCTCGACCGAGCCGGCGTCCCCGACGACGAGGTCGAGTACGTGACCATGGGCCAGGTCCTGCAGGGCGGGGCGGGCCAGGCTCCCGCGAGGCAGGCCGCCGTCGGCGCTGGGCTCCCCGTCGAGGTGCCCGCCGACACGATCAACAAGGTTTGCGCGTCGAGCATCCGGGCGGTGGAGATCGCCGATCAGATGATCCGCTCCGGCGACCACAGCGTCATCGTGGCCGGCGGGATGGAATCGATGACGAACGCGCCCTACATCCTCAAGAAGGCGCGCTACGGCTACCGGCTCGGCGACGGGACGCTCATCGACCTGATGACGCACGACGGGCTGACCTCGACCTTCGACGGGAAGCACATGGTCGAGCAGGCGTCCTTCGTCTCCCGCGAGCTCGGCATCTCCCGGGAGGATCAGGACCGCTGGGCGCTCCGCTCCCACGAGCGCGCCGTGCACGCGATGGACGAGGGCCTTTTCGAGGACGAGATCGTCGCGGTGGGCGGCGTCACCGCGGACGAGGGGCCGCGGCGCGACACGTCTTACGAGAAGCTGTCGAGCCTGAAGCCCGTATTCGATCCGGAAGGGACGACGACGGCAGGGAACGCGCCGGGTGTGAACGACGGAGCGGGGGCACTCGTGATCACGAGCGACGAGTACGCGAAGTCGCGCGGCCTCGAGGTGCTGGCCACGATCGTCGCCCAGGCGTATGTGGCGGACGAGTTCGCCTACCTGGCTCGCACCCCCGCCAAGGCCGGGACCCGCGCCCTCGCCAAGGCGGGCAAGGAGATCGGCGACGTCGAGCGCGTCGAGCTGAACGAGGCGTTCTCCTCCGTCGTCGTGCACTCGGCCGAGCTCCTCGGCGCCGACCCCGACCGTGTAAATGTGAACGGCGGCGCGGTCGCTCTCGGCCACCCTATCGGAGCCTCGGGCGCCCGCATCCTCACCACCATGGTTCACGAGCTGCGCCGAAACGGCGGCGGCCTCGGGCTCGCCGCGATCTGCTCGGGCGGCGGCGGCGGCGACGCCATCCTCATCGAGGCCTAGGGAACTTTCCTCCGCCCTGCGGAGTCTCACCCGGCATGAGAGCACTCGTGCTCCTGCTCGTCGTGGCCGCGCTCGCAGGCTGCGGCTCGGACGGGGGCGGGGTCGCCGTGCCCGCCTCGTCGTCGCCGGCCGAGCGTCCGACTACGGGAACGGAGACGACTTCGAGTCCGCCCCCGATCCTTCTCGTCAGCGCCGCCGGCACGCAGAGGGCAGTTCTCGGTGGGTACTGCGCCCCGGCAGGCGAGTCGGGAAGCGCTGCCTTGTGCATCGACACGGCTACGGTGCATCCTGACCTGGTCAGCATCGTGCGCCCTGGAGAGCCCGTCAGCATCGAGCTGGCCGGAGCCCAGGTCAGGAAGGAGGGCTCGGTCGCCCTCCGCCACCTGGGTTGCGAGGGGGAAGCGCTGAAGCAGTTCTCGCTCACACCCGGCGAGAGCGCTACGAGTTGGCAGGTCGATCTCGCACCGGGAGAGTACGAGCTCGATGTCTTCGCGTACTTCACGCTCGACGGCGGAGGAGGGGCGGGGGACGTGAGCGGTGCGCTCGGCCTGGTCGTCGACGAGACCGGCGAGGTCGCGGTCGAGCCGGGGCCGCCGCGGCGTTCCGACTGCTGAAGAACGGGCGCTCGTAAGCTAGCGGGGTGAGGTTCGAGCACGTCCTCGTCGTCGGGGCCGGTCAGATGGGCGGCGGCATCGCGCAAGTGCTCGCGGCCTCGGGCCGCCGCGTCTCCCTCCACGATGCGGCGCCGGGCGCGGTCGAGCGGGGCCTGGCGGCGATGGAGAAGAGCCTGGAGCGGCTGGCCGCCAAGGGCGCCGAGATCTCCCCGGGCGATGTGCTCGGTCGAGTGACGTCGGTGGAAGCGATCGTCGCGGCCGACCTGATGATCGAGGCGGTGATCGAGGATCCCGCGGTGAAGGAGGCGATCTTCCGCGAGGCCGACACCATCCTCCCGGCCGAGGCGGTCCTCGCCTCGAACACGTCGTCCATCCCGATCGCCTCGCTAGCCGGGGTCACGGCCCGACCGGGCAAGGTCATCGGCATGCACTTCTTCAACCCCGTGCCGGTGATGGCGCTCGTCGAGGTCGTGAGCTCGAAGGAGACCTCTCCGGAGACGCGAGCCGCGGTCGTCGAGCTCGCACGGGAGCTCGGCAAGACGCCCGCCGAGGCCAACGACTTTCCCGGCTTCGTCTCCAACCGGATCCTCCTGCCGTACATCAACGAGGCCGTCTGGGCCCTGCACGACGGGGTTGCGGAGCCGGAGGCGATCGACACGATCGCGAAGCTGGGCTTCAACCACCCCATGGGACCCCTGGCGCTGGCCGACCTGATCGGGCTCGACACCTGCGTGGCGATTCTCGAGGTTCTCAGGGACGGCCTCGGAGACCCCCGCTACGAGCCGTGCCCGCTTCTCCGCGAGCACGTCGCCGCGGGTCGGGTGGGCCGCAAGTCCGGCTCGGGCTTCTACACATACGCCTGACCTCGCCTGACCTCACCCCTTCGCGGTATCCCTTCTGAGCAGGGAAAAACCGATGCTTGTGGCATGCGTCGCGCACTTCTCGTGGCGATCGTCGCGCTCGCCTCGCTGGTGGCGGCGGGCTGCTCCGGCGTGGACGCCCAGAAGTCGCAGAGCATCCTCGACGAGTCCACGACGGCGATGGCCGACGTCGAGTCCGTCTCCTTCGCCATGCGCATGTGGACCTCCGGCGGCCCGGCCGGCACCGACTTCACCGTGCTCATGCATGGCGGGGGCTACGAGAAGGGCAAGCGCGCTGGCCAAGCGTACGTAACGATTACCTCCGACAACATCCCCGGTCTGGGCTCCATGACGGTCGTGACCCGAGGCGAGGCCGTCTACGTCAAGGCCGGCGGCCGGTGGGCGCGCGTCCCGGCAGCGGGCCAGACCTCCGCCGACCCTCTCGCCGGCTTCGACATCACGCGCTATGTCGCCGATGTCCGTGTGGAGGAGGGCGTGCTCGTCGAGGGCGAGCCGATGGACAGGATCACGGGCGTGATCGACACGTCCGCCGCTCTCGACGGCCTGTTCGGCACTCTCGGTGGGACCGGACCGACAGGCTTCGGGAGCGCAGCGGACGTTCTGGGAGACATCCGCGCGGTGCTCTACGTCTCCGAGACGACGCACCTCCCGATGAGGACGCTGATCGACCTTCCGATGGAGTTCGCCGACCAGAAGATCGTCATGCACATGGACATCGTCCTCACCGCGGTCAACAAACCCGTGGACATCCCTTCGGTCGGCTAGCAGGTCGCGCACCCGGCCCGCCTATACTCGCCGCGCTGTGACCCGACGCCGCGATGAGCCCGTCCGCCTGACCAAGATCTACACGCGGGGCGGGGACAAGGGGCAGACGAGCCTCGGGGACGGAAGCCGCGTCCCGAAGACCGATCTGCGGATCGCGGCCTACGGCACGGTGGACGAGCTGAACTCGCTCCTGGGGCTCGCTCTCGAGGCGCCGGACCTTCCGGCCGAGTTTCGTCCCTGGCTCGAGCAGGTGCAGAACGACCTCTTCGATGTCGGGGCCGATCTCTCCGTCCCGGTTGGAGACGAACGCGAGCGGCTGCGGGTGCGGCAGGAACAGGTCGACCGCCTCGAAGCGCTCTGCGACCAGGTCAACGAGGGCCTGGCTCCGCTGAAGAGCTTCGTGCTTCCAGGAGGAGGGGAGGCGGCCGCGCGCCTGCATGTGGCACGGGCCGTGTGCCGGCGGGCCGAGCGCGACGCCGTGGCCCTCGCCGCGGCCGCTGACGCGAGCCCGGTCGCCCTCGCCTACCTGAACCGGCTCTCGGATCTCCTCTTCATCCTCGCCCGGGCCGCCGTGAGTGGCGAGGAGCCGCTCTGGAAGCCTGGCGCCTCGCGCTAGCCGCGGCGGCCTCGTTCGGGGCCGGCCTGCTCGGGGGCGCGCTGGGGCTCGTGCTCGGGAGCCTGCGGCTGCCGGCCGTCATCCTCGCCTCGGGCAGCGCGGCGACCGCTGCGGGGACGAACATCGCAGTGAGCGCCGCGGCCGCGCTCACGGGCGGCGTCGCCCACGCTCGCTCGGGACGTGTCGACTGGCGGATCGCGGCGTGGATGACACCCCCCTCGGTCGCCGCCGCGTTCCTGGGAGGCTATTTCGGCGGCCGCGTGTCGGAGACGGCCCTGCTCGCCGCCATCGCTCTCGCGCTGCTCTGGAACGGCGCCCAGCTCTTCTTCGACCTCGGCGCTCCTCCGCGAGCGCACCGTCCTCACGTCGCCGCGGTCCTCGCCGGCGCCGTGATCGGGCTCATCGGCGGCGCCGTCGGGCTGATCCTCGGGACTCTGCGGATGCCCGCCCTGCTCGGGCGCGTCGGGCTGCCCCCGGCGCGGGCAGTGGGGACGAACCTCGTCGTCGGGTTCTTCCTGGGGCTCGCCGGCTTCCTTGGTCACGCGATCAGGCTCGAGGTCGACTGGCCCGTGCTGGGAGTGAGCCTGGCAGCAGCCGTCCCGGGCGCGTGGCTCGGGGCCCGGCTCACCGGGAGGATGTCGGAGCAGACGCTCAAGCGGGCGATCGGCGCCGCGCTCATGGCGGTCGGAATCGCGATCGCCGTCGAGGCCGCGCTCTAGCGTCCGGCGAAGCCCACGACCCGGCGAAACGCCGAGCCTACGGCGCGGACGAGGCGCTCGTCCCAGAAGAGGATCGGCCCGTCGAGGTTCTCCGCGTTGGGTGCCTGGGCGAGCAGGCGCCGCCGTGCGCGGAGAGCCATGGCACCTGCACCGAGGAAGAGCCCGGCCAGAAGCACGAGGCCCGCCGTTCGGCGGGCGCTCGAGACCTCGGACTGGTTGAAGCTCTCGGCCTCGGCCTCTCCCGCCGACGCCGAGGTCTCGGGCCCCGGAGGATCGCCCGTCAGCGGGGGCGGCGACGTGGTCGGGGGCGTGGTGCCTGGCGCCGGAGAGTAGGGCGGAGGCATCGTGGACGTAGGACCGTAGGTCGTCTGGGGGGTGTCGGCCGGCCGGCTCGCGGTGCCCCTGGAGACTTTGAGGCTGATTGCGGTGCCCCGGCGCACGAGCCCGCTCTTGGCCGCTGAGACAACGGTTCCCTTCGCCTGGCTCGAGGAGACGTAGACGATCTTTCCTACCTTGAGGCCGCGCTTCGTGAGGGCCGCCTTGGCCTTCGCGAGCGCGAGCTTGGCGACCTTCGGGACGATGACCAGCGGCGGGGTCTTGCCGCTGACGTTGCCCGCAGCATCCCGCGTCGCAACCTGGAACGAGCGGCCGTCCTTCGTCGAGTACACGCCTATGTCGACGGAGAGCGTCGGGGCGTTGACCGTCGCGACCAGCGAGCCCTTCGCGTAGACGAGGTACGCGTCGATCAGGCCGCTGTTGTCGGTGGCGGCCTTCCAGCTGAGGACGAGGCGACCGCCCACGTTCTTCCCCTTGAAGCCCTTCGGCTTCGTCGGAGTGGCAACGTCGCGGAGGAGCGTGAACGTCCCGGCTTCGCGCGTGAGGAGGTGAACGGTGTCGCCGTCCTTGTAGAAGCCCATCTGCTGCCCGCCCGGAAGCGTCGTCCCCGAGAGGCGTGCGACCGGGACCCAGGCCGCGCCGTTCAGGGCGGCCGGAAGGGTCGTGCCCGTGCCGTTGGTGAGCGTCAGGTCGAGCGGCTCGTCGAAGTCGGTCACGGCGCCGCCCGCGAGCGCCCAGTAGCTCGTCACGTCGTAGATGTCTCCGACCGCCTGGAACCCGGTCGAGACGGCGCCGGCCGGTCGCGGGTCGACCCGCGCCACGAGCCAGTCTCCGGCGGGCGCGCCGCTCCAGGCGCCGGCCGGAACGGTCAGCTCGCCGTCGCCGTTCGTCGCAGCGACGGTCATGGCCGACGCTGCGAAGGAGTTCTTCTCGATGTACGGATAGTCGCCGCCCGTCGCATTCCAGACGGTGAAGTGCACGCGGATCGGCTTCCGGTTTCCGGCGAGATCCTCGAGCTCGCCGCTCAGGGTGTGGGGCCCCGCTGCGAAGACCTGCGTGAAGGTGACGGTCGAGCCGACGACGACGCCGGCCACGGGCGTTCCGTCGATCGCGGAGCCGAAGATGTCCGTGAGGTCCTCATTCGCGTTCACGACGAGCGAGGTTGCGGCGGCGACCTTCGAGCCGTCCGAGGGCGCGGAGGAGGAGAGCGACGGCTTGGTGTTGTCCACCCGGCGGTTGGCGACCGCGGCTGAGGTCGTGGAGTTGCCCGCGTTGTCGGTGACGACGACCCGCAGGTCGTAGAGCCCGTCGGCGACGCCCGTCGTGTTCCAGCTGGCGGGAGTGCTCGTCCACGTTCCCGCGCCGGCCGGAGAGCGCTGGTAGGCGACCGTGGCGACGCCCGAGCCGGCGTCGCCCGTCGTCGAGCTCAGGGTGACGGTGCCGCGCAGGTTGGCGCCGGGGTCGTTCATGGTCGCCGTCGGATCGGTGTTGTCGACCAGCCGGTCCTCGATCACCGCGGAGGCCGAGGTGTTGCTCGCATTGTCGGTGACGACGATGCGCAGGTCGTAGAGGCCGTCGGTGATCGAGGTCGTGTCCCACGAGGCCGTGTACGGGGAGGTCGTGTCAGTCGAGATCGTGCTCCACGTGCCGACGTTCGCGGGCGAGGACTGGAAGGCGACCTGCTGGACGCCGACTCCGGTGTCGCTCGGGGAGGCGGAGAGGCTGACTGTCCCGTCCAGCGGGCTGCCGGGGTCGGTGAGGCCGCCGCCCGGTGCGGTCGCGTCGATCGTCCACGTGAAGACCGCCGCGCTTGCATCGGCGTTGCCGGCCGCGTCGTTCGCCTTCACCTTGAAGGTGTGGCTGCCGTCGGCAAGGCCGGTGTAGGAGGCCGGGCTCGCGCAGGCGCCGAAGCCGCCGCCGTCCAGCTCGCAGGCGAACGTCGAGCCGCCCTCGGTGGACGTGAAGCTGAAGTCGGCGCTCGTCGAACTGCTCGGATCCGACGGATTCGCAGTGATGGAGGTGTTCGGCGCGGCCGTGTCGACCGTCCAGGTGAAGCTCTTCGGCGTCGACTCGACGTTGCCGGCGGCGTCCGTCGCCTCGACCTCGAAGGTGTGGCTTCCGTCGGCGAGCGAGCTGTAGCTCTTCGGACTCGAGCAGGCGACGAACGGGGCTCCGTCGAGGTGGCAGCGGAAGGTGACGCCGCCCTCGCTCCCGCTGAAGGAGAAGCTGGCGCCGGTGGCGTTCGTCGGATCCGCCGGGCTCGAGTCGATCGAGCTCACCGGGCGCGTGCGGTCGACCGTGACGTTGACGACGTCGGCACCGGTGTTCGAGCCGACGTCAGTAGCGAGCGCGCGGAGAGCGGCGTTGCCGTCTGCAGGCAGCGACCAGGAGGCCGTGTAGGGGGCAGTCGTGTCCGGCGCGCCGAGCGAGACCCAGCTGCCCGTTGAGCAGTTGGTGCTCGCATCGGAGCAGCGGAAGAGCTCGACGTTGGCCACGTCGCCGTCGGGGCTCGTCGCCGTGACGGTGAACGGATCCGCGTCGGCCAGGTTGACGAAGCCGCTCGGTGCGGTGATCGAGACGCTGGGAGCGCCAGCGTTCACGACCCACGTGAACTGGGCCGGGGTCGCATCGGTGTTCCCGGCCGGGTCGGTGGCGCGCACCTTGAAGGTGTGGCTGCCGTCGCCGAGCGACGAGTAGCTCTTGGGGCTCGAGCAGGCCGAGAAGCCGCCGCCGTCGAGCTCGCACTCGAAGGTCGAGCTGCCCTAGGTCGCGCTG
>Ga0307296_10000228_pt1 | contig 24690 bp, 21 predicted proteins | sample ER_DNA_153_FD_194467 | JGI IMG/M metagenome (GOLD analysis project Ga0307296, IMG submission 194467) | Bulk soil microbial communities from the East River watershed near Crested Butte, Colorado, United States - ER_DNA_153 | ecosystem: Environmental > Terrestrial > Soil > Floodplain | place... | reverse complement strand
CTCTGCTTGGCTCTCGATCCTTACGTACCTGATCCCGTTCGTCCTCTTCTTCGGGTTCTGGATCTTCCTCATGAACCAGGTGCAGGGCGGCGGCTCCAAGGTCATGTCCTTCGGCAAGAGCCGCGCCAAGCGGATGGCCCCGGACTCTCCGAAGATCACCTTCAAGGACGTAGCCGGCGTCGACGAGGCGGTCGAGGAGCTCCAGGAGATCAAGGAGTTCCTCGAGAACCCCAAGAAGTTCCAGGCGCTCGGCGCACGAATCCCAAAGGGCGTCCTCCTCTACGGGCCTCCAGGAACGGGGAAGACGCTCCTCGCGCGCTCGGTCGCGGGCGAGGCCGGCGTCCCGTTCTTCTCGATCTCGGGCTCCGACTTCGTCGAGATGTTCGTCGGCGTCGGTGCTTCGCGCGTCCGCGACCTCTTCGAGCAGGCCAAGCAGGCGAGCCCCTGCATCATCTTCATGGACGAGATCGACGCGGTCGGCCGCCATCGTGGCGCCGGCCTGGGCGGCGGCCACGACGAGCGCGAGCAGACCCTGAACCAGCTCCTCGTCGAGATGGACGGCTTCGAGATGAAGGACAACATCATCCTGATCGCCGCCACCAACCGCCCCGACATCCTCGACCCGGCGCTTCTTCGCCCCGGCCGCTTCGACCGCCAAATCGTGGTCGACCGCCCGGACCGGATCGGACGCCGCCAGATTCTCGAGGTGCACACGAAGGGCAAGCCGATCGACACGAACATCGACCTGGACACGCTGGCTGCAGGGACACCGGGCTTCACAGGCGCCGACCTCGCGAACCTGGTCAACGAGGCCGCCCTCCTGGCCGCCAGACGGGGCCGGAAGACAATTGGCGAGCTGGAGCTCGAAGAGGGGATCATGCGGGTCATCGCGGGCCCGGAGAAGAAGACACGCCTCCTCTCGGAGCACGAGCGGAAGGTGACCGCCTACCACGAGATGGGCCACGCGCTCGTCGGGCACTACCTGCCGCACTGCGACCCGGTTCACAAGATCTCGATCATCAGCCGCGGCCAAGCGCTCGGGTACACGATCTCGCTGCCTGCAGAGGACAAGTTCCTGACCACGAAGTCGGCGCTCATGGACCAGCTCGCAATGACCCTCGGCGGCCGTGCAGCGGAGGAGCTCGTCTTCCACGAGGTCACCACAGGCGCCGCGAACGACATCGAGAAAGTCACCTCGACCTCGAAGCACATGGTCATGCGCTACGGGATGAGCGAGAAGCTCGGGCCGCGCATGCTCGGCCGGAACCACGACATGCCGTTCCTCGGCCGCGACATGGGCTCCGAGCCCGACTACTCCGAGGAGATGGCCCGCGAGATCGACGACGAGATCCGCCGTGTCATCGAGGAAGCTCACGAGCGCGCGCGAGGAGTTCTGCGCGAGCACATGGAGGAGCTGCACAAGATCTCCGAGATTCTGATCGAGCGCGAGACGATCGATAAGGACCAGTTCGAGCGCTTGCTCGCGGGCGAAGCCCCCGAGACCGTGTTCGTCGAGGAGGAGCCGAAGGCGCCGGAGGCCGAGCCGGAGAAGAAGCCGGAGCGCAAGCCGCAGCCCCAGCCGCGTCCCTTCCCGCTTCCGGGCGCGACGATGCAACCCCCGCCACCGGAAGGCGCCAAGGGATAGACGCGGCCGCTTGCGGCGGGGTGCTGCTCTTCACTATTCCGACCCCTCGCTCAAATGCGGCGGGGCCTTCTGGTTCGGTCTGCGATAGCAGCCGTGAAGTCGACCGTCGCATCCAACCTGACCTCGGGCTTGCGGACGCGGACGCGCGCTCTCGAGATCGGAAATCGCTCGAGCAGAGAATCCGCGACGCTCGCGGCGAGGGCCTCGATCAGGTTGAAGTTCCTTCCCTCCGAGATCGCGCGGACGCACTCGACCACCTCGGTGTAGTCGACCGTGTCCTGAAGCTTGTCGCTGCGGACGCCCGCATCGTGGGCCACGAGCTCGATGTCGAAGAGGAAGCGCTGGCCGTTTTTCTTCTCCTCTGCGAGCGCGCCGTGGAAGCCCTTGAGCTCGAGGCCCTCGATCTGAATGAGGATCTCACTCACGCGACCACCGACCGAGCAGCGGCCAGGGCCTCGGTGTTCTCGCGAACGTCGTGCACCCGGAAGAGAGACGCGCCACGCTCGTAGGCGAGGACGTTGACCGCGACTCCGGCCGCGACCGTACCGGTGACGGCCTTGCGATCGCCCAGAATCCGCCCCAGGAAGCGCTTGCGGGAAGCGCCGACCAGTACCGGCCTGCCGATGGCGACCAGCTCGTCCATCCGCGCGAGCAGCTCGAGATTGTGCTTCACCGTCTTCCCGAACCCGAGGCCGGGGTCGAGGCAGACCCGCTCTTCCTGGATTCCTGCCGCCACAGCGGCTGCGAGCCGTTCTTCGAGGAATGACGCGACCTCGGCGACGACGTCGTCATAGCGCGGAGCGTCCTGCATGGTCCGTGGCTCACCCAGCATGTGCATGAGGCACAGGTAGGCGTTTGCGTCCGCGACGACTCCGGCCAGATCCGGGTCGGCACGCAGAGCCGTGACGTCGTTGACGAGCACCGCGCCTAGCTCGAGTGCGCGGCGGGCCACCTCCGCCTTCGAGGTGTCGATCGAGACCGGGAGGCCTGCGAGTCCCTCCAGCACGGGCTCTACCCGTCGAAGCTCCGCCGCCGCCGACACCCCCTCGGAACCGGGCCGCGTCGACTCCCCTCCAATATCGACCAGCACCGCTCCTTCGGCGAGGAGGCGCTTGGCCTGCGTGATCGCGCGCCCGGGGTCCAAGAAAGCGCCGCCGTCCGAGAAGCTGTCCGGCGTCACGTTGACAACGCCGATCACCGAGGGCCGTGGAAAGGCTTCCTCGAGGGGGGTGCTCACGGACCGAGCCTATCCTAGAGCCCGTGATCGACCTCCATTCGCACATCCTCCCGGGGCTCGACGACGGGGCCCGCACGCTCGCAGACAGCCGTGAGCTGGCTCGTGCGGCCCTGGAGGACGGCGTGCGATCGATCGCAGCCACCCCGCATGTCCGCGGGGACTATCCGACCAGCGTCGAGGCGATGGAGGCAGGCGTAGCGAGCGTGCGGCGGGACTTCGACGAGCACGGGATCGAGATCGAGGTGCTGCACGGCGGCGAGATCGCCCTCGACCGCCTCGGAGGTCTCTCCCGTGAGGAGCTCGAGCGGTTCACGATCGGGCAGTCCGGCCGCTACCTGCTCGTGGAGTTTCCCTATTCGGGCTGGCCGCTCGACTTAGAGCAGCGGCTGTTCGAGCTCCGGGTGGCCGGGCTCGAGTCCCTCCTCGCCCACCCGGAGCGAAACCGCGAGGTCCAGGCCGATCCGGCCCGGATCGAGCCGCTTGTCGCGGCCGGAACGCTGGTGCAGTTGACCGCAGCCTCGCTCGATGGCCGCATCGGGCGCTCCTCGCAGGCGGCAGCCGAGAGCTTGCTCGCCCGCGGGCTCGCCCATGTAATCGCAAGCGACGCGCACACGCCCGACGTCCGCGAGGTGGGAATGGCCGCCGCGGCAGCGTCCCTCCGAGACCAGGGGCTCGCGCGCTGGCTGGTCGAGGACGCCCCGGCTGCGATCGCCGCCGGGGACCGGGTCCCGACACGCCCAGCACGCCGAAAGCGCCGATTCGGGCTCTAGCCAGGAGGCTCGGGTCAAGCCCTCCTACGAGACGAGAGTTGCACGGAAGCCGTACCGCCGCTCGTCGTCGAGCGGCTTGCCGCTGCAGGAGAATGGAGTCGAGAAGAGGCCGCACCCGGCGATCCGCGTGCTCGCGTTCGCCAGGATCAGCTCGAATCTCACCGCACCTCGCACCCTCACTCGAACAGTCGTCTTCCCACCGGCTCCGGCCGGGAGCGAGCGCACCGACACCGCGCCGCTCCTGCGGTAGACGAGCAGGCGCGCCTCGGAGCCCCTTGACCGCGGTGGGAGGAGCAAGTCGAGTCGCAACCGGCTCGACGTCGCAGTGGCGGCCCGGAAGCCGAAGGAGCGACTAGTCAGGTGCTCGAGGGACTGAGAGCGCCAGCCGGTGGAAGCTCCGCGAGCTCGAAGCGTCCACGTCCGCGACGCGGGCGGGTGAGGGTAGGCCGTCCCCTCCTCGTAGCCGGTGGCGGGCATTCGGTTCACGGCGGTGAACCCCGCGAAGACGGCGCCGAAGGAAAGTCCCCGGGCCGACACAGCGGCGCGAGTGGCGGCTAGCGAGTAGAGACCACCTCCGCCCTTTGTCCCGTCAGCCTGCTCCCAGACCTCACGCACGAGGGCGGAGTCGAATCTCTCGGACAGATAGCGCCAGAAGATCCAGGCGCCGTAGTGGTACGGCGCGAAGCTGAGGTCGAGCGGGATCGTCGAGCGTGAGAGCGGGCTCGCGTTCAGGAACTGGCGGTTGTCGTTCACGTCGTCGAACACCTCGTCTTCGATCCACGCAGCCGTGCCCTCCATGAGCCACGTGTCCTCGAGGTAGTCGTACGAGAACTGGACGGCGTGGAAGAACTCGTGTGCCGCGGTCACTTCGAGCGCAGCGAGCCCGCTCGTCGGCCCAGGGAACTGAGTGCGGGCGAAGTCGTCGTCCACCACGCAGTAGGCGGAGGCTGATGAGCGCTGGACATCGGGGTCGTCGCTCGCGCAGTAGCCATAGGCGGTGTCGCCGACGTCCGCGAGGTAGACGTCGAGGCGACCGTCGCCGCCGTTTTCCGGTGAAAGCGAATCGGTCTTTGGGGCGCGGTACCCCATCGCGTCGACCTCGGTCGCCCAGACCTGCTGGAACACTCCGAGGGTCGTTCGAGCCCACTCGGGGACCGTGCCGGGGTCTCCGTCCGCGCCCGGCGGGGCGTCGTCGGTGGACTCGACCCAGTGGATGCAGAGGTTGGCGTCGCACAGGCGAGCCTCCGGCACCGTGTAGGCCGGGCCCCACCCTTCGACCGCCTTCCCCGTTGGCCGCGCAAGCAGCCTCTGTGCGGCCGAGCGTCGCGCCGGTGACAGACCGGCGAGGCCGGCTTTAAGGTCGCGCAGGGCCAGGGTCAGCTCGTGCTTGGAGGCGGCGGCCGCGCCAGGTGTGGAGCGGTTTGCATGCTCTGGCGCCAGGATCGCCAGCACCCGATAAAGAGCATCGGTGGGCGCCACAGCGGCGGGCGCAGGGGCAGCCGCCGTCGCTCCGACGAGCACGCAGAGTGCACACAGACCTCCGAGCCGACGCAGCTGCCGGCCCCGCGCAGTGATCCCCATCAAACCCTCCCCAGGGCTCTCCCTCTGCTTCCATCTAACTGGAGAAACCCTGTTTAGTCCAGACTTGGGCCCATGGCGATTCGCGCCTACGTCGGCCTGGGAAGCAACCTCGGAGACCGCGAGGCGACGCTCTTGCGCGCGCTCGAGCTCCTGGCCGCGGAACCGGGGCTCACCGTGACTGCGGTGTCGGTTTTCCGCGACACGGAGCCCGTCGGCTACATCGAGCAGCCCCACTTCCTGAACGGCGTCGCTGCGGTCGACACCGAGCTGTCGGCGCGTGAGCTTCTCGATCGCCTACTCGGCGTCGAGCGCTCGCTCGGCCGGCGCCGGAACGGGCCCCGCTTCGGCCCACGCACGGTCGACCTTGACCTTCTCCTCTACGGCGACGCCACGATCGACGAGGCCGGGCTCTCCGTTCCTCATCCACGCCTGGGCGAGCGGCGCTTCGTGCTAGAGCCCCTCGCCGAGCTGGATCCGGCGTTGACGCTGCCGGACGGGCGGAAAGTCCTCGACCTCTTGGTTCAAAGCTAGAATCAGAGCATGTCCCACCTCGACGAGCTGGACGAGTACGAGGCGGACCTCGAGCTTCGCCTGAAGAGGGAGTACACGGCCGTCTTCGGCCTCTTCCGCTACTGCGTGGTCACGCAGGACTCGACGTACCTCTGCAACCACCTCGATCTGAAGGTTGTGCCCCAGACGAGCTACCCGTTCTTCCATCTGCGCATGGACGATGTCTGGGTCTGGGACAAGAACCGCCCCAGCCGGATCATCCCACGTGCCGAGGTCTACACCTCGAGCGACGTGACCATCGAGGAGCTCCGTGCTGAGGGCGAGTCGCCCCCGCTTACACCCGAGACGCTCGCCGAAAAGCTCGGCGAGCCCCTCGCAGGCGACGACGACGCGTCGTAGGGGCGGGGCTCCTCGCCCGGACCGCCGGTGAGGCGCTGACCATGCTCCTGGTCGTCGACGTCGGCAATACGCAGACCGTGCTCGGCCTCTACGATGGCGGGTCGCTCGCCGCACACTGGCGCGTTGCGACGGAGGCCGACCGGACCGCGGACGAGCTTGCCGTCCTGCTCGCTCGACTCCTCGAGCTTCGCGACATGAGCTTCGACGATGTGGGGGGCGTCTGCGTATCGTCGACGGTGCCTTCACTCATTCGTTCGTATGCCGAGCTTTGCGAGCGCTACGTGGAGGCGCCCCTCCTCGTTGTCGGCCCCGGGGTCAAGACGGGCATTCCGATCCTCTACGACGATCCTCGCGAGGTGGGCCCCGACCGGATCGTGAACGCCGTGGCGGCGCGCGAGCGCTACGGCGCGCCGTGCATCGTCGTGGACTTCGGGACCTCCACGAACTTCGATGCCGTCTCCGCCTCGGGTGAGTACGTCGGCGGTGTCCTGGCGCCCGGTGTCGAGGTCTCGATGGACGCGCTCTTCGCCCGAGCCGCGCGGCTCACCAAGGTCGACTTCGTCGCGCCCACGCAGGCGATCGGAAAGACAACCACGCAGGCACTTCAGGCTGGTGTCGTGTTCGGTTTCGCGGGTCAGGTGGACGGAATCGTCGGCCGCATGCGTGGGGAGCTGGGGGAGGACGCACACGTCGTCGCGACCGGCGGGCTCGCCACGCTCATCGCGCCACATTCCCGGACCATCCAGGACGTCGACCCGCTCCTCACGCTCGAGGGCCTGCGCCTGGTCTGGGAGCTGAACGCGTAAGGCGCCTAGGAGCGCTTGACAACGGCCTTGTCCAGGTGTGCGCGCTGGAGGGGGTTCACCCAGACCGAGTGCACCCAGGGTCGCCGGAGGAGCATTGTCCGGCCGTAGGCCAGCGGCACGATCCCGGCCCGCTCGGTCACCCAGATGCGGTCGATCTCGTGATACAGGCGCATGCGCTCGTCCTGATTTCCGAGCGACCGTGCCTGGTCGAGCTTCTCCATGATCTCGTCGTCGCTGTAGAAGGGCCAGCCGGTCTGGAAGAACCCGCGGAAGACGCCGTCGGGGTCCGGGTAATCGGCCGACCAGCCGGCAACCCACGCATGGGCAGTCCCGACCGCGCACGGGTCTGGCAGTCCCGTCTGGGCCGTCACCGTGACCTTGGCCCCGATCGCCGCCCACTGCTCCGCGAGGGCGTCCCCGAACTGGAACCAGCTCGGGACGAGAACCTCGATCGGGGGCAGTCCGCGGCCCTCGGAATAGCCCGCCTCGGCCAGGAGCTCGCGCGCGCTCTCCGGGTTGTACTCGAGAGCGACTCGGTGCGAGTGCCCAGGCATCGCCGGCGGGATCGCGCCGCCCCTGGCCGCGGGTCGGTTGATGCTGTTGGTGCCGGCGAGAAGCGCCTCGCGGTCGATAGCGTGCGCGAACGCTTTGCGGAGGTGGACGTTCGAGAACGGAGCCACATCGGCGCGAAAGCCGAGGTAGTTGAGCCAAAGCTCAGGGACGATCTCGGCGACGGTCTCGGGGGCGTCGCGGACGCTCTCGCCGTAGACGGGGAGCAGGTCGTACTGACCTTCTTTCCAGCGCTCCGAGACGTCCATCGACTTCGTCTTGAAGTCGAAGTGGAGCTCCCGGACGTTACCTCTGGGCTCGAGCCAGTGCGGGTTTGCCACCAGCAGTGCATGGTCGTCGTCGAACTCCGAGAGCATGAACGGCCCGTTCCCGACGAGGTTCTCGGGCTTCCGCCAGTCCTCTCCCAGCTCCTGGCACTTGTGCTTCGGCCAGGGGAACGACCACGCGGAGGCGAGGATGTAGGGGAAGAAGTTGCGCGGCTCCCGCAGGCGCACCTCCAGCGTGCGCTCGTCGAGCGCGACCGCGAGTTCGACGTCCTCCATCATGAACGCAGTCCGCGTCCGCTCCTCGCGCATGCTCCGCCACGCGAAGGCGAAGTCCTCGGCCGTGAGCGGTTCGCCGTCACTCCACTTGCACCCCTCGCGCAGGCGGAAGAGGTAAGTCAGCCCGTCGCTCGAGACGCGGAAGTTGTCCGCCATCGCCGGCACCACGTTCAGGTCGCCGTCGATCATCAGGAGCCCTCGAAAGAGGTGCTCCGTGAAGTACGCACCGTCCGAGGTATAGACGTCACCCGGCACGACCGCGTCCGGCTTCGTGACAGCTGTCGAGATGCTCTCGGTCGGCTCGACCTGGGGCGGATCCTCGACCCGGCAGCAGAACGCCTCGTCGTAGAGCTCCTCGGCCTCCTCGAAGTTGAAGGCTAGGTGCTGAGCGAGAGCCATCTTGAAGAGCGTGTCCCGGGCCCGGCGCTCGTCGCCGAGGCGGACGAGGAAGTCGCGCGCCTTTCGGTAGTGCTCGAGCGCTTCCTGGTCTGCATAGAGCGCCCGCGCCGCATCGCCCGCTTTCAGCAGGTACTCGACCGCCTTCTCCGGCTCATTCGCCTCGTCAAAGTGCCGGGCGAGCAGCGCGAAGACCTCCTCGGGCGACTCCCGGTAGATCTCCTCGAGCGCCTCGCCGACGCGCTTGTGGAGCTTGCGCCGCGTCGACTCGAGCAGGTTCGCGTAGGCCACCTCCTGGAGGAGGCCGTGCCGGAAGCGGTACTCGGGATTGGGGCGCCGGCGCTTCTCGACGATCAGATCGAGCCGCTGGAGCTCCGAGAGCGCGGGCAGCAGCTCGTCGCGGGGAACGATTCGCTCCAGGAGAGGCATGCCGAACGTGCGGCCGATGACGGCGGCCAGCGAGAGGATCTCGCGCGCCTTGGCATCGAGCCGGTCGAGCCGTGCCTGCAACGCTCCTTGCACGAGAGCGGGGATCGCGAGCTCGTCCGGGCTCACGCCGAGCTCCCAGCCGCCGTTCTGGCGCTTGAGCGCACCGCGCTCTACGAGATCCTGGAACGCTTCCTCGAGGAAGAACGGGTTGCCGCCGGCGCGCTCGGTGAGGATCTCGGCGACCTCCTCGGGCACGTCCCCTTCGGCCGCGTCGCCGACGAGGGCCCGGCTCGCGTCCGAGGGGAGCGGCCGCAGCTCGATCTCACGGTAGCGATGGGGGTAGAGCTGGCGGGCGCGCTCACCGAGGAGCCAGGAGCCATGCTCGCGCTCGGTCCGGTACAGGAGGAAGAGGCCGACGGCCGCTTCCTCGGTGACGGGAAGGATGGCCTCGAGCAGCTCGATCGTCGCCTCGTCGGCCCAGTGGAGATCCTCCAGGATGAGGCAGAGCGGGCGCTCGGCTGCGAGGCGACAGAGCAGCTCGGAAAAAGCCTCGAAGGTCTGGTGCTGGACGCCTTCCCGGTTCAGCTCTCGAATCCGCTCGGCCGCCTCCGGCTCGAGCGTGAGGCCGATCAGGCTCGCGAAGAACGGGTAGATCTCCTCGGCGTCGTCGAAGAGCTCGGCGAGTTGTGCCTTGAGCTCCAGGCGCACCCGCGCCTCCGGGGTCGAGGCTCCGACCCCGAGCCACTCACGTACGAGATCCCGGATCGGCCAATAGGCAAAGTTCTCGCCGTAGGAGACACCGCGACCTTCGATGAAACGAATCTGGGCGCGATAGAGGCTCCGCACCTCGGCCACGAGCCGCGTCTTGCCGATCCCGGGCTCGCCCATGATCGAGATGATCACGCCGCGCCCGTCGATGAGACCGTCCATCGTCCGCTCGAGCACCGTCAGCTCGAAATCGCGCCCGACGAGCGGGCGCTGCAGCACGAGCGATTCCGGATCCCGGACACCCGTCACCTTGAACGTCGGGACCGGGGCGCTCTTCCCGGCGAGTTCCTGCTCCCCGAGCTCCTCGAGCTCGAAGCACCCCTCCACCTGGCGCTTCGTCTGCATACCGACCACGATCCCTCCGCTCGGAGCCAGGGTCTGGAGCCGGGCCGCGACGTTCACGGTGTCCCCGAGCGCGTTCCATGGGTCGCTCCCGTCGCCGTCCTCGGCAGGGCTGACGACCACGGGGCCGGTGTTGATCCCGATCCGGGCGGCGAGTCGGACGCCGTAGGCGGCCTCGACCTCGTCCGCGTAGCGGGCGAGGGCGCGCTGGATGGCCAGGGCTGCGAGAACGGCGCGCTCCGAGTCGTCCTCGTGCGCCATCGGGGCGCCGAAGATGGCGTAGATCTCATCCCCGCGCAGTTGCGCGACGGTGCCGCCGAAGCGGCGGATCTGTTCGGCCATGATCCGCATCACTTCGTCGACGAGGAACTTCGACCGTTCAGGGCCAAGCTGCTCGGCGATCTGGGTCGACCCGACGAGATCCCCGATCAAAACCGAGACGATCCGGCGTTCTCCGGTTGTGACCGCCATGGACGAAGTTATAGCCGGATGGCCCCCTGCCCCGGGACCGCTCTTTCAGACAGCGTTCTCTTCGAGGGAAAATCCAGGCGCCAAGCGGTATTGGCCGCACTTTCTACCGACTCGGGATGTCCCCTTCGCGCGCACGCGTTCGAATTGCCCCAAAAGTAGTTCTTGCAAGGTCGTTCTTGCTCGACCACACTCAGATTGCGCCACAAGGCGCTGGGACACAACTCACTGCGGTCATATGCAAGTTCAACTCAGCGAGCCTTCGCTCGTCGACGATCTGCTCCCGTTCCTGCGGAAGCTGCAGTGCGTGGTGGTGGCTGATGCTGCAGGCACGATCTCGGTATCCATCCCCGACCTGGTTCCCGAGGACGCTCGCGTCGAACTCGGTATCTACCTGGGAGTGTGGCGGGTGATGCATCCGGACGTACAAATCCGTCTCCTGCCTTAAAACCTGACGAGAGGTTAGCTGAGTTCGACCGGGCACCCGATCATGCGAACAGGCTCTTCTAGCCTCCGCCGTACACGGAGATGGGGAGATCGAGGGTGGTCTCGTCGCCCTGCGGGAGTGTCTCCTCCAGCACGGCCAGGGCGTCCCGGGCACCCGGCGCGGCTGCGAAGAGGCGCTCCTCTACCTCGATGATCGAGTCCAGCCGGACAAGCTCCTGCTTAAACGGCTTTGGGAAACGGCCGCGGCCGAGATACCAGCCGTAGAACTTCTTCAGGAAGCCGGTTGCCCGCTCGGGCCCGAGCTCGCGGGCCGTCTCCCGCATGAAGAGGACGAGCTCGGCAACCACCTCCTCGCGGCTCGGGTGGCCGGTTTCTCGCACGATCTCCGAAATGGCCCACGGGTTTCCCTGAGCGGCCCGGCCGACCATCACCGCGGCGGCGCCCGTGGTGGCGAGGACGGCCTGCGCCCTTGCTCGCGAAGTGATGTCTCCGGATGCGATCACGGGGACGTCGACGAGCTCGACGAGCTCGGCGGTGAGCGAGTGGTCGGCCGTTCCCGTGTACATCTGCCTGGCCGAGCGGGGGTGGAGCGTGAGCGACGAAGCTCCCGCCTCGACGAGGAGCGGCCCAACCGAGAGGGCGGCACGCGATCCGTCTTCAAGGCCGCGGCGCATCTTCACCGAGACAGGGACAGCCACGGCGTTCGCCACGCCTTCCACGATCCGGCAGGCGCGGTCGGGGTCATCGAGGAGCGTTGCCCCGGCACCGGTCTTGGTGACCTTGCGGACGGGGCAGCCGAAGTTCACGTCGACCAGGTCGGCGCCGGCCGCCTCCACCATGCGGGCCGCGTCTGCCATGACGTCCGGGTCGGAGCCGAAGATCTGAACCGCGAGCGGATGCTCGTCGCTCGCGATCTTCAGGTACCCGAGCGTGCGCTCGTTCCCGTGCGAAAGGCCCGCGCAACTCACCATCTCGGAGCAAACGAGCCCGGCGCCGAACCGGCGTCCCTGGCGCCGGAAGGCCTGCACACTGACTCCAGCCATGGGAGCGAGGACGACTCGAGTCGGGACGACGACGGGGCCGATGTTCCAGGGGGATTCGAGGTCGATGTGCACCGGGAGGAAATGCTAGCCCAGGCGCGAACGTTTTCCTCTTGACGCGAAGGGTAAGATTCTGCGCGCTCGGTACCCGGAAGGGCACCGGGTTTCACTATCTGGGGTCTTGGAGGAACGGACTTTGAAGGAACTACTACTCACTCCCGACGGCTACGCAAAGCTGAAGGACGAGATCCAATACCTCTCGACGGAAAAGCGTCGTGAGGTGGCCGAACGCATCAAGACTGCCCGGGAGTTCGGCGACATCACCGAGAACTCCGAGTACGACGATGCGAAGAACGAGCAGGCCATGCTCGAGCACCGCATCTCGCAGCTCGAGGAGCGGTTGAAGAGCTCGCGCGTGATCGAGGCGCAGGATGTCTCGACGGACGCCGTCACGGTGGGGACGAAGGTGCGGCTCAGGGACATCGGGGCGAACAAGACCGTCGAGTACTTCATCGTCGGCTCCGCCGAGGCGAACCCCGCTGAGCACAAGCTTTCCAACGAGTCACCGGTCGGACGGGCCATCCTCGGTCACAAGAAGGGCGAGACCGTCGAGGTCTCGGCGCCGCGCGGGTCCATGAAGTTCAAGATCATGGACATCAAGGCCGCCTAGGCGGCGCGAGGCTCAACCGGCAGCGAAAGCCAAGTGTCGGCGCCGCCGGCAGCGCGATTCTGCGCCTCCGCCCAGCCGCCGTGAGCGCGGGCGATCACCTCGCTGATCGCGAGTCCCAGCCCGGCTCCGCCGCTCCGGCGCGACTTGTCTGCCTGCGAAAAGCGCTCGAATGCATGCGCCAGGAAGTCGGCTGGGAAGCCCTTTCCCTCGTCAGTCACGTGAGTCTCGACCTGGCCCTCGCGTTCGATCGCGGCGAGCCGGATCGTGCCGGACCCGTGGCGGAGCGCGTTGTCGACGAGGTTGCCCAGAGCCTGCTCGAGGCGGAGGCCGTCTGCGACGAGCGCGAGGTCGCTCGGATCGTCGACCTCGATGCGCCGACCCGCGGCTTCTGCCCGGGCTTCGAACCGGTGTACGACGTCGGCGAAGAGCTCCGCGACCTTCAGGGGGGCGGGGCGAATCGGGAGCGTGCCCCGGTCCGAGCGGGCAATCGCGAGGAGGTCCTCCGCTAGCTGAGCGAGCCGGTCCACCTCCTCCACGGCAGAGCGAAGGGCGTCCTGGAGCTCCTCCGGGCTGCGAGGCTTGCGGACAGCGAGCTCGAGCTCAGTCTTGAGGAGCGCCAGGGGCGTCCTGAGCTCGTGGCTCGCGTCGGCGACGAACCCGCGCTCTCGGGCGAGGGCAGTCTCGAGCCGAGCGAGCATCTCGTTCAGCGTCTCACCGAGCCGCCGGATCTCGTCGTCGGGCCTGGAGAGCGGCAGCCGCCGGCCCTGGCTCGCCGCCGAGATGTCGGCCGCCCCGCGCCGCATGGACTCGACCGGCCGCAGCGCCGCAGCCGCCAGCGCGTAGCCGGCGAGCGAGGCGAGCAGGAGAGCGATCGGCCCGCCCACGAGGAGCTGAGTGCGCAGGCTTGCAAGCGCCTCCGCGCGCCCGTCACGGGAGGCGCCCACGACTACGACCAAGCGTCGGCCCTGCGCGTCCACGGGCGTCGCCAGCACGCGGGCAGGATCGTCCCCGTTGGGGGGTGGGCCGAGATCCAGGACAATCGTGCCCTGCCGTGCGCGGTCGAGCTGCCTGGGGTCCAGCACCGGCGCATGTTTCAGCCCGGAGGTCGAATCGATGACGGCGTCGTGGTCGTCGACCACCTGTGCATAGCTCTCGTCGGGAGGAGCCAGTGGGCTCCTTCCGCCCTCGCGAAGCCCAGAGCCTGCCTGCTGGACGAGTGCGGTGACGGCGTCCGCGCGAGAACGAAGGCCGGCGTTCAGGCTTGCATCGAGCTCGTGTCCGAGCCGGATGTAGAGAAAGAGCCCGGTAGCCGTGAGCACCAGGGCCATCACGAGCGTGAACGCCAGCGTGAGGCGGAGGCGGATGGGGAGTCGGCTCAAATGCCGCCGTCCTTCCGAAGGCGATATCCCGCTCCGCGCACGGTCTCGATCGAGGTTGTCCCGAACGGCCGGTCGATCTTCTCGCGGAGATAGCGGACGTAGACGTCGACGATGTTCGACCGGTTCTCGTAGCCGTAGTCCCACGCGTGCTCGAGCAGCTGAAAGCGGGAGAGCACCTGGCCGGGGCGTCGCATGAAGGTCTCGAGCAGTGCGAGCTCCTTGGTCGAGAGGGCGATCTCCTCGCCGCCTCGCCAGGCCTGGTGGGTGGCGGGGTCGAGCTTGAGGGAACCGACCTCGAGCACGGGGGGACGGTCGACTGGGCCGCGCCGCGAGAGCGCCCGGAGCCGTGCCAGCAGCTCCGCGAAGGAGAACGGCTTGGTGAGGTAATCGTCCGCTCCGTTGTCGAGCCCTTCGATCCGGTCCTGCACCGCGTCCCTGGCGGTGAGCATGAGAACCGGTGACCAAACGCCGTTAGCACGGAGGCTGCGGCAGACCTCGAAGCCGGTCACGCCCGGCAGCATCACGTCGAGGACGATCGCGTCGTAGTCCGTCGCCCGGGCCATCCAGAGTGCGTCCTCGCCTTTCGCCGCGACGTCGGCAGCGTGCCCGTCTTCGAGCAGCCCCCGCCTGAGGAGGCTCGCCATCTTCAGCTCGTCCTCGACGATCAGCACCCGCATTCCCTCATTGTGGACGGAACGATGAGAGACAGATGAGAGATTGTGATCCCGGGCGCCGTTTCGTGGAGACGGTAGGCTCGCGGCCTCTATGAGCTCGCTTCCGAAGCGCTTTCCCGGCCGAGTCGAGGCCGCGGCGGTCAGGGCCGAAGCCGAGACGTTCGACCCTAGCCAGGAGGGCACTGAGCCGAGACGCCTGGCCGGGCGCGTGCTCGGCCGGCGGGGCCACGGAAAGCTCGTTTTCGTCGACCTCGTCGACCGATCCGGGCAGATCCAACTCTTGTTGAGCGCGGAACGGGTCGGGCCCGTGGACCTCGACCTTGGAGACATCGTCGGCGTGGAAGGCCGGCCCACCAAGACCAAGCGCGGCGAGCCCTCGGTCGCCGTCGACGAGCTCATCCTGCTTGCGAAGACGGCCAGGCCGCTACCGGACACCTTCCACGGCCTGGTGGACGCCGAGACGCGGTATCGGAAGCGCTACCTCGACCTGCTGATCAACCAGGAGACCCGGCGCGACTTCCTGCTTCGAAGCCAGATGGTCTCTTCCATCCGCAGCGGGCTCGACGAAGACGGCTTCGTGGAGGTGGAGACGCCGATCCTGCAGCCGAGGTACGGCGGCGCCTTCGCGGAGCCCTTCGTCACACACCACAACGAGCTGGATGTCGACCTGTATCTGCGAATCGCCTCCGAGCTCTACCTGAAGCGGCTGATCGTCGGGGGGCTCGAGCGGGTCTACGAGATCGGCAAGGATTTCCGAAACGAGGGCGTCTCCTACAAGCACCAGCCCGAGTTCACGATGCTCGAGTGGTACGAGGCCTACGCCGACTACCGCGACACGATGGAGCGCATCGAGCATCTGGTCGACAGGGTCGCCCGCGAGACCACGGGCGGGACGAAGGTCTCGTTCCGGGGGCACGAGATCGAGCTGGCGCCCCCCTGGCAGCGGGTCAAGCTCGTCGACGCACTCGAGGAGCAGGGACTCTGGAGCCGGGAGGAGGGCGAGCTCCGGCGTCGCCTCGAGGAGCGCGGGACTGAGACAGGGGCCGACCGCACCTGGGCGCAGCTCGTCGACCATGCTCTCTCGGCGTACGTCGAGCCCGCCCTGCTCCAGCCGACGATCCTGCACGACTATCCGATCGAGCTCTCGCCGTTCGCTCGGGCGACGGACGAGGACCCGACGATCGTGGAGCGGTTCGAGTACTTCGTCGGCGGCATGGAGCTCGGGAATGCATTCACCGAGCTGAACGACCCGGCCGAGCAGGAACAGCGCTTTCGCGACCAGGAGGTGGCGTTGGAGACCGGGGACGCGACTGCCGAGCCGGGCGACCCGGACTACGTCGAGGCGCTCTCGTACGGCATGCCGCCCACCGGGGGCCTCGGCCTGGGGATCGACCGCCTCGCGATGGTCATCACCGGGAGGGACACGATCCGTGACGTGATCCTCTTCCCGACGCTGCGCGAGCGGGCGCCTTAGCCCCGGGCTACATGTGCGAGCGGGACGTATCCAGCCCGGCGCCACCGCCTGCCAGGAGATACAAGCTCGCCAACCCGGCCCACTCGCCGTACGGCTCGAGGAGCTCGCGCGTGTCGTCCTCGTCGGCCCGGCGGCCGTTGAGCGCCGCGCACAGCTTGATCAGTCCCAAATCGCCGACAAGGCCGTGTTCGAAGCGTCCGAGGCCGTAGAGGCAGATGACGCCTGCCGACCAGGGCCCGAGGCCCCGCTCGCGCTCGATGCGGGCCCGTGCCTGAGCGGTCGGGACTCCGTGCAGGCGCTCCAGGTCGAGCTCGCGAGAGAGCCGGACGAGCGCCGTCGCCTTGCGGCTGACCAATCCAATCCGGGCCAACTCGGCCGGCGCGAAGCTCGCGAACGTGGCGCGAGTCGGTGGCAGCCGCAGCCCTTCGTGCTCCTCGGAAGCGACGCGGATGAGCTTTGCCTCGAGGAGCCTTGCCGCCCGGCCTTGGATCAGCTGCCCGCAGACCGCCTTCAGGAGCGCGTGCGTGACCGTGGCGACCCGCAGGGGGCGCATGCCGCGGAGCGATCTGATCCTGGGCCCGAGCAGCTGATCGTTCCGGAACCGAAGGAGAAACTCGGAGTGGTCGTCGTCTGCGGCGAGCACGAACCGCAGCACCTCCATGGCCGCATCCGGCTCCCGGCTCTCGAGCCGGACTGCCAGCGTCCCGTCCGCCCTCTGGCGCACGTGGGCGAGCGTGGGTCCTCCGGCCTCGAAGACGGCTGTGAGAACACCGTCTCGGAAACTCCGCGTGGCGTCGCTCTTGAGCCGTGCGGAGAGTGCGAGCGAATAGGGGGGACATGGCCGCACGTCGGTCTCGAGCACCACGAGACGACCCTATCGGCCAGTTCGGAGCCACAGAAGAAATAAGGTCTGTAGAGGATGGCGCTTAGAGCCGATACGCACTTCAGGCAGCACGGAAGTACCTCCCGACCGGTTCGGTAGCATGGGTTCGGCAGTAGACGGAAAGGACGCGAGCGTTGTTCGAGCGCTTCACTGAACGAGCAAGACAGGTTGTCGTCCTCGCCCAGGACGAGGCCCGTGCCCTCAAGCACAACTACATCGGAACTGAGCACATTCTCCTCGGCCTCCTCCGCGAGGAGGAAGGCTTGGCCGCGCGCGTCCTCGAGTCGCTCGACATCACCGTCGAGGAGGTCCGCGCGCAGGTCGCCCGGATCGTCGGCCAGGGCGACGAGGTGACGACCGGTCAGATCCCCTTCACTCCGCGCGCCAAGAAGGTCCTCGAGCTCGCGCTGCGCGAAGCGCTCTCCCTCGGCCACAACTACATCGGCACCGAGCACATCCTGCTCGGGCTCGTGCGCGAGAACGAAGGGGTGGCCGCGCGCATCCTGCTCGACTTCGACGCGGACGCCGAGAAGATCCGCAACGAGATCATCCGGATGCTCTCCGGCCCCGGCCGCCGCCAGCAGGGCGGGGGTGGCACGCCGGAGAAGTCGAAGAGCTCGAAGCTGCTCGACCAGTTCGGGCGTAACCTCACGAAGCTCGCCGCCGAGGGCAAGCTCGACCCGGTCGTCGGTCGCCAGACCGAGATCGAGCGGGTCATGCAGATTCTCTCACGGCGGACGAAGAACAATCCGGTCCTGATCGGCGAGCCGGGCGTGGGGAAGACGGCGGTCGTCGAGGGCCTTGCCGCGCGCATCTCCTCAAACCAGGTGCCCGAGCTCTTGAAAAACAAGCAGATCTACACGCTGGACCTGGCTGCGCTGGTCGCGGGCTCGAAGTACCGCGGCGAGTTCGAGGAGCGCCTGAAGAAGGTGATGAAGGAGATCACCCAGCGCGGCGACATCATCCTTTTCATCGACGAGCTCCACAACCTGGTCGGAGCCGGAGCGGCCGAAGGCGCGATCGACGCGGCCTCGATCCTGAAGCCGGCCCTGGCCAGAGGCGAGCTCCAGACGATCGGCGCGACGACGCTCGACGAGTACCGCAAGTACCTCGAGCGGGACGCCGCACTCGAGCGCCGCTTCCAGCAGATCAAGGTGGAGGAGCCCTCCGTCGAGGACACGGTGCTCATCCTGAGAGGCCTGCGCGACCGCTACGAGGCTCACCACCGCTGCACGATTACGGACGAAGCGCTCCAGGCGTCGGCTGTTCTCGCAAGCCGCTACATCCAGGACCGCCATCTGCCCGACAAGGCAATCGATCTGGTCGATGAAGCCGCGTCGCGGATGCGCATCAAGACGATGACCGCCCCGCCGCGCTACCGCGAGCTCGAGGACGAGATCGACAACGTCCGCCAGGAGAAGGAGGCGGCGATCGAGTCGCAGGAGTTCGAGAAGGCCGCGAACCTGCGCGACAAGGAGCGCAAGCTGACGCAGAAGCGCCGCGAGCTCGAGGAGAAATGGCGGAGCTCGGAGACGGTCGAGCAGCCCGAGATCGGCGAGGAGGAGATTGCGGACATCGTCTCCATGTGGACGGGAATCCCGGTCTTCAAGCTGACTGAGGCCGAGTCGCAGAAGCTGATCCGGATGGAGGAAGAGCTCCACAAGCGCGTGATCGGGCAGGAAGAGGCGATCGTCGCCGTCTCCAAGTCGATCCGACGTGCCCGCGCGGGGATCAAGGATCCGAAGCGGCCGACCGGCTCGTTCATCTTCCTCGGCCCCTCGGGGGTCGGGAAGACGGAGCTCGCCCGCACGCTCGCCGAGTTCCTGTTCGGCGACGAGGACGCGATGATCCAGGTCGACATGTCGGAGTACATGGAGAAGCACTCCGTCTCCCGGCTGGTCGGGTCACCCCCCGGCTACATCGGCTACGACGAGGGCGGGCAGCTCACCGAGTCTGTGCGCCGGAAGCCGTACTCGGTCGTCCTCCTCGACGAGGTCGAGAAGGCACACCCGGACGTCTTCAACATCCTGCTTCAGATCCTGGAGGACGGGAAGCTCACTGACGCTCAGGGCCGGAAGGTCGACTTCCGGAACACGATCGTGATCATGACTTCGAACATCGGCGCTGCCACGATCTCGAAGAATCAGTCGTTCGGGTTCTCGGTTGGAGACGAGTCCGGCCTCTCGTACGACGAGATGAAGGGCCGCATCATGGGCGAGCTGAAGAAGGTCTTCCGGCCCGAGCTTCTGAACCGCATCGACGAGGTCATCGTCTTCCACAAGCTGTCGAAGGACGAGATCAAGGTCATTGTCGACCTGATGATGAACCGGCTGCGGGAGCAGATGGTGGAGCACGAGGCCGCGATCGAGCTCACGGAGGGCGCGAAGGAGCTCCTCGTCGACAAGGGCTACGACCCCGCGATGGGCGCCCGGCCTCTGCGCCGCGCGATCCAGCGCTTCATCGAGGATCCGCTCGCCGACTATGTTCTCGGCCGCTCGCTCAAGCCCGGCTCGACGATCGTCGTCGACCGCAAGGAGGGCGAGACAGAAGAGGTCGACATCCGTGTCGTCGAAGGCCCGCCGCCGGAAGAGGAGCGGGAGAAGGTCACCGTGCCGCCCGAGCCGCCGGCCGACGAAGCCGACGAGCCGGACGAAGCCTGACCTAGTCCGAGAGCACGAAGAACGCGATCGCGACGTACTGGCACGCGGCAGCGGCGATGACCAGCGTGTGGAAGACCTCGTGGAACCCGTAGACCGCCGGTAGCGGATTCGGGCTCTGGCGGGCGTAGACGAGCGATCCCAGCGTGTAAAGCAGGCCGCCGGTGAGAAGGAGAGCCACACCGGCAGGCGCGATCCCGCGTACGAGTTGCGGCAGTGCGAGCACCGCGACCCAGCCGAGGGCGACGGCGATGGCCACTGCGATCCAGCGCGGGCCGTCCGTCCAGAGGAGCCTGATCAGGATCGCGCCCGCAGCTCCGGTCCAGACAACCGTGAGGACAATCACCTGCCAGGCACCGGAGAGGATCATGAGCCCGACCGGCGTGTACGTGCCGGCAATCAGGAGGAAGATCATCGCGTGGTCGAGGCGGCGCAGCCACAGGCGCCTGCGAGGTGCCCAGTTGCCGCGGTGGTAGAGCGCACTCGCCCCGAACATCGCCGACACCGAGGCTGCAAAGACGAGCCCCGACCACCGGGCGGCGTCCGAAGACGCTGTTGCGACGAGGACGGCTCCGACAAGGAGCGAGAGGAAGAACGCACACTGGTGGAGGACGCCGCGCAGTAGGGGCTTCAAGTCCTCAGCCGGCGGCCCGGTCGGGCCTTCAAGCACGACGAGAGAGTACCGATGATGCGCGATCTTCACACCAGATGCTTACGGCCTCGCCGTCGCTGTTGAAAGGTGACGAATGAGATGCAGACCCGGCGCACTCGTCGGTAGGCGGCGTCGGGACCGGCTCCTAGACTGGACGGGTGGCAAAGGCAGCTCTCCAGCACGCATGCTCCGAGTGCGGTTACACGACCGGACGGTGGCTTGGCCGCTGTCCTGAGTGCGAGAGCTGGGGCACCCTCGTCGAGGAGCGCGCTGCCACCATGAAGAGCAAGCTTGCGCCGCCGGCTCGCCCCCTGCTTCGGCTCGTAGACGTCGCGGCCTCGGACGCCGAGCGCCTCCCGACCGGTGTTCCTGAGCTCGACCGCGTCCTCGGCGGGGGCCTCGTGCCTGCCTCGCTCGTCCTCGTCAGCGGCGACCCGGGCATCGGCAAGTCCACGCTTCTCCTCATGGCGTTGCGGGACATGTCCGAGCGGCATGAAGTCGTCCTGGTCACGGGGGAGGAGTCCTCGGCCCAGGTCCGGCTCCGGGCCGACCGGCTCGGGGGCGGCGCCGGAGTCCAGATCCTCGCCGAGACTAGCCTTCCCGAGATCTGCGCGACGCTCGAGCGGGAGCGGCCGGAAGTCTGCGTCATCGACTCGGTGCAGACGCTCTACGACCCTGAGCTTGGCTCGGCCCCCGGGTCGGTGGCACAGGTCCGGGAAGCCGCAGGTCGCTTGCTCCGGCTTGCCAAGGAGCACGGCATCGCCACATTCCTGGTCGGGCACGTGACGAAGGAGGGCGCGGTTGCCGGCCCTCGCGTCCTGGAGCACCTGGTCGACTGCGTGCTCCAGTTCGAGGGCGACCGTTACCGCTCTCACCGCGTGCTTCGCGCCGTGAAGAACCGCTTCGGCTCCACAAACGAGCTCGGAGTCTTCGAGATGACGTCGACCGGCCTCGCCGGCGTCGCCGATCCCTCCGAGCTCTTCGGGCGGTCCGAGGGAGAGGTCGGTTCCGCCGTCGCGTGCGCCCTGGAAGGAACGCGTCCGATCCTGCTCGAGATCCAGGCGCTCGTCTCGCCGACCGATCTCGCAATGCCGAGGAGGGTGGGAACCGGTGTCGACCCGAAGCGTCTGTCCATGATCGTCGCTGTCCTGGGCCGCCATGCGGGTGTCTCTCTGGGCCAGGCGGACGTGTTCGTGAACGTCGCCGGCGGCGTTCGAATCGACGAGCCTGGTGCAGACCTCGCGGTCGCAGTCGCGATCGCCTCGGCTGCCCGTGGGAAGCCTGTCCGGCCTGGTCTCGCATGCTTTGCGGAGGTCGGCCTCACCGGCCGGCTGCGCCCCGTCTCACAGGCCGAACGGCGCCTCGCCGAGACCGCCAAGCTCGGCCTTTCCGAGGCCATCGTTTCGGAAGGGACGAAGCCGCATGGCAGAATCACCCTGCAGGCGGCGGCGACGATTCGGCAGGCGATCGGGGTGGCGCTGGATGAGGGCAGATCCGCGGAAGGATAAGAAGCTCATTTCGGCCCTCGGCCTCGTGGCTCCGGGGACAGCCTTTCGCGCGGGCATCGACGACATCATCAGATCGGGGCACGGTGCGCTCATCGTCATCGACGAGCCCAACGACATTGCCTTCCTCTTCTCGGGAGGGATGCGGCTCGACCTTCCCTTCACGGCCCAGCTCCTCTACGAGCTGGCCAAGATGGACGGCGCCATCATCGTCAGCGCGGACATCTCGAAGCTCGTTTACGCGAACGTCCAGCTCATGCCCGACCCTGCGATCGCTTCGTCCGAGACCGGCACGCGGCACCGCACCGCAGAGCGTGTTGCCAAGCAAACCGGCGCGCTCGTGATCTCGATCTCGCAACAGCGGGAAACCGTGACCGTGTTCTTCGGGGAGCTCCGCTACCAGCTAGGAGAGATCTCTGACGTGCTCGCGAGAACCAACCAGGTGCTCGCGACACTCGAGACCTACCGGCAACGGCTCGATCAGGGCCTGACGCGCCTCACGGCACTCGAGTTCCAGAGCGCCGTCACCCTCGACGACGTCCTCGTCGTCGTGCAGCGCGCCGAGATGACGACGCGGATGGCGGAGGAGGTCGAGCGCAACTGCATCGAGCTCGGCGAGGAAGGCCGCCTGATCCGCATGCATCTCGACGAGCTGATGGAAGCCGTACCGAACGAGAAGGCGGCCGTGGTGTTCGACTACGAGGCAAGTGGCGATTCAGCCCGTGCGGCAGCAGTGCTGGAGGAGCTCGCGGCGCTTTCCTACCCGAAGCTCCTCGAGGTCGAAGAGTTGACCGAGCTCCTCGGCTTCCCGCGCAACTCGAACCCGCTCGACCAGACGGTGGCGCCCCGTGGCTACCGGGTCCTGTCTCACATCCCTCGTCTTCCGGACTCCGTCATTCGCCACGTGGTTAATGACTTCGAGTCTCTGGATGCCGTCATCCGGGCGAGCCATCGCGATCTGGAGGCCGTCGACGGAGTCGGCTCTGTCCGGGCGCGCGAGATCCGCGAAGGGCTTCGGCGCCTTCAGGAGCACAACCTCGTCGACCGCTATCTCCAAATGTAAAACCCCTGCACGTTGCGGACATGGCGCCGACGGGCAGGGACTCCGGCCGCAAAATCCCTGGAAACGTCGCTGTTTTGGGGATTTTTCTGCTAGAATGGCCCCGTTCATACGGCGTCCCGGACTGCTTTTCATTTCAGTTAGAGGAGGAGAGGGCTTGTACAAAGTCGGCGACAAGGTCGTCTACCCCCACCACGGCGCAGGCACGGTCGTGAAGAAGGAAACTCGCACTGTCCTGGGTGAAGAGCGGGTGTACTTGACCATCAAGATCGAGCACAACGACATGACCGTCAACGTGCCCGCAGAAAACGCGGAGCGGGTCGGCCTCCGGAGCGTCATCGACGAGGAGCACATCGAACGGGTGCTCGACGTCCTGCACGGCGACGGCACCAAGATGCCGAAGAACTGGAATCGCCGCTTCAAGTACAACCGGGACAAGATGAAGACCGGCGACATCTTCGAGCTGGCCGAGGTCGTTCGAAACCTCTCCCTGCGAGACAGCGAGAAGGGGCTCTCCACAGGCGAGAAGCAGATGTTCGTGAAGGCGAAGAAGATCCTTGCCAGCGAGCTGATGTACGCGAAGGGCTTCGACGAGGACGGCGCAACCGCGTGGCTCGACGAGGAGCTCAGCGCGGTCGGCAAGTCTGCCCTGGCCACTACCTAGCAGGAGGGCTCGCCGAAACGCAGCAGTGCCGTCGGCCGCGCTGCTCGACCTCGGACCGGCGCGGCGCGGCATGCTACACCGGTGTCCGATACCGGCGTCTGGGCGATCCTTGTTGCAGCTGGGCGCGGTGAGCGCCTGGGCGGTGAGCGCCCGAAGGCGTTTGCGAAGCTGGGCGATCGGCCTCTGCTGGCCGAGAGCCTCGAGCGGCTGGAGGATTCCGAGTGGATCGAGGCGATCGTCGTCGTTGTGCACGAGGACTGGGTCGAGCCGGCGATCCTCCTCGCCGAGGAGCTGGGCGCCGGCAAGGTGAACGCATGCGTGCCGGGCGGGGAGACGCGGGCCGACTCGGTGCGCCTCGGAATGACCGAAGTCCCCACCGAGGCGGCGGTCGTCCTGGTGCACGACGCCGCGAGACCCTTCCTGCCGACCGAGGTGATCGACCGAGTGCTCCAGGCTCTCGGGGAGGGCTGGGACGGAGTCGTGCCGGCCCTCGAGGTCGCCGACACGATGAAGCGGGCCCGGGCCGACGGCGCCGTGATCGAGACCGTGGAGAGGAATGGGCTCTACGGAGTCCAGACGCCTCAGGCGTTCGTCGCCGAGACCTTCCGGCGTGCTCTCACCGCCTCGGTCGAATCGCCCACAGACTGTGCGGGGTTCGTCGAAGCGAGCGGCGGGCGCGTCCGGATCGTCGAAGGGGACAGACGTCTGGTCAAAGTGACGACCTCAGAGGACCTCGAGTTCGTCGAGGCGCTGCTGAGCCGGTGATCGTCGACTACCACATGCACCTCCGAGGTCCGGGCCCGGGGCCGGAAGAGGGCCCGGTCGAGCACACAAGAGCGGCGGTCGAGGCCTATGTCAACGCGGCGGCCTCGCACGGCGTCGACGAGATCGGCTTTACCGAGCACCTCTACTACTTTCGCCAGTTCGAGGGCCTCGTCACGCATCCGTACCAGCGAGACCGCATGGATCACGACCTCGAAACCTATGTCGACGCGGTCGTCGAGTCGAAGAGCCGGGGCCTCCCGGTGAAGCTCGCGCTCGAGGTCGACTGGTTCCAGGGACGCGAGGAGGAGCTCGCCCAGGCACTCGAGCCCTATCCGTGGGACTACCTGGTCGGGTCGG
>Ga0307296_10000227_pt1 | contig 24793 bp, 26 predicted proteins | sample ER_DNA_153_FD_194467 | JGI IMG/M metagenome (GOLD analysis project Ga0307296, IMG submission 194467) | Bulk soil microbial communities from the East River watershed near Crested Butte, Colorado, United States - ER_DNA_153 | ecosystem: Environmental > Terrestrial > Soil > Floodplain | place... | reverse complement strand
CGGGGCCTCGACTTCGAGCGGCCGCCCGAGCCCTGGCCGCTGCGCCGGCGTCGCGTCGACGGCCGCCTGCTCTCCGACCACGCCCCAGTCGAGGCGGTGGTCGCATGGACCTAGAAGCGGTTCGCGCCGGCCTGCCCGTGCTCGACCGGCTGGCGTACCTGAACGCGGGAACAAACGGGCCGCTCCCGAGGCGAACAGTCGAGGCGATGATCGCCTCGCTCACCCGCGATCTCGAGCAAGGGCGATCGAGCAGCGCGTACTTCGAGGCCATGCTCGCCCGCCGGGACGAACTCCGAGAGGCGCTCGCGCGTTTCCTCCACGCACCGCGCGAGACGATTGCGCTGACCGCTTCCACGACGGAGGGCTGCAACGTCGTCCTCAACGGGCTCGGCATCGGCCCTGGGGATGAGGTGGTGACGACGGACTCCGAGCATCCGGGGCTCTTCGGCGGGCTGGTCGCCTCCGGTGCGGATCTCCGCATCGTGCCGGTGCGTGACCTCCCTGGCGCGGAGGTGGCGGATGCGCTCACGGGCGCGATCGGCAAGTGGACCAGGCTCGTGGCGCTTTCGCACGTCTCCTGGCTGACGGGTGCGGTGTTCCCCCTCACGGAGCTGACCGGGCGGGGTGTTCCCGTCCTCGTGGACGGCGCCCAAGCGGCGGGGGCTATCCCCCTCGCAGTCGACGCCCTCGGCTGCGACTTCTACACCGTTTCGGCCCAGAAGTGGCTCCTCGGGCCCGATGTCACGGGGGCGCTCTATGTGCGGTCCGACCGGGTCGGCGAGCTGCGTATGGCCATGCCTTCGTACGGGTCGTGGGAGTTTGGGGACAACCACGCCTACGAGCCCCGCGGCGATGCCTCGCGGTTCGACCCGGGCTGGATCGCGGCAGCCTCGGGGATCGGGCTGCTGGAGTCGCTGGCGTTCGCGGAGGAGGCGGGCGAGGAGCGCTTCGAGCACGCCTCGGCGATGGCCGCCCACCTCCGCCAAATGCTCGACGTTGCGGGATACGAGGTCGTCACCGAGGCCGAGCAGGCGACGCTGGTCACCTGGAAGGCGGACGGCGACTCGAAGGCCGTGGTCGAGCGGCTCGCCGATGCAGGAGCGATCGTGCGCGACCTGCCCGGGCTCGGCTGGCTTCGTGCGTCGTGTGGGTTCTGGACGAGCCACGACGACCTCGAGCGCCTGCTCGGAGCGCTTTAGTCCAGCTTCGTCCCAGTCGATTACCGTTGTATGCGCAGGCTGGGGTGTCTGCTCTTCGTCGGCTGTGCCTTCGTTGTAGGCGGCTGTGGGATGAGCCTGGGCCGCGGGGGCGAGTCCTCCGATCCCATCGACGCGTCGCAGCTCGCGGTCATGGTCGTGCCTAGGGATCAGCTCGGAGCGCCGGCGAAGGGCCTTGACCTCGACGACGACTCAGGCGTCTACGGCAACAGGGAGGGCGCGGACGACACGATCGACCCGCACGACACGGCCGCCGCCCTTCGTGCGGGAGGACGCCTGGGTGGCTACGAGCTCGTGTACTCCTCGCCGAAGGCGCTCGACATCTGGCGCACGGGTGGCGGTTACTCCGACGTCAGGACCGCGGTCGAGCTTTTCGACACCCCGTCCGACGCAGCCGTCTACCTCGACACGCAGGCGCGTGATTTCGCTCGCTTCGAGGGCAAGACGATCGGCAGCGGCGTGCGGCTGGCGAAAACCGACGTCGTCCGCATCACCGACATCGGCGAGTCCGCCTGGGCGATCCACGGAACGGCCAGCTTCGGGAAGATCGTCACGCACGGGACCGTCGTCGCCTTCCGGCGAGGACGGATCGTCGGATCGGTCTCGATCGGCCGCGGAGACACCCGGGAGATCATCGGCCAGACGCGCATCATCGCGCGCGCTCTCGACCACCGGATCGAGGCCGTCCTCGCAGGCGAGCTGGTCGCGAAACCGATGCCGATTCCACTGCGCCCCGGGCCGGCGGGCCTCCGCCGCCTCAAGGCGGCGACCCTCTCCCTGCAGGATCTTCCGGCCGGAGTGTCGGTCGCGGCTGAAGGCCGGAAGAAGACGACCGGCGACAGGATCGCCTACTTCCGCAGCTTCAAAGTCGCAGGCGTCTCCAATCTGGGCTCGCGCTTGCTCACGCTGAGAGCGGAATCCCGGCTCCTGGGGCGCGAGAGCGAGGCACGCGCGGCGCTCGAAGTCCTCGGGAGCCGGTCGGGACGAAGCCAGGCGCTGCACGCCTTCGTGCAGAGTGCCGGCATTCCGGCCTCGCACCCCAGCATCGCGCCGCTGGCCGACCTGCCGTCCGGCACGGTCGGAAGCGTCATCTCGCTGCGGACGCCGAAGGGCCCGTTCAGGGCGTTCCTGATCACCGTGCAGGTGGGAAACGTTCTCGAGACGCTCTCCGCATTCGGGCCGGCAGCCGGCATGGACGCCCCTGATCTCGCGGCGTTTGCCGTCAAGGCGCGCACGCGCCTCGAGAACGCGCTCTAGGCCTTCTCGAGCACGCCGTACCAGTCGGGCGGCTCGGCTTCGCGCGCCCACAGGAGCTGCCATCCCGAGCCGGCGAGAAGAGGCTCCAGCTCGGCCGCCGACACGCAGAGGAGGTCGAGCCAGGGCGTGACGATCTCCCCGTAGCGGATGCGGATGGTCACCTCGCCCGGCATCTTCCCTCCCGCCTGGTTTCGCTCGAGGTATGTGAGGTCGTCGGCGTCGTTCTCGACGTTGGGGTCGACGGAGTCGAGCACGACTCTCCCGTCGGGGCCGGTCAGCGCGTGGAGCTGCCGCAGAAGGGCGAGCGTCTCCTCGCGGCCTCCGGCCAGGCCGAAGTTGCCGCACATGAGGAGCACGGTGTCGAAGGAGCCGAGGCCCTCGTCGATGTCGGCGAGGGGGAGGAGGCGTGCGTCCCGCACCCCGCGACGGCGGCAGACCTCCACGGCTCCTGGGGAGATGTCGATCGCCATGACCTCCAGGCCGCGTCGCTGTGCTTCGAGACTGTGCCTTCCGGCGCCCGCGCCGACGTCGAGCACGCGGCCGCGCACGAAGTCGAAAGCGGCCCTCTCCTCCTCCGGCCAGTCCGAGGGCTCCGCAAAGAACCAGTCGGCCGTCATGGCCGGGCCGGCGTGACCGTCGTCTCGTTCGAGCCGAGGCTCGCCCGCCCGGCCCGCGAGGTGGTCGAGCAAGAGGCGCCCGAAGGCGTCCTCGTCCTCGCGCAGGATCCCGGCTATGCGGCCTCGGAGGTGCGCAGGCCGAGCTCGGCCGCGATCGGTCGCATCGAGGCGACGACGTTCCTGATGTGGTCGTCGAGCTCGACGCCGAGCTCCTCTGCGCCGCTGTAGACCTCGTCGCGATGGACTCCCGCTGCGAACGACGGTTGCTTAAGCTTCTTGCGAACGGACTTCGGCTCCAGCGTCTCGATCCCGTCCGGGCGGACGAGGCCGCAGGCGTGCACAAAACCGGCGAGCTCGTCGCAGGCGAAGAGCGTCTTCTTCAACCTGGTGTCGCGCGGCATCTGAAGGTGCTCCGCATGCGAGAGGACGGCCTCGATCAGCTCTTCGGGATAGCCCTCCTCACGGAGGATCGGCGCGCCGTCCTGCGGGTGCTCGTCCAGGGTGGGGTGGATCTCGTAGTCGAAGTCGTGCAGGAGCGCCGTTGCGCGCCAGAATTCCTCGTTCTCGCCGAAGTCGCGCGCATACCAGCCGACCGCGGCCTCGACCGCGAGCGCGTGCCGGCGGAGCGCCTCCGCTTTGGTGTACTGGGTGAGCGTTTCCCAGGCGCGCTCGCGGGTTACGTCCATGAAGGCGAATTAGGATACCGTCCGCCGCTCGCTCCGCCGTCCGAGGACAGGACTACCGTCAATGACGCAGACAGGCGTAACCGATGCCCTGATGGAGGCTTTCGTCATCGAGGGCGCGCGGCCGCTTTCGGGGTCTATCCGCGCGGCCGGAAACAAGAACGCGGCCCTGCCGATCGTGGCCGCATGCCTCCTCACCGACGAGCCGGTGACGCTCAGAAACGTCCCGGCGATCACGGACGTCGAGACGATGCTCGACCTCGCCGCCGACCTCGGGGCGGAGGTCGAGCGCGTCGGTGGGGGCGAGGTCCGGATCACCGCACGAGGGCTCACGAAGCATGAGCTCGACGAGGAGCTCTGCAGCCGCATCCGCGCATCAATCCTCTTCGCCGGACCGCTCCTAGCCCGCCATGGCGAGGCGATCGTCCCGCCACCGGGCGGGGACGTCATCGGCCGGCGGCGGCTCGACACCCACATCCACGCGCTCATCCGCCTTGGCGCCGACATCCACGCCGAGAAGGTCTACCGCATGCAGACGGAAGGGCTTCGGGGCGCGGAGGTCTTCCTGGACGAGGCGTCGGTGACCGGAACGGAGAACGTCGTCATGGCCGCCGTCCTCGCTCCCGGCGAGACGGTGATCGGAAACGCAGCGAGCGAGCCCCACGTCCAGGACCTCTGCCGTTTCCTGGTCGAGCTCGGCGCCGAGATCGAAGGCATCGGCTCGAACGTGCTCCGGGTCCGGGGCGTCGAGAAGCTCAGCGGAGGGGAGTGGCGCATCTGCCCCGACCACATCGAAGTGGCGAGCTTCATCGGGCTCGCGGCGGTGACGGACGGGGACGTGGTGATCGAAGACGTCGTGGCCGAGGATCTGGTTGCCATCTGGCCGGCGTTCGAGCGCCTGGGCGTCGCGTGGGAAGTGGACGGGTCTTCAATCCGGGTGCCCGGCGGTCAGGAGCTCGTCATCCGCGACGACATCGGCTCCCAGATCCCGAAGATCGAGGACGGGCCCTGGCCCGCGTGCCCGGCCGACCTCACCTCGATCGCGCTGGCCGTAGCGACTCAGGCCAGTGGCACGGTCCTCATCTTCGAGAAGATGTTCGAGAACCGCCTCTTCTTCGTCGACAAGCTCGTGAACATGGGCGCGCGAATCATCCTCTGCGATCCCCACCGAGCCGTCGTCAACGGGCCCGCCCGGCTCTACGGCGAGCGCATGGAGAGCCCCGACATCCGCGCGGGGATGGCGATGCTGATCGCGAGCCTCTGCGCCGAGGGCACGTCGACGATCGGGAACATCGGGCAGATCGACCGCGGTTACGAGAGAATCGACGAGCGGCTCCGCGCCGTGGGGGCCCACATCGAGCGAACGGAGGTCTCGTGACGAAGCGTGTGATTCGCACCGACGCCGCCCCGGCTCCGTTCCAGGGAGCGCCGTACTCGCAGGGGATCGCCCACGGCGACCTCGTCTTCGTCTCCGGCCAGCTCGGCATCGACCCGAGCGGCGGGCACGTCGTCGAGGGCGGGATCTCGGAGCAGACCGAGCAGGTGATGAAGAACCTGTCGGCGATCCTCGAGGCTGCCGGCTCGAGTCTCGCAAACGTCCTCAAGGCGACGATCTTCCTCGCTGACCTCGGGGACTTCCAGGCGATGAACGAGGTCTACGGGCGGCACATGGGCGACGAGCCGCCGGCCCGCGCCACCTTCCAGGTGGCCGCTCTTCCGTCGGGCGCCCTCGTCGAGATCGAGGTCGTCGCCCACACCTAGACGACTTACGGGCGGACGACCTTCTTGTAGAAGTAGGCCGTCACGTACGTCGCCTTGCTCACTCGGAACGTGACCTTCCCGAGTTGAGTGGGCCTGAGGTGGAACTTTGCGATGCCGCTCGAGTTGGTCGACTTCACTGTGAGCGCGACGCCGCTTCCTGAGGCCATGACGGAGGCGCCCATGACAGGGTTCAGCGTTGCGAGGTCGCGGACCTTGATCGCGATATCGCGGCCTCGGTTCTTGACCAGCTTGCCGCTGGCCGTGACCTTGAAGTGCTTCGTCGTGGGCCCCCCGCCCGTAGTGATTGGCGGGAGATTGAATGTCTCAGCGGAGTTCGCGAAGGTCCCGACGTTCCCATCGCCGTCAATCGCGGCCACCCGCCAGTAATACGTTCCGCCCGCGGTGTAGCTCGAAGACGTGAGCGGCGGCGCGTAGTCCGGGTTGTCCGTCGTCTTCTGCTCGATCATCGGGTTGAAGTCCTCCCGCTTCGAGATCTGGACGCGGTATTGCTTGGTTCCCGTCTTCGCGTCCCAGCTCATCACGAGCCGGTTGAGGCCGGCGCTCGAGACTGGGTTCGTGGGCTCCTTGATCGTGTGGGTGAAGTCGGCCGGATCGGACCACGGCCCGGAGGTGGTACCCGTCGACTTCGGGAACTCCGCGCGGATCTCCCAGGTGAAGATTCCGGTTCCTGTGATCTTCTGGAAGGACGAGGCGGTGGACGGGAAGCCCGAGTAGATGTTCGGCGTGTTGTCGTTGGGCTCGTGAATGCGCAGGCTGTAGGAGACTGCGCCGTCGACAGGGAACCAGCGGAGCACGGGAAGGCTGGCATCGCCGAGTGTGGGAGTCGCTGGATCGAGCGTCGGCTTCGCCAGGTCGATCTCGAACGTGCGCGTCTCAGACCATGTAAGGCCCGTGTTGTTCTCGTCCTGTGCCTGGACGCGCCAGTAGAGCGTGTTTGCGGCCGGGTACGTCTTCAGCGCGGTGAATTCGGTCGAGGCGGTGGTGACGTCGTCGAGAGGCGACGCGAAGGTCGGTTCGTTGGCAACCTGCACGTGGTAGCGCTTCGCGCCGAGTGTCGGGCTCCACTGGAAAGTGGGCTGAAGCGCGAAGCTTGCGCCGTCCGTCGGAGCTAGGAGTGCCGGCGCCGTGGACTGCTTCAGGAAGTCCGCGTAGGCGCCGAGTGCCGGGTTCCCCGGAGCTCCCCCTCCCGTGGTCCCCGTCGCGGGGAGCACGACCCAGTAGTAGGACGTCGTCTCGTCCGCGTACGTGCGCGGCTGGCTCTGGGTGCGCACGGCGTACGCGGGAATTCGGGTCAACACGTAGTCGACGATCGTGGTGAACGACGGGTCTTTCGCAACGATGACCCAATAGGAGAGCTTCCCTGCGATCGGGTTCCACATGAAGAGCGGGTTGGCACCGGTCGTCTGGCCGCGCAGCGGTAGGAGGTAGTCGTCCGCCCCGAGGTAGTTCGTATTGCAGCTCGGAGTGCACGTCCCGCCTGTCGGATAGTCGGTGAACGTGAACGAAGAACCGGTTCCGGTGTCGTCTTCGAGGTACGTGTAGTCACCCCAGACCGGGGTGGAGTAGTTGACTCGTCCGCTCCTCGCACGGACGCGAACGCACCAGGTGGTGTCCGGGTTGAGGGCAGGCGTGTCCTTCGAAACGCCCGAGGAAGCTGGGAAGGGCGGGTTGGTGAGGTTCCCCGAAGCCAGCGGCGTCCACGACGTCGAGGCGGTCGGAACTAGCCAGCGTGCGAGCGACGAGGCAGTCCAGTTGCAATCTCCGCTTGCAAACGGAACGACCTGCACCTGATAGCTGGAGGCGCCCGGCACCGGATCCCAGGTCACGATCGGCAAGTCGGTCTGGTAGCCCGCCGTCCCCGGGTCGAGGTCGGTTCCTGGATCGGAGACATCGCGCATGTGCAGGTTCTTGACCGCGAGCTCGCTCAGGTCGGGATAGTTGTCGAACGTCTTGACGAACGAGGGACCCTCGTTCCAGACGCCGGCATCCCCGTGGGCATTCACAGCGCGCACCCGCCAGTAGTACGTGTTGTTGGCGAAGACCTCGAGCGGCGCGAGCCTCGTCGCGATCGGCTTGTCCGTGCAACAGACCTTCGATCCCGAGGCGAAGTCGGACGACGAGTTCACCTCGACCTCATAGTGCGCCGTTCCTGGAACCGGATCCCAGCTGAACTCTGGGTCGTAGAGCTCCGTCTCATCGGCCAGATCGGTCACCCCAGTCGTCGTTGTGGACGGCCACTCCCATGTGAACGACCTGACCTCGGACTGTTCTCCTGCATTGCCCTGCGCGTCTAGCGGCGTGACGGCCCAGAAGTAGGTGTTCGAAGCGAGGAGGATCGCCGGAGCGAGGTTCGTTGCCTGGATGACCACGGGGTTCCCACCGCTCGTCACCAGCGAGCTGAGCCCGGAATCGGTTGCTATCTCGACGCTGTACTTAGCAGCCCCGGGGACCGGATCCCAGCGCAGGACGAGCGGCTCGCCCGGGAACGAGATCGTGGCGCCGTCGTCCGGTGAGGTGAGCGTCGGTGAGTCGGCCCAGAGCTTCTCGATCGACTGCGGGGCCGACCATGCGGATGTGTTCCCGGAGGAGTCGACGGCCTGGACGCGCCACCAGTAGGAGCCGTTCGGCACCGTCTTGTCGGGCGTAGCCCGGGTGTTCTTCGTCCCGAGGACCTGGTACACGGGCGAGTTGAAGGCGGAGTCCGCGGCGAGGACGAAGTTGTACTTGTCCGCTCCGGCAACGGGATCCCACGAGAAGACCGGCAGGAACGAAACGGTCTGGCCGTCCGGTGGGCCGACGAGGTCGGGCGCGCTCGGCGCGCTGGCGGCGGGCGCAACCGTGATGAGGGCTACTGCGAGCGCAGCCAGGACAAAACGCAGGTTCGAATACGTCTTTTGGCGCAAATCCTTAGACCCCCGGCCGCTACGGGACGTCGTTTCTGTTTTGTCATGGTCGTTCGCCTTGCCTCGGGTCACATCCCCGAAAAGGGGGGAATTGGCTGGACGCCGGTCTAACCTTTGCAACATGGAGGTCATCGTCACCCACGCCAATACCGACTTCGACGCGTTCGCGGCCATGCTCGCCGCGCGCCGGCTCTATCCCGGGGCCGTGATTGCCCTCTCGGGCTCGCTGAACCGGAACGTCAGGGACTTCTACCGCCTGCATGCGGAAGAGCTGGAGATCGCGGAGCCCGGGAGGATCGGCCCTGCCGGGGTCGAGCGCCTGATCGTCGTCGAGACGTCGCATCCGGAGCGGCTGGGCGAGTTCGAGGCCTCGGCCCGGAATCCCGACGTGGAGGTCGTCCTGTTCGACCATCACGCGGGCGAGGAGCTCGACTGGGTGCGGCCGGAGAACGCCGTTCGCTCGGACGACGGCGCGCTCACGACAACGATGGTGGCGATCCTCGCCGAGCGGGAGAGGGAGGTCAGCGCGATCGAGGCGACCGCCTTCGCGCTCGGCATCCATGAGGACACCGGCTCGCTCGGCTACGCGGGCACGACGATTCGAGACGCGGAGGCGCTCGCGTGGTGCATGCGCCACGGGGCGAGCCAGGAGATGGTCGCGCAGTACCTGCACACCCCGCTCGCCGAGCGGGAGCGGGCGCTCCTGGACGCGCTCATCGCGGCGCTCGAGCCGCATGAGGCCGGCGGCTACGAGGTGCTCGTCTCCGCCCTGAGCTGGCCGGAGTACGTCGACGGGATTTCCAACCTCGCCCACAAGATCGTCGACCTGACCGACTGCCGGGCCCTCGTCTGCCTCGTCGAGATGGACGAGCGGGTCTTCTGCATCGTCCGGACGCGCGTCGCCGAGCTCGATGCCGCGGCGATCGCCGCGGCGCTCGGAGGGGGAGGGCATGCCCAGGCCGCCTCCGCGACCTTCCGCGGGCCGCTCGAGGACGCCCGCGCCCGCGTGCTCGCTGCCCTGCCCCAGGCGCTTCGGCGCGGTGTGAGCGCGGGCGAGATCATGTCGCGCCCCGCGCGCTTCGTCTCCCCGGACGACACGGTCGCCCACGCGATGGTGCTGTGCCAGCGGCACCGCCAGAGCGGCATCCAGGTCGGCGACGAGGACAACCTCGCCGGCATCGTTACGCGCGAGGATCTCGACAAGGCGATCGGCCACGGCCTCTCGCACGCGCCGGTGAAGAGCGTGATGAGCTCCGGCGTCGTCACGTGCACGGAGAGTGCTCCGCTGGCCGAGGTGATGAGGCTCGTCTCGGCCTCGAGCGCCGGCCGCGTGCCGGTCCTCCGTGAGGGCAGGGTCGTCGGCGTCGTCACGCGCTCCGACCTGCTGCACGCGCTCGAGGAATCGCACGGGAAGGAAGCGCCCGAGGAGGCCGAGAGCATCGCCGAGAAGCTCGACGCCCTCGACCACCTGCGTCCGGTGTTCGAGGCGGTGCAGGCGGTCAGCGAGCCCTTCGAGGGCGTCTATCTCGTCGGCGGAGCGGTTCGCGACGTCCTCATGGGCGAACCGAACTTCGACGTCGACATCGCAGTGGAGGGCGACGGCATCGCTCTCGGCGAGGCCCTCGCGGAAGCGCTCGGCGGCCGCGCAGTCCCGCACGAACGTTTCGGGACGGCGATCGTCGTTTACCCTGGCGGTCGGGTCGACGTCGCCACCGCGCGGACGGAGTTCTACGACAGCCCGGGAGCGCTGCCGACGGTCGAGCAGGCTTCGATCCGTCAGGATCTCTATCGGCGCGACTTCACCGTGAACGCGATGGCGGCCTCGCTCAAGGGGGAGGACTTTGGACGGCTCGTCGACTACTTCGGCGGACTGCAAGACCTGGGGAAGGGCGTCGTCCGCGTGCTCCACAACCTGTCCTTCATCGACGACCCCACGCGCATCTTCCGGGCGATCCGCTACGAGAACCGCTACGGCCTGGCCATGGACGCGCACACGCTCGCGCTCGCGCGGGCCTGCGTGGAGATGAACCTCGTCGGCGAGCTCTCGTCCGCGCGCCTGCGCGACGAGCTCCAGGCGCTACTTTCCGAGGAACGCGTGGGCGACTCGGTGCGCCGGCTCGCAGAGCTCGGGATCGACAGGGCAATCCATCCTCGCCTCGCTGCCGATGAGGAGTCCGTGCGACTCATCGAGGCCCTGGACCGCCTCCGCGCGGAGCACGCGCCCGACGCGCCCGCGTGGCGGCTCCGCCTCGCCGTCCTGGCCCGCAAGCTCAGGCCCGACGAGCTCTACGAGTGGTTCGAGCGCCTCAAGCTGAGGCGGCGGGACGCAGACCGGATCGCCGACGCCGTCGCCGTCGGCCCGCGGCTGCCCGAGCTTCTGGCCGGGGCCGAGGAACCGGCCGCGGTGCGAGCGCTCGTCGAGCCCCACGACCCGGACGGCGCCCTCTTCGCGCTTGCGCTGACCGACGAGCCCGCCCGCTCGCGGCTGGTGCGCTACTTCGCGGACTTTCGCGAGGTGCGGCTGGAGATCTCCGGCGGCGACCTCGCCGCACTTGGCCTGGAGGAGTCTCCGCGGGTCGGCGCCATCCTCGAGGAGCTCCTGCGGCGGAAGCTGAACGGGGAGCTCGACGGGAGGGAGTCGGAGATGGAAGCGGCGAAAGAGCTCATCTCGACCGCCTGATGGACCTGCACACATTCCTGTATCTCCTGCCGATCGTGCTCGGGAGCCTCACGCTGCACGAGCTGGCGCACGCCTGGGTGGCCTGGCGCCTCGGCGACCCGACGGCCAAGCAGGAAGGCCGGCTGACGCTCAACCCGCTCGCGCACATCGACCCGCTCGGAACGCTGATGTTCGTCGTCACGGCCCTCGTGGCGGGACTGCCCTTCGGCTGGGCGAGGCCGGTGCCCGTGAACCCGAACTACTTCCGCAGGCCGAAGGAGGGAATGGCGGTCGTCGCCGTCGCCGGGCCGCTGATGAACTTCGCGGTCGCGCTCGTGTGCCTGGCCGCCATCAGGCACATCGACATGTCGGCCCAGACGTTCGAGGTGCTGCGGCTGGCCTGGATCGTGAACGTCGTCCTCGGGGTCTTCAACCTCATCCCGCTGCCGCCGCTCGACGGCTCCCGAGTCGTCGGCGTCCTGATGGACAACGCCACGTACGCTCGCTGGGTCTCCTTCGACCAGTATGGGATGGTGGCCGTCTTTGTTCTCTTCTTCGTCTTTCGGGACCAGTTCTCGGTGGTGATGGGCGACACGCTCGTCTTCGTCCGCGACGTCATGGACGTTCTGGTGCTCTCGTGGAGCTGATCGAGCGCGACCTGGGCGAGGCGTACTACGCCGCGTTCTCGACGCGGAAGGGCGGTGTGAGCGAGGGCGCCTTCGCCTCGCTCAACCTCGGCATCCTCACCGCGGACGAGCCCGACCGGGTGGTCGAGAACCGGCGCCGGCTGAGCGCGGCAGCGGGAGCCGATCCGGAGACCGCGACGATGGCCTGGCAGGTGCACGGCGCCCGCGTCTTCGAGGCGGACGGGCGCGGAATCGTCACCCCCGGGACGGACTTCGAGCAAGGCGACGGGCTCTGGACGGAGACGCCGGACCGAGCGCTCGGGCTCCTGGCGGCAGATTGCTTCCCCGTCGTGCTGGCGCGACAGAACGCCAAGCCGCGCCTCGTCGTCCTCCACGTGGGCTGGCACGGGCTCGCCGAGGGCATCCTCGAGGCGGGCGTCCAGGCAGTCTCAGGCGCCTCCGTCGCGGCGATCGGCCCGGGAATCGGGCCGTGTTGCTACGAGGTGGGGGAGGAAGTGGCGCAGCCGTTCCGCGAGCGATTTGGCGACGACGTCATGCAGGGGCGAAACCTCGACCTCGCCGAGGCGATCGAGCGGAGCCTCCGCGAAGCGGGTGTGGGGAAGGTCGAGCGCACCGGCCATTGCACGAGCTGCGAGCCGGAGCTCTTCTTTTCCCACCGCCGCGATCGCGGCCGCACCGGCCGCCAGGGTGTCATTGCCTATATCCGCTGAGACCGTTCGCGCCAACTACGAGCGAATCAGCTCCGAGGTCGGCCGGGAAGTGACCCTCGTCGTCGCGACGAAGTACGTCGCTCCGGAGGAGATGGAAGCCCTCGCCCAGGCCGGGGTGGAGGTTGTGGGCGAGAACCGCCTCCAGGATCTCGAGGCGAAGCACGAGCGGTTCGGCGATCGCTTCCGCTGGCATTTCATCGGCCACCTGCAGTCCCGGAAGGCCCGGGACGTGTCGTCCCTCTGCGAGCTCGTGCACTCGCTCGACTCGCTCTCCGCCGCGAAACGGCTCACGGCGCCGGCTCTCGTGGAGGTCAACCTCTCGGGGGAGGAGACGAAATCGGGCGTCCAGCCGGGGGAGCTCGCTTCCTTCCTCGCCGGGACGCGTGGGCTCGGGGTCGACGTGCGCGGGCTCATGACTATGCCGCCGCTCGCGGACGACCCGGAGCGCTCGCGGCCGTACTTCCGGGAGCTCGCCGGACTCGCCCGCGAGCACTCGCTCGCCGAGCTCTCGATGGGCACCTCCCAGGACTACCGCGTGGCCGCCGAGGAGGGCGCGACGCTCGTTCGGGTGGGTTCCGTGTTGTTCGGGCGCTAACATTGGGCCCCGTCATGGGTGTAGGACAGGTCTGGAGCCGCGCCCTCGTCTACTTCGGGATCGTCGAAGAGGACGAGTACTGGGACGAGGAGGCGTACGCCGCCGAGGAGGAGCTCGAGCGGACGTACGACCGCGACAGCGCAAATGTGCGCCGTCTGTCTCCTCGTCGGCAGCGGCGGGAGGAGTTCGAGGACTGGTCGGAGCCGGACGCGTCGGCCGGGAGCACGGCCGTCGTTCGCCAGGGCTCGGGCCGCCGGCCTCTCGAGGCCGTCGCGGCGGCGTCGGTGCGGGTCCATCTCGTCGTTCCGCGGAGCTTCAACGACGCGCAGTCGATCGCGGACAAGTTCAAGGAATCGGTGCCCGTGATCGTCAACTTGCAGGGAACCGACGCCGAGCTCTCCAAGCGTCTGATCGACTTCTCGAGCGGGCTGACCTATGCGCTCAACGGGAGCATGCAGCGCGTCGCCGACAAGGTCTTCCTCCTCACCCCGCGGAACGTCGAAGTCTCGGCGGAAGAGCGGGCGCGGCTCATCGACCGCGGCTTCTACAACCAGAGTTAACCGGTCGAGACTTCCGGCTTCGCCGCAGTTTCGACCGGCAAGGGCGATAGGTTTCCGTCCATGTTGCTGAGCGACGCCGTCACGACCGCGCAGAACTTCGTCGCGATCCTGTACTACGTCTACCTCCTCTGCATCATCGCCTACATCCTCACGTCGTGGATCCCGCTCCCCTACAACGTCTGGCTCAACCGCTTGCAGCGGTTCCTCTATGACGTCGTCAATCCGTACTTGCGGCTCTTCCGACGCGTGCTCCCGCAACTCTCGGTCGCCGGCCTCGGGCTCGACCTCTCGCCGATTGTCGCCATCCTCGTCCTGACGATCGTCTACCGTCTTGTCCTGGCGGCTATAGGCGCGGCCGGGTAGCCAAAGGAGATCCGGCATCACCGGCGAAAACCGGTGACGGTATGTCCTTGACGCCTGTCGAGATCCGGCATGTGAGCCTGCCTCGGCGGCCCCTCGGCTACGACCGCAAGGCCACGGACCAGCTGCTTGCCGACATCGCTGGGAGCTTCGAGCACGTCTGGCGGGAGCGCGCCGATCTGCGCGACGAGATGGAGGAGCTCGAGAGCGAGCTCGCGCGGCAGAAGGAGCTCGAGACGACGCTTCGCAACACGCTCATCTCGGCCGAGCGGATGGCGGACGACATGCGCGCACAGGCACGCCGCGAGGCTGACGTGATCGTCGCCGAGGCGCGTGCTGCCGCCCGTGACATCACGAGCGGGGCCGAGACGGAGCGCGAACGGGTCCGTACCGAGATCCGGCGCCTGCAGGAGGTCGAGACCGGCGTCCGCGCCGACTATCGCGCCTTCCTGCGCGCGGCTTTGGACCGTCTCGAGAGCGACACGAAAGAGCGCCAGGCCGCCCACCAGGCTGCCTGAGTTCGGCTCCAACCACGCCGTTATACTCAGCCGAGTGGCGCGGGGATCAGCTCACGCATGAACACAGACGGCTACCGGGACCTCCTACTCGACGAGAAGCAGCGCGTTGCCGGTTCGATTCAGCATCTGCACGACGACAACGCGGGCTCGATCGAGGACGAGACGGAGGAGGAGACCTACGATAACCACCTCGCCGACTCGGCCACGGCCACGCTCAATCGCGAGATCGACTACACGCTCGAGGAGAACTCCGGGCACTTGCTGACCGCGATCAATGAGGCGCTGGTGCGAATCGATAGCGGGACGTTCGGAACATGCGGGCGCTGCGGCAAACCGATCGCCGAGGACCGGCTCAAGGCGATCCCGTACGCGAGTAGGTGTATCGACTGCAAACGTCTCGAAGAGAGGGGTTAGTGAACCCCGCACCGCGGCTAATCGACGTTCGCGTCGGGTCGGCCACGGACGGGCGCGTTCCGATCTCCATGGTCGAACGATCGCTGACGGCTGGTCCGTTCCACTGGCTCGGACTCCTCGCCGTCGCGCTCTCGGCGCTCGCGGCCGATCAGCTCACGAAGCAGATCGTCGTCACGCAACTCGGGCTCGGTGAGTCCGTCCACGTCGTCGGGCCCTTCTGGATCCGACATGTGAACAATCCGGGGATCGCGTTCGGTCTCTTCTCCAGCTGGGCCTCTGCGGTCACCTTCCTGACCGCAGGAGCCGTGCTCTGGATGCTCTTCTACTTCGCCAAGTCGGGCGCTCGGCATCCGATCCTCCCGGTTGCGCTCGGGCTCCTCATCGGCGGCAGCCTCGGCAATCTCGTCGACCGGCTCCGGGTGGGCCACGTGACGGACTTCCTCGATCTTCGCTTCTGGCCGGCGTTCAACCTCGCAGACACATTCATCGTCGTCGGCGTCGCCTCCCTGCTCCTCGCCCTCGTGGCGGCGGAGCGGCAGCCGCGCATCCGGCGCACTCCTTCGGGGCGGCCCGCCCCGAAGACGCTTGCCTAGCGTCGAACTCGACGTCCCGGCCGAAGCCGCGGGGGAACGCCTCGACCGCTTCCTGTCCGGAATCGAAGAGGTCGGCTCACGTGCTGCCGCCGAGCGCCTGCTCGCCGCCAAGCGGGTCCGCGTCAACGGCTCGCCACGGCCCAAAAGTCACCGGCTGGAGGCCGGGGACCGGCTCGACGTGGAGCTTCCGGAACGGCGAGAGACGAGCCTCGAGCCCGAGCAGCTCGACCTACGCATCGCCTACGACGATGAGCACCTGCTCGTCGTGGACAAGCCGGCCGGAATCGTCGTCCACCCGTCAGCGGGGCACGACCGCGGCACCCTCGTGCACGGCCTCCTGGGTCACGCCGTGGCGGGCGGGGAGGACGCCGAACGGCCCGGGATCGTGCACCGCCTCGACCGCGACACGTCCGGGCTCCTCGTGATCGCGCGCTCGGACGAGGCGCACCGCCGCCTGCAGCGCCAGCTCCGCAAGCGGGAGCTCGTGCGTGAGTATCTGGCGCTCGTCCGGGGCCGACCGCGCTCGCGGCGGGGCAGGATCGAGGCGCCGCTGGGCCGCGACCGGCGCGACCCGACCCGCGTCTCCATCGACACGAACGCGGCGCGCGAGGCGGCGACCAACTTCGAGGTCGTCGAGGCCTTCCCGCGGCACGCCCTCCTGAAAGTGACGCTCGACACGGGGAGGACGCACCAGATCCGCGTGCACCTGGCCGCTATCGACCTACCGGTGTCCGGCGACCGCACCTACGGGATCGAGGGCGACCTGGGTCTCGAGCGCCAGTTCCTCCACGCGGCCAGGCTCGCCTTCCCACACCCGTTCACGGGCGAAGGCGTGGAGGCGGAGTCGCCGCTCCCTGGCGACTTGCAAGCGGCCCTCGAAGAGGCGCGGTCGTAGGTCAGGCAGCGCGGGCGCGCTTGTCGTCGTAGAGCCGGCGGTCGGCCACCTCGAGCAGCCCCTGGGGCTCGGACGCGTCCGCCGGAAGGAAAGCCGCGCCGGCGCTCGCCGAGATGCCGTCCGACAGGCGCTCGCGCAGGCGCGAGAGGAACGAGCCCGCGGTCTCGGTGCCCGCTTCCAGCAGGAGCGCCCCGAACTCGTCGCCGCCGAGGCGCCCGACCGCGTCCGTCTCGCGTGCCGTGCCGGTGAGGGCGGCGGCGAAGGCCCGCAAGAGGCGATCACCCTCCTGGTGGCCCTCTCGGTCGTTCGTCTCCTTGAAGCGGTCGAGGTCGAAGAGGAGAAGCGCGATGCGGCTCTTGTAGCGCCGCGCGCGTGCCGACTCGGCGAGGACACGCGCGTGGAACGCCCGGTGGTTCAGGATTCCGGTGAGGGGATCGCGGCGCGCGCGCTCCGCGAGCTCGCCCGTCACGCGCTCGACGTAGGCGGCGACACAGCGGTCGAGCGCTCTTCGCGCTTCCGTCTCGCCGTGCCGGTCGAGAACGCGCCCGAGGACGAGGAGCTCGGAGGCGACCTCAGCGGGGGCGAGCCCGAGGCTTTCGCGCTCACGGGCGTGATCGTCCGCGAGCTCGCCGGGATCCTCGTCCCCGTCGAGGGCGGCGACGAACGAGGGGAGAGTCCCGAGTTGGCCCAAGCGCCCGAGATGCTCGAGCGACGGCACCACGCCGTCGGCGAGCGCCTCCTCGACGCTCTCGACCGCGAGATCCCAAGCAGATGTCCGCACGACCCCGGTCACGGCGACCAGCGTAACGACGGCTTCGGCTAGAATGCAGCGGTTTTGTCACCCGACCCGGCGGATGCGCTCGGGTGGCGGTGCCGGGAAGCGCTCCGGTTCCACTCGATTCCGCCGGCAGCTACAAACATCAACCGAGGAGGATCAGCTTGTCCGTCGTAAGCATGCGCGAGCTTCTGGAGGCCGGAGTGCATTTCGGCCACCAGACGCGGCGCTGGAACCCCAAGATGCGCCGCTACATCTTCACGGAGCGGGGCGGCATCTACATCATCGACCTGCAGCAGACGCTCGCCCTCGTCGAGGAGGCCCACAGCTTCGTGCGCAACGTCGCCGAGCGGGGAGGATCCGTCCTCTTCGTCGGCACGAAGAAGCAATCGCAGGACTCGATCGCCGACGAGGCCGATCGCGTCGGGATGCCGTACGTGAACCACCGCTGGCTGGGTGGGCTCCTGACAAATTGGAGGACGATCTCCGAGCGCCTCGAGCGCCTGCACGAGCTCCGTCGCCTCCGCGACGAGGGCCAGCTCGAGCTTCTGCCCGCGAAGGAGCGTATGGCGATGGTCGCCGAGCTGGAGAAGCTCGAGACGAACCTCGGCGGCGTGGACGACATGAAGCGCGTGCCCGACGCCATCTTCGTCGTCGACCTGAAGAAAGAGCAACTCGCCATCCGAGAGGCCCGTCGCCTAGGCCTGCCCGTGGTCGCGCTCGTCGACACGAACTGCGATCCCGACGACGCGGACTACGTCATCCCCGGGAACGACGACGCCATCCGCTCCTGCAGCCTCATCGTCCGCGTGATGGCCGACGGGATCGAGGCCGGAAAACAGAAAGTGACCCCGTCCGAGATGGCCACTCCGAAGAACGGCCAGCCGGAGGAAGCTGCCGAGCCTGTCGAAGAGGCGGCGCCGGTCGCAGAGGCGCCCACCGAGGCCGCCGTTGCAGAGGAGGTACCGGCCGAATGACGGAGATCTCCGCAGCGCAGGTCAAGGAGCTGCGCGACATGACCGGCGCCCCGATGATGGACGCCAAGCGGGCCCTCGTGGAAACCGACGGTGATCTCGACAAGGCGGCTCAGCTTCTCCGTGAGCAGGGCCTCGCGGCCGCGGCAAAGCGGGCCGGCCGGCAGACGACCGAAGGTCGCGTGCTCGCGCGCATCGACGACTCACAGGGGACGATCGTGGCCGTCGGGAGCGAGACCGAGCCCGTGTCGAAGAACGAGGAGTTCCTCGGGTTCGCCGGGCGGGTCATGGAGGCCGTGGAGAAGAGCGGACCGGACGCCGTCGGCGAGCTCGAGCAGGAGCGGGTCGACCTTGTCGCCAGGATCGGCGAGAACATCGAGGTCGTGGGCGCTTCGCGCTTCGAGGTCGACAACGGCGAAGTGCTCGCCTCCTACATCCATCCGCCGGCGCAGAAGATAGGCGTGCTCGTGCGGGCCCAGGGCTCGCCCGACCTCGTGCGCCTCGTGGCCATGCATATCGCCTTCGCCAACCCGCGCTTCGTCACGCGGGACGAGGTGCCGGCGGACGAGATCGACGCCGAGCGCGAGATCCTCGAGAAGCTGCCCGACCTCGAAGGCAAGCCCGACGACGTGAAGGCGAAGATCGTCGAGGGTCGGCTCGTGAAGGGCTTCTTCGCGGACAGCGTCTTGAACGACCAGCCCTGGATCCACAACCCCGACCAGACGGTCGGTCAGGCCCTCGCCGAGCACGGGGCGGAGGTGCGCGACTTCGTGCGCTACGCCCTCTCCGGGTGAGCACGGAGGTGGAGAGCGAGGTCGCCGCCACTGAGACAGGCGCGGCGGCCTTTCACCGGATCCTCCTGAAGCTCTCGGGCGAGGCGCTTCTCGGCGGCCAGGAATACGGAATCGACCTTGCTCGTGTGGAGGCAATCGCCCGCGAGATCGAGGCAGTCCACGAGCTCGGGGTCGAGACGGCCATCGTCCTCGGGGCCGGCAACATCTACCGGGGCATGGAGGTCGCCGCGGAAGGGATGGACCGGGCGACCGCGGACTATGCGGGCATGCTCGCCACGCTCCTCAACTGCCTGGCCGTTCAGGATGCGCTCGAGCAGCTCGACGTGCACACGCGAGTGCTCTCGGCGATCACGGCGAGCCAGGTCGCCGAGCCTTACATCCGCCGGAGGGCGATTCGCCATCTGGAGAAGGCGCGTGTGGTCATCTTCGCCGGCGGAACGGGCAACCCATTCTTCACGACCGACACCGCCGCGGCGCTGCGCGCGCTCGAGATCGGCGCCGAGGCGATCCTCATGGGCAAGAACGGCGTGGACGGCGTCTACGACGGAGACCCGGACGACAACCCAGACGCGGCCTTCCTGCCCGAGCTGACGCACCGAGAGGCGCTCGAGCGCGGGCTCAAGGTGATGGACTCGACAGCACTCTCGCTCTGCATGGACAACGGCCTGCCGATCCACGTCTTCGGGCTCGACGACGAGCAGAACATCGGTCGCGTCGTGCGCGGGGAGCGAATCGGCACGATTATCTCGACGCCAAGAACGGAGGAGGAATGATCGACGACTTCATCGGCGACGCGACCCGGCGGATGGACAAGTCGGTCGAGTCGGCCGCCCACGAGTTCAACACGGTGCGGACGGGCCGCGCGTCCGCCGCGCTTCTCGACCGCATCCAGGTCGACTACTACGGGACGCCGACGCCGCTCCAGCAACTCGCCACGATCAACGTGCCGGAGCCGCGGCTCATCACGATCCAGCCGTACGACCCGGGGTCGATCAAGGCGATCGAGCGCGCCATCCTCGAGTCCGACCTCGGCCTGACGCCGTCGAACGACGGCAAGATCGTCCGCCTGCCGATCCCTCAGCTCACCGAGGAGCGGCGAATAGAGCTCGTAAAGGTCGTACGCCACCTCGCGGAGGAGGGGCGCGTCGCGGTCCGCAACGTGCGCCGCGACGTCATGCACGACTTGAAGGAGCTCGTCAAGAACGGCGACGTCGGCGACGACGAGGAGCGCCGTGCCGAGGACCGTGTCCAGAAGCTGACCGACGAGCACGTCGCGAAGATCGAGGACCTCTTGAAGCGCAAAGAGGCCGAGATCATGGAGGTATGAGCCTCCTCACCCGTCTGAAGACGCTGAGCGGCCTGGCTCCCGTCGCGGAGCCCGGCCTGCCAGACGTCGCCCGCTCGATCGCGATCATCATGGATGGCAACGGCCGCTGGGCCCGCCGCCGCAAGCTGCCCGTGGCCGCCGGCCACCGGGCCGGCACGAAGTCGCTGCGGAGGACCGTCGAGGCGGCCATCGACCTCGGGGTCGAGTCCGTCTGCGTCTTCGCCTTCTCGACAGAGAACTGGTCGCGGCCGCCAGAAGAGGTCGACGCGCTCATGGAGATCTTCGTGGACACGATCGAGCGCGAGCTGCCGGATCTCGCACGGCAGGGGGTCGCCACGCGCTTCATCGGCCGCCGAGATCGTGCCACGCCGGAGCTCCAGGCCCGCATGGCCCGTCTCGAAGACGAGACCGCGGCGAACGAGCGACTGCAGCTCTGGATCGCGTTCGACTACGGCGGGCGCGCCGAGATCGTCGAGGCGACCCGCCGCCTGGTCGAGGAGGGGGTCGACCCGCGGGACATCGACGAGAACGCGATCGCCTCACGGCTTTACGCGCCCAGCATGCCCGAGCCCGACCTCCTCATTCGCACTTCGGGGGAGCTGCGGGTGTCCAACTTCCTCCTCTGGCAGCTCGCCTACACGGAGCTCGTCTTCGTGGACACGCTCTGGCCCGATTTCGGCGAGCGCCATCTCCGGCAGGCCCTGGCCGAATACGCAGGGCGGCGCCGGCGCTTCGGCGGTCGATGAGCCCCGTGATCTCCCGGCTCGCCGTCGTGGCGGCCGGCCTTCCGATCATCCTCGGCAGCGCGTATCTGGGCGGCTGGTTCCTGTTCTCGCTGATCGCTGTCGGCGGCCTCATCGCCCTCCATGAGCTCTATCGCCTCGCCCGCTCGCTGCGACCGCTCGTCCTCGCCGGCTACGGGGGAGCGCTGGCCGCGTTCGTCGGCGCGGAGGTGTCGGGGCCCGCGTGGATGCTCGCCGGCTTCCTCCTCACGTTCGTCCTCAGCTTCGTCTTCGCCGCGGTCTCGGAGACAAGGCAGTCGACGACGGTCGCGATCGCCGCCACCATCTTCGGGGCTGCCTGGATCGGGCTCGGCCTCGGGCATCTGCTGCTCGTGCGCGAGCTCGACCTCTACGGCAGGCTCGCCCTGATCACGCTGCTCCTCACGGTCTTCGTCACGGACACGTTCGCCTACGTCGGCGGCCGAATCGCCGGGCGACACAAGATGTCGCCTGTCGTCTCGCCCGGGAAGACATGGGAAGGGTTCGTGGCCGGCGCGATCGCAGGTGTCCTCATGACGTTCATCGCGCTCTACAAGGAGGCGATCTTCGTGGACACGTGGCGCTCGTTCGCGCTCGGAGCGATCATCGTCGCCGCCGCGACTCTAGGTGACCTCTTCGAGTCGCTCGTCAAGCGCGACCTCGGCACGAAGGACACGGGGAAGCTTCTTCTCGGCCACGGGGGCGTCCTCGACCGGGTCGACTCGCTCCTCTTCGCGGCACCGGCGGCCTATTTCACCATCCTCGCCCTGGGCCAGTCCTAGACTGACTGCATGAAGCGCGTAGCACTCCTCGGAGCGACGGGGTCGATCGGTAGACAGGCGCTCGAGATCATCGGTGCCCGCCCTGAGCTCGAGCTCGTGGCTGCCGCATCAGGGTTGCAGCAGATCGAAGGCCTGGCGCCGCTCACGCAGGTCGGCGGCGACCTCACCGAGCTCCTCGAGCGGGCCGAGCCCGACGTTGTGCTCAACGCCGTCGTCGGCTTCGCCGGCCTGCCGGCGACGTTCTGGACGCTCGAGCGCGGCATCGACCTCGCGCTCGCGAACAAGGAGAGTCTCGTGGCGGGAGGCGAGCTCGCCCGAGAGGCGTGGCAACGCGGGGGAGGGCGGATCCTGCCCGTCGACTCCGAGCACTCGGCGGCTTTCCAGCTCCTCGAAGGACGGGCTCCCGGAACTGTCCACTCGCTCGTGCTCACGGCTTCCGGAGGCCCGTTCCGCGGCCGCACCCGCCTGGATCTCGCGGCCGTGAAGCCAGCGGACGCGCTCGCGCATCCCACCTGGAGCATGGGGCCGAAGATCACCATCGACTCGGCGACGCTCATGAACAAGGGGCTGGAGCTGATCGAAGCACACGTCCTCTTCGACCTGCCCTACGAGCGGATCGAGGTCGTCGTCCACCCGACGTCCGTCGTGCACGCGCTCGTCCGACTCCGCGACGGCGCCGCGCTCGCTCACGTGGGCTTCCCCGACATGCGGGTGCCGATCTCGTTTGCGCTCACCTTCCCCGAGCGAAGCGAGACGCCGATCGAGCCGCTCGACCTCGCCTCGGGCCTCATCCTCGAGTTCTCCGCGCCCGACGAACAAGCCTTCCCGTGCCTCGCGCTCGCGCGCGCCGCGGGGGAGGCGGGCCGCAGCGCCCCGTGCGTCCTGAACGCGGCCAACGAGGTCGCCGTCGCCACCTTCCTGGACGGTGGGCTCCCGTTCCTCGGCATCCCGGACGTCGTCGAGGGCACGCTGAACGCGACGGACACGGTCGCCGCGAACGACCTCGAGGAGCTCGTCGCCATCGACGCCGAGGCGCGGAAGACCGCTGCGGCGCTGACGCGGCAACTGGTTCACTAGTTGGATGGCAGCCACCAACCTCACAGCCCAAGCGGTCTGCTCTGACGGTGACCGCCTGAGGTGAACGTAGCCGTCGCCATCGGTGGGCTTGCCTTCCTCATCCTCATCCACGAGGCCGGGCACTTCTTCGCCGCGCTCGCCGTGCGGATGCGCCCGCGCCGCTTCTACATCTTCTTCCCGCCCGCGCTCGTCAAATGGCGCCGCAAGGGAATCGAATACGGCATCGGGGCGATCCCGCTCGGGGGCTACGTGAAGATCCCCGGGATGCACAAGCCGGCAGGAGCCGATCTCGAGGGACAGTTCACCCGTGCGATCGACGAGGCTCCATGGATCGCCGCGCACCTCGAGCCGGTGAAGGTCGCGTTGGACGAGAGCAGGCTCGAAGACGCCCGCACCGGGCTGGCCGACCTGCAGGCGGCGCTCGAGCGCTCCGAGCTCTCGGAGCCGGCCCGCAAGGCCGCCGAACGCGGCTTGACGGATGCCGAGGACGGCGTCTCGGACGACGCCTACTGGCGCGCCCCGGTCTGGAAGCGCGTGCTCGTCATCGCAGCTGGGCCGCTCACGAACTTCGTCTTCGCGATCATCCTGCTGGCCGTCGTCTTCATGCTCGGCGTCCCTTCGGAGGTCAAGCCGGTCGTCGCGTCGGTCTCGGGGGGCACTCCTGCCGCGGCGATCCTGCAGCCGGGGGACAGGATCGTCGAGATCAACGGGGAACAGGTCTCGCCCGAGCAGATCTCGGATCAGATCAACGCGAGCAAGGGCGATCTCATCACGCTCACGATCGAGCGCGGGGGCCGCGAGTTGGAGGTCCAGGCCCGCCCGCTGCTGACCGACCAGCGATACCGCCTCGGGTTCAGCCTCGACGTTGCGTACACGAGCTACGGGCCGTGGGCCGCGACGAAACTCGCCGGGGAGCGGACCTGGGAGGCGACGAAGGCGATCGGCATCTCGCTAGGCCGGATCGTGACCGGGGAGGGGCGAAAGGACGTTGCGAGCCCCGTGGGCATCGTCCAGGCGTCGAGCGAGACGCTCGAGGCAGGCTTCCGCGAGTACCTCGGCATTCTCGCCCTCATCTCGCTCTCGCTCGCCCTCCTCAACCTCCTACCGCTGCTCCCGCTCGACGGCGGGCACATCGCGTTTTCGATCGCCGAGGGCATCCGCGGCCGCGCGATCCCGCGTGAGGCCTACGAACGGGCATCTGCGGTCGGCATCCTGGTCGTCCTCTTCCTCTTCTTCATCGGCCTCACGAACGACGTGAGCCGTATCAGAGGCGGCTAGGAAGGCCGTTAGACTTTCTGCGATGGCCAGCGAGCGCCAGATCCGGGTCGGAGGCGTTGCGATCGGCGGCGGCGCGCCTGTCGTCGTCCAGTCGATGACCCTGACGAAGACCTACGACGTCGACGCGACGATGGCCCAGATCGCCGACCTCGCGTCGGCGGGCTGCGAGATCGTGCGTGTCGCTGTCCCGAAGAGCGAGGACGCCGACGCGCTCACGAAGCTCGTCTACCTGAGCCCGGTGCCGCTGATCGCGGACATCCACTTCAACGCCTCGCTGGCGCTCAGGGCGATCGAGGCGGGTGTGGCGGCCGTGCGCATCAACCCGGGCAACATCGGAGGCCCGGACAAGGTGGCCATGGTCGTGGAGGCCGCGAAGCAGAAGGGGATCCCGATGCGGATCGGCGCCAACTCGGGCTCGCTCCCCAAGCACCTCGTCGAGCTAGCCCAGAAGGACACGGCCGAGGCGCTCGTAGAGGAAGCCCTCGAGCAGGTGCGTCTCCTCGAGTCGATGGACTACTACGACTTCAAGATCTCCGTGAAGTCGAGCTCGGTGCCCACGATGATCCGCGCGTACCGGATGCTCTCGGAGCGCGTCCCGTATCCTCTCCACCTCGG
>Ga0307296_10000225_pt1 | contig 24799 bp, 23 predicted proteins | sample ER_DNA_153_FD_194467 | JGI IMG/M metagenome (GOLD analysis project Ga0307296, IMG submission 194467) | Bulk soil microbial communities from the East River watershed near Crested Butte, Colorado, United States - ER_DNA_153 | ecosystem: Environmental > Terrestrial > Soil > Floodplain | place... | reverse complement strand
GGACAACGAAGAATGCAGGCGGCCAGTGACATCTTTCTCGGCTGGACCGTGGGCGTCGATCCCAATCGACACTTCTACTGGCGCCAACTGCGCGACATGAAGGGCTCAGCGGAAGTCGAGTCGATGGCTCCAACCGGCATGCGGGTCTACGCCGACATTTGCGGCTGGACGCTTGCCCGGGCCCACGCCCGATCCGGCGACCCAATCGCGATCTCGGCGTACCTCGGCGTCAGCGACCAGTTCGACCAGTCGATCGTGTCCTTCGCCGAGCGCTACGCCGACCAGAACGAACAGGACTACCGTGCCTTCATCGACGCGATCCAGTCCGGGCGGATCGAGGCGGTCGAAGGAGTCTGAGCTGTCTGCCTGATCAGCGATGACTGACCGAGGTTCGGAGCGCAAGCCCGAGAGCTATAAGTGGCCGTTGGTGGCCATCGTTATCATCATCTTGCCGCAGGTGCTTGTGCCGTCCCGCGACCGAGTCGGCCCACCGCTGCTTGTCCCGATCATTGAAACCGCGGCATTCCTCGGCATGCTGATCATCGCCGCTAAGCCAGGCCCAGTTCCGCGGACCGCGCGTCCGATCGTTCTGAGCCTGTTCAGCCTGCTCGTTGTCGCCAACGCCGCAGCCGCATTCCGGCTGGTCGGGCTCGTTCTCGGCAGCGGGAAGATCAACGGCGTTCCACTGACCGCGAACCGGCTGCTCATCGCCGGCGCGCTGGTGCTCATGACCAACATCATCACGTTTGGCCTGCTCTACTGGCAGGTCGACGGCGGCGGTCCAGCCGGTCGGGCCGCTGATCCGACGCGCTACCCGGACTTCCAGTTCCCCCAGACCGCGACCAAGGGTCTCGCCGCTCCAGGGTGGCTGCCCCGGTTCCCGGACCACCTGTACGTCGCATTCACCAATCTGGTCGCATTCAGCCCCACGGACACGATGCCACTCACTGTCCGCGCGAAGGCGCTCATGGCCCTGCAATCGATCATCTCGGTCGCGGTGCTCGTGGTTGTCTTGGCGAGAGTGATCAACATCCTTCCCAGTTGACGTTTGCGGAGAAGTCCGTCGCCACCGCAACGATGATCTTGGACTTAACGTCGCTCCGCGGCGTTAAGTCCAAGATCATCAGCTTGGTTTACTTCGGCGACCGTAGCCACGGATCGCGCAGGTCGAAATAGTCCGGCTCGCCCACGCTGAGCTTCTGCATCTCCTCCATCTGGGCCTGCAACTTCGGCGGTGGCTCCTTGCGCTCACCTTCGCGGGCTTCCGCTTCCGATGTGAAGTAGAGGGCCATCGTCCACGTGTTGTCGGCGTGGGAGATACCGAGACTGCCAATCACGTCGGGCCGGAACTGCGCCCATTCATCAGCGTCCTCATTCATCAGCTCTTGGGCCCGATCCGGGTCTGGGCCTTGCTGACCTTGCATGACTTGGACGAATCCCGCTTGGTCAGGATCGCCGCGGAGGTCCGGCATGACCTTCGTGCTGTCACGAAACGTAGCTTCGCCGTCGAACAGCTTTGCGGTTTCCGCCCACCACTGGCCTTGCTCGGGACGATCGCTATTACGCCGCGCGGCCTCCTCGGACTCGAACCGGGCGAGTGTCACCAGGCGCCCGTCGTCGGTCACCCCTGCGGTCGAGCCGAGCCAGCCCTTGGCTCCGGGGGCCAGCTCCTCGAGCCATCGGTCGAAGGCGGCACGGACCGCCGCGGTATCTGTCACCTTGCCGGTAATCACCTGGACGAACATCGTCAAACCCCCTTGGCGCTTGCGTCGAGGCCGTTGCTCTCGACGTATCTCGAACGCTACGAGTGGTTGAGCGCAGCGTCTATGACTCAGGACGATGGTCGAAACGGCATACATCGGCAAGAGGTGCCGACGTAGGAACTCGCTGAGCGCCCAAGTCGCGCAGGTGTCTACGCAGAGTGACCGCATGTCCCATCTGTCGCAACCAAGAGTTCAGGACAATGCGCTTGCTGCCACCAGGACGCCTGATCGATAATCGGGTCAGGCACCGTAAGTAATTTCCGCCACAACCAAAGGAGGATCATGGCGGTCGCATTAAATCCTTATCTCAGCTTCAAGTCTAACGCGCGGGAAGCGATGGAGTTTTATCACTCGGTCTTTGGGGGCACATTGGATGTCCAGACGTTCAAGGACCTTAATGCCTCGCAGGATCCGGCTGAAGACGACCTCGTTATGCATTCTCAGCTCGAAGGTGACAACGGCGTCCTGTTCATGGCATCCGACACTCCGAGTCGGATGGAATTCAAACCCGGCACCAACTTCAGCATGTCACTGAGTGGGGATGACGAGACTCTATTGCGTGGCTATTTCGAGAAGCTATCTAGTGGCGGCGCTACAACGATGCCGTTGGAGAAGGCCGTCTGGGGCGACACATTCGGCATGTGTGCTGACAAGTTCGGCGTGAATTGGCTCGTCAACATATCGGGTCAGGGACAGTAACGTTCGTCGGTTCTTCCCGGCCGGCCAGGAGTCGGTGAGCGGTGCGACTCTATGTTCGTCATGGGTAACGATGGCGAACACCGGGTCAGGCTCGTCGGTGAGTGAGACGATCGTGGCGAGGATCGTCACCTGGTCGACAGTTTGCCGGATCAGCAAAGGAAATTGCTAAAGCTGCCGACGGGCTCGCATCATGCTCCTGGGAGGTGGTCCAGGTGGCAGACGAACTAGGGGACAACCGCGTCGACGTCGTGGTGATTGGCGGCGGCGCGGCCGGATTGAACGGCGCGCTGATGCTGGCGCGGTCACGCCGGTCAGTCGTGGTGATCGATTCGGGGGCGCCGCGCAATGCACCGGCCGCGGGTGTGCACGGCCTGCTGGGCCGAGACGGAATGTCGCCTGTCGAGTTGCTGGAGCGCGGCCGAGCAGAGGTTCGACGCTACGGCGGCCACGTGGTGGCCGGGGACGCGCATGCCGTGTCGCGCGTGGAAAACGCATTCGCAGTGTCTTTGGCCGACGGGCGCAGCGTCCGCGCTCGCCGGGTGCTCGTCGCTAGCGGACTAGTCGACGAACTGCCGGATCTGCCGGGTCTGCAGGCCCGATGGGGTCGAGATGTCTTGCACTGTCCGTACTGCCACGGCTGGGAGGTCCGCGACCAGGCCATCGGCGTCCTTGCCACCGGTACGCGCGCGGTGCATCAAGCGCTTCTGTTCCGCCAACTAAGTGCCGACATCATCCTTTTCCAGCACATGATGTCGCCACTGAGTGAGGACGAGGTGCAACAGCTCAGTGCTCGCCAGATCCGCGTGATCGTGGGCGAGGTGGCCTCAGTCCAGGTGAACGACGACCACCTTGTCGGCGTGCGGCTTACTGACGGTACGGCGGTCAGCCGGGACGTGCTAGCGGTGTCGCCGCGAATGATCGCGCGAGCCGATCTCCTGGCACCACTCGGACTATCGGTAGCTGAACACCCGTCGGGACTGGGCGAATACATCCCGGCGGATGCGACCGGCAGAACCGACGTGTCCGGCCTGTGGGTTGCCGGCAATGTCACCGATCTCGCGGCCCAGGTGGGCGCGGCCGCCGCGGCCGGCGCCCTCGCGGCAGCGGACATTAACGCCGATCTCGTGGCCGAGGACATTCGTTGTGCCATCTCTGCGGCCGCTCCGGTGGTGACCCGTCGCTAGTACGACCGAGCCGGTCACAGTGCGCCCTTCTGCGCGTTTCCAGCGGGGTGCGGTTCGAGAACCTGCACGTCGAGGCCGGTGCTGAGCTTTCCGGCCAAAGCCGACCGCAGGTCGGCGAGGGCTGCGCCCTGGGAATGCTTCGACCGCGCCTCCGCCGACTCCTACTTCTCGATCATGACCAGTCGGTCGCGTCCCTCGTGCAACGCGTAGAGCTCAACCCCGGGTTCGTCATGAACTCGGGCGATCGCCGCCTCGAAAGCCGCGATTACGTCAGCGCGGTGCTCAGGGATGGGAAAGGCCGTGACGACGACGACAATGCTCATGTCAGATGTTCCTCCCGATGCGGACAGTCGATTCTTGGTCCGATTGTTCGAGATGGGCCTCCGCACGCACGACAAGGGTGACTGCGAAGACTAGCGGCCCACAAAAGAGTTCCCCTGTTGCAACCTATCCGCCGACACTGCCAGGGTCTTCCATGACAGCGACCCAACGGAGGAGGCAGCAATGAGCACCACCGAAGGCCGTGGCAACGACGCGACCAGCGACGCGAGCGCCCAGAAAGCCGACCTGAAGCTCGAGGTCGTCGTCATCCCCGTCTCGGATGTCGACCGCGCGAAGGAGTTCTACCGGAATCTCGGGTGGCGGCTGGACGCTGACTTCCCATTCGACAACGGCTTCCGGGTCGTCCAGTTCACGCCGCCCGGCTCGGGGGGCTCGGTCCAATTCGGCACGAAGATAACGTCGGCGGCGCCCGGCTCGGCCCAGGGCACCTACTTGGTCGTCTCCGACGTCAAGGCCGCGAGAGGCCAGCTCGTCGCCGGCGGCGCCGATGTCAGCGAGGTGTTTCACGCGGGGGCGCCGGGCGCTCAATTCCAACCCGACGGCAGCGGTCGCGTCAGCGGTCGCGCGCCCGGAGATGCCACCTACAGCAGCTTCGCGACGTTCAGCGACCCGGACGGCAACAGCTGGCTGCTACAGGAGATCACCACCCGGCTCCCCGGCCGGATCGACGCGGCTGAAACGACGTTTGCCTCCACGGCCGACCTGGCGAGCGCCCTTCGGCGGGCGAAGGGCGCCCACCGCGAGCACGAGGAGCGCACCGGGCAGTCGGACGAGAACTGGGCTGACTGGTATGCCGCCTACCTGGTAGCGGAGCGGGCCGGCACGGAATTGCCCACGTGAGGTCTTCGAGAAGCCCTGTTACCTCGAGGCGACGCGAACGTCCTCGATCCAGGCTGTGTTGATGCCGGCTAGGCGTCTCGGACCGTCTGGTAGGTAAGGAAGACGACGTCGCCCTCGACGATCTGGGTATCGAGGAGGCGCATGGGTATCTTGTCGCTGGTTTGGCCGAACAGACGCTCGCCGGCCCCGAGCACGACCGGGAAGATCTTCAGCCGCAGCTCGTCGACCAGGTCGTGCTCCATCAGCGTGCGTACCAGTTGAAAGCTGGCGAGGACGACGATGTCCCCGTCTATCTGCTGCTTCAGCGTCGAGACATCCTCAAGCACGTCGCCCTTGAATACTGTCGAGTTGTTCCAGGAGGGATGTTCGAGGGTCGAGGACACGACGTACTTGGGTAGGCCGTTCAACCTGTCGGCCAACTCGCCACGACGGGATGGCCACCGGGCAGCGAACCACTCGTAGCTTCGCCGGCCCAGCAGCAGAGCCTCGGTGCCCATCGCTTCGTCGAGCGCGAGCTTGGTGAGCCGTGGGCGGTCCTTGATCGGGCCGATCCAGCCCCCGACCCTGAAGCCTTCATCACCGGCCGGATCCTGGACGACTCCATCGAGCGTGACGTTTTCGCTCACGACGATCCTTCCCATTTTCGGATCTCCTTTCGTTGCTGTGTGTCAGCTGCCAGTGCCGCTGGTCCGCGGCATTGGGTCTCGTCTTCTCAGTCCCTGGCGCTGAGCGCTGGGACTGGATCCAATAACTCGTGCGCTTTCCGCGGCCGGCCAAGGAGCAGGAGCGCCAGCGCCATGCCGATCACGGCCAGCACGGCGCAGGCCGCGAAGGCGGACTGGAAACCCTCGGTCAGCACGACGAGTGGGTTCGCGTGCGTGTGCACTGCTATGTAGTCATGCGAACGTGAGACGGCAACTGTCGTCACGACGGCGACGCCGAGGGCCGAGCCGATCTGCAAGGCAGTGTTGCTGAGGCCGGAGGCGAGCCCGGACTCGTGCTCGGCGACGCCCGCGAGCGCCGCGACCGTAGCGGTCACGAAGGCAAGCCCGATCCCGACACCGCATAGGAGTAGCCCGAAGAAGATCTCCGGGACGTAGTTGCCGCGCATGGAGACTTGGGTAAGCAGGAGCGACCCCGCGGCCATGAGCGCCATACCTCTTGCGGCGACCGAGCGGAAGCCGACCTTGAGGACCGCGGCCTGGCCGGCGATCGCGCCGACCGTGGCCGCAATCGCGAGGACCACCGAGCTGATGCCGAACTTGAGGGCCGAGTAGCCGAGCACCTGCTGCGCATAGAGCGTGAGGACGAATGGCATGCCGACCCCGACGGAGCCGATAAATACCGTCACGGCGTTCGCGCCGGCGAGCGTTCGCGAGCGAAGGAGGTGGAGCGGCACGAGCGGCGCCTGGTGGCGCGACTCGATCAGCGCGAAGGCGGCAATGAGCACAGCCGAGCCGACGAGCGGGCCGATCGTTCGTACGTCGGCCCAGCCGACGGCCGGCGCCTCGACGACGGCGTAGACGAGCAGAACGAGCGCACCGGTGATAGTGAGCGCCCCCGCGGGGTCGTAGCTCCGCCGCGTCAGCGCGACCCGGCTCTCGCGCAGCACCAGCGGCGACAACATGAGCCCGGCCACGCCAACAGGAAGGTTGATGAAGAAGATCCACCGCCAGCCCGGGCCGTCGACGAGTGGGCCGCCGATGAGCCACGCCGCGGTGGCGCCGATGCCGCCGAGTGCGCCCCAGAGCCCGAGCGCCTTGTTCCGCTCGGAGCCTTCAGAGAAGGTCGTGGAGATGATCGAGAGAGCGGTCGGGGTCATGATCGCTGCGCCGGCGCCCTGGACGACGCGAGCGACAAGGAGCGCAGCCGGCGACCAGGCGAGCCCACAACCGAGCGACGCGGCAGTGAAGAGCAGGACACCGGCCATGAACACGCGCCGGCGCCCGAGCAGGTCGGCCGCGCGGCCTCCGAGCAAGAGCAGGCCGCCGAAGGTGAGCGCGTAGGCGCTCAGCACCCATTGCAGGCCCTGCTCCGAGAAGCGGAGGTCGGCTCCGATCGAGGGCACCGCCACGATCGTGATCGTGCCGTCGAGGAGCACCATGAAGAACGCGCCGCAGAGGAGCGCAAGCGCCCACCAGCGGCGCGGATCGAGAACGGCGGGCGCCAGGCGCGCGGCCGGTGCGGACGATTCCATCATCAACCTCCGAAGTCGGTTAAGTCGTGGCGGTGCGATCCGAGCTGTCGCTGGTGGATACACCGCGGCGTCGGAAAACTGGGCGACCATGAGCCGCCCAGTTCGCCTCTTGGGCGGTGTACATACAGGTTGAAAATGCGGCACGGGCGGAAGGAAAGTGACGCGATGGTGACGGCGGCGAGATCCGACCTGCTCAGCAGGGCGCGGGCCGGGGACGGCGACGCGTTCCGAGAGCTGACCGAGCCGCATCGGCGGGAGCTTCAAATGCACTGCTACCGGATGCTCGGATCCTTCCAGGATGCCGAGGACGCCCTGCAGGACACGCTGCTGGCCGCGTGGCAAGGCCTCGGCGGATTCATCGAGGTACGCGCCTCGCTCCGCACCTGGCTGTACCGGATCGCCACCAACCAGTGCCTCAACGCGCGTCGCGCGGCCCGTCGCCGCCCGGCCAGGGAGTGGAACATTCCGAAGGTGGAACCGCCCGAGCCGACCCGGCTCGGCGAGGTCGTGTGGCTCGAGCCGTATCCTGACGCCCTCCTGGAGGGTCGGATCGGGGCGCCGCCCGGCCCGGAGGCTCGTTACGAGCAGACCGAGGCGATCTCCCTGGCGTTCGTGACGGCACTTCAGGTCCTGCCGCCTCGCCAACTCGCGGTGCTCATCTTGCGTGACGTCCTCGGATTCCACGCCGACGAGGTGGCCGACATGCTCGACTCGACCGTCGAATCGGTCACCAGCGCCCTCAAACGGGCCCGCGCCAGCCTGCAGCGCCACCGGCCGCCGGACGCCGACCGGGAACCGCCGCCCGCCTCCGACTCACCCGCTGAGGATGCGATCGTGGCGAAGTTCGTCAACGCGTGGGAGTCCGCCGATCTCGACGCGCTGGTGGCCCTCCTCACGGACGACGTGTTCATGTCGATGCCGCCGATGCCGTTCGAGTACGAGGGCCGAGACGCCGTGGCCCGCTTCAGTGCCAGCATCTTCGGCGCGGGCCGCAGGTTCGACCTCGTGCCCACGCGGGCCAACGGTCAGCCGGCGTTCGGCGCCTACCTGCGCACTCCTACCGGCATCAGCCACGGCACCGGGCTGTACGTCCTTACCCTCGCCGGCGACCAGATCTGCGCCATGACCCGCTTCGACAACAGCGTGCTCCCATGGTTCGGACTACCGCGATCGCTCCCAAGCCCGTAGCAGCTTCCACGAGCCGTGAAGGCGCGCGGCCCAACACACACCGGCGAAGCCGGTGCCCAGCCTGTGTTTCGACGCCTGTCCGTCGCGTGCTTCGCTGTTGGCCGATCGGCCGCTTTGTGCCGACTCGTGTCGGCGGGTTGCTGACTTTCTGCAGACTCAGCTCGCGTCGCTTCCTCCTGCCGGACTAGCGCGGCCTCAAGAGGTCCTAACGCCGTCCTGTTCGGCGCGCCGCGTGCGGCCCCTGGCCGCGACGAGTTTGCTGGGTGGGGTATTCGGCTGCTTCGCGCAGCCTCTTACCGCTGCGTCGCTCAGCCCGAGAACGAAACAAGGTTTCGATCTCGGGCTCGCTCGGTCGGGGTGGCGGTGGTCGGGGTGGCGCCATGGTCGGGGTGGTCGGGGTGGCGGGATTCGAACCCACGGCCTCTTCGTCCCGAACGGTTATCCGCGTCAACTGAGGGTGTTCCTACAAGCCGCACATTGGCTAGAATGTCCTATAGAATAAGGCTTTCATGTTCACCGGCGTTCGTAAGAATTCGCGACTGTTCGCCGAGGTTTGCTAACCAACTGCTAGCCACGCGTCTTGGGGTTTCGCATGGGATACGTGATCGTCAGGCATCGGGCGTCCGGGTGTCGGTACACAGCGATGTACCGAGATGTGCGTGGAAAGCTACGGTCGGCGGGCACATTCACCACCGAGAAGCAAGCCAATCGCGCTTGGCAGAAGGCCGAGGTCGCAATAGCGGCGGGACGCATCGGCGATCCGCGACGCGGACGACAACGGTTCGCGGACTACGTCCGTGTCGAATGGTTCCCGAATCACGTCATCGAGCGGTCCACCCGTCAGAACTACACATATGTCATGGACCGCTACGTGGTCCCGTTCTTCGGGGACCTCAAGATGGTAGAGATCATGCCGAGCGACGTCCGCGAGTGGATCGTCAAGATGCAGGCCGCGGGTGCCCGGCCTCCCACGATCCGGCAGTGCAAGGTGATCCTCGACGCCGTTCTCACGACCGCCTTGAACGACCGGATCACCTACCTCCATGCGGGCAAGGGCGTCAAGACACCGGCCGTCGCGCGAAAGGTGCCCCGGATCATTACGGTCGAGCAGTTCGACCGGCTGTACAACGCGCTCAGCGACGACATGATCCGGCTGCTCGTAGAGACCGAGATCGAGTCCGGCCTCCGATGGGGCGAACTGACAGAGCTGCGCGTGAATGACCTTGACCTGTCCACGGGCCAGCTGACGATCCGGCGCGCCGTCGTCGAGCTGAATCCGAAGTTCCATCCCGACGGCCTGCGGTTCCTCGTCAAGGACTATCCGAAGGACAACGAGTGGCGGCGCCTGCGGCTCAATCCCGAGCTGGTCGACAAGATTCGACAGCACATCGCAGAGCGCGGCCTGACGTCCGCCGACCTGCTGTTCGAGTTCAGACAAGAGCCGACCCGGCGACGTACGCGCCCGGAGATGCTGCCGGATCCGGCCAGCCTTGGCTTGACGGAACCCAACCAGCGGGGACGGACCTACCAGCACGGAACACTGTCGGCATACACCGCTGGAAAGTGCCATTGCGTGCACTGCAGAGACGCGATGGCGCACTATCGCGCGCAGCGCCGCGCGGGAGGCTTAGACGTACCGCGGCCGCCCCGGATCGTCGAGAGCGACGGGCACATTCCGAAGGATTGGTTTCGCCGGTCGGTGTGGGAGCCGGCCCTGGCTGGGGCGGATTTGGGCTTCCGCGTCACACCGCACGGACTGCGGCATGCGCATGCATCTTGGCTGCTCGCTGGCGGGGCGGACATCCAGATCGTTAAGGAGCGGCTGGGCCATGGCAGCATCATTACAACGGAGAAGTACCTACATTCGCTGCCTGGCGCCGACGATGCGGCGCTCGCGGCGTTCAACGCGATTCGCGGCCAGCGGCCGACCAGTGGCTCAGCCGACAACGATGCCGTCGAGGTTCAGGACGTTGGCGAAGCCCGGGCTTTGGTCTGACGAAAGGATTTGTTCGTCCCATCTCCCGGCGGCCGCGGCAATAATCAACTCGTCCGCTGCCCGCGGGAAGCGTCGACTCCGTTGGGCAGACGAGTGAGGTATCAAGGGGGATTAGCATCGTCACGTCGTGTCGGATGGCGGGCCGACCGAGAAGAGTTCGCCCTGGTTCGTTGAGGTTCGACGCCGTCGGTGGTTGGTATCGGCGGGCGCTTGATGGTCGCCGGCGGGCGCGGTGTCGAGGCGGCGGGTGAATCGTTCGAGTTCGGCGCGGGTGATTCGGCAGCTGCGGCGGATGTGGACAGCTCGGATGGTCCCGTCCTGGATGAGCGCGTAGACGGTGGTGCGTCCGAGGCGAAGCAGCTGGGCGGCTTCTTCGACGCGGTAGAGAAGCTGTCCGTCGGTAGCCCATGCGGTGGCGGATGCCACGGTATCGGGGCTGGTTGTCGGCTGGGTGTTCACCTGGTGCACGTCGCGCGACAGATCGGCCGTTCTGCCGCCGGGCCGCGGCGTGTGTTGTCGTCCGTTCCGGGTCATGGCCGGCCGCCCTTCGTCGCAGGGGCCCTCACTACATACATGCGGACGCCGCGTTCGTTTGGGACACAGCTGTGGGTCCCGATTCGGTGACGGCTGTATCGGGGCCGGGTGGCGGTGGAACCGTGAGCTAGCGGCGCGGGGCGGCGGGGTGGCTGCGGCGACGCAGCGCGTCGCCGACGGCGAGGTAGGCGTCGGTGAGTGCTGGCAGGTCCCGGTCGTAGACCAGGCCGGTGTCCATCTGGTGCGCGAGGGCATGCAGGGCCGGTGCCCACCCCGGCCCTCGGGGCAGGGTCTCCACTTCGACTTCGACCTCGCGTTCGACGGTGACCACTTGGTCTACGAAACGCACCGCAGAGCGTCCGGATGCGGCGGAAGCAGCCGTCCGGCGCGGCCGCGACATACGTTTCGATGCGCGGCCAGCGATGAGTGCGCGCGAGGGAGAACGGCCAGCTTGTGGAGAAGGAGACCGCCGCCTCTATCACCTGGTCACCTTCGTGAGGCATATCGAACTATGCGACTAGCTGGGGTCGGCGTGGTGGCGACATGATCCGGCGGCCGGGACCGGCCTAGTCGCCTGCCGGGTATGGGTTGCCGTTCTGCTGGCCGAAGATGGCTCAGCCGTGCCCGATCGAGACCGGTTGGCCGGAGGCCGCCGACTCGTACAGGCTTAGGACCACGGCCAGAACGGCGCGGGCCTCCCGGGTGCCGACCCGGACCGGTCGATCTGCCCTAATCGCGTCGACGAAGTCAGCGAACTGAGCCACATGGGCCGCGCCCAGGCGGTGCTGCTCGACGGTCAGCGCGTCGGAAGCTGTGACCTGGTTGGTCTCGGCGGCGGGTAGCGGCATGGACAGTTGTGGAGCCTGGCCTGAGTTGCGGTGGAAATAGACCAGCTCATCGTCGGAGATGATCGCCGATCCCTTGGTGCCGAACACCCGGACGCTGGCATCCAGCCCTGGATAGGCAGCCGTAGTGCCGAGGATCATGCCCAGTGCGCCGCTGTCAAACCTCACCACGGCCGTCGCAGTGTCCTCGACCTCGATCCGCTCGTGCGCCAGGCAGGCGGCGTATGCGAATACCTCGGTGGGAACACCCATCATGGCCACCAGCAGGTCGATGGTGTGGATGGTCTGGTTCATGATCGCCCCGCCACCGTCACTCGCCCACGTCCCCCGCCACCGTCCTGCGTCGTAATACGATTGCCCCCGCCACCAGGCAGTGGACGCGATCCCGGAGACGAGGCGCCCGAGGTCGCCCGCCTGGATGGCCGCGAGGACCTTTACGGCGGAGCGGTCGAACCGGTGCTGCGACACGACGGCAACCGTCTTCCCCGACGCCCGCTCCGCAGCGATGATCCGGTCGGCCGCCTCGAGGGACACGTCAATGGGCTTCTCGATCATGACGTGCTTCCCGGCCCGGAGCGCGGCAACGGCCAACTCCGCGTGGGATCCGGTGGGGGTGCAGATCGAGACCGCGTCGATGTCGTGATCGGCAAGCACGGCTTCATAGTCGGTCGAGTAGCCACTCGCGCCACGCGCCTCGGCCAGCCCGCGGGCCGTCGCCTCCCGCCTGCTGACGACGAGACTCAACATAGCCAGGTCCGGTAGACGCCGGATCGCTTGGGCGTGGACGTCACCGATCACGCCGGCGCCGACAACGGCGAAGCGGATCTTGGACGGTGAGCTCATGGACTGCACGCCTCGCGCGACAGCAGTGGTCGATGGGTCATTGGCTTAGCGCGTGTTCGTCAGCGAGTGTCGACGACGGGTGGCGGTCGCTTCCGGAGATTCCGGCGATTGACCTTGTCTACCGTTGCGATGCGTAGGCGCGTCCACATGTCGATCCCTTCCTCGCGCGGTCGTCCGGTGCGCGGCAGAGGCTTGTCTAACCCACGCCGCCCGGCAGCGATGGGGTTTTGCGGCCCTGAGCGCGTCGGGCGTCATCTGCCGAGCATTGCTCATCGCGCGCGCGTCGTTAGGCTGCGCCGAGGACGGCGAGGGGATGGCCTTTGGCATCACCTACCTTTCGACCGGCAGGCTAGCCGTCGATACATCGGATGCTTCGGGTTGCTCCGCTCAGCGTCAAGAGAGTCAGGTTCATGCCTACTGACCCGGCCTTGGGGGTCAGCTGATGGGAGTGCTCCGTTGAGCGGGACGCGTTGACGGAGAAGCCGCGGGCTCATGTCATCGGTGCATGCGCAGGGATCTGTTCGTCAAGTTGTCGCAGGGGAACCTGCAACGTGATCGAGAGCATGAGTGTTCCCGCGACCAGCGCCACAACGATGGCAAGCGACGATCACCCGTGTGGGCCGCGATCCTGCACCCTCATCAGTGCATTCCGGGCTACGCCGAGGGATCGCGCACATGATCCCCGAATGCAGCGACCAGATCGAATGGATGTGTCGGTAGGTTCGATGTGCGGCGGTACGTCGGACCGAGCGGCTGTGTCGGATCTGCCCTACGAGCCGGACTGAGCGGCTATATCGGCCCGGCGATCTGGGCGGCCAGATGCCCAGCGCCGTAACCGTTGTCAATGTTGACGACCGCGACGCCCGGAGCGCATGCGTTCAGCATCGATAGCAATGGGGCGAGGCCCCCGAAGGCAGCACCGTAACCCACGGACGTCGGGACCGCGACGACGGGCGCGCGGACCAGCCCGGCAACCACACTGGCCAGCGCCCCGTCCATCCCGGCAACCACGATGATCACACGCGAACGCCGGAGCAGCTCGAGGTGTCCGAGGATGCGGTGCAATCCGGCCACACCGACATCGACGATCAGCTCAGAGTCGCGCCCGAGGTAGCTGGCAGTGAGCGCCGCCTCGCGCGCCACGGGAAGGTCAGACGTGCCCGCCGCGATAACCGTCACGGTTCCGCCGGTGGTGGGCGGGATGTCGGATGGCCAGGCCAGGAGCCGCGCCTCGGCGTCATAGCGGGCGTCCGGCAATGCGGCGAGGATCGCCTTAGCCTGATCTGGTGTTATCCGGGTGAACAGGGTCCTGGCGTGCTGTGCGCGGACTGCGGCCGCGATCCCTGCTAGCTGCTCACCGGTCTTGCCCTCGCCGTAGATGGCTTCCGGGTAGCCGCGCCGGGCGGCCCGGTCGTGATCCAGCTGCGCGAACTCGGTCAGCTCGGTCGGCGGTGTCCAGTCTTCAGCCATGGGCGGTGGCAAGCAACGGCATGGTGAAGGCGCCGGATTGGAGCCCGGCCAGATCCACGACGACGAAGCGGAATCCAGCCTCACGGACCGCGGTATGGATCGCTTTACGGGTCGGCTCGGCCGCGGCCCGCTCGATGTCGGGTTTGGCCAGCTCGATCCGGGCGATGTCGCCGTGGTGACGTACTCGCACCTCGCCGAAACCCAGGTCGTGCAGAGCCGCTTCGGCCTGCTCGATCTGCGCGAGCTTAAGCGGGTCGACGGTGTCGAAGTGCGGGATGCGTGATGCCAGGCACGGAGCGGCCGGCTTATCGGCGCAGGGCAACCGCAACGCCCGCGCGATGCGACGGACGGCGGCCTTATCCAGCCCGGCGTCAGCCAGCGGTCGCAGCACACCATGCGCCGTGGCGGCACGCGATCCCGGACGGTCTGATCGCAATACGTCGTCCGCGTTATCGCCGTAGGCGACTGCACGCAGTTCGTGTTCGATGGCGACGACGTCAGCGATGCGGCTGAACAGTTCGTCCTTGCAGTGGAAGCAGCGGTCGGGTCCGTTGCGCACGTATTCCGGCCGGTCGCCTTCGTATGTTTCGATCTCGACGACTCGCACTCCGATGAACTCAGCGATACGGTGTGCGGCCTCTCGCTCCACCGCCGCCAGGCTGGGCGACACGCCGAGTATCCCAACCACTCGGTCTGCACCAAGCTCGCGCGCCGCCAGAGCCAGCAAGACAGAGGAATCGACTCCACCAGAGAAGGCAACACCCAGCGGGGCGGTGCCCTCCAGCACAGTGGTCAGTCGAGACACCGCCGCCGCGTCAGCAGCAGACCACAGTTGACCCAGCACGACGCTCACCTGATTCGCGTAGCAGCTCGATGCGTCGACCATAGCTCGACGCCCGGCGCCGACCAGGCAGCCGACGATCGGGTTATGCGACCGCCCGTGCCGACTCAGCAGGCACCCTCGCCCCCGAGGCCGCGTCCTCGACCTCGTCGCACTGTGCTGGTACCCCCTCGCCCACCGACACCCTCGTCCCGTCACTCGGAATCAATGGTCACGATCCGCCTCCCGCGCCAATCAGAAACGCCACCTCGCCGACCTCCTGAAAGCCTCCTCGCGCGATCACCCGCACGCCCGCGCGGCATACGCCGAAATGCCCGCCGCCACGGCCAACCCGACCCGGCGCGGCTCTGATCCCGCAGCGGCGCAACCGACCGCAGTTCCCAATCGCTGCCCACCCCTCCCGTGCACCTTGCGTCGACGGGGCAGCGGTTAGCCGAGTGATCAGATCGGATGGGTCACCAACCCAGCCTGACTCTGACTCTTCTGTCCTGAACACCGACTGGCGCATCGGTTCGGTGTCCGGGTCGTCGGAGCAGCTGCTTTCATTTGCGCGGACTTACCCTCGATCCGACCCGTGGCGTCGACGCATTCGTCTGCACTCGGCGGCGGCCGATGCCCCTCACACGGCGCTGTTGGGTTGGGCGATCGTGCACGCTCGGCCCCCGCGGCCGCGTCTCGCCCGGCGCGGTCAGACGGCTAGCGTGTCTAGTTCGAAACGCTGTTTGAACGGCCGCGGGCACGGCGAGAATCAGCACCCGGCCGTGAGCTTGTGTATGTCATCGTTACTGCTGGAGGCCGGTGGCGGCCGTCTATCCCGCAGCGATCGTCGTGTTACGTCTCGGTTCCTTCGGCCCGCGAACCGGACGCAGCAACGACGGTGGCCTTGGCCTGCCACGCGGCGACGATCGTGTCGGCACACGCCTGCTCGTCGAGCCTGGACGTGTTGAGGACGAGGTCGAAGGAAAGCGGGTCGGTCGCGTCCCAGTGGTAGAGCTGACGGGTCAGCTGGGCGCGGGCCCGGTCCTCGTTCTTCTGCCGCCGCGCCGCTGTGCTCGGGTCAATGCCGTCGACCCGTGCCGCTCGCGCCAGCCGATCGGCAAGCTGGCCGATCAGCTTGACATGCAGCGCTCCCGCTCGATCGGCGAGGATCGCCGTGGCATTCCGGCCCAGCACCACGACCCCCGTTTCCGCAGCCTCGAGTACCTCGAGGTGGTTCTGCCGCACGGCCTCGTAGTCCTGGGCCTGACCCGTTGCCGTCGACCAGGCTCCCTCCGGATTCGGGGAGTAGACGCCGAACGGTGCCAGGAATCTGCCGATCGGGCCGTCCTCGTACACCTTCATCTTCCCGGCCTCGATGTCCTCCGAAGCGAAACGTTGACCGACGAACGGAACACCGAGCGCGGCGGCCACCCTCGCGCCAATCTGCGTCGCGCCTGCGCCGTAGGTCTCGAACAGCGTGACGACCGGAGGAAACGGTCCAGGCTGGGCACTCATTCCGTGCGGTCCTTTCATTCCGGGGCCACCTTGGCCGCGACTTCGAGCTGTTCGGCGGTGCGCGCCCGCAGTTGTTTGACGATCTCCTTGAAGCGGTCGTCCGTGAGCGGGTAGAACGCGAATATCGCGACGCCGAGGAGTCCGAAAACCGCGGGGGAAAGACCCACGACGACCTTGATCGCGGTCACGGCCGAGTGCGGTTGGCTGGGCGCCTTGGGTACGAAGCTGCCCGCTGCGAGCGCAAAACCCACGAGGGAGGCCGACAGCGCCTGCGACATCTTGCGGAAGAACGAGTAAATCGCATACGTCGCGCCCTCGGTACGCTGACCGGTCAGGTACTCGCCGTACTCGACCGCATCGGCCTCGAAGGCGAACAGCAGCGACATCGCAGCGTTCTGCGCCAGGCCGAACACGAAGAACGCCACGACGACCAGCGACAGATTGACAGGCAGGAAGAAAATCCATACGCCTGCGACGATCATGAGAGCGGTCGCGAACATGAACGTCGCCTTCTTGCCAATCCGGGCGACCAGTCGCGGCACGACGGGCACCGACACGAAAACCGCCGCCGAGCTGGCCAAGATCATCGGGATCAGGTCGGTCGAATTGCCGAGCACGTACGCGGCGTAGTAGGCCTGGGCGCCCTGGACACCGAACACGCCGATGAGATAGACGAAGTTCGAGACACAAAGGATCTGCAGGGCCCTGTTCAGCTTGAACGTGCGCAGCGTGTCCTTGATCGTTACCGGCCGCCCCTTGTGCGGCACCTGCTCGCGGCAGGTGAAGAACGTGAACAGGTACAGCAGAAAGCCCACCACAACGAAGGTCAGCGTCGTCTTGGTGAAGAACGACTGCAGCTGGTTCGGATGTTTCGCGTATTGAGTGATCTTGGGCGAGATCACCAGCACGAGGACCAGGATGCCGAGGATCGGCCCCATCGAGCGCCAGACGCCGAGCCTCGACCGCTCGACGGGGTCCTGGGTCATCGCGGTGGCGAGCGAACCGTAGGGGATGTTCACGAACGAGTAGAGCGTGCCGAGCACGATGTAGGAAACGTACATGTAGATGTACTGCTTGCCTTGGTCACCGCCGAAGCCGGGCATGGAAAACAAGGCGACGCTTGAGAGCAGCAGCGGCAGGGTGGCGAACAGCAGGTACGGGCGGAACTTGCCCCACCGCGACCTCGTCAAGTCGACCATCCGTCCCACGAACAGGTCGGCGATCGCGTCCCAGAACCTGACCAGCAGGAACATAGTGGCGACCGGCGCCGGGTTCAGGCCGATGACGTTGGTGTAGTAGATCATGAGGAACAGGCCCTGCATCGAGAATGCGAGATTGTTGGCGAAATCTCCCGCCGCGTATCCGGCGTAGGACCGGAGCGTCAACGGCCTCATCGCAACCTCCCTGCTGGGTCGGTACCACCGCAATCAGTGAACAAAGCGGCTTGCGACATGGCACCGCCGGCTCTCTTGTACTGGACGGTATCGCGTCCGATCGGCGCCGCTACAGAATCCCTGGCCCCCGGTCTGGTGCCCGGATCCGGGCCCCAATGTCGGCGGTCGCTCGGGCCGACGCGACGGTTGAGTCGTACAGGCTCGCGAAGCGGCTTCTCAGCCGCGCGTGGTAGTCCGCGTCGTGCGGCCGAGGGCGACGCGTCAGCGCGCTGGCCGGCGGCTCCCGTCTCACGTCGGGGCGCCAGGCTCTGGAGGGCCAGGACGGCGGTTCCACGCAGCGTGGACCCTTTGACGAGCACCGGCTCGACGGGGATGTCGAGGACATCGGCCAGAAGCTCTAAGAAGCCGGGCACCTCTCTGGCGACCCTGCCGCTGGCGACGACACGCGTGGCCGTGGCCGCGACCTGGATCAGCTGCTCGGAGATCCTCGCGTAGGAGACCGCGACCCCTTCATGGTTCCCCGGTAGAGCGAGGACGCCGAGGTCGCCACCGACACCCAGATCGGACACGTTTGGCGCATCTCGGCCACCTTCTGAACGGGCCCGAGAACTGGTTGCGGCCATAACGCTGGAGCAGAAGATCGCCCAACTGCATGGCGCGATCGAACCATTGAGCGGGTGCTCCTGAGGTGGTGTCGCCGGATCTAGTGAGCCAGCGCCGGCAGCCGCTTGGCAATCGGTTGCGATGAGTTGCCTGTGGAGGGGGTGGTGTCAGGCGCTGAGTTCAGATGTTCTTGCGCCACCGGCGCCGCAGGGCCCAGGCGGCGGCCTTGGGTTGGCGATCGCGGGTGAACGCACCCTTCTTGTTGCCGCCGACGCGCATGATCCCGGAGGTGGTGGCGAAGTCGGCGAAGTTCCACACCTGTTCGCCGACGACGGCGTCGATGCGGTCGAACACGCGGTGGTTCATGTCGAGGTATTCGAGCTGGTATTCCTCTGTCCATGGTGTTGATGCGACCGCGTGCAGTCCCGGATAGGTGTCCGCGCCGTACTCGGTGATGATGATTGGCTTGCCCTCGCTGGCCCAGCCCTCGAGCTCCTCGGTCCAGGCGATCTCGGCGGCGTCGAGGTCGCCGGTGTTGACGTACCAGCCGTAGTACCGGTTGAGCATGAGGACGTCGCCGAACTGGGAGACCCGGCACTTGCCATGCGGGGCGAGCATGACGTTGACGAACCCGACGGGGCGCGTCGGGTCGGCCTGACGGGCAACATCGAACAGTGGGCGGAAGTAGTCCTCGGCGGCCTCGGTATCGGACTCGGGTTCGTTGGCGATGGACCACAGCACGACGCTGGGATGGTTCTTGTCGCGGGCGATGAGCTCGCGGATCGCCTGGGCATGCACCTCCCGCGTCGCGTCGTTGATGGTGTCGGGCGAGAAGGTGGTGTAGCCCTGGCCGCCGAAGATGCCACCGGCCAGTCCCATGTTCAGCCCGACGGCGGCGGTCTCGTCGATGATCACAATGCCGTGGCGGTCGGCGTAGTCCAGGACGTCCTCTGAATACGGGTAGTGCGAGGCACGGAAGGAGTTCGCGCCGATCCAGTGGAGCAGCTCGAAGTCGTGCACGAGGTACGCGTCGTTGTGGCCCTTGCCGATTACGGTCAGGTCCTCGTGCTTGCCGAAGCCGGTGAAGTGGAACGGTTCGCCGTTGATGAGGAACCGGATGCCGTCGACGGCGACCGTGCGCACCCCGACGCCTTGCGGGTAGCTGTCCACGACGTCGCCGGCGTCGTCGACCAGCTGCAGCTCGAGCTCGTACAGGTAGGCATCGCCGGGAACCCAGCGGTGCACGTCCGCGACGGTGAGCGTGCCGCTCGCGCCACCGCCGGTGGCGACCTCCGCACCGTCGGCGTCCCGCAGGACGACGGCGACCCGCAGCCCGTCGGGGTTGACGGCCCCAACCTGGTACTCGACGGTGCCGCTGGCACCGTCGAGACCGGTCACCACGGTCACGTCCTCGACATAGTTGTGTGGAGTGCTGTACAGCCAGACGGTGCGGTGCAGGCCGGCGTAGTTGAAGAAGTCGTGGAAGTAGCGCTGCCGCTTGCCCGCTGGCGTGTCCTCGATCACGCCGGGCGGGATGCTCTGGAAGCTGAGGGTGTTGTTGACGACCACGGTGATTCGTGCTTGCTGGCCGGCGGTGACGTGCTCGGTAACATCCGCCTCGAACGGTGTGTAGCCGCCCTCGTGGGACACCACCTCGATCTCGCCCACCCACACCGTGGCGCGATGGGTAGCGGACTCAAGGTTCAGCACGATGCGCGAGCCGGCCCAGCCGGCCGGCACCCGCACGCACGTCTGGTACCAGACGTCGCCGAAGTAGTCGCGCACGTGGGCGTCGGCGACGATGTCGTTGAAACTCGCGGGTACCGCCATCTCCCGGCTGTTGGGAAGGGGCCCGGTGAACCAACCGGCGGTGCGCCCCTCACCGGCCGGGTCGAGGGCGAACCGCCACAGCCCGTTGAGCGACTTACGCTCCCGAGTGGCGGTGTCACGGGGTCGCAACATGTCGGTCCTCCTCTGCGTTGGGCCCAGCGAGTGCCGACGACCTCGGCAGGACGCTCGGACCTGTTGGTGAGCCGGGGTCCGGTTGGCCGGCCTCCATTCCACCCGGCATCATCGCCCTCGACAACCGGTTGCCACATGTTGTCGCGGGACCATACGGTCGGCGCGCGAGCAGGCCCTGGAGATCCGCAACAGGAGGCGGCCCCGGAGCCGGTCGACGCAGAACGGGATCGGGCCACCCACGATCTACGACGTGGCCCGTGAGTGCGGGGTCCCGGCCTCGACTGTGTCCCGCGCGTTTTGCCCGGCCAAGGCGGGTGAACGCCGAGACGGAGGCCCGGATCCGGGCCGCCGCGAGGCGGCTCGGGTACCGCGCGAACCCGCTCGCTCGGGCCGCTGCCGACCGGCAAGACCGGCATCATCGCGTTGCTGGTGGGCGACATCATCAACTCAGTGAACTTCGAGATCATCCTGGGAGGGGAGGCCGCGGCCGGCGACGGCGGGTACACGATGGTGCTCGCCGACGCGCAGGAGTCGCCCCGCACCGAGCGGGAGGCCATCCAGCGCGTCGTCGCCACCGTCGAGGGTCTGGTGCTCAGCTCGTCGCGGATCTCGGACTCGGCGATCCGGTCGGCCGCCAGGCAGCGCCCCATGGTGATTGTGAATCGAGCCTTTCCGGAGGTGCCCTGTCTCGACCGACCACGGTGGCGGGATGCGGCGCGCGGTCGAGCACCTCGGCGAGCTGGGCCATTCGTCGTTGACGTACCTGGCCGGGCCGGAGGAGTCGTGGGCCGACGCGATGCGCTGGGGAGCGACGAGGGAGGCCGGCCATGAGCTGGAGTTGCGGGTGCGCCGGCCCGGGCCGTATCCGCCGACGATCGCCGGCGGGCTGGCGGCGGTCGAGGATCTGCGGCGCGCGCCGACCACCGGGGTGCTGGCGTACAACGACCTGCTGGCTCTGGGGTTGATCCGGGGTTTGTCGCACGTGGGAGTCCGGGTGGCCTCGCGATGTCAGCGTGGTCGGATTCGAAAACATCTTCGGCGCCGATCGCGTTGACCACGGGGGCGGCGCTGCTGCGGGCGTTGGGGACCGCGGCGGTGCGGCACCTGATTGCGCCGTTGCGCGGGGCGAGTCCGCGCAGCGGTGGGCCGATGGTGCTGTCGGTGCAGCTGGTGGTGCGCGGCTCGACGGCTCAGCGCAGCCGGAAGAGGACCTCGCCGGCCTGGGGAACGACCAGGGTGTCCGGGTCGGCCGACCAGGCCTCGACGTCGACCTCGGCCGGGTCGAGGTAGTCCAGATTGATCGAGCGCACCACGTCTTCGGGAATGCCGGTGGCCAAGGTGACGGTCACTCGATCGCGTTCGCCGTGGATGTCGTCGTAGGTGCCGGCGCCGCGCAGGTGCGTCGAGTGCGCGAGGTCGCCCCAGTGGTAGCTGGCGAATCGGGGCCACTGCTTCACGAAGTAGTCGCGGCAGTGATAGCCGATGTCGACGATGTGCGGGTGCATCACGCTGACATCGTGGATGTGTGGCGCGTACAGCACGACCTGGCCGCCGTCGGCGACGACCGGCTCCACCTTGTAGAAGCCCTTGGCGCCCGTCCACATGTCGCTGTACTTCGCCGGCACCAGCGACAGCACCCGGTGAACGGGCGCGTCGAGGTAGCGCACGTGCGTCTCCGCCGACACCTCGGCGGCTGCGGCCCACGCGGCCTCCGGGGTGCCGAACGAGATTGCGTGCAGGTCGTGGCTGCCGGACTTGACGACCACGCAGAGGGCGAGCCGCTCGCTCGGCAGCAGCGAGGCGGCCTCGTTGATCAAGTCCCGTACGGGGGTGATGCCGCGGGTCCCGATGATCTCAGCGCTGGTGATCAACGCGCCGAGCCAGTGTGAGACGTCGATGACGTCCTGCCCGGAGACGCCGGGAAAGAGGTACTTGTTGCCGCCGGAGAAGCCGACCACCTCATGCGGAAACACCGGCCCGACGATCAGGGTCACGTCGTGCTCGACTACCGCCCGGTTGAGGCGCACTCGTACGTCCTGGCGCAGCATCCCTCCGGACAGCTCAGCGAGCCGATCGGCGGATATGGTGCCGACCTCGGCGAAGGTGGCCGGGTCCCAGAACTCGTGGTTCCGCACGGTGATTCCGGGATACGTCTCGGAAAGCTGACCGAGCGGATAACCCAGGTGGGCGGCCAGCGCGGCATGCTGCATGGCGGCGTGCGTGCCGAGCGCGATCAGCACGGTCAGCCGGCTGACCCGCCCGTGGAGCGCGCCGTGCACCGCCGACAGCAGCAGCGGCAGCGGGCAGCTGCGGGTGCCGTCCGGCACGATCACGCAAACGCTGCGCCCGTCCAGATCGGCGCGGGTGAGCTGGTCGTGGACGAACGCGCGCACCTCGTCGTCGGAGAGGACCAAGTCGGGACCGCCGACCCGCACCGCATCCTCCGCCCGCTGTGCTGGCGCCGTGCCAATGGTCCGCGTCATCGTCGTCTCCAGATGCCTTCGGAAGTTCACCTGTCGCATCACTGTGCGCAGCCGAGTGGTGCCGCGGCAACCCTCCACGGCAACTCATGACATCCGATTGCCATGGCGACGCGGCGGTTGCAGGCTGGTCGCCATGACAGCGCCCGCGCCTCTCGAGCTGCACCCGGACCGGCTGCTTCCGCCCGAGCCGGGAGTGCGCGCGATCGCCCGCCGGCTGTACGAGGCGGTCCGCGCCTTGCCGATCGTCTCCCCACACGGGCACGTCGACCCGCGCCTGCTACTCGATGACGATCCGTTTACGGACCCGGCGACGCTGCTGGTCACCCCGGACCACTACGTGACGCGGTTGCTGCATGCCAGTGGCGTCGCGTTGGACGCCCTCGGTGTGGCCCAGGGTCGGCTGGATGAGGCGACGGCCCGCGCGGTGTGGCGGCAGCTGTGTACGCACTGGGAGGTGTACCGCGGTACCCCGGTGCGGTATTGGCTCGACTCGGAGCTGGCGGACATCTTCGAAGTGTCGGTGCGGCCCTCGGCGCAGACCGCGGACATGATCTACGACCAGATCGCGGACCGCCTCGCCAAGGAGGCCTACCGGCCCCGCGCGCTGTACGAGCGGTTCGGCATCGCGGTGCTGGCCACCACCGACGACCCGTGCGACGACCTGGCGGCGCACACCGCGCTGGCCGCGGACCACACCTGGACGGGCAGGGTGGTTCCGACGTTCCGGCCCGACGCGTATCTCGAGCCGGCGCAGCCGGGATGGGCGGGGCGGGTCCGACGGCTCGGAGAGACGGCCGGAGTCGACACCGGTGCCTACGCCGGCTACGTCCGCGCGCTGGAGGAGCGCCGGCGCTACTTCGTCGACCACGGCGCGACCTCCGCCGATCACAGCCATCTCGACGTCCGCACCGACCCATTGGAGCCCGCGGAGGCATCCCGTGTCTTCACCGCCGCGCTGGGCGGGCAGGCCGGTCCAGCCGAGATGGTCGCGTTCCGCTGTCACATGCTCAACGAGATGGCGCGCATGTCCTGTGACGACGGCTTGGTGATGACCATGCACCCGGGCGTATGCCGCGGCCACCACGGCCCTACCACCGACCGGTTCGGAGCCGACACCGGCAACGACATCCCGGTGCGGGTCGAGTTCACCCAGGCGCTGCGCCCGCTGCTCCAGCGCTACGGGACCCATCCAAACCTGCACCTGGTGCTGTTCACTCTCGACGAGACGGTGTTCTCCCGCGAGCTTGCGCCGCTGGCCGGGTTCTACCCGACGGTGTACGTCGGCGCGCCCTGGTGGTTCCTCGACGCCCCCGAGGCGATCCGTCGTTTCCGCGCTGCGGTCACCGAGACGGTTGGCTTCACCCGGACGTCCGGGTTCATCGACGACACCCGCGCGTTCTGCTCGATTCCGGCCCGTCACGACATGTCCCGCCGCATCGACGCGGGCTTCCTCGCCAACCTGGTCGCCGAACACCGCCTCGACGAGGACGAGGCGCACGAGATCGCCCTCGACCTCGTCACCACCCGCCCGAGGTCGGTGTTCAAGCTGTGACCGACATACTGTCTCGCGCTGCCGGTCACGGCCGCCCCGCGCCGCCGGTGCGGCTGGTGCATCTCGGCCTGGGTAACTTCTTCCGCGCTCACCAGGCCTGGTACACCGATCACGCCCCCGATGCCGAGCAGTGGGGCATCGCAGCCTTCGCCGGACGAAGCTCTGGGCTCGCCCAGACGCTGGGAGCGCAGGACGGCCTCTACACCCTGATTACCCGCGCCGCCGCCGGTGACCAGTTCGATGTCATCGGCAGCGTCTCCCGCGCCCACGCCGCTGCCGATCACAACGCCTGGCTCGGCTACCTCGCCTCGCCCCAGGTGCGCGCGGTGACCGTCACCATCACCGAGGCCGGCTACCTCCGCGGCGCCGACGGCGGGCTGGACCGCACCCGTGACGACGTGCAGACCGATGTCGCAACCCTGTGCCGCGACCCCACCGCCCGCGTCTTCACCGCTCCGGCGCGGCTGATCGCCGGGCTCGCCGCCCGCCGCCGGGCTGACGCCGGACCGCTCACCCTGATTCCGTGCGACAACCTGCCCGACAACGGCGCGGTAGCCGCCCGAGTGCTA
>Ga0307296_10000224_pt1 | contig 24836 bp, 25 predicted proteins | sample ER_DNA_153_FD_194467 | JGI IMG/M metagenome (GOLD analysis project Ga0307296, IMG submission 194467) | Bulk soil microbial communities from the East River watershed near Crested Butte, Colorado, United States - ER_DNA_153 | ecosystem: Environmental > Terrestrial > Soil > Floodplain | place... | reverse complement strand
GGCGACTCGACACGAGCACTCTCAGGCGGCTGTTCCCGCACCCGCACCGGCTGCGGCACGCCTTCGCGACGCACCTGCTCGAAGGCGGCGCCGACCTCCGCGTGATCCAGGAGCTGCTCGGCCACAGTTCGCTCTCGACGACGCAGACGTACAGCCACGTGGACGGGAAGCGGCTGCGCAAGGTCTATGACCGGGCCCACCCGAGATCCTGAAGTCGAAGCATTTCTTGCGGTCTCGGCGGCGCGGCTGGCGCCGAGGACCGTCGAGGCGTATCGGCGCGACCTGGCCGCGCTGACGGACTTCCTCGGCCACAAGCCCTCGCAGGGGACGCCCGAGGAGCTCGACCGCTACGTCGCCGAGCTGCGCGCGCGCGGGCTGGCGGCGACGACGATCGCGCGCCGCATCGCGGCCGTCAGGTCGTTCTTCCGCCATCAGATCCTGATCGGAGCCCAGAAGGAGAACCCCGCAGCCGACGTCGGCCTACCGCGCAGAGCGCGCCGCCTGCCGCGCACACTCTCGCCTGGAGAAGCGGAGCGGCTCGTCGAAGCGGCCAACGGCACGGCGCCGCGCGACCTACGCGACCGCGCGCTCGTCGAACTCCTCTACGGCGCGGGCCTGCGCGTCAGCGAGACGGTCGGGCTCGAGCGGAACGGCGTCGACCTCGAGGAACGGCTCGTCCGCTCGATCGGCAAGGGCGGCAAGGAGCGAATCGTGCCGCTCGGGCGCAGCGCCGCCGACGCACTCCGCCGCTACCTGAGCCGCGGTCGGCCCTTCCTGGACAAGCGCCACAGGCCGGAGCTGTTCCTCAACGCCAAGGGCGGCCCGCTGACGCGCGCCGGCGCATTCCTGATCCTGCGCCGCCTGGCCGGGAAAGCCGGCCTCGAACCGACCCGGATCCACCCGCACCTGCTGCGTCATTCGTTCGCCACGCACCTGCTCGAGGGAGGCGCCGACCTTCGGAGCGTCCAGGAGATGCTCGGCCACGCCGACCTTGCCACGACCGAGCTCTACACGCACGTCACCGACCGCAGGCGCCGCGACGCGTACTTCTCGGCCCACCCCCACGCGAAGAGAAAACTCAAGGTTTCCGGCGGCGCGCCGATGGCAAGACCTAAGAAGGATGGCTCAGCTTGACCCGCACATGGCAATGCTCTTCGCTCTCACGAGCGGCGTCGGCTACCTGATGATCATGAGCGGGATCGGCAAGAGCATGCTGGACTGGAAACGCCGTCGCTCGTGCCCCTCCTGCGGGCGCACTCCCTGCTCCTGTCGCTAGCGCCGGGCCGCGCCCTTCTTTCTCAACCGCTCGCCAATCTTGCCCGCCGCCGCACGAAGCTCTTTGTCCTGCTCGTCGTCGTCTGCGATCGAACTCAGGAGCAGGATCGTCTCGCGCTGCGGAGAGCCGTGGTCGAGGCAGATCACTGCGAGCCGGCGCACGGCCTGGTTGTCGTCGTGCGAGGCGAGCTCGTGCAGGAGCGGGCGCAGGTCGTTGACGAGCCCGGGATGGTCACGCGAGAGGAGCTCGAGCGAGATCAGCGCCGAGCCTCGGCACGCGGGGCTCTCGTCCTCGAGCCCGCGCCGCAGGAGCTCCGTTTTCTGCCGGTACCGGAACTGTCCGACCGCCCGGTATGCGACGGCGCGCTCTCGGTAGTCAGGCGAACGGATCGAAGCCTCGAGCTCGTCCTGCCACTTCGTCCTCAGCTCGGCCAGCTCGCGCTCCGAGCCCTGTTCTGCGAGCGAGGCCGCCTCGGCAGCGGCTGACGCGAGGTCAGACAGCGCTTAGCGACCGTGGGCCGGGACCGACGTAGCGGTCAGCGGGCCTGAACAGTCGCCCCGTCTGCTTCTGCTCGAGGATGTGCGCCGACCAGCCGGCCACACGCGAACAGGCAAACATCGCGGGGGTCAGCTCCGGCGGGACATCGGCTGCGTCGAGAAGCACGGCTGAGTAGAACTCGACGTTCGTCGCGATCACGTAGTCCGGCTTCCGTTTGTGGAGCTCGGCCAGTGCCGCTTCCTCCAGCGCTTCGGCGACTTCCATGCGCGGCGAGCCGACCTCTTGCGCCGTGCGCTTGAGGATCCGCGACCGTGGGTCCTCGGCGCGGTAGACGCGATGGCCGAAGCCCATGATGCGACCGTGCTGCTCGAGGATGTTCCTGACGTAGCCCTCCGGATCGCCCGTCTTCGCAACCTCGTCGAGCATCGGCAGCACGCGGGCGGGGGCGCCCCCGTGGAGCGGCCCGCTCAGCGCGCCGACAGCCGCTGACATCGCCGCACCGCAGTCGGCTCCGGTCGAGGCGACCACCCGCGCCGTGAACGTGGAGGCGTTGAGGCCGTGCTCCGCCGTGCAGATCCAGTACGTGTCGATCGCCTTGACGTGATCCGGGTTGGCCTCCCCGCGCCAGCGAAGAAGGAACTTCTCGGCCGCAGTCTCGCCTCGCGCCACGACGTCATCCGGCGCAGGCTCGCGTCCTTCCGCGAAAGCGGCCGAGCGCGCCACGATCCCCATCATCTGCGCGGACACCCGCCCGAGGTCGGTGCGCGCCTGCTCGTCGTCGATGTCGACGAGCTTCTGGAGCTTCCACTCGCCCGCGAGATGCGCCACCTCGGACTGGAGATCTGCGGGCGCGTTCCCGGTCAGGCTCTTCGGCACGTACGGCTCGGGATCGGGCATCTTCGAGTCGAGGTCGTCGTCGACGAGAAGCCCCCAGATGTTCTCGTAGGGGTACCGCCCGACGAGGTCCTCGATGTCATAGCCGCGGTAACGGAGCGCGCCGCCTTCCCGATCGGGGGCGGCAACTGCCGTTTCGACCGCTACGACGCCCTCGAGTCCTGGCTTGAAGTCGTTCATCGCTCCGAAATCTATCGGTAGAGTCGCCGCGGCATGGCTCACAGGGTGACGTTGATCCCCGGCGATGGCACGGGGCCTGAGTTGACCGAGGCGACCCGCCGGGTCCTCGAGGCGACCGGCGTCGACTTCGACTGGGACGTCCAGTACGCGGGCAGCGACGTCATGGATCAGTACGGCGGGAATCCACTGCCCGACCAGGTTCTGGACGCGATCCGGGCCACCGGCGTCGCGCTCAAGGGCCCGATCACGACCCCGATCGGCGGCGGTTTCAGGTCGGTCAACGTCGCCCTCCGGAAGGGCCTCGACCTCTACGGCCAGGTGCGGCCCTGCAAGAGCTACCCGGGAGTCCGGTCGCGGTACGAGGACGTCGATCTGGTGATCGTCCGCGAGGCGACGGAGGATCTCTACGCGGGGATCGAGTACGAGGTCGGCACGCCGGAGGCAAAAGAGCTCACCCAGTGGATCCGCGACCACGGCGGCCAGTTGCCCGACGACTCGGGCATCTCGATCAAGCCGATCTCGATCGAGGGCACGCGCCGGATCGTCCAGTTCGCGTTCGACTACGCCCGCCGGCTCGGCCGCCGCAAGGTGACGAGCGTGCACAAAGCGAACATCATGAAATTCACGGACGGGCTCTGGCTCCAGGTCTCCCGTGAGGTCGCCGAGCAGAACACGGACATCGAATTCGAGGACCGCATCGTCGACAACCTGTCGATGCAGCTCGTTCAGCGGCCCGAGGAGTACGACGTGCTCGTGCTCCCGAACCTGTACGGGGACATCGCCTCCGACCTCGCCGCGGGCCTGATCGGCGGGCTCGGGCTCGCCCCAGGCGGCAACTTTGGCACCGAGGCGGCCGTCTTCGAGCCGACTCACGGCTCCGCGCCCAAGTATGCGGGCCAGAACAAAGTGAACCCGATGGCGATGATGCTCTCGGGCGTGCTGATGCTGCGCCATCTCGAGGAGGCCGACGCGGCTGACCGACTCGAAGGCGCGATCGCAGCCGTGATCGTCGAGGGCAAGAGCGTGACCTATGACATGAAGCCGTCACGCGACGATCCGACCGCCGTCGGGACGAGCGACGTGGCGGACGCGATCATCGAACAAATGGGGGTAACGGTTTGAGCCAGCGGCGCAAGGTGACGGTCGTCGGAGCCGGGAACGTCGGCGCGACGTGCGCGCAGGAGCTCGCGCGGCGCGACTACTGCGACGTCGTGCTCGTCGACATCAAGGAGGGTCTGCCCGAGGGCAAGGCGCTCGACATCAATCAGGCGGGCGCAGTGCTCGGCTACGAGCCGAACGTGACCGGCTCGACGAGCTATGACTCCACAGCGGGCTCGGACGTCGTCGTCATCACCGCCGGAGTCCCGCGCACCGGCGACATGAGTCGGGACGACCTCGTGTCGACGAACGAAAGGATCGTCGGCGCCGTCACCGAGGCCGCCGTCGCCGAGTCGCCCGACGCGACCCTGATCATCGTCTCGAACCCGCTGGACGCGATGTGTCACGTCGCCAAGAACGTCTCCGGCTTTCCCAAGGAGCGCGTGTTCGGCCAGGCCGGGATCCTCGACACGGCGCGTCTCCAGACGTTCATCGCCTGGGAGACGGGCTCGTCCGTGAAGGACGTGCAGGCGACCGTCCTCGGCGGCCATGGCGACCAGATGGTGTCGGTGGTCTCGGCGACGACGGTCGGCGGCGTACCGCTGACCAAGCTCGTCTCCATGGATCGAATCGGTGAGCTCGTCCAGCGAACTGCCGTCGGCGGGGGCGAGGTCGTCAAGCTGCTGGGCACCTCGGCCTGGTACGCGCCCGGGGCTGCGAGCGCGCAGATGGTCGACGCGGTCATGCTCGACGAGAAGCGCGTCCTGCCCTGCACCGCCTATCTCGAGGGCGAGTACGGAATCGACGGCCTGTACATGGGCGTCCCGGTCAAGCTCGGCGCCGGCGGGATCGAGGCGATCGTGGAGATCGACCTGACCGACGAGGAGCAGACGGCGCTCCAGGCCTCGGCAGACGCGGTCCGCGACGTCGTCGCGGTCCTCGGCTCCTAGTCATGGAGCTCGGTCTCAGCGGCCGGACCGCGATCGTCTGCGGCTCGTCCGCCGGAATGGGCCTCGCTACCGCCGAGGCGTTGAGCGCAGAGGGCGCGAACGTCGCCATGTTCGCGCGCCGGCGCGACGAGCTCGCGCGCCAGGCGGAGCGCCTCGGAGCGCTCGCCGTCCGTGGCGACGTCACGAACCCGAAGGATCTGAAACGCCTCGTCGAGAAGACGCTCGAGGCGTTCGGCGGCATCGACATCCTCATCAACAACAGCGGCGGCCCGCCGCGCACCACCGCGCTCGAGATGACCGACGAAGACGTAGAGACGGCCGTCGAGCTGCTCCTGATCTCGGCGATCCGGCTGACGAACCTCTGCCTCCCCCACCTTCGGCGGAGCGGCAACGGCCGGATCATCAACATCGAGTCCAGCTCGGTCCGCGAGCCGCTCGACAACCTGGCGCTCTCCAACTCGGTCCGACCCGGCGTGATCGGCTGGGCGAAGACGCTCGCCCGCGAGGTCGGCCCCGACGGGATCACGGTCAACTCGATCGCACCGGGCCGGATCGAGACGGAGCGCCTCGCCGAGGCGTTCGTCAACCGCTCGCGGGCCGAGGAGATGGCCGTCATCCCTCTGCGCCGCTTCGGGCGGCCGAAGGAAGTTGCGGAAGTGATCTGCTTCCTGGCTTCCGATCAGGCCTCGTACGTGACCGGCACGGTGATCCCCGTCGACGGCGGCCTCACGCGCTCTCTGCTCTGAACCACACCTCCACGCCGCCCGTATCCTGAGGAAATGGCCCGGTTCTTCAAGCTGCTGATCGCCGGCGGCCTCGTCCTCGCCGCGGTCGCTCTCCTCCTCTACATCATTCCTTCGAACGAATACATCTTCCTGCCCGACAAGGCCCGGCCGCTCGCACCGTACGTCACGGTCAAGGGCGAGCGCTCCGACCGGGACGGCGGCGGGATCTACTACGTCGCGGTCGAGGTCAAGAAGGCGAGCCTGCTCGAGAAGCTGTTCCCGGGCCTGCGCGAGGGCTCGACGCTCGTGCCGGCCGCGGCCGTCGTCTCGCCCGGCCAGAGCGACCAGCAGCATCAGCGCCAGGAGATCCAGGCGATGGCCCAGTCGCAGCAGATCGGCGCCGCCGTCGCGTTAAGGCAGTTCGGCTATCGCGTCCCGATCAAGTCGCCGGGAACCGTCATCGCCGACGTGAACCCGAACGGACCCTCCGCAGGCAAGCTGCAGGCGAACGACGCGATCGCGGCCGTGGACGGGCAAGCGACCCCGTCGTTGCCGGCCCTGCGCCGCCAGATCACGAAGCACAGCCCGGGCCAGAGCGTTTCCCTGACCGTGCGCCGCGACGGCGCCACCCACACCGTCGACGTAAAGACCGCGCCCGACCCCCAGGACAAGAAGCGCTCGATCATCGGCGTGCTGACGAGCTGCGCCCTGCAGACCCCGTCGAAGATCTCGCTTCCGGTGCCCGTGCACATCGACCTCGGCCAGGTCGGCGGCCCGTCTGCGGGCCTCGCGTTCGCCCTCGACGTCGCCGAGAAGCTCGGACACGACGTCGACCACGGCCACAGGGTGGTCGCGAGCGGCGAGATGTGCCTCGACGGCTCGGTCCTCCCCGTCGGCGGCCTGAAGCAGAAGACGATCGGCGCAAAACGCGCTGGAGCCGACGTCTTTCTCGTTCCGGCTGGGGAAAACGCACAGGAGGCGCGGCGCTACGCAGGCAACATGCGCGTCATCCCTGTGCACACTTATCGACAGGCGTTGCGCGCGCTGGCAACGCTGAACTGAAAGCGTCGGAAATGCCCAAATTTCGGCAGTTTGATCCTGCCGGAATTTGCTCGGTTTTCGTCCGCCGCGACTCTTGAAACTCAAGGCACTAGCCCTCATGATGCCCCGATCGCCGGGTACGCGAGGTAGGAGCAAAACCAGACTGTGGCCAAAAAGAATAAAGCAAGCTGTAATCTTTGCTACTTCAGGCAGGCAGGCTTGTGCGCCCTCCCCGAGTCCCCCTGTCCGACCTTTCGCCCGGTCGGTCGAGGCACTCTCTCTCCCCCGCAACAGGCCAGCCTGATCCCGCGGGTCGCCCAGCACGCCGCCTAGCGGCGCGCTGGCCGGCCCGCCCGATTTCATCCACTCAGGGGTCTTTAGACTCGACTCATGGGTCTGTTTCGCCGTCCCAGCGGATCGGTCGAGGACTGGCAGCCTCGCCTGTACGCGATCGTGATCGGGCTCGTCCTGATCGTGCTCTGGCTGATCGCGTTCATCGTCAAGAACAACGACCCGGTCAAGATCGACTTCGTCCTCTTCTCCGCGCACGCGCGGCTGATCTGGCTGTTCATCCTCCTGATCGCGATCGGCTTCCTCGGCGGCGTGCTTGGCTCGCAGCTCTACCGTCGGCGCCGCCAGCTAGGCAGCGCGGCTCAGCACGATCGCCGCGCGGACGGCTGAGGCGAGGCGCCGGACGCCCTCCTCGATCGCGCTCGGCGACTCGTAGCTGAAAGCGAGCCGTAGCGCACTTTCTCCACCCGGCCCGCAGAAGAAGTCCGAGCCGGGGACGAACGTGACCCCTTCGGCTCGCAGGTCGGTGGCCGCGATCCCGTCCGGGAGGTCGAGCCAGACGAAGTAGCCGCCTTCCGGAACGGTCCACGTCGCCTCCGGCAGGTGCCGCTCGAGCGCGCCGATCATCGCGTCGCGGCGCTCGCGCAGCAGTCCGTTGATGCGCTCGAGGTTCGGCTCAAACACCCCGCTGCGCAGGAACTCGTAGACGATCGCCTGCGAGAGGAGCGCGGGCGTGATGTAGGAGGCAGTCGCGGCCGCCACGACCCGTTCGGCCAGGGCGTTCGGCAGAACGAGATATCCGACGCGCAACCCTGGGGCGACCGTCTTCGAGAAGGACGAGCTGTAGGCGACGTTCTGGCCGCGCGCCAGCTCGAACACGGTCGGTGGCGGCTTGCCCTCGAAGCGGACGAGGCCGTACGGGTCGTCTTCGAGCACGAGCAATCCGTCGCGGGCACGCTCTGCGAGCCCCTTGCGGCGCTCCTTGGAGAGCGTCCGGCCGGTCGGGTTCTGAAACGTCGGGATCGTGTACAGGAACGAAACGCCTCCGTTCACGGCGGGCTCCTCGTCGAGGGGGACGCAGATCACCTCCGCGTCGAGCTCCGCGAGGATCTTGAGCGGGCGGTCGTACGTTGGTGCCTCGACGATCACGGTCCCCGTCGGCGACAGCAGCTCGGTGAGGAAGCGGAAGCCCTGGAGCGAGCCGTTCGTCAGGACGACTCGCTCGGGCTCCACTCGATGGCGGTCGGCGATCCATTCGCGGAGAGGCGCGTAGCCGCCGGCCGGGCCGTAGTTCAGCGCGGTAGCGCCGTCTCGCTCGATCGCGGCGCGCGCGCAGTCGGCGAGCTCTTCGAGCGCAAGGCACTCGGGCGCTGGAACGCCGCGGGCAAACGAGATCGGCTCCACGAATGCCACCCTAGAATCCGGCCCGGACATGAAGCTCTTTGCCGCGGCGTTGCTCGCGCTTGCCATTCCGGCCTCGGCCGTCGGTGCACTCGCCGTGAAGCTGACCGTCGTGCCGAAGGCGCCGAGGGCGGGCGCTGCGTCGACGATTCAGCTCCGGCCGTACTGGGTGTACAAGCGGGCGGATGGGTCGTGCTGCGTACTGAGACCGTCCTCGGCGGGCTACCCGTACAAGGTCGAGGCGATCGACCCGAAAGGGCGTGTGCATCGGGTCCGGATCCGCCGAACGGCGGACCGCTACGTCTGGTCGGCCGTCTTCCGCTTCCGCACCGCCGGCCGCTGGGTGATCCGCGACCCGCAGTGGGGCCCGCGCTACAGCCGGAACTACGGCGCCAGGCCGCGGATCGGGGTCACCGTCCGGCCCTAGACGCGCGCTGCGGTGTCGGCCGCCAGTTCGGCGACTTCGGTCGGAGTCGTCCCGACCTTGACTCCTGCGGCCTCGAGCGCTTCCTTCTTCGCCGCCGCCGTGCCCGACGAGCCGGAGATGATCGCGCCCGCGTGGCCCATCGTCTTGCCCGGCGGCGCCGTGAAGCCGGCGATATAGGCCACGACCGGCTTCGACATCTCCGCCTCGATGAAGCGGGCCGCCTTCTCCTCCTCGTCGCCGCCGATCTCGCCGACCATGACGACCACGTCCGTCTCGTCGTCCGTCTCGAAGCGGCCGAGCACGTCGATGAACGACGAGCCGACGACCGGATCGCCGCCGATGCCGACGATCGTCGAGTTTCCGAGCCCGCGCTGCGCCAGCTCGTAGCCGATCTGGTACGTGAGCGTCCCGGAGCGGCTGACGAGGCCGATCCGGCCCTCGCTCAGCACCTCCGCGGGGATAATCCCGACGTTCGCCTTGCCCGGCGAGAGCACGCCTGGACAGTTCGGTCCGAGCATCGTGATCCCCTTCGGCCGGATGTAGTTGTAGATCCGCAGCATCTCGTGGGCCGGGACGTACTCGGCGATGCAGATCACCGTTCCGATGCCGGCGTCGACCGCCTCGTAGATCGCGTCGGCCGCGAACCGGCCCGGCACGAAGACGAGGGTCGTGTTCGCCTGGGTCTCGGCGACGGCATCGCGAACCGTGTTGAAGACGGGAATCCCGGACACTTCCTGGCCGCCTTTGCCCGGCGTCACGCCCGCGACGACGTTCGTCCCGTAGTCGCGGTTGCGCACGGCGTGGAACGAGCCCTCCGAGCCCGTGATGCCCTGGACGACGAGCCGCGTCTCGTTGCCGACGATGATCGCCATCAGCGCTTTCTTGCCTTGTAGATGGCACGCTCGAGCCGGAGCTTGCCGTCTTCGACCCGGTCGGCCAGCAGCTCGCGGATCCGGTCTCGGTCTTCGTCCGGCGTGCCCGATCGATCGAGCCAGGCCTCGAAGTCGATCCGCTTGTCCTCGAACTCGTACGCCTCGAGCTCGAGCCCCGCGCCGTCGAACATCGCGCGCCACTCGTCCTCCGAGTAGTTCCGCACGTGCGTCGGGTCGCGCAGCTTGTCGGCTTCCTCGCCCGATTCGCCCATGAACAGGTTGTCCGAAACGAGCACCAGCGCGCGGCTGACGCGGGCCATCTCCTTCAGCGAACTGCTCGGATCCTGGAAGTGGTGCGCAGCGACGCGGCAGGCGACGACGTCGAAGCTCGAATCGGCGAACGGGATCTCCTCCGCACGGCTGACAACGGTCGGCTGCATCCCAGGCGCCGAGTCGATGGTCACGACCTCGAGCCCGGCGTCGCGCAGGACGCGCGCCACGTTTCCGCCGCCGGTAGCGACGTCCAGAGCCGTCTGTCCTTCGGCCCACTCCTCGAAGAGCTCCAGGTCGCGGCCCTCGCGGTGCGCGTCGCTCTCCCGGTACGCCTCGGCCCGCTCCGACCAGACATCCCCGATTCCCTGGCCGTCAGCGACTCCCGCCGGGCGGAGCCCGGCTCCGCCGCTGCCTCGCGCCGCTGGCGGCACGGTGCTCTCCGGGCCCGTGCTAGGCGGCACTGTGCCCTCCGGCCCCGCACCGCCAGCGACGCGCCAGAAAACCGGGCGAGGTCATCGCGACAGCTCCACCGCCCGCGCCGCCGCGTCGAGCATCGTCGCCTCGACGTGGATGTTGTCGCGGCCCGCATCCTCGAGGATCTGCCGCCCCTCCTCCGCGTTCGTGCCGTCGAAGCGGACGACGATCGGATGCTCGATCCCTGTCTGGTCGAGCGCCTGGAGCATCCCGCGCGCGACGATGTCGCAGCGCGTGATGCCGGCGAAGATGTTGAAGAGGATCGACTTCACCTGCGGGTCAGCGCTGATGATCTCGAGCGCATCGATGACGCCCTGCGCGTCGCCGCCCCCACCGAGGTCGCAGAAGTTCGCGGGCTTGCCCCCGGCGAGCGCGATCACGTCCAGCGTGGACATGACCAGGCCGGCTCCGTTGCCGAGGATCCCGACCTCGCCGTCGAGTTTGACATAGGTGACGCCCTTCTCGCGCGCGGCGCGCTCCTCGGGCGGGTACGCCTCGAGGTCGCGCATCTCCGCGATGTCGGGATGCTTGGAGAGCGCGTTGTCGTCGACCGTGAACTTCGAATCGAGCGCCTTGACCTCGCCCTCGGGCGTGACGATCAACGGGTTGATCTCGCAGAGCATCGCGTCCGCTCCGACGAACGCGTCGTAGAGACTCTGGACGATCGCGATGATCTGCTTCTGCTCGCCCGGGTCCTCGATCCCGGCGGCGTAGATGAGCCTGCGCGCCTGGTAGGGCTGGAAGCCTTCGAGCGGGTCGACGTGCAGCCTCGCGAGCGCCTCCGGCCGCTCGGTCGCGACCTCCTCGATGTCGATCCCGCCCTCCTTGGTGAGCATGAACAGCGCCTTCTTCTCGCCGCGGTCGAACGTGACCGAGAGGTAGTACTCGCGCTCGATGTCCGAGGCTTGCTCGATCCAGAGCTTGCGGACGACATGGCCGTTGATGTCCATCCCGAGGATCGCCTCTGCGTGCTGGGCGGCCTCGTCGGGCGAGTCCGCGAGCTTGATCCCGCCGGCTTTTCCGCGCCCGCCCGTCAGCACCTGGGCCTTGACGACGACCTGCGTCCCAAGCTCCTCAGCCGCTGTCCGAGCCTCGTCGGCGGTCGCGGCGACGCGGCCCTCCGAGACGGGAATCCCGAAGCGTTTGAAGAGTTGCTTCCCCTGGTATTCGTAGAGGTCCACCGGCCGCGCGACTCTAGCTTAGAGTCCCGGGGTCACCGACCAAGGAGGCGCAGTGAGCGAGCAAGAGACATCGCTGCAGGACGAGGAGATTCGCGGCGAGACGACCGAGGAGTCTCCGGACGAGGGCGACAGCGACGGCACGGACTCCGGCGGCGACACCGACGGCACGGACTCCGACGGCGACAGCGACGGGATGGACAGTGGCGGCTCCGACTCGGACGGCTCGGACAGCGATTCCGACGGCAGCGACTCGTAGCAGCAGCTCAGAACGTTCGGTTTGAGCGTCGATCGCATCGACCGGTCAGTTCCGACGGAAGGACGGGCCAAGCCCGCCCTTCCTGATGGCGGCGCCGCAAGCGGCGCCTTACGACGCTGCCTTTCACCCGTCGAAGCCGAGCGCTTCTTCGGTCAGTACTGGGAGCGGAAGCCCCTCCTCGTCCCGCGCGACGAGGAGGGGCGCTTCCTCGACCTCCTGTCGATCGCCGAGGTCGAGCGGCGCGTCACGGCCGGCGGCCTCCGGCATCCCGCGTTCCGGGTCGTCAAGGAAGACACGAGGATCGTGCTCGGCGACTACGCGGAGGACATCCCGTGGACGCCCACCTCGTTCTCCGGCAGCGCACAGGTCGAGCGGGTCGCGTCGCAGTTCGAGGGCGGCGCGACGATCGTCCTCCAGGCTCTCCAGCTCCAGCATCCTCCTCTCGCCGAGTTCTGCCGCGAGCTCGAGCGTGAGCTCGCCAATCCCGTGCAGGCGAACGCGTACTACACGCCCTCGAGCGCGCAGGGCTTCAAGGTGCACCACGACACGCACGACGTCCTCTGCCTCCAGGTCGAAGGCGAGAAGCGCTGGCTCGTCTATGCGCCCGTCCTCGAGCTGCCGCTCAAGAACCAGAAGTACTCGCCCGAGCTAGGCGAGCCCGGTGAGCCGGTGATGGACGTCACGATGCGTGCCGGCGACACGCTCTACCTCCCGCGCGGCTGGCTGCACCAGGCGATGACCTCGGACACGGCTTCGCTGCATCTGACCGTGGGCATCAATGTCACGACCTGGCGCGACGCGGTCCGGGCCGCGGTCGACGAGGCGGCGGAGGACGACGTCCTGTTCCGGCGAGGCGTGGGCGCAGACGGCGCGGCTCCGGAGGGCCTCGCCGAGGCTCTGGTGGCGCGGCTCACGCCCGAAGCGGTCGCACGCCGTCAGCGCCGCTCGTTCGTCGAGGGCCGCAGGACGATTCGCGGTGACGTGTTCGACCAGCTTCGCGCGCTCGAGGATCTCGATTCGGGAACCGAGCTCCAGCGCCGGGAAACGGTCATCGCCGACCTCGACGTCGACGACCGCGAGGCGCGGCTCTCCTTCGAAGGACAGAAGCTGAGCCTCCCGGCCCGGGTCGCCGCCGAGCTCGAGTACGTGCTGCGGGTCGACGGGCCTTTCACGGCCGCCGACCTCCCGGGGCGGCTCGACGAGGAGAGCCGGCTCGTGCTCGTCCGGCGCCTTGTGCGCGAGGGCCTGCTCCGGATCAGGCTGGACTGACGACGAAGCGCGGCGGCCGCTCGAGCGTCTCCGAGCTGCACGTGAGCCGGGTCAAGTCTCCGCGCTCCTCGTCCACTCGCAGCTTGTGTGTCTCCACGCCCGCGGCAAAGGTGACGCGGGTCGACGCCTTCCGCCGAACGACCTCTCGAAGCGTGAGATCGTCGATTCCGACCAGCCCCGTCCGCTCGCGGACCACGCGCTCGGCGGCCTGGACCGCGAACGTGTAGATCGACCGCCCGCGGTAGCTCGGGATCAGGATCCGCCGGGCGAGATGCTCGTCGAGAACGGGCCCGGCCGTCTCGCGGTCGACTCGCCCGTAGTAGAGCCCCTCCGGCAGGCAGACGAGGTTGCCCGCGAACCGGTCGCCTCCGATGTGCGACACCTGCCAGACCCAGTCGGGCGCGAGCTCGTCGCGCAACGCCTCGTAGAGCGGCCGTCCGAAGCGCGCGCAGCACGGATCGTGCTTGCCGTGCGTGCAGACGAGGAAGAGCGGGTGTTCGACCGCGGTGCCTGCAAGGAGGTCGAGCCCGCGGAGGTCCTCGTAGGTCTCGAACTCGTTCCGCGTAACGGTTGTCTGACCCGGCCTCGAGGCGGCCGTGAACGCGAGGAGCTCGGGCCGCCCTCGGCGATCGGGGCGCCTCACGAACAGGAGCCGGCCGTGCGGCACCGAGCGCACCTGGTCGAGCAGGTGCTGTTTGACCTGGTCGGAGAGGCCGCTTCCGGTGAGCGCGTCGCGGGCCCAAAGCCCGCGGTACTCGACCAGGAACCAGTTGTCGATTCGACTGGCAGTCGCGGCGAGCGGCTCGTCGTTCTCGCGCGAGAGATCCGCGCAGAAAGGCGCACGTCCAAGAATGTGGTCGCGGATCCCGTCGGGTCGACCGGTCATTTCAGACGGAGGCGCACGCGGAGCGCACGCCTTCTGATGGCGGCATCGCAAGCGCTGCCTTGGTCAATCGGCGTCCTGCGTGACCAGGCAGATGACCTGGCCCGTCGTGACCGGCTGGCCCGGCTCTACGGAGAGCTCGGAGACGGTCCCGGCTCGGGGCGACGTGATCTCGTTCTCCATCTTCATCGCCTCGACGACGCAGACGACCTGACCTGGCTCGACTTCGTCGCCCTCGGCGACCTCGACCGCGAGCACGGTGCCCTGCATCGGCGTGACGATCGCGTCTCGGGCGGCGCCGTGGTGGCCCTGCTGGGCGCGGTGGCGACGGCGGCGCGCGAGCTCGGCGTGTGGGGGCTCGGGCTCGAGCAGCGTGATCTCGAAGCGGCGGCCTTCGACCTCGGCCTGGATGTTCCGGCCCTGGACGCGTCCGTCCGATGCCGCGGGTACCTTAGTTGTCAGATGAGACAACCGCTCCGCTTCCTCGGCCAACTCCTTCGACTCGACGACCCCGTGGCAGGTCTCGCCTGCGGCAAAGCAGGCGTGAGCGAGAAGCGCACGATGGAAGCCGACGAGTGTTTCGATCCCTTCGATCTCGTACTCGCCCAGCGCCCGGAGCATCCGCCGTCTCGCGTGTTCGCGGTCGACACCGTGGACGCAGAGCTTCGCGACCAGCGGGTCGTACAGGCCCACGACCTCGCTGCCCTCTCTGACGCCCGAGTCGACCCTCACCCCAGGCCCTGCCGGTTCCCGGTAGCCCGTGATTCGCCCAGGCGTCGGCAAGAAGCCGGTGGACGGATCTTCGGCGTTGATCCGGCACTCGATCGCGTGCCCTCTCAGCCGAACGTCCTCCTGGCTCAGCGATAGCGGCTCACCGGCCGCGATCAGCACCTGCTCGCGGACGAGGTCGAGGCCGGTCACGAGCTCGGTGACCGTGTGCTCGACCTGGAGACGCGTGTTCATCTCGAGGAAGAAGTACTCGCCCTCGCTCGAGAGGAGGCCCTCGATCGTCCCTGCCGAGCGGTACCCGACTGCTCTGGCTGCGTCGACCGCTATTCCGCCGATCACGGCGCGAAGCTCCTCGTCGACGGCCGGAGACGGCGTCTCCTCGACGAGCTTCTGATGGCGGCGCTGGATCGTGCAATCGCGCTCCCCGAGGTGGATGACGGAGCTTTGCGCGTCGGCGAGCACCTGTACCTCGACGTGACGCGGGTTGTCGAGATACCGCTCGACGTACACGGCCGAGTCGGAGAAGTACGCCTGCCCCTCGCGGCGGGCCGCCTCGAACGCGCGCTCGACCTCGTCTGCCGACGCCACGACCTTGAGGCCCTTCCCGCCGCCGCCCGCCGAGGCCTTGATGGCGATGGGCCAGCCGATCTCGTCTCCGAGCCGCCGCACATCCGCGGCTGACTCCACGACCTCGGTCGTGCCCGGGATGATCGGAACGCCGGCGGCGCTCATCGTCTGCCGAGCAGCGACCTTGGAGCCCATGAGCTCCATCGCCTCCGGAGGTGGGCCGATCCAGACGAAGCCGGCGTCCTCGACCGCACGCGCGAAGTCGGCATTCTCGGCGAGGAACCCGTACCCGGGATGAACGGCCTCGGCGCCGGATCGGCGCGCGACGTCGAGAATCCGTTCCTGGTTCAGGTAGCTCTCGGCCGGGGGCCCCGGGCCGACGAGGTACGCCTCGTCCGCGAACGCGGCGTGCAGGGATCCCCGGTCCGCTTCCGAGTAGATCGCAACCGACGCGATCTCCAGCTCGCGGAGGGTGCGACAGACGCGAACGGCGATCTCGCCCCGATTGGCGATCAGAATCTTGGTAAACCGATTCATCCCCCGCGTATTCTCCAATCCGTGAGCTTCGCCGACCAGCTGACCCTGGCGCGGGCTGCGGCCGTGCCGATCGTGATCGTCCTTTTCGTCTGGGACTTCCCGAACCACAACTACTGGGCGACGGCGGTGTTCGCGGTCGCAATGGCCACGGACTGGTTCGACGGGCGCTTAGCGCGCCGGAGCGGCCGAACCTCCGCGCTGGGCTCGCTCCTCGACCCGGTTGCGGACAAGCTCCTCGTCCTGACCGTGATGATCCTGCTCGTCGGCGAGGGAGTCTTTCCGGGCTGGATGGTCGCGCTGATCGTCGCCCGTGAACTGCTCGTCTCGGGGCTGCGCCTCGCGGCGCTCGAGCGCGGAACCGTCCTCCACGCGCGCGACCTGGGGCGCCTCAAGACCTGGACGCAGGCGGTCGCCGCAGGACTCGGGGGCCTGGCTGCGGCCGGCGCCTTCGACGATTCGATAGCCGTCCGGGCGCTGGCAGTCGCGTTGGCGCTGACGTGGATCTCAGGGCTCGACTACGCGCGGTTGGCCCCGCGGCTACTGCGGGGCGATCCCACCGCGGGTTCTGGCCGCGGCACCAACTCGTCGGAGTCGACGTTCTCGAGCAGTCCCGCGAGCCGCCAGACGCTGCCGTAGCCGCTGGCGGGCTTATGCCCGTCGGCGAGCGCTTGCAAGAGCGCGGCGCGCTCCTCGGGCGACGGCTCCGGCGTGATCTCGATCTCCATCCCGGTGGAGACTAAAGCTCGCCGACCGATCCGACGATGTCCGGGGCGTGAGACGTCTACGCCTGGTCACCGTGCTCGCCTGCCTGATCGCCGGTCTCGCGACCGCCGCGGCGGCTTCTCCGGCCAGAACGAGCCGCTCCTGGGCCCAGCCCCAGATCAGGGTCGTCGTCGCGCACGGCCTGATGGCCAGAAGCGTCGGTTCCTTCCGGCCGAACGATCCGCTCACGCAAGGAGAGCTCAGCGACCTCGTCGCCGCGCTCACGCAGGAGCCGCCTCGACAGGTCGCCGACCCGTCGGCTCCGGTCACGATGGCCCAGCTCGACGCCCGTCTCGTCCGCGTCCTCGACCTGAGCGACGACGCAGATCTGTTCTACGACGCCACCGCAGGCGCAGGGCTCCGTCCTCCGGCGCGCTTCGGAACCGAGGTCGTCGCCCGCCTGCTCGGCTTGCGGACGAATCACCCCGCCGCCCAGGACGACCTCGAACGGCTCCCCAACGACCCGGCGCCGCGCGCAGAAGCCGCTTACTCGGTCGTCCGGCTCCTGAGCGTGTCCGAGTCCGAGAAGGCGCAGCTCGAAGACGAAGCCGCGACATTCGAGCTCCCGGTGCTCACCACGTGGCAGCAGCGCGTGCTGACAACCGCGGTCAAGTTCATCGGCTACCCGTACGTCTGGGGCGGCGAGTTCGAGCGGCCCCAGTCGCCGTACGGGGCTCAGCCGCAGGGCGGATTCGACTGCTCGGGCTTTGCCTGGCGCATCTACAAGGTGCAGGCGTATCCGGGCGCCCCGCAGCTGGCCACCACTCTCCGCGGCCGGACCGCTGCCGCGATGGTCGGCGAGGTACCTCGCCGACTGAGGATCAAGCCGGCGCGACTCGCCCCGGCCGACCTGATGTTCTTCGGGCCCGGCGGCCCGCACGCACAGCCGGCTCGGATCGACCATGTCGGCATCTACCTCGGAAACGGCTGGCTAATCCAGTCGTCGGGTTACGGCGTCGCCCTCGATCACGTGAGCGGCTGGTACCAGCGTCGCCTCGCCTGGGGCCGCCGGCCGCTCGCCGAAGCCGGCCTGTAGCGGCGCTGAAGCCATCCTTTCAGGACACGAGTTTTCCCCCTAATGGGTGATTACCCGGGGCTTTGCTGCCTGGAAAATCGTGGGACTGCACTTCTGACCTGGGAGGAAACGACAGTGCTCGAATGGAAGCCCCGTTTCACAGCCATCCTCGTCCTTGTGGCCCTCGTGCTGACCGCCGCGCTCGCGAGCGGTTACGCCGAGTGGCTCTTCGACAACTGGGAGTGGTAGGCGGCTGAGGTAGGAGAGGGGGAGCCATGAATCGGCGCCTCGCGCCAATCGTCGTGCCCGTGTGCCTGTTCGGCCTGGGCTCGGTGCTCCTCGCAACATGGTCGTTCGCGACCTCGAGTCACAGCGCCTCGATGCTGCTCGGCGTCGCCGCCCTGCTCGCGGCCTCGACGCTGGCGAGCCGCTACCCGGTTCCGATCGAAGGCCCGAACAGCGGCGGCGTCTCGCTGTCGTTCGTCTTTGCCGCCAGCGCGATCGTGCTCTTCGGCTGGGCGGCCGGTGTCATCGTCGCCTTCGCCGCGCCCGTCCTGATTCAGTTGACTGAGCACCGCCCGCTGATCCGGATCGGCTACAACGGCTCCGTCTTCGCCGCCGCGGCCGCGGTCGGCGGCGCCCTGGTCAGCTTCATTCACGGCGACGGGACAGACGCGCTGATCTCCAAGGTCGGAATCTCGGCTTCGACGCAGTACGGAATCAACCTGATTCTCATCTCGCTCGTCGTGGCCGCCACGTCCCGACGGCCGTTCTTCGAGCTGATCCGTTCCAGCCTCCGCTGGACGATCATCGTCTTCGCGCTGATGGCGTCGGCCGCGCTGATGCTGGTCGTCCTCTGGGAGCGCTCCCCGCTCTTGTCCGCGGCGCTCGTCGGCCCGCTACTCGCGATCGCCCTCTACCAGCGCTCGACCTATCGCGCGCTCCGCGCGATGAAGCTCGCGCTGACCGACCCGCTGACCGGGCTCGGCAACCACAGGCATTTTCACGACCGGCTCGAGCGGGAACTGATCGAAGCCGAGCGCAACGAGCACAGCTTTAGCCTCTGCCTCGTCGACGTCGACGACTTCAAGCGGATCAACGATCTCTTCGGGCACCCCGCCGGCGACAGAGTGCTGTCCCGGCTCGCGACGACCCTGCGCCAGAACGGCGAGGCCTTCCGGCTCGGTGGTGACGAGTTTGCGCTGCTGCTCCCCGAGTACGACGAGAGCGAGGCCGTGCAGACCGCGGGCGCGATCGTCGAGCGGATCTCGCAGCTCGGTCTCGAGCACATCGGCTCGGTGACCGTGTCGGCCGGCGTCGCGACGTTCCCGCGGCAGGCACCCGATCGCGGCGAGCTGATCCGCCTCGCGGACAGCGCGCTCTACTGGGCCAAGGAGAACGGAAAGAATCGGGTGCACGTGTATCGGCCCGACGTGGTTGAGCTCGCAGAGCTCAGGAAACTCGCGACCGGCCCTGACCGCGCGGCACGGTTCAGGGCCGCCGCGAGCCTGGCGAAGGCGGTCGACCTGCGCGACACGTACACGGGAAGCCACTCGGCGCGGGTGGCCGACCTCGCAGCCCGTGTGGCGGCACGCCTCGGCCTCGACCAGGAGCAGATCGAGCTCGCGCGACTCGCCGGGAGCCTCCACGATCTCGGCAAGCTCGCGATCCCCGAGGAGATCCTTCGCAAGCCCGGCCCGCTGACCGGGCCGGAAAGGCTCGTCCTCGAGCGTCACCCGCAGATCGGATTCCGGATGCTCGACAGCCTCGGGATCGAGCCGGTTGCCGACTGGATCCTGCACCACCACGAGCGCTGGGACGGTCGCGGCTATCCCGATCGTCTGCCCGGGAACGAGATCCCGCTCGGCGCGCGGATCATCTTCGTCGTCGACGCGTACGACGCGATGACGTCCGATCGCGTGTACCGCGGCCGGCTGACACAGGCGGATGCGCTCGCCGAGCTCGAGCGGTGCGCCGGGACGCAGTTCGACCCCGCCGTCGTCGCAGCGCTCGCCGAAGAGCTCGGGCTCGAGGCCGAGGACCAGTTCGCGGTCGCGGTCGCCTCGTAGTCCCCGGCCCGCCCATCGGCACACATTCGACACGCTCGCGTCACCCACGCGTGCGCTTTTCCTGGCTACGATCGCATCGGGAAGGAGGTCGTGGGTACCGGCCCCCGCAGAAGGGCCATGGCTGGAGAGGACGACGCTCCGCGCCGCTAGCTAAAGCGGAATGTTCCCGTGCTTTCGCCGCGGCCTCGGCTCGCGCTTCGTGAGCGCTGTTCCGAGCGCGTCGATCAGCACCGGGCGCGTGCGGCGCGGCTCGATCACCTCGTCGACGTACCCCCGCTCGGCCGCCACGTACGGGTTTGCGAACTGCTCCCGGTAGTCCTGAACGAGCTCCTCACGCCGCGCCTCAGGGTCGTCCGCCTCCTCGAGCTCCTTGCGGAACACGATGTTCACCGCGCCCTCGGGCCCCATCACCGCCACCTCCGCGGTCGGCCACGCGAAGTTGAAATCGGCGCGAATGTGCTTCGAGCTCATAACGTCGTACGCCCCGCCGTAGGCCTTGCGCGTGATCACCGCCAGCTTCGGAACCGTCGCCTCGCAGTACGCGTACAGCAGCTTCGCCCCGTGGCGGATGATCCCACCCCACTCCTGCGCCGTGCCCGGCAGGAACCCGGGAACGTCGACGAACGTGACGAGCGGGATGTTGAACGCGTCGCAGGTGCGCACGAACCGCGCGGCCTTCACCGACGAGTCGATGTCGAGCACGCCCGCGAGAGCCCGCGGCTGGTTGCCGACGATCCCGACCGAGTGCCCACCGAGGCGCGCGAACCCGCAGACGATGTTCTCGGCGTACCGCTCGTGCACCTCGAGGAACTCGCCCTCGTCGACGACCCGCCGCACGACGTCCTTCATGTCGTAGGGCTTGTTCGGGTTGTCCGGAATCAGCGTGTCCAGCTCGGCGTCCGCGCGGTCGACCGGATCGGACGGGTCGAAGTACGGCGGCGCATCGAGGTTGTTCTGCGGCAGGAACGAGAGCAGGTAGCGCGCATCCTCCAGACACGCCTCCTCGCTCGGGGAGATGAACTGGGCGACGCCCGACTTCGCGGCGTGCGTCGCCGCACCGCCGAGTTCCTCGAAGCTGACCTCCTCGCCGGTCACCGTCTTCACCACGTCAGGGCCCGTGATGAACATGTACGACGTCCCCTCGACCATCAGCACGAAGTCGGTCATCGCGGGTGAATAGACCGCGCCGCCGGCGGTCGGGCCCATGACGAGCGAGATCTGCGGGATCACGCCCGAGGCCTGGACGTTGCGCCAGAAGATCTCGGCGTAGCCGGCCAGCGAGACGACGCCCTCCTGAATCCTCGCACCGCCCGAGTCGTTGATGCCGATCACGGGACAGCCGTACTTCGCGGCCATGTCCATGACCTTGCAGATCTTCTCGGCGAACGCCTCCGAGAGAGAACCGCCGAAGATCGTGAAGTCCTGAGAGAAGACGAAGACCTTGCGGCCGAAGATCGTCCCGTAGCCGGTCACGACAGCGTCCCCGTACGGCCGGCGATCCATCATCCCGAAGAGCGGGTTTCGGTGCCGCACGTAGCGGTCGAGCTCGACGAAAGAGCCGGTATCGAGGAGCTTCTCCACCCGCTCGCGCGCCAGCAGCTTGCCCTGCTCCCGCTGCCGCTCGACCGCCTTCTCGGTCCCGGCGTGCAGCGCTTCGTCGCGCAGCTTCTGGAGCTGGTCGAGCTTCCCGTGCGTCGATTCGTCCGTCTCTGCCACGGCGAAGGAGCCTAGTACAGTCGGGCCGATGGGACTTCCGCCGGTCGACCGCTCGACGCTCTGGCCGTACGAGGACGGCGAGCCGGGCGAGTTCTACTACCAGCGCTACGCGCATCCGACCGGAGTCGTGGCGGAGCAGGCGCTCGGCGAGCTCGACGGCGGCGAGGCACTTCTCTTCTCGTCCGGTACCGGGGCGGCGACCTCGGTCGTGCTCGGGCTGCTCGGCCCCGGCGACACGATCGCCGTTGCGGAGGGCTGCTACTTCGGGACGCCGACGATGTTCGGGGTCTTCGAGCGCTGGGGGCTCAAGCATGTCGAGTTCGACCAGACCGGCCCGCCGCCGGAGGGCGTGCAGCTCGTATGGCTCGAGGCGCCGTCGAACCCGTTTCTGACGATGCCCGACCTCGAGGCCGCGGCCGCTCACCCCGCTCCCGTGCTCGTCGACGCGACCGCCGCCACTCCGATCAACCTGCGCCCGCTCGAACACGGCGCCGACCTCGTCCTGCACAGCGCGACCAAGTACCTCGGCGGGCACTCAGACGTGCTGCTCGGCGCGGTCATCTGCAAGGATGGCTCCACAGCCGAGCGCCTACGCGAGTTCCGCAGCCGCACCGGAATCGTCGCCGCGCCGGACCCCGCGTACCTCTTGCTCCGCGGGCTCAAGACGCTCGAAGTCCGCGTTCGCCGCCAGACGGAGACCGCGACCGAGATCGCCCGCCGCCTCGGAGAGCACCCGAAGGTCGAGCGCGTCCGCTACCCCGGCTTCGGCGGGATGCTCTCGTTCGACGTCGCCGGCGACGTGCGCAAGGTCGAGACGTCGACGCGCCTGATCCGGAACGCGACGAGCCTGGGCGGGGTCGAGTCGACGATGGAGTCGCGCTACCGCTGGGAGGGGGACCGCGTCCCCGAGAACCTGCTCCGGCTCAGCGTCGGGCTGGAGGAGGTCGACGCGCTGTGGACCGATCTCGATCAGGCGCTGCCGGACTGAGCTCGAAGACGCGGGTCACACCCACGCGCTCGAGGAAGCGCCGGTCGTGCGTGACGAGGATGAGTGTGCCGTCGAAGGCGCCCAGCGCGCGCTCGAGCTCCTCCACCGCGGGCAGGTCGAGGTGGTTCGTCGGCTCGTCGAGCACCAGACAGCCCGCTCCGCGCGCCGCCTGGAGTGCGAGCTCGGCCCGCGTTCGCTCACCCGGCGAGAGACGCCCGCCCGGCCGCAGCACGTGATCGGCATAGAGGTCGAACTTCGCCAGCAACGTCCGCGCATCTCCTTCGCGCAGTGACGATTCTGCGCAGAACGACCGGATCAGAGGCTCGTCCGACGCGAACAGCGAGCGCGCCTGTCCGATCTCGCCGAACACGACCGCGGGACCGACCCGGCGCTCCCCGCTGACGAGCGGCAGGCGGCCGAGCAGTGCATCGATCAGCGTCGACTTGCCGCTCCCGTTGGGGCCCGCGATCGAGAGCCGTTCGCCCCACTGCACGCCGAAATCGACGGGCCCGAGCCGGAACGGCCCGCGCTCGACGACCGCATCCTCCAACGCAACGACGAGGTCACCCGAGCGCCCGGCCGGAGCGAGGTCGAGCCTCAGTTCCCACGGCTGCCACGGCTTCTCGACGCGGTCGCGCTCGAGCCACTCGACGCGGCGCGCTGCTGCACGGGTCTTCGACATCAGCGCATGCGTGCCGCGCCGACTCGACTGCTTGCCTGCCACCCGGGCCTGCTCGCGCCGATCGCGGTGCAAATCGCCGAAGTGGGCGCGTTCCTCGCTCCACTCCGCGTAGGCGCGCTCGTGTACGGAGCGGGCCCGCTCGCGGGCGGCCTCGTACTCGTTCCAGCCCCCGGTGTAGTGATGCACGCGCTCCGTGCCCGACTCGAGTTCCAGAATATGGTTCACCGTCCGGTCGAGGAACGCACGGTCGTGTGAGACGACGACGAAGCCCCCGTCGAGCCTGAGCAGGAAGCGCTCGAGCAACTCGAGGCCGTCGAAGTCGAGGTCGTTCGTCGGCTCGTCGAGCAGATAGACGTCGAAGCGCGCAAGCAGGATCGAGGCCAGAGCGGCTCGGCTTCGCTCGCCGCCGGAGAGATCGGCGACGCACCGTTCGAGCTCGACTTCGAGCCCGACCCGCCGAAGCGCGGCAGTGGCGCGCGCTTCGAACTCCACTGTCGATTTCTCGCCGGTCCGCCGTTGCAGGTACGTGAGCAGGCGCTCGCCCGCGAGAACGTCTCGCTCCTGCGGGAGGTAGCCGACCCGCAGGCTCGGCGGGTTGCGCTTCACGGAGCCGCTGTCCAGCTCCTCGAGGCCGGCGAGCGCGCGCAGGAGCGTCGTCTTGCCGCGGCCGTTCGGACCAACGATGCCGATCCGGCTGCTGGCAGTGACCGCGAGCGAGACGCGCTCGAGGATCGCGTCGGCTCCACGGTGAACCGATATGTCGTGTGCGGCGAGCGTGCCGCCGAAGCGCTTCATGAGAACCTCCTGAACCGATGGGCAGAGCACGCAGCTCTGCGCGGGAAACGTCCTTATCGGTCAGCGATTCGTCATAAGACGGCGCCCGCAAGCGCCGCCGGCATCGTAGCTACTCGGCCTGGGCGGCGGGCTGCGGCGGCGGTTTCGTCCGGAAGCCTCTGAGCGTCACGAACGAGACGACAGCCGCGGCGATCAGCGCCCCGATTCCCCAACCGACGCCGGATAGCGTGTCGTCCCAGCCGATCGCGCGATCGAGCGAGAACCGTCCAGGACCTGTCGACGCGACTGAGAGCGCGACCACGAGGTACGTGAGCTCGAGCTCGGAACCGAGCATGAACCCCGGCTTCATCGTCGCGGCGGCGATCGCGTTGATCATCACCACGGCGAGCGCCGTGCACGCGACGGGCGTCAGCAGCCCGAGCGCGAGCAGGGCTCCGCCACCGGCCTCCGCGAGCCCGGCGAGGACAGCCATCTGCACTCCGGACCTGTAGCCGAGTGAAGAGAAGTACCCGCCGGTGCCCTGCGGCCCGTAGCCGCCCCACCAGCCGAAGAGCTTCTGCGTCCCGTGCCCGACGAACGCCACGCCGACAAACACGCGTAGAAGGAGCAACCCGTAGGCCATCTCAGCCGCCTTCCCTGAAAACGGACTCTTGAGTGCTCAAGAATACCGCTACGAGGAGCCGGAGGTCGGACTCGACCGACGACCTACGGATTACAAAACCTGTCGGCTTTGGCTCAGTGACGCGACTTGCGCGACGCGCCAGTTTGCGCGCGGGCCGGGTTGTGGGAAGCGTCCAAGGCAATCAGGCTGAGCGAGTACGCGGGTACGGCAGACTGGCCTTCTTCAGCCGCTGTTCGTACCCCCACTGCTTGCACGCCGCCGAACGGATGGAATTCGTCAGCAGCGGGAGGCGTTCGTAGAAGCAGTGGAGAAGCAACCCGGTCGTCTGTTCGTGGTCAGCTGGCTCCTGTTCATCCCCCTAATCG
>Ga0307296_10000220_pt1 | contig 25038 bp, 19 predicted proteins | sample ER_DNA_153_FD_194467 | JGI IMG/M metagenome (GOLD analysis project Ga0307296, IMG submission 194467) | Bulk soil microbial communities from the East River watershed near Crested Butte, Colorado, United States - ER_DNA_153 | ecosystem: Environmental > Terrestrial > Soil > Floodplain | place... | reverse complement strand
CGCCCATGACCTCCTCGCTCCTGTCGCTCGCCTGTCCGAGACTCGGCCCTTCAGGACCCCGGCCGGGCGCAGCCGGGCCACCACCCGGGACAGGCCGACCTGGGCGCACGTCTCGACCACGGCGGTCGCGTCCTGGCCCTGGTCGCCCCCTTGCGGTGGACGCACAGGGTGCGGCGGCGCCCGTCGACCTCGTGCTCCTCGAGCCTGGCCATGGCCGACGTCGTAGACCAGGTCCATGCCCAGGCCGGCGACCGGCCGCCCCAGCACCTCGGCGAAGGCCCTGCGCACCCCGTCGGCCAGGACGTGCCGGTTGGCCAGGGCGAAGTTGCCGGCGGCGTGCATCGCCCCCAGGTAGGCCGCCGCCTCCGGCCGCTCGACGGGCAGGCACGACAGCTGGCGGTCCGGCACCCGGATGCCGAGGGCCGGGGCCAGACGGTCGATCACCTTCAGGTGGTCGGTGCAGGTCTGGTGGCCGATGCCCCGCGACCCGGTGTGGAGCATCACGCAGACCTGGCCGGCCTCCAGGCCCAGGCGTACCCCGCAGCCGATGTCGAAGCCGACCCGGCCCCGACGCCCGCCGGCGCGGTGGTGGACAACCGCGCGCCCCCCCTTCGCCGCCCTCGGTCCTTCCGATCAGAAGGGGAGCTACCCCACCGGCGTGGCGGTAAGCACGCCCCAACCCGAACCCTCTTGTTCAGGTCGATGCTCAGTTGACGGCGCCGAACCCGAACGCGTCCCGGTCGAACAGGCGCGACTCGATCGAGCGCAGGTTGGAGCGGGTGCAGCTCGCGCACAGGTAGGTCCAGCCGCGGACCCCCGACTGGATGGTCCAGCCCAGCGGCAGCCCCGGCCCGGTGGTGTCGGCGATCGCGGCGCGGTACTGGCAGACCGGCGGCCGCGCGCCTCCCTCCCGTTCCTTCTGTCGAGCCATGGGGCAATTGTGCCGGCCGCGCACGACCCGCGGCTACTCGCCCTCGCCGGGGGCGAGGAGGGCGAGCAGCTCCTCGCCGTAGCGGTCCAGCTTGGCCGGGCCGATGCCATCGACCGCGAGCAGCTCGCCGCGGCTGCGGGGCCGCCGCTCGGTCAGGGCGGCCAGGGTGCGGTCGTTGAACACCACGTAGGCGGGCACGCCGTCGGCCTCGGCCCGCTTGCGTCGCCACGCCCGCAGCTGCTCGGCCAGGGGGCCGTCGGCCCGCACGCTGGCCCTGCCGGTCCGGGTCATCCCGGTGGCCACGGCCCGCGGCCGCACCCGCGACCCGCCCGGCGGGACCAGGTCGTCGAGGAACCGCGAGGGCTTCCGCGGCTGCTCGCGGCCGGACGGCCCGGCCCGCCGGGCCGCCCAGGACAGCCACAGGTGGACCCGGGCCCGGGTCAGGCCCACGTACAGCAGCCGCCGCTCCTCGGCCACCTCGGCGGGCGTGCTCGCCTGGCGGATCGGCAGCACCCCCTCCTCGATCGCCGGTAGCAGCACCGCGTCGAACTCCAGTCCCTTGGCCCGGTGGTAGGTGAGCAGGTTGACCCCGCCCCCGGTCCCCTCGGCCTCCTGGGCGGCCCGCCGGCCCACCTCCTCGAGGAACAACGCCATCCCGGCCACGGCATCGGCCGCCTCCTCCTCGGCGCCGGTCCCGGAGCCCCCGGGCCGGGCCTCCAGGCGTTCGGCGATGCCGAGCAGGGTGACCAGGCTGGCGTGGCGCTGGCGGGCCTCCTCGCCGTCGGGTTCGTCGTCGCGGCGGAACCCGAACCGCTCGAACCAGATCGCCTCCAGGGCGTCGACCAGCCCCCCGCCGGCCGCCCGGGCCGTGCGCGACCGCAGCACCCCGACGGCCCGCAGCACCTCGGTCCGGCGGAAGAACAGCTCGCCCCTGACCTGGTAGCGGATGCCGGCGGCGGCCAGGGCCTCCTCGAACGGGGGGATCTGGGCGTTGGTCCGGACGAGGATGGCCACCTCGTCCGGGTCGACCCCGGCCCCGGCCAGGCGGCCGACCTCGCCGACCACGGCCCTGACCTCCCGCTCGGCGTTCTCGAAGGCGGCCACGGCCGGCTCCGGGCCCGACGGCCGGGTGGCGACCAGCCGCTTGCCGGCCCCCGGGCCGCGGCCCGGGGTGGCGGCCAGCAGCCGGTTGGCCAGGGCCAGGACCTCCGGGCTGGAGCGGTAGTTGTCCTCCAGCCGGACCAGCCGGGCCTCGGGGAACCGGCGGGAGAAGCCGGTCAGGTACTCCGAGGTGGCCCCGGTGAAGGTGTAGATGGTCTGGTCCTCGTCGCCGACCACGGCCAGGTCGCGCCGCTCCCCCAGCCAGGCCTCCAGCAGCGCCTGCTGGAGCGGGTTGGTGTCCTGGTACTCGTCGACCGAGAACCAGCGGTACTGGCCGCGGAACTCCTCGGCCACGTCCTGGCGGCGCTCGAACCCCTCCAGCATGCGGACCAGCATGTCCTCGAAGTCGATCCGCCCGGCCCGCTCCTTGGCCCGCTCGTAGCGCCGGAACACCCCGACGAACAGGTCGCCGGGGATGGGCGGGGTCCGGCCGATGGCCTCGACCGCCGCCTGGTAGCTGGAGGGGTCGAGGCGGCGCGCCTTGGCCCATTCCAGCTCGTCGGCCAGGTCCTTGATGGCGGTGAACTTGTACCCGCCGGGGAGGCTGCGCTGGAGCGGGGCCAGCAGGGGGGCCTTGGAGTCGAGCACCTCGGGCAGCCGGCCCTCGGACAGGCGCGACCAGAAGTAGCGGAGCTGGCGGAAGGCGGCGGCATGGAACGTCTGGGCCTGGACCCCGGGGAACCCGAGGGCGGCCAGGCGCTCGCGCATCTCGTTGGCCGCCTTGTCGGTGAAGGTGACCACCAGCACGTGGCCGGGGTGGACGGCCCCGGTGGCGATCGCGTAGGCGACCCGCCGCGAGATCACCCGGGTCTTGCCGGTCCCGGCCCCGGCCAGGATGCACAACGGCCCCGCGGTCGTCTCGACCGCCTCCCGCTGCGCCGGGTTCAGGTCATGGGTCAGGAACTTGGGGTGCACGGCTGCCGAGTCTGCCACACCCCCCCGACGGTTCCCTCCCGCCGTCCACAGCCCGGACCGACGACGGCCCGGGTCATGGCGGGCCCGCGGGGCGGGTGAGCACCGACGCCGCGCTGCACGGGAACTGGCCGGGGTCGACCCGGTACACCGACGACCCGTCGCGGTCGGCCGCCCAGACGGCGCCCCCGCCGACGGCCAGCTCCCCCAGCGCGGGCAGCCCGCTCACGCCCACCGAGGCCCACCCCGGCCCGATGCACTCCAGCGCCCCGCCGGCGGCGTCCCGCTCCGAGATCCAGACGCCGCCGACCCCGGCCGCCAGGCCGGTCGGCGGGCCGATCGGGACGACCTGGCGCAGCTGGCCGGTGGCGGCGTCGATCCCGGCGACGGCCCCGGCCGGCTCGAGGCCGCGGTCCAGCGACCGACCGCCGACCCAGATGGTGGCGCCGTCGGTCGCGATCCGATCGGCCCGGAGGCGGAGGCGGACGGTCCCGAGCAGCCGGTTGCTGGCCGCGTCGATCCTGGCCAGGCCGTGGCCGCCCTGGGCGACCCAGACGATGCGGCCGGCGACCACGATGCCCGCGGGGCCCGGGTGCGGGAGCCTGATCACCGCCACCACGCGGTTGCTGGCCGCATCGACCCGGGCCACGGCACCGCGGCGGGTGGCCACCCATCCGGCGCCGGCGCCCACGGCCACCAGCGACGGCTGGAAGCGGCGGTCGCCGGGCGCGGCCTCGAACGGCAACGGAGCGAGCCTGATGCCGGCCACCACCCGGCCGGTCCCGAGGTCGAGCCGCACCACCTCGTCGGTGTCGGGATGCGTCACCCAGATCGTGCTCGCGTCGACCGCCAGCCCGACCGGGTCCCGGCCGCCGACCGGGAACCGGGCCGCGACCCGGTTGGAGCGCGGGTCGACCCGTACGACCTCGCGGTCCCGCCAGGCACCGACCCACAGGCCGCCGGCGCCGAACAGCAGCGGTCCCCCACCGTGGCCGACCTCGATCCGGGCCGTCACCCCGGGTTGCGGCGGGGCGGGACGCTGGGCAGGTGCCCGGGTCGTCGCCGGCGCCGGGCCCGCTCGGGGCGGGGGCGGTTCGGGGCCGGTGACGCGGCCCACGACGGCCAGCAGCGCGAGCGCGCCGACCACGGCGGCGCCGACCCGCAGCCCAGGCCGGCGGGATCTGCGACGCCGGGCGGACGACAACCGGGACCCACCGGCTAGAGCCAGCCCGGCAACGGGTTGTCCTCGACCGTCCGCTGCACCACCCGTTTGGCCTTGCCCAGCTCGACCCGGGGGATGGCGCCCGCCGGCAGGACCCGGACCTCGGTGGCCAGGCCCAGGCGCTGCAGCAGCGCCGCCCCCATCTCGCCGGCCACCCGCTCGCGCTCGGCCTCCTCGGTCTCGGCGCAGATCGTCCAGCCCGCGGCCAGCTCGCAGGCCACCACCAGCCGGGGCATGGTCCCGGTGCGGTCGACGACCAGCAGGTAGTGGGGGGCGACGGCCCGCTCGGCGACCAGCACCGCCTCGACCTCGCTCGGGTAGACGTTCACACCCCGGATGACCAGCATGTCGTCGCGGCGCCCGGTCACCTTGGACATCCGGGCCAGGGTCCGGCCGCAGGCGCAGGCCGAGCGGTCGAGGCTGGCGATGTCGCCGGTGCGGTAGCGCAGCAGCGGCATGGCCTCCTTGGTCAGGGTGGTGAAGACCAGCTCGCCCCGCTCCCCCGGCGGCAGCGGCCGCCCCGACCCCGGGTCGACGACCTCGACCAGGAAGTGGTCCTCGTTGACGTGCAGGCCGGCCTGGGCCTCGACGCACTCGCAGGCCACCCCGGGACCGATGATCTCCGACAGGCCGTAGATGTCGATCGCCCTCAGCGGCAGCAGGGCCTCGATCTGGGCCCGCATGGCCTCGGTCCAGGGCTCGGCCCCGAAGATCCCGACCCGCAGCGAGATGTCGTCCTTGGCCATCCCGGCCTCGGCCAGCGCCTCGCCCAGCCGGGCGGCGTACGAGGGGGTGCAGCACAGGATCTCGGGCTGGAGGTCGCGGACCAGGGTGACCTGGCGCTGGGTCTGGCCGCCGGACACCGGGACCAGGGTGCAGCCCATCAGCTCGGCCCCGGCGTGCATGCCCAGCCCGCCGGTGAACAGCCCGTAGCCGTAGGCGTTGTGGACGATGGTCCCCGCGGTGGCGCCGGCGCAGCCGAGGGCGCGGGCGCAGACCTCGGCCCAGATGCCCAGGTCGGCGCGGGAGTAGGCGACCAGGGTGGGGCGGCCGCCGGTGCCCGAGGAGCCGTGGACGCGCACGACCTGCTCGCGGGGCACGGCCAGCAGGCCCCAGGGGTAGGCGTCCCACAGGTCCTGCTTGGTGGTGAAGGGCAGGTCGGCCAGCCCGTCCAGGCCGACCCGGGCACCGGGCCCGACCCCGACGCCGGCCAGGCGCTCCCGGTACCGGGGGCTCCGCTCGGCCAGCCGCCCGACCAGGCCGTCCAGGCGTGTGGATTGGAGATCGGCCCGTTCGTCGGCCGACATCCGCTCGGCCCGTTGGTCCCACATGGTGTCCACCGATCGACCTCCCCCGCGAGGCGGTCCTGCTACCGCTCGATCCTACCGATCCGGGCACGGCCGGACGGCCCCCGCGCCCGAGGGGTATCGTGAGGGGTGGCGGGGCGACCCGTCACCTAACGACCCGGCAACGGCGCTGGGCGGGTCCGCCCCTGCCCCGCGTGACCGCGAACCGCAGGAGGGCGATGTGGGCGTCTTCGACAGGATGGCCGAGCACGGCCACGAGCAGGTGGTGTTCTGCTTCGACCGGCAGACCGGGATGCGGGCGATCATCGCCATCCACGACACCGCCCTCGGGCCGGCCCGCGGCGGCACCCGCTACAAGGCGTACGCCTCCGAGGAGGAAGCGCTCGAGGACGCCCTGCGGCTCTCCAAGGGCATGACCTACAAGTTCGCCTTCACCGACATGCCGCGCGGCGGCGGCAAGGCGGTCCTGCTCAAGCAGGACGGCGCCGCCGACAAGCGGGTGCTGCTGCGGTCCTTCGGGCGGTTCGTGCAGCTGCTCGCCGGCCGCTTCGGCACCGGCCCCGACCTGGGCACCTCGGCCCAGGAGATGGTCGACATCGCCCGCGAGACCGACTATGTGTGGGCGATCGACCAGCGGTTCGGGGGCACCGGCGACTCGACCCCGCTCACCGCCCGGGGGGTGTTCGCCGGGATCGGGGCCGCCCTGGACGAGGTGTACGGCACCCCCGACGTGGCCGGGCGCCGGATCGCCATCCAGGGGCTCGGCGGGGTGGGCGGGCACCTGGCCGAGCTGCTGGTGGCGAACGGGGCGGAGGTGACCGGCGCCGACCTCGACCCGGGCCGGGCCAAGGAGCTGGCCGAGCGGCTCGACATCACCGTCGAGGACCCCGAGGCCCTCTACGACCTGGACTGCGACGTGTTCAGCCCCAATGCCGTCGGCGGGGTGCTGAACGAGCACACCATCGCCCGGCTGCGCTGCCGGATCGTGGCCGGCGGGGCCAACAACCAGCTGGCCAGCGAGGCCGACAGCCGGCGGCTGCTGGAGCGGGGGATCCTGTACGCGCCCGACTACGTGATCAACTCGGCCGCCCCGTACGCGGTGATCGGGGCCGGTGAGCTGCGCTACTCGCCGGAGCGGCTGGAGGTGTCGGTGCAGGGGCTGGCCGAGGCCCTGCGGCTCATCTTCCGGCGAGCCCGGGCCGAGGGGGCGCCGACGGCCGAGGTCGCCGACCGGATCGCCGAGGAGCGGATCGCCTCCGCGGCCCACCTGCGGGCCATGGCCCCCGGGACCGGGGCCCACGGCCGCTGAAGCTGGACCGACGGCGGACGGCGGCCTCGGTCGAGGCCGTCCCCCGGGCCTGATCGGCGGGACCCTGGCAAACTGCGCGTACGGCCGGAAGTAGGAGACGCGCATGGACGACCACTCGGGGCGGATGACGATCATCGCCTCCTCGACCATGGTCCACCACCGGATCAAGTGCCTGATCTGCGGGCGCCCGGTCGACCACCGGGTGGTGTTCATGACCAACGACGCCCGCGTCCTGCACGCCGGCTGCGTCCCCGACCACGTCAAGGTCCCCATCGCCGTGCTCCTCCAGGCCATCCGCCGCCTGGAGCGCATGGTCGAGCGCTCGCGCACCAACGACCGCTACGACCCCGACCCGGCCACCGCCCTGGAGCCCGACCCTCAGGAGCCGGACCCGGCCGGCTGAGCCGGGACCGTGTCGGGCGACGGCTCCCGGTTGTCGCGGGACCGGATGAAGTCGACGACCTGGGCCACGGCCTCGTCCAGGGGGACGAAGTTCCGCTGCTGGCCGTCGCGGTAGCGGAACGAGACGCTGTGCTGGGCCACGTCCCGCTCCCCGGCCAGCAGCATGAACGGGACCTTGGCCCGCTGGGCGTCGCGGATCTTGCGCTGCATGCGGTCGTCGGAGTCGTACACGTCCACCCGGACGCCCTGGTCGCGCAGGCGCCCGGCCAGCTCCTCGAGGTAGGAGACCTGGTCGGCCGAGACGGGGATGGCCGCCACCTGGACCGGGGCCAGCCAGGCCGGGAAGGCCCCGGCGTAGTGCTCGACCAGGATGCCGAAGAACCGCTCGATCGACCCGAACAACGCGCGGTGGATCATGATCGGCCGCCGCCTGGACCCGTCGGACGCCTGGTACTCCAGCTCGAACCGCTGCGGGAGCTGGAAGTCGACCTGGATGGTGGACAGCTGCCAGGCCCGGCCGATGGCGTCCCGGCCCTGGACCGAGATCTTGGGGCCGTAGAAGGCGGCACCGCCTTCGTCCAGCACGTACTCCAGCCCCTCGGAGACCATCGCCCGGCGCAGGGCCTCGGTGGCGTCGGCCCACTCCTGCTCGCCGCCCACGTACTTCTCCTTCCCCTCGTCGCGGGTCGACAGCTCGAGGTAGAAGTCGCTGAGCCCGAAGTCGCCGAGCAGGTCGAGCACGAAGCGGAGCAGCTTCCTGAGCTCCGGCTCGAGCTGCTCGGGGGTGCAGAAGATGTGGGCGTCGTCCATGGTCAGGCCGCGGACGCGGGTCAGGCCGTGCAGGACCCCGGACTTCTCGTACCGGTACACGGTGCCGAACTCGAACAGCGGCATGGGCAGCTCGCGGTAGCTGCGGCCCCGAGACCGGTAGATGAGGATGTGGAACGGGCAGTTCATGGGCTTGACGTAGTACCGGGTGCCCTCGTCCTCCATCGGCGGGTACATGTTCTCGGCGTACCAGCCGAGGTGCCCGGAGGTCTGGAACAGCGCCTCCTTGCTCAGGTGGGGCGAGTTGACGAACAGGTACCCGGCCTCCTCGTGCCGCCGGCGCGAGTACTCCTCCATCACGCGCCGGACGATGCTGCCCTTGGGGTGGAACACGGCCAGGCCGGAGCCGATCTCGTCCGGGAACGAGAACAGGTCCAGCTCGACCCCGAGCCGGCGGTGGTCGCGCTTCTCGACCTCCTCCAGCAGGTGGAGATGCCGCTGCAGGGCCTCCCTGGACTCCCAGGCGGTGCCGTAGATGCGCTGGAGCTGCGGGTTCTGCTCGCTGCCCCGCCAGTACGCGCCCGCCGACCGCAGCAGCTTGAAGGCGGGCACGGCCCGGGTGGACGGGATGTGCGGGCCCCGGCACAGGTCGCGCCAGCGGCGCTCGCCGGTCCTGCGGTCGAGGTTGTCGTAGATGGTGAGCGGGCCGTCGCCCACCTCGACCGCCTCCTCGTCGCTGGCCCGGCTGCGCTGGTCGATGATCTGCAGCTTGTACGGCTCGTCGGCCAGCTCCGCGCGGGCCTCGTCGTCGGTCACGACCCGGCGGGCGAAGCGCTGCCCCTCCTTGACGATCTCGCGCATGCGCTGCTCGATCCGCTCCAGGTCCTCGGGGTGGAACGGCCGGGCGACGTCGAAGTCGTAGTAGAAGCCGTTCTCGATCGGCGGCCCGATGCCCAGCTTCGCCTCCGGGAACAGGTCCTGGACGGCCTGGGCGAGCACGTGCGCGGTCGAGTGGCGCATGACCATCCGGCCGTCCTCGCTGTCGACCGCGACCGGCTCGACCTCGTCGCCCTCCCCCACGACATGGCCGAGGTCCCTGAGCACGCCGTTGACCCGGGCCGCGACCACGGCTCCGTCCCCGCCGACCAGGTCCCCGGCGGTCGCGCCCTCCTCCACCGCCCGCTCGTCCCCGTCGACCCGGACGGCGATGCGTAGGTCGGACATCTCTGCACTCCTCGGCTGGTTGGCAATCCTCGAATCACTCGCGAGCGCAGCATACGGCCGCCTCCCGCCATCCTTCGACCGATATCCCCACCCTTCCGAGCAGGCCCTTCAGGCCGAGAAGCAACCCACGATCATCCGCGGATGCTCCAGCCGAGGTGCTCGGTCACCACCACGGCCGCTCCTGCAGCTCGCTCCTGACCCAGTCGGCGCGCGTCGCCGCTGGACCATGCCCCAGTTGCGGTGCTCGGGCTGGTCGCCCAGGGCGATGGCGACCCCTCTCCACCAGATCAAGAGGCAGATCAGCAACAGATCTGTCCACCGTCCTTGCCTCACTCGAACACACGTTCTAGGGTAGGCGGGTGCAGACCTTCACCGACCTGCGAGGCCAGGCCCGGCCCCCCGCCGACCTGCCCCTCTTCGACGCCCCGGCGACGGTGCGCACCTTCGACAGCCCCGAGTTCCGCGATGTCACCTTCTACGAGGTCGAAGCCAAGTCCATCCTCAACCGGGTCCCGGCGGCAGGCCGAATGCCGTTCGAGTGGACCATCAATGTGTATCGCGGATGTTCTCACGCGTGTAGTTATTGTGCATTTGGTGACACCCCTATTCTAATGGCTGACGGGAAAACGAAACCGCTGGCGGAAGTTCGAGCTGGAGACGCAATATACGGTACTATTCGTGAAGGCTGGTTTCGCCGCTATGCCATCACGCGGGTGACCGATCACTGGTCCACCATCAAACCTGCATATCGGATCACACTAGAGGACGGTACACAGCTGATCACCAGCGGCGATCACCGATTCCTCACAGATCGGGGATGGAAATATGTCACTGGCCTAAAACCAGGTCCCGGACAACGACACTTTCTGACAACCAATAGCAAACTCATGGGGACAGGCGGTTTCGCTTCGCCGCCCAAGGACGGGCCAGAGTATCGACGGGGCTACCTCTGTGGCATGATTCATGGCGACGGACACGTCAGCTCTCGCATGTACAAGCCACCGAACGAGGATCTGAGGCGGGTCGATGTGTTCCGGCTCGGTCTGACCGATGTCGAGGCATTGCATAGAACCCGCAGGTTTCTAGCCGAGTTCGGAATATTCACACATGAGTATGTCTTCCAGCGGTCATCCACAAACCGGAAGCAACTGAACGGACTGGTAAGTAATGGGCCATCGAACATAGCTGCTATCAGGGAAGTTATCGCCTTTCCTTGCGTTCCGTCAATTGAATGGCAGAAAGGGTTTCTGGCTGGCATCTTCGATGCCGAAGGATCCTATAGTGGCGCGGCCATTCGAATCTCGAACACCGATTCCACTCTTCTTGAACTCATTGCATCATGCCTACGCTCGCTCGGCTTCTCCTTCACCTTTAGAACGGTCGATCGCGGCGGAGCGAGAAAACCTATTACACGCATGCGTCTGCTAGGCGGTCTGCGTGAGTACCTCCGTTTCTTCCATACCGTGGACCCAGCGATAACCCGCAAGCGCACGATCGAGGGACAGGCGATCAAAAGCAACGTTCCCCTTCGGGTCGTCTCGATCGAGCCGTTGGGCGTGGACGTGCCGCTGTACGACATCACCACCGGCACGGGTGATTACATCGCGAATGGTGTGGTGGCGCACAACTGCTTCGCCCGCCCCTCCCACACCTACCTGAACTTCGACGCCGGGCGGGACTTCGAGCGGCGGATCGTGGTCAAGGTGAACGCGCCGGAGGTGTTGCGGCGGGAGCTGCGGAGGAGGAGCTGGGCCGGGGCGCATGTGGCGATGGGGACCAACACCGACCCGTATCAGCGGTGCGAGGGGCGGTACCGGCTGACGCGGGGGGTGCTGGAGGCGCTGCGGGACTACGCCAACCCGTGTTCGGTGCTGACCAAGTCGCCGCTGCTGCTGCGCGACCTGGACCTGTTCGTCGAGCTGGCCGGGACGGCGGGGTTCTCGGCCAACCTGTCCATCGGGACGCTGGACGAGGAGGTGTGGCGGCGTAGCGAGCCGGGGACGCCGCACCCCAAGGCGCGCATGGCCGCGGTCAAGCAGCTGGTCGAGGCCGGCATCCCCTGCGGGATCCTGATGGCGCCGGTCCTGCCCGGGATCTCGGACTCGCCCGAGCAGTTGCGGGCGGTGGTGCGGGCGGCCGCCGACGCCGGGGCCAGCCACCTCACCCCGCTCACCCTGCACCTCCGCCCGGGGGTGAAGGAGGAGTTCATGCCCTGGCTGGAGGAGGCCTATCCGGAGCTGGTGCCCGACTACCGCCGCCTGTACCGGGGCTCCAACGCCCCCAGGGCGGTTCGCGAGGAGCTCGCCGGCCGGGTCCGGGCCGAGAAGCGCCGCCACCGGACCTTCGCCTCCCCCACCACCCCGGTCACCGCCCGCCGCCTCCCCGACCCCCCGCCGACCGCCTCCGCCCCGGCATCCGACCCCGAGCCCGCGACCCAGCTGTCGCTCGGCCTCGGATGAGCCGCGACCCACCCTCGCCGCGGGCAACGCCCGCCTGCGAGGGCGGCCGTGCGCCGCCGCACGCCCGGCCCTGAGGTCCGCCGTCGCCGTCCGCGGCCGGGGCTGCTCATCACCTGACCCGGGTGCTGGCCTGGGAGTCGGGGCCGCGCGGGATCACGGTGGCCGCCTCCCGGGGCCAGGATCCCGGCCGTCTGGACCATCCGGATCTTGCCTGCTTAGATGCCGATGGGGTCATCTGTCGCTCGGAGGCGCCCGTGGGCTGGCACGAGCAGGGACCGGCGTGGCCGGGAGGGAGTACCCATGACCGAGGACCCGGGAACCGACCAGCAGCCGCCGAAGCCCGACCAGGAGCCGCCGAAGGACGACATCCGCTGGCTGATCTATCTGGCCATCGGGTTCGTGGTGGTGCTCGCCCTCCTGCTCCTGTCCGGCATGCAGTCCTCGCATATGGGCCACTGAGCAGGCCTTTCCCGGCGCCTCGTCGCCACGCGGCACCGGCGCGACCTCGAAGACCCACGCGGCAATCGCGTTGCGGGGGATGCGCGGGCGGCGGAGGATCAGGGGCTGCTGCGCGGCGGGCGGGTCCGGCGCGACGGGTCCGCGGCGGCAGGTCCGCCGCGTGGCGTTCCTCCCCTTCGAACCTGGTGGTGAGTTGGTGTGAGCCGACCGCTGGAGCCGCTGGCCGACAGTGAGCTGCTGGCCGAGCGGGAGATGCTGGAGTACGTCCGGCGGTGTCTGGCGGCGATGCGGCAGCGGACGCGGTCGCTGCGGGCTGCCGGGGCCGACAAGTATGCGGCGGAGTCGGTGGAGTGGCGGCTGCGGCAACGGGTCGCGGCGCTGGCCGACGACGGGCGGACCGGGCTGTTCTTCGGGCGGCTGGACTACGACGACAGCGCCGACCCGCCGGAGGCGCGGTTCTACGTGGGGCGCCGGCACGTCAGCGACGCCGAGGGCGACCCGGTGGTGATCGACTGGCGGGCCGGGCTGGCCCATCCCTTCTACCGGGCCAGCCCGACCCGCCGGTACGGCGTCCGGGCCCGGCGCCGGTTCGGCTACCGGGGCGGCACCTTGACCTCGATCCAGGACGAGGTCCTCGACCTGCTGGACGAGGCGGAGGCCCTGGCCGTCGCCGACCGGGTGCTGGTGGCCGAGATCGAGCGGCCGCGCATCGGGCCGATGCGCGACATCGTCGCCACCATCCAGCCCGAGCAGGACGACCTGATCCGGGCGCCGCTGGCCGAGACGATCGTGATCCAGGGCGGCCCCGGCACCGGCAAGACCGCGGTCGGCCTGCACCGGGCCGCGTTCCTGCTCTACGAGCACCGGGAGCGGCTGGCCAGGGACGGGGTGCTGGTGATCGGCCCTGGCCCCGCCTACCTGGCCTTCATCCGCGACGTGCTGCCGGGGCTGGGCGAGGTCGACGTCGCCCAGCGTTCGATCGAGGACCTGGTCGCCCAGGTCGCGGTGACCCGGACCGAGCGTCCGGCCGCGGCGGCGGTCAAGGCCGACGACCGCATGGCCGCGGTGGTGCGCCGGGCCGCCTTCCTGCACGTGCGGCCGCCAGCCCTGCCCCTTGAGGTCCGCTGGCGGCACCGGGTGGTCCGCCTGCCGTCCAGGCTGCTCCGCCAGCGGGTGGACGAGCTGGTGGCGGGCGGCGTCCGCTACCAGGTCGGCCGTGACCACCTGCGCGACTGGCTGGTCGAGCGGTGCCTGCGCCACCTGGAGCACACCGAGGGCCTGAGCGCGCTCGACAGCCCGGCCGAGGTCCAGCGCAGCCTCGGCGCGCGCCGGGAGGTCCGGGAGTTCCTCCAGCGCACCTGGCCGGTCGTCGACCCCGTCCGGCTGGTGTTCCGGCTGCTCAGCGAGCGGACGTTCCTGGCCGAGGCGGGCGGCGGGGTGCTCACCGACCCGGAGCAGGAGCTCCTCCTGTGGGCGCGGCGGCCCCGGAGCCTCAAGGCGGCGGCCTGGTCGGTCGAGGACGCGTTCCTGGTCGACGAGGCGGTGGACGTCGTCGGCGGGACGGGCACCTTCGGCCATGTGGTGGCCGACGAGGCCCAGGACCTGTCGGCGATGCAGCTGCGGGCGATCGGGCGGCGGTGCCGGTTCGGGTCGGCGACCCTGCTCGGCGACCTGGCCCAGCGGACGACGCCGTGGGCGGCCGAGCGCTGGGGGGACGCGGTCGGCCACCTGGAGCAGCGCTCGGTCCGGGTCGAGCACCTGCCCCGGGCGTTCCGGGCGCCCAAGGAGGTGCTCGACTTCGCCAACCGCCTGCTGCCCGAGATCGCCCCCGAGGTCCGCCCGGCCCGGTCCGTCCGCAGCGTCCCCGGCTCCCTGCGCCTCAGGCCCGTGCCGGCCCCGGCGGTGACCGCGGCATGGGTCCGGGCACTCGACGAGGCGCTGGCCGAGGACGGGTCGGTGGGGCTGATCGTGGCCGACGCGGCCGACGCGGCCGCCGGGGACGAGCTGGTCGCCCGGGGTGTCGAGTTCCGGGAGGTGGACCGGTTCGACACCGACACCCGGCTGGCCCTGGTGCCCGCGTCGGCGGTCAAGGGGCTGGAGTTCGACCAGGTCGTGCTCGTGGAGCCGGCCGACATCGCCGACCCGGCCCTGGGGCCGACCGGCCTGCGGCGGCTCTACACCGCCCTGACCCGAGCCGTCCTCGGCCTGACGATCGTCCACGCCAGGCCGCTCCCGGCGGCCCTGGTCAGCGGCCCTCGTACTCGTCGGGAAGGATGACGTTGATCACGAAGGTGACCACGCTGATCACCACGGCGCCGAGCAGGGCGGACCAGAAGCCGTCGACCTCGAAGGCGAGATCGAACTGGTTCGCGATCCAGGCCGTGAGCAGCAGCATGAGGGCGTTCACGACGAAGGTGAACAGGCCGAGGGTGAGGATGAGCAAGGGGATGGAGAGCAGCCGGGCGATCGGGCGGACGATGGCGTTGACCAGCCCGAAGATGACCGCAACGGCGAGCAGGGTAAGGGCCTTCTCGCTGCTGGTGCCTGGCCCGACCGAGATCCCGCCGATCAGCCACGCCGCCACGGCCAGCGCGACCGCCCCGGCCAGGACCCGCACGATGAACCTCACCGGACACCTCCATCCCGAGCTTCCGATCCGAGCACGACGGGGCGAACATACCAAGCCGGAGCCTGGCCGGCGGAGGACCCGGCCATGCCGGCCCGCACCGTCAGTTGGCCGGGGTGGAGGCCAGGGAGACCTCCTCGCCGGCGGCGACCAGGGCCGAGCCGATCACGGTCGAGGCCCGGGGGCCGAGGCGGAGGCTGGCCCCCGGATGGGGTGGCGGGGGGCGGAGGTCGGCCACGCCGAGGGCGACCAGGGGGTCGAGGAAGGCGGCGGCCAGGGCCCGGGGCAGCCAGTCGTCCAGGTCGAGCTCCAGCCCGTTGGCCACCGTCTCGACCAGGCCCTGGAGGCCGACGTCGACCCCGGCGGGCAGACCGAGCAGCAGGCGCAGCACCCACAGCCGGCCGCCGACCACGACCTCGAGCCCAGGGCCTTGCAGGAACGCCGACCAGGGCACCCGGTGGCACCAGACCGCATATGTGAGCCCTGAACGAGAGCCTCACTACATCCCTCACAGGGCAAGCGGGAGCAGTGGCTTGTTGGGTGCTCGTCGTGGGCGGAGGGTGGCCGGAGATGAGTTGGCTGAAGGAGCAACGTGCACTCAGGAGTTGGCTTGCATTGCTCGCGAACGTCGAATCGAGAGCAGCCAAGAGCGATGTCACCGCGACGTGAGCGGTAGACCGCATACTGTTGCGGATTCGGTTGCTGGGTAGTGCGCCTGTGCCTTCGAGAGGATCGTGTACAGCACTTCCCAGCGGCTGGGCCGCGTCGACCAGACAGCTCCTCTCCCCCAACCCCGTGACGACGCAGGAGCATCCGATGAAGGCGATCATCCACTCCAGGTACGGCCCACCCGATGCCCTGGAGCTGACGGACATCGATCAGCCGGTGACCAACGAGGATGCGGTGCTGGTCCGGGTGCACGCAGCTGCCGTCGGGAAAGGTGACTGGCTGACGGTCCAAGGTCTGCCATATGTCGCCCGCATGCGGTACGGACTGGGCAAACCAAAGCACCCTGTTCCGGGCTTTGATGTGGCCGGGCGCGTCGAGGCGGTCGGCAGCAACGTGACCCGCCTGCAAGCGGGTGATGCGGTCTTCGGCTGGTGCGAGGGGTCGTTTGCCGAGTACGCCGCGGTGCCCCAGAGCCAGCTCGCGTTGAAGCCGGCCAACCTCAGCTTCGAGCAGGCCGCGGCCTGGCCCATCTCGGGGTTCGCCGCCCTCCAGGCGCTGCGTGACACCGGAGGGGTCCAGCCAGGCCAGCAGGTCGTGATCATCGGAGCCTCGGGTGGAGTGGGCAGCTTCGCGGTCCAGCTGGCCAAGGCGTTCGGCGCCGAGGTGACCGGCGTGTGCAGCACCAAGACTGTGGACATGGTCCGATCGATCGGCGCCGACCACGTCATCGACTACACCCAACAGGACTTCACCCGCACTGGGCAGCGATATGACCTGATCCTGGAGATGGCTGGCAACCGTGCCCTGGCCGATCTCCGCCGCGCCCTCACCCCCAAGGGCACGCTGGTGCTGGTCGGAGGATCGGGCGGTCGGTGGTTCATGGGGACTGGCCGCACCCTCAGAGCGGTGCTGGTGTCGCCGTTGGTAGGCCAGCGGCTCCGGTCGTTCTTTTCCAGGCCGAAGGGAGCGGACCTGGTTGTCCTGAAGGAGCTCCTCGAGGCCGGCCAGCTCACCCCGGTCATCGACCGAACCTTCCCCCTTAGCGAGACTGCTGAGGCGATCCGGTATGTCGGCGAGCGGTCCACTCAAGGGAAGACCGTCATCACCGTGTGAGCAGGCCGCTGCGCAGACCTATGGACAAGGAGAACGAACATGGGGAAGGTCCGCACCGGGCTCGCAGTCTCGCTTGACGGGTTTATCAGTGGGCCGAACGACGACGCTGCAGCACCCATGGGCCACGGCGGCGAGCGGCTCTTGGCCTGGTATGGCGCTGGCGACACCGACTACCGGCTGCCCGGAACCGACATGGTCTTCAAGGTCGCGGCCCAGACCGCCGAGTTCCTCCGCGAGACCCGCGAGACGACCGGGGCGTTGGTGTTTGGTCGAAGGACCTTCGATCTCACCCATGGGTGGGGTGGCAAACACCCCTTGGATGTCCCGGTCTTTGTCGTCAGCAGCTCGGTCCCCCAAGCGTGGGTCTACGAGGGATCGCCGTTCAGGTTCGTCACCGACGGCCTGCAAAGTGCCCTCGAGCAAGCCCAAGCGGTTGCCGGGGACAAGGACGTCGGGGTGGGCGCCGCCAGCATTGTGCAGCAGTGCATCAGAGCGGGACTTCTGGACGAGATCCATCTCGACCTGGTGCCGGTCCTGCTCGGGGGCGGCGTCAGCTTGTTCGACCACCTCGGCACTGGGCCGATCGACCTGGAGCGCACGAGGGTGATCGAGGGCGCAGGGGTGACCCATCTGACCTTCCGCGTCAAGAAGTGAACTCAGCCCAGAAGCCGAGCGGGGCCGCGGCCTGGATGACGCCCCAGACGATGCCCCAGAGCACGGGTGCCCGCAGCGACCGCTCCGTCAGCGGGTTGGCCGTGTGTGGCTGGGTCATGGTCGGCTCCGGCGGGTGGCGGCGGCGGGCAGCAGCGAGACGCCGAGAGCGGCGGTGAGGGTCAGGGCGAACAGGGCGGTGGGCCGCCACGGCCACGCCGCCCCGGCGAGTCGGAGGCGGTGGGCGGGATACTCGATCGACTTGGCGGTGACCTGGGCGGTGGTCCGGTCGGTGTGGGCGGCCAGGTCACACAGCATGGCGTCGAAACTGAACTCGGCGTCCGCCCGTCCGCCGACGAGCTCGACCTGGAGGTCACGGTCGGCAGCCCACGTGAGAAGCTCCGGGTCGACCTCGTCGGTGGTGTGGACGCCGGGCACGATCAGCCGGTCCAGGTCCGGTGCGGTCGCGTCGGTGGGGGTTGCGACCAGGCGCAGGCCGTGTCGGGTGGTGATGATGTCGCTGGCGCCGATCGGGACGGTGTGGGCGGCGAAGGAGCTGGCGTAAAGCTCGAACGGGGCGGCGACGTCGAGCTCACCGGCGCCGTCGAGCAGGCCGACGCCGATGGTTGGCCGCCGCCATGGGAAGGCCACGGCCAGCAGGTAGGCGAGATCGCGTGGCCCCCAGCGCTGGGCGGGGATTCCGGTGGGGCCGTCGAGGACCCAGCCCGGATAGGCGAGTTCGCGGCCGACCCGTTGCGCCTCGGCAGCACCGGCGAGCTGCTCGACCAACCGCAGGGCGCCGAACACCCCCGAGGTGACCCCGGCAGTGGTGGTGACCTTGTCGTCCTGGACATAGCGCTGGCCGCGCTCCCAGGAGACCTTGGGGTGGCGCCGCTGCAGGCTCCTGAGCGCCGACCAGTGAGCGGTGGCTCGGCGACCATCAAGCAGGCCGGCGGCGGCCAACAGCCTGGCACCGTTGCACACCCCGAGGATGTGCGCTCCCCGGTCGGCCTTCGCGGCGATCCACTGGCGCAGCGGCGCTTCCTTCTTGCCGGTCGGGGCGGCCACGGCCGGGACCACGATCACGTCGGGGGCGGGCGCGGTGCCGGCGTCCACCTCGCCAAGCGAGTAGTCCGGCACCACCGCCAGCCCACCCGACAGCATCGCCGTCGGTTGGCTGGCCGAGACCGTGTAGGCCAAGAATCGGGGTGAGCGGGCGAAGACCTCGTAGGGCCCGAGCGCGTCGGTGATGACCGAGCCGCTGGCGCCAAGCACGACCGCAACCGCCAGACGATCATCTGGCACCGCTCTTGCGGCCGGCCGACCCTCGGCCGGGGCGAGGTTGGGCGGACGCGGGTAGGCCGTCCGCATCGAGGTGAGCACCCCGCGGCGGCGGCCCCCGCCACCGTGACCCCTGACAGCCCGATCCCGCGCAGGCCTCGGGCGAGGCGGGCAGCGGGGCGCTGCTCAGGCATGCCGGCCGTCCTCACTGCGGCGAACTGTGGTCATTCTGACGGTCATTACACCACGCCCTACTGCACCGAACCAGACCGGACTCACCAGAATCTCTGCCCAACCTGACCTGGCTAGACCCTACTGAACCGCCCAGAACAGAAGATGGGCAGTCATCTCCCAACCAGCGGCGATTCGACGACGAACTGGCCTCAGGCGTTGGAGGATTCCCACAGCCAGTCCAGCCACCTCCTTACCAACGCACCAATCAGCTGGCGTGCTTCCCCCAGCGACATGGTCCGCCTGGGCGGGTCACCCTTCAGGCGGGCATGCCGGGCAAGATCACCGCTGACCTCGCTCCGATTAGCCGAGGCCGTGAACGTGCTGATCTGATCCCTGGTCACCCAACCGCGCTGGTAGAACCCGGGCACGCTGTCGAGCAGGATCTCGTGGACCTTGTACAGCTCAGCCCAAACCGGTGCCGGATCGGCGCTGCCAAGGAGGTCCAAGACCTCGGCGACGTCCGAATGGGTTTGGGCCAGCTGCACATAGCCCGGACCCGGTGCCGGGGCCGCAGGGGACTGGGCCCCACCCACTGACACCCTGACCGGGTTGGCGCGCGCCCGGACCTCGGCCGAATCGGCCAGCACGACCTGGTGGTGCCGGCCGCTCTCGTCACTGAAGCGGCCGGTCAGGCCCACCGGCCGAACGTCGCTGCTGAGCGTCCGGGCCACGCCGTTGACCCGGCGCAGCAGCACCGAGGCGGCGTCGTGCAGTCCTCCGCCGTCGCGAGAGAACTCATCGGGAACGGTGAAGCGCAGGTAGTAGCCCTCGTCGTCGGTGGCAACGGCGGGATCACCCTCACCGAACAGCTCGGCGAGGGTCAGCAGATCAAACTCATGGCCCGTAAGGCGCGCCTTGACAAGCACCGGCCGAGGATACCGGCAGGATAGGCGTTGGCGGCGTACCGGCAGGGTGATTCCGCAGGAATCGCGACAAGCAGCAGCGGCCACGGGCTCCGTCAGCCACCTGGCCGAAGTCCAAGACGAGACGGTCCGGCTAGCCAGTTAACGTTGGTTGCTGGCACCAAGCGGCAGAGTGTAAGCCCTGAACACGACCTCACTGCAACCCTCACACGGCTCTTCGTTCCAAGCGCCGGTCGTTGCCTGGTCGGTCCCGACCCGCTTAGCGAAGTCAGGAGCAGTCCCGGCACACCGGTGGATTGAACTTCACGAACTGGCTGCGGCCGAGCTCGAGCCGGCAGCGCGACCAGATGTACTGGTTCACCAGGTGCGCCTGCCGCGCTTGGGTGGCCGCGAGGATCGTGCCGGGGAGCGCCCTACGTCGGGATCGATGTCGGTGGAGAAGCCCTGACGTGGCCGCCGCGGCCGTCCCGGGGCGGCCTTACGCCCCGGGACGGTGGCTGGTCAGGAGGCGTGTGGCCGGATGGTGAGGGTGCCGCGCAGCTGGATGTTGCGTGACGAGCTCCCGACCAGCACCCTCACCCGCCCGGCGGGGGTGACCCAGTGGTCTGCCGCGCTGTCCCAGTAGGACAGTGAGAGGCGGTCGAGGGAGACCGTCACGGTCCGGCGCTCTCCCGGCCGAAGGGTGACCCGGGCGACCCCGGCGAGCTGCTTGACCGGGGTTGGCAGGCTGGTAGGCAGGCGTCCGACATAGACCTGGGCGACCTCGGTGCCGGTCCGCGATCCGGTGTTGGTCACGGTAAAGCGCACCCGCGGGATCCTCTCCTTGGCGCCCAGCACCCGCAGGTGCCGGTAGCCGAAGCTGGTGTAGGACAGGCCGTAGCCGAACGGGTACAGCGGCGCGATGCGCTGCTGGTCGTACCAGCGGTAGCCGACGAAGATCCCTTCGCTGTAGTACTCCTGGCCATTCACGCCGGGGTAGCGCAGCGGCGAGGTCGCGGTCGGGGCGTCGGCCTCGCGGGCCGGGAAGGTCACCGGCAGCTTGCCGCCTGGCGCCGCCCTGCCCATTAGCAGGTCGGCGGTGGCCCGCCCGCCCTCCTGACCGGGGTACCACATGTCCAGGATCGCCCGGACCTGCTTGACCCACGGCATCAGCACCGGATAGCCGCTGTTGAGCACGACCACCGTGCGCGGGTTGGCCCTAGCCACCGCCTCGATCAGCTGGTCCTGCTCGTCGGGCAGGGCGAGGGTGGGCTGGTCGACGCCCTCGGTGCCTTCCATGTAGCCGAAGACGACCGCGGTGCGGGCCCGCCGGGCCGCCGCCACGGCCGCCGCCAGGTTGGCCTGCCGCTGCTGCGGGGTGATCCAGGCCAGCCGGATCTGCACCGGGCCCCTGCTGGCCTCGATGAACGGCGGGAACGCCGGAATGGGCGCCGCAGTCACCGAGATCGTGTGCGGACCAGCGGTCAGGTGGAGGTGCGCGAAGGAGTTCGCCAGACCGTCGGTAGTCCGGTGCAACGTCGTGCCCAGCAGGGCCAGGATGCCGCCGCTGACGACCGGCTGGCCATCTACGGTGAGCGAGGCGCCGGTCCCGGCGGTCTGCACCGCCAGCAGGTAGTCCCCGGTGGTCGGCGCGGTCAGCGTGCCCGTCCAGGTGGCCTGGGTGCCTTCCGGCAGCGCGTTCGCGCCGACAAAGTCGATGTTCGGGTCGATCTGGGTGGCGCCGGTGACGGTGTTGGTCCGCAGCAGGCCGTGCTGGCCCGGTGCCGCGTTCGGCGGGGTCAGCGCCGAGCTGGGCACCGCCACGCCCTGCACGTCCCGGCCGACCCTGAAGCTGACGTGCCCGCCGGTGCCGGCGCGCCGGCGCAGCGCGGTCAACGGGCTGACCTCCCGGTCGGTGACGCCGATGACCCGGGAGCTGCCGCCGCCGCCGACCAGCAGCGTGCGGGCGGTCGTCCCGATCACCGCCAGCGAGCGCAGGTCTGCCTGGCCCAGCGGGAGCGTCCCGGCCTTGTTCTTCAACAGCACCGCGCCGTCCTCGGCGATCCGGCGCGCCTGGCGGGCGTCGGCCAGCTCAGGGAACCCCGGCAGCGGCCGGTTCACCACCGTGCCACCGGTCGGGGAGGCGTGGGCCAGCAGGCCAAAGCGCTTCATCGTGGTGAGGATGTGGCGCACCGCCGCGTCGAGCGCCGACACCGGCACCGCGCCGCTCTGGATCAGCGCCTTCAACTCGTGGAAGTGGGTGCCGAAGAACTCGATGTCCAACCCGGCCTCCAGCGCCGGACCCGCGCTATGGTTGGCGCCGTAGTCCGAGACCACGAAGCCTTTGAAGCCCCACTGGTGGCGCAGGATGTCGGTCAGCAGGGTCGGGTTCTCGCAGGCGAAGTGCCCGTTGACCGAGTTGTAGGAGCACATCACCGAGCCGGTGTGGCCCTTGCGCACCGCCGCCTCGAAGCCGCGCAGCTCGATCTCGTGCAGGGTCCGCTCGTCGACGTGGACGTTGATCGTCTGCCGCTGGTTCTCCTGGTTGTTCTCGGCATAATGCTTGGCGGTCGCGATCACCCCTTCGCCCTGGATCCCGCGGGTCTCGGCGGTGACCAGCCGGGCCATCAGGAACGGGTCCTCGCCCAGGGTCTCGAAGTTGCGGCCTGCCTGCGGCACCCGCACCAGGTTGAGCATCGGGGCGAAGATCACGTCCTGGTCCCGGGCCCGCGAGTCCCGGCCCAGCACCGTGCCGTACTGGTGTGCCAGGTCGGCGCTGAAGGTCGCGGCCAGCGCCACCGGCGCCGGCATGGCCGTGGTCGGGAGGTTCATCCGCACCCCGGCCGGGCCGTCGGTGAACGTCAACGCCGGGATGCCCAGCCGCGGCACGCCCGGGATGAACCCGACCCCGATCAGCCGGTCGGTCGTCGGCGGCGGGGACACCCCGTCCGGCCAGCCGTTGACCATGCCCAGCTTCTCGTCCAGCGTCATCGCCTGAACCAGCCGGCTGACCAGGCTGGCCCCGGCCGCTGCCGGCGCGGTGGCCGGGGCGGCGGCGCCCGCTGCCACCGGCCCAGCCACAAGACAAGCGATGGCCACAACCAGCACTGCGGCCATGATTGACGACGTTCCACGCCACTGAGACCTCATCGCCGGCACCTCCTGCTGGAAGCCGCAACGCGCCGCGACAAGCTATACCTAATCGACCCTTTTGTACACGGCTGATCGACTTACGACGCTGCTGCGCGTGGCACCAACTCGATGGTGGTGGATAGTGCCTCCGGGCCGGTGATCCGGCGGAAGGTGGCTGCGCGGTAGCAGCGGCATTTGTCGGTAGGTGGCGTCGTTGTTGTCGTGGTCGACGGCGAGGACCAGGACGTCACCAAAGGCCTCAAGGCGGGCGCGGCGGGGTGCTGGCAGACGGATTGCAGGGCACACTGCCCCGAATGCGGGCCATTTCTAATGCATCGACATTGTGGTTGGGGGGACTTGGGTATTGGCTCGGGCCGTACGACGAGCCGCGGCTTCGGGTGCGACGATGAGGACGAGCACGGCGACGAGCATGACCGCATCGCCGGTGTAGGCGGTTGCCACGCGATCCGCGTCACCCGGTCATGCAGGGGCTAAGAGAAACGTGGATCAGGCGCCGCGCGCTGCCGGGTCCTCTGGGAGTCGAAAGTCTCCGGCCAGGTCCAGATGAGCGGCACCGTACTGCGCCCCGAAGCCAGCGTCACCACCACTATTCCTGGAGGAAGAAGCTACAGCTCGCCCGGCTTGGCATAGCGGTAGAAGAAGGGCCCCAGCCCGGCCTGGGTCACCGCCACGACCAGCCCGAGATGGTCCTCCAGCGCTCGGGCCTGGTCCAGCCCACCGACCCAGACCGGGTCATAGCCGACGTCACGGACCAGCTGCTCGGCCACCTCCCGGGCGCCGTCCTCGGCCGCATACAGGTTGCTCGGCCGCACCCGCTGCTGATCGATCTGGTCATACAGCACCGCGAAGTTGACGTTGAACGCCTTGGCCACCGGGCCACCCACCAGCGCCTTCACCTCATGGGCGAGCGACGGATAGGCCTCGTTGCGGCCCGCATAGGGGTTCGTCGTATCGATCGCGACCTTGCCGGCAAGCCCACCCACCTTGCCAAGCGCATCGGCGATCTGCCCCGACGGCACGGCCACGACCACGACGTCGGCGTCGGTGGCGTCACCGCCGTCACGACCAACAGCGGTGACGGCGTGGCCGGCCCGCTCCCAGCGGCGGGCCAGCCCGCCGCCGACGTTGCCCCTGCCGAGCACGAAGATGTTCACGCTTCCTCCTTGCCGTTGGCCTCATCGAGCGGGGAACCGGCTCATTATCAGAGAAGCCGTACGAGGCGGGGCGGGCAAGGTGCCTTTGACACCTGGCCCAGCCAGTTGACGTTACTTGCTGGCACCAAGCCGCGAGTGGTAGAGCTGAACGGGCGGCTCACGGCAGCCCTTACAGTTGCAGAAACGGTCCCTGGCCGGCGGCGTGATCAGGGGAGCGCACCGGAGCCGAGGCGTGGCGTTGTGATGCAGGCGTTGTCGCTAGCCGCTGCCTGGCTGTACGAGTCCGGACTCGTAGGCGGTCACCACCGCCTGGACGCGGTCACGCGCCCCGAGCTTGGCCAGGATCCGGGTCACATGGGTGCGCACGGTGGTCTCGCCCACCACCAGCGCATCGGCTATCTCGGCGTTGGACAGCCCCCGGGCGACCAGCCGCAAGACCTCGACCTCCCGCGGGGTCAGCTCCCCGAGCGCGGGCGGGACCGCGCTGCCGGGTGGTGGGCGGTGGACGAACTGCTCGATGAGCCGGCGGGTGATGTCGGGGGCCAGCAGCGCATCGCCGGCGGCCACGTCGCGGACGGCGGCGGCCAGCTGGCGGGGCCGCACCGTCTTGAGCAGGAAGCCGCTGGCGCCGGCACGCATTGCTTCGTAGACGTACTCGTCGTGGTCAAAGGTGGTCAAGATCAGCACCCGGATGGCCGTCTCGGCGGTCTGGCCGGCGTCGCCGGCCAGGGTCGCCAGGCGTCGGGTGGCCTGGATGCCGTCCAGCCGGGGCATGCGCACGTCCATGAGGACCACGTCGGGGCGTAGCCGGCGGGCCAGCTCGACCGCTTCCACGCCGTCTGTGGCCTCGCCGACCACCTCGATGTCGGGCTGGCCTCCAGGATGAGGCGAAAGCCGCCCCGGACCAGGGCCTGGTCATCGGCGATCAGCACCCGGATCCCAGCCATGCCGCTCATCTCGCTCCGGCGTCGGTGGGCAGCCGGGCCCGCACGGCGTAGCCCGTCCCGGCCGTCCCCGTCGTGGCCGCCAGTGGGGCGGCGCGCAGCGTCCCGCCGTACAGCGCGACCCGCTCCCGCATCCCGACCAGCCCATGCCCGCGGTCTCGCTCCGCGCCATCGCCCGGCTCCGGTCCCTGGCCGTCGTCGAGGACCTCCAGTTCCA
>Ga0307296_10000219_pt1 | contig 25041 bp, 23 predicted proteins | sample ER_DNA_153_FD_194467 | JGI IMG/M metagenome (GOLD analysis project Ga0307296, IMG submission 194467) | Bulk soil microbial communities from the East River watershed near Crested Butte, Colorado, United States - ER_DNA_153 | ecosystem: Environmental > Terrestrial > Soil > Floodplain | place... | reverse complement strand
CGAAGCCGTCCACCGGGCGCTCGAGCGCTTCAAGTGCGTCGTCCTCCTGAAGGGGAACGACACGATCGTGGCCGCGCCCGGCGCCCGAACGCTGATCAGCGCAGGCACACCTCGCCTCGCAACCGCCGGCACGGGCGACGTCCTGACCGGGATCATCGGCGCCTTCCTGTCGAAGGGGATGGAGGGACAGCTCGCAGCCGCCACGGCCGCCCGCGTCCACGCCGATGCCGCGCTCGCCGCGCCGCAGGCGCGAGGGCTGATCGCAAGCGACGTGATCGCCGCCCTACCGCCCGTCCTCGAGCGCGCTTGATGGACGTCGTTACAGGCGCGTTCTCGTACACCGGCTCCTTATGCAGCGGTCTGAGCTGACGATCGATCTCGGGGCAATCCGCCGCAACGTCAGGCGGCTGCTCGACGTGCTCGACGGCACCGAGCTCTGGGCGGTCGTGAAAGCGAACGGCTACGGGCACGGGGCCGTGGACGTGGCGGGTGCGGCGCTCGGCGCCGGGGCGAGCGTGCTCTGCGTCGCCACGGTCGCTGAGGGCCTCGAGCTCCGTGAAGCGTTCCCGGCCGCCCGGATTCTCGTGATGGGGCCGACCTCGACCAGCCGGGAGGTCGCGTCGGCGCGGGAGGCCGGGCTCGAGCTCGTCATCTCGGACAGCGAGATCCCCGAGGGCGTCCGCGTCCACCTCAAGCTCGACACCGGCATGGGCCGCTGGGGCCTCTCGAACCTGCCGGAGCCGTCGGCCGAGGTTGTCGGGCTGATGAGCCATCTCGCGAGCGCCGACTGCGATCCCGACTTCACGGAGACGCAGATCCGGCGGTTCCGCGAGGTGACGGAGCCGTACCGGCACCTGACCCGGCACTTGGCGAACAGCGCCGGCGCGCTCCGCTTTCCGGACGCCCGCTTTGACGCCGCCCGCTGCGGCGTCGCGATCTACGGTCTCTCGCCTTTCGGCGACGCTCCGGGGGACGACGGCCTCGAGCCAGCGCTCCAGTGGTCGAGCCTGCTCGCGCATGTTCGGCAGCTCGCCCCCGGCGAGAGCACCGGTTACGGCCGCCGCTTCGTGGCCGAGCGGGCGACGTGGATCGGGATCGTCCCCGTCGGCTACGCGGACGGCTTTCGCCGCGACCTGACCGGAACCGAGGTTCGGGTCGAAGGAGAGCCGCGCCGCGTCATCGGCACGATCTCGATGGACGCCCTCGCCGTCGAACTCGATCGCGAGCTACCCGCCGGAACGCCGGTGACGTTGCTCGGCGACGGGGTGATGGCGGAAGATCACGCCCGCGTGGCCGGCACGATCAACTACGAGCTCGTTTGCGGGATCAACAGCGATCCCGACCGCTCCAGGCGGGTGGTCGTCGATTCGTGAGCTCGTCGAACAGCTGTTCGCCGGCGAGGAGGCCTGGATCGTGGGGGGCGCGGTTCGCGACGAGGCGCTCGATCGGCCGATCGTCGACGTCGACGTCGCTGTTGCCGACCCGGAGCGGGCGGCTCGGCGGTACGCCCGGGCGTCCGGGGGCGCGCCCTTTCCTCTCTCCGAGCGACACGGAGCCTGGCGGGTGGCGCTCGACGACGGCCGCACGGTCGATTTCACGCCTCTCACCGGCCCGATCGAGGACGACCTGGCGACCCGCGACTTCAGCATCAACGCAATCGCAGAACGCGCAGGCACCGGCGAGAGCGTGGATCCGTTCGACGGCTACGGCGATCTCGCGGCGAAACGTCTCCGCGCGATCGGCGAGTCCGTCTTCCGAGACGACCCGCTCCGGCTGTTGAGGGGCCCCCGGCTGGAAGACGAGCTGCCGTTCGACTTCCGACTCGTTCCGGAGACCGAGGAGCTCATCCGCCGGGACTCCGCGCTCGTCACCCAGCCTTCCAAGGAGCGGATCCTCGCTGAGCTCCGACGGCTGTCCGTGAACGGCTTCCGGAGGCTCGACGAGCTCGGGCTGCTCGAGCTCCTCGGCGGCTCGCTGACGAGCATCGAACGTGGCGGCGTCGCGGGGTATCCCGACTACGACCTCGTCGTCGTCTTCGGCGAGAACCTGCTGAAGCTGCCGATCTCGAACGAGACGAGCCGGTTTGCCCGCACGCTCTTGCGGGCCGAGCCGCCGGCGAACGACTCGCCGCGGGCGATCCACCGCTTCCGTCGCGCGACCGAGCCCTGGGCGCTCGAGGCGCTCGCGTTCCTGGGCGCACGCGGGTTCGACGAGGCCGTAATCCGCGCTCGGGAGGCGGAGCCCAAGAAGCCGCTTGTCCGTGGTGGCGAGCTCGAGCTTCCGCCCGGGCCAGAGGTCGGCAGGTTGCTCGAGGAGATCGCCGAAGAGCGCGCTGCTGGCACGATCACGACGAAGGAGGAAGCACTTGAGTACGCACGACGCAACACGGGCTCGGTTCGCAGCGACGGCTGATCGGCTCGCCGCGCTTCAGGAGCGACGCGCGGACGAGCTCGCCTTGCGCATCCGCGACTTCGTGCCGGTGACCGGCGAGGAGCGAGCGCTCGATGCCGGCGCGGGCACCGGCGCCTTGGCCTTCGCACTGGCGCCGCTCGTACGGGAGGTCGTGGCGGTCGAGCTTGTCCCCGAGATGATCGAGCGCGGCCGGGCAAAGGCGCCGCCAAATGTCTCATTCGTCGAAGGCGACATCGAGAAGCTCGATTTCCCCCGCGCTTCCTTCGACCTCGCGGGAACGCTAAGGACGCTCCACCACATCGCGCGGCCGGAGCTCGTGATCGCCGAGCTGACCCGTGTCACACGACCGGGCGGAACGCTGCTCGTCGTCGACCAGATCGCACCAAACGACCCGCTCGCGGCCTTCGGCCTGAACGCCTTCGAGCGGGCTCGCGATCCCTCGCATACACGGACGCTCGCCGATGTCGATCTGCGCCAGCTGTTCGAGTCGAACAACCTCGTGCTGCTGAAGGCCGAGTTCGTCCGCGAGCAGCGTGAGCTCGACCCGTATCTCGATCTCGCAGGCTGCGAAGGCGAGGAGCGAGAGCAGGCAAAGGCCCTGGCGCCCGCCGACTACACGGCCGAGCTCGGTTGGTACCTGCTGCGGCGGCCCTGATTCGTGTGGCTAGGATGCGCCGCGTGCGCGTCGAGATCTTCTACTGCCCGGTCTGAAACGGCTACGACGAACGAGCCGCGAGTCTCGCGGCTGAGCTGAAGGACCGGGGCTACGAGGCGCAGGCCACTGAGGGCGCGAAGAGCCAGTTCGACGTGGTCGCGGACAGGCGGCTCGTCTTCTCGAAGCAGGCCGAGGGTCGCTTCCCCGACCACAGTGAAATCCTCTCTTCTTTGCGCTCTTAATCCTCGATGTGAGCGATCGCCGCGCGCAGCTCTTGGCGCTCCTGCTCATTGCTCGTGAAGGCCCGCATCAGGCGACGAGTTCCTTCCGGCGTGAGCCGAATGTGCGCGACGCGGCCGTCCGACGTCGACTGCTCGCGCTCGAGCAGGCCGGTTTCCTCCGCACGGCGAACAAGCTCCGTGACGGTGCTCTGAGCAAGCTGCAGGCGTTCGGCGAGCTCAGTCACCGTCGACTGTCCGCTGCCATCGGGTGCGCCTTCGATCATCAGCAGTAGCAGGTAGCGCTGAGGGGTGAGTCCGGATTTCCGGGCGTTTCGCTCGCTCTTTCGGAGAAAGACGCGCAGCGCTGCGCGGAAGGCGGCCACGCGCGCGATTTCGTTCGAGGAAGGTGGGGGGTCCATCGCTCAGTTCGATTTTAAGTCTGCTTGCGGCGAATTCCACTAGCGCGAGCGGCGCGGGCGAGCAGTCCCGGTGTGGCCGCCTGGACGATCGCAGCCGGCCGGTACCAGCGCGGGACGAACTGCTCGAGCCGGTTTCGCTCGATGCCGCGGACGACCTGCTCGGCCACGAGTTCGGGGTCAGCGACCAGCCCCTGCAACAGGCGGCTGCGGAAACGCGCCCGGTTCGGGAATCCCGGCGTGTCGATGAAGCCGGGAATGACCGTGTGAACCGTGATCCCGCTGCCGGCGAGCTCGACGCCCACCGAGCGGGAGAAGGCGATCTGCGCGTGCTTCGAGGCGCTGTAGGGACCTGAGTGCCCGGCCGCGATCGTGCCTGAGACCGAAGCGATGTTGACGAGGTCGGCCGGAGCACCCGCTTCGAGCGCGGGTAGGAACGCCCGCAGGCACCAGACCGAGCCGAGATAGTTCGTCCGTACGAGCTCCTCGATCTGATCCGGCTCGAGGTCGAGGAAACCGCCGCCCCCTGGAATGCCGGCGTTGTTGACCAGCAGGCGGATCGCCGGGTGGCGTTCGCGTACCGCCGCGGCGACGCGCTCGACTTCGGCACGGTCGGCGACGTCGCAGACCTCCTGCTCCGCGCCGAGCTCGCCGGCGACCTCGGCCAGCCGCTCCTCGCCGCGGGCCAGCAGCACGAGCTGCCAACCGCGTCCCGCGAGCGTGCGGGCGACCGCGGCGCCGATCCCACTTGAGCCGCCGGTGACGACGGCGACCTGTGGGGCTACCGGCAAACCCTGACGTTGCGCCGCGCCTGCACCGAGCGCCCGCGGGATTGCAGGACGACGCGGAGCTTGTGCGGCCCGCGCTTCGCGGCCCCGGTGCGCCAGCTCGCGCCGTAGAGGCCGATGGTTCCCTTGCGGACGGTCTTGATCACCCGCTTGCCGTCGTAGAAGCGGATCGCCTTGATCTTCGAGGGCGCCGAGGCGGCAACGGCGAGCGACGTGCTGCCCCTCACGCAGGACGTCCCGAGTGGCAGGAGCCACGTCACTGTCGGCCTCGTCGTGCCGCGAACGTTGACGCGCTTGATGGTCGTGTTCGGCAGGACGTTCGCGCCGATCTGGTCGACGTTCTTCGACTCCTGGTTGTCCGCCGCCAGCGCAGCGCCCTTGAATAGGCCTTGGCGGACGGGCGGGGCCGAGCGCGGAATGCCGAAGAGCGCCAGCCCGTTCGCCGGGTCGTACAGCGAGGCTCCGAGCAGCACGTTGTTCCGGTACTCGATCACGAGCGAGAGCGGATCGACGCCGGAGCCAAGGTCGGTCACCCTCGCCGCGAGCAGGGGCCGGCCGGCGGCGACGCGTTTCGTCAGCAACTTGAACTTCGGCGCCGTCACGTCGTTCACCCAGGAGCGGAGCTCGTAAGCCCCCGCGAGCGAGCGGCCGGTGAAGATGTCGCGACCCGAGTCGACGGCGACGTAGTAGCGCTTCTCACGGGGGAAGACGACGCCGGCGACGCCGACGTCGAGCCGGTAGCCGTTCGTCAGAACGTTCGCGTTGACCGGTGTGCCGGCGTATCCCTGCACCTCGTTCTCGTCACGAGAGCCGAGTAACCAGGGCTCCACGAGCGCACCCGCCGAGACACCAACGATCGCTGCGCCCGCGTTCGCGACCGGCCGGCTGATGTGGAACGAATAGAGCTTCTCCCCGCCGCTCTCGTCCATCGGCGCGCCGGTATAGGTCGGCGGCGGCCCGAACGGACTGGTCGGGAAGCGGTACTGACTGATATTCGACTTGCCGGTGCGCGTGTCGCCCGTCTGCAGCTTCTTCAGCGCCAACACGGGTGTGATCTCGGCGCCGGGCCGCTGGACGGCGAAGTAGTAGGGAACCCGCCGCACGTCAGACCCCTGCGTGAGCGTGATGAAACCGCCGTTGTCGCCCGTCGCGGCGGTGGCGTCGGCCCGTACCACGACCGGGATCTCCGCGGTTCCTCCAGGCGGCACGGCGACGGTCGCCGGCAGGTCGACGAACGCGCCGGACGTCGCCGCCTGGGTCTGGAGCCCGAGCGACCACGTCCCCCCGCCGCCGCCCGCATCCTGTACCTCGAGCAGCAGCGACCGCCGCGCGCTGCCCCCGGTGACGTCCAGGTCCTCGAACGAGAGCGAGGCCGGCGTCGTGAAGAGCTTGGGATTGTCGGCGCGCGGGACGTTGACGAGCCCTGCGCCCTCGAGCAGCACGGAGGCCTCCTGCGTCCGTGCGGTGTCAGCCCAGGCCGCGCCTGCGGTTGACATCAACGCCGACTTGATCTCCGCGGGCGTCCAGCTTGGATGCCGCGCGATCAGCAGCGCGGCGGCGCCGGCGACGTGGGGAGTCGCCATGCTCGTGCCGTCGAAGACGGCGAATGGCTCGCCCAGGGCCTCGGGCAGCGTGGCGGAGAGAATCTGCGCGCCCGGTGCCGCGAGATCGGGCTTGAGCTGGTGTCCGAAGTCGGTCGGGCCTGCGGACGAGAAGCTCGTGATGATGCCGCTCCGGCCCGTGTTCAGCTGGTTGAACGCTCTGACGAAGCGGACTGTCGCGCGTCCGCCTTTCGAGTTGAGGTACGCGCGCAGGCGCGCGCCGTCGAGGTCGGAGACCATGCCCGCGTCGAGCGGGAGCTGCAGCGGGATGAAGTTCGCCTCGCCGGGCCGGTTGTCGGCTAGGACGATGCCCGCGGCGCCTCCGATCTGGGCGTTCGCAGCTTTGGTCGTGAAGGCGCAGATACCGCGGGAGACGAGCAGGATCGTCCCGCGGGCCGAGTCCGGCGGCAGCGTCCCGCGGCTGTTGGGATTGGAAGTGGGCCCGCAGAGGTGCCGCTCGACCGGGCTGCCGTCGGTGCCGACGATCGTGCCGACGTCTGTAAGCGTCTGGTCCGCGCTCGTCCACGCAGCGGGGATCGGGAGGATGTCCTGGAACGGAATGTTCTTCAACGTCGCCGGCGCGTCGCTCGTGGTCACGTTGAGCGAAGGCGCAAAGACGTGGCTGTTCGAGACAGCCGCAACCGAGATCGCGTCGGGCGCGGTTCCCGGAGAGCCGACGGAGCCGAGACCCCAGTCGTCACGGTCGTTCCCGGCCGCGATCACCGGCACGACACCCGCGTTGGCGACATTGCGGACGGCCTCGACGAGCGCGTCGCTGATCGGATCGACCTGAGGCCCGCCGCCGGAGAAGTTGATCACGTCCATCCCGTCGTCCACGGCCGATTCGAATGCGGCGACGATCTGCGGCGTGAAGGCGTCGTACCCCGTCGGCGTCGGTGTATTGAAGACGCGGTAGTTGCCGAGCCAGGCCCGTGGCGCCACGCCGCTCAATCCAGTGACCGTGGGATGGTCCGGGCCGGCAGGGGCCGTCGTACCCGCATCGCCGGCGGCGATCCCGGCCACGTGCGTCCCGTGGAACGAGCCCTGCCGGTAGAGCGGCAGCTTTCCCTGCGCGCCGGAGCCCGGGCCCGGGAAGGAGCGAGCGACGATCACCTTCGGTGTCGTGAACCCTGTCTTACCGCGGGGAAAGCCGGCTGGATAGCTGAACCCAGTCGGGCTGAAGAACGGGTTCGCCTGGTCGATACCGTCGTCGACGACGCCGATCTTGATGCCGTCGCCGCGGTCACCGGTCGTCGCCCACATCTGGTCGGCGCCGATGATCGCCGGGCTCTGGTTGGTGTCGAGCGCGTACCGGACGCTGGGGTAGATCTTGGTCACGGCCTTAAGCCGCGCGAGCGCCGGCAGCTTGCGAGCCGGCAGCGAGACGGCGAAGCCGTCCAGCACGACCCGGTAGCGATAGGAGATGCGCGCCGACGGGATCGCACGCTTGAGCTCGGCCGCGGCGGCGCTCTGGGCGCGCGCGAGCTGGGCGAGATAGAGGTGCGAGCTCGAGCTGTGGACGTTCAGGCGCGAGGTGCTGACCGCGCTGAAGAGGTTCCGGTTGTAGGCAGCGAGGGGCGGGAGGCGCAGGCCGACGAGGACAGTCAGGCGCCCGCGCGAGGAGGCCGCGGGAATCTTCAGCGTCCCCGCGCGCACCCGCGGCAGGCTGAACTCGCCGTAGCTGCGGCGGATCGGCTGCAAGGTTGCCGACGCTGCGGAGGTGAGGATCAGCGCCGCAGCAAGCGGAAGAAGAACGACGCGGCGCAAGCATCGCAGGGTAGCCGAGAAACCGTAAACTCGCCCGCCGTGGCTGATTTCGCAGGCAAGCGTGGCCTCGTCCTTGGCGTCGCCAACAAACGCTCGATCGCCTGGGCGATCGCGAAGCGCCTTGCCGACGGCGGCGCCCAGCTTGCCTTCACCTACCAGGGGGAGCGGATCGAGGCCGGCGTCCGCGAGCTCTGCGGGACGGTCGACTCTCCGCTTGTGACCGTGTGCGACGTCCGCTCGGACGACGACATCGAGCGTGTAGTCGCCGAGGCGGGGGAGATCTTCGGCGGGGAGCTCGATCTGCTCGTCCATTCGGTCGCGTTTGCGGCCGCCGAGGATCTCGAGGGCCGCTTTACGGATACGCCGCGCGACCGCTTTTGGATGGCGCTCGACGTCAGCGCCTACTCACTCGTGGCGGCGGCGCGGGCGGCGGAGCCGCTGATGGAAGCCGCCGGCGGAGGCTCGATCCTGACGATGACCTACCTCGGCGGCCAGCGGGCGGTGCCTCACTACAACGTCATGGGCGTCGCGAAGGCCGCGCTCGACTCGTCCGTGCAGTACCTCGCCTGGGACCTCGGGGCCAAGAACATCCGCGTCAACGCCGTCTCCGCAGGGCCGGTGCGGACGCTCGCGGCCCGCTCGATTGCAGGCTTCCCGACGATGGAGGCGATCGTCGAGGAGCGCGCCCCGCTTCACCGCCACATCAGCGCCGACGACGTCGGCGGGGCTGCCGCGTACCTGCTCTCAGACGACGCTCGCAACGTGACCGGGACGACGCTCTACGTCGACTCGGGGTACCACGCTATGGGGATGTAGCTCACGATCGCGGCAGTTCCTTGAGCCGGGTTTGGACGGTCGCAGCGGCAAAGCCACTACGACCTCCGGGTCGGCATCGCAAGCGACGCCTCAGCACGCGATGGGCATGTGATCTAGATCTCTTTCGCCGCGGCCAGCAGCACGTCGAAGTCGGGCACCTCGGCATCGTCGTAGGCCCAGGCGCCGCGGATCGTCCCGGTCTGGTCGACGAGGAAGGCCGAGCGGCGGGCGACGCCTTTGAAGCCGCGGAACTCATGGGCGATTTCAAACCCGTGGATCGCCTCCGCGTTCCAGTCCGAAAGCAGCGGGAAGTTCAGGTCGAGCGCCTGCGTCCAGGCGATGTGCGTCCAGGGCGAGTCGCGCGAGACGCCGAACTTCTGGACGCCGGCCTGCTCGAACTCCGCGCTCCTGTCACGCAGGAGCTCCACCTCGCTCGTTCAGGTCGAGGACCAGTCAAAGAGGTAGAACAGAAACAGGGCGGGGCGGTCCTCGACGACGTCGCGCAGCGAGATCGTCTCCCGCGGCGCGAACCAGACGGTTGCGTCCGGAACCTGGTCGCCGACGTCGAGCATGGAACGAGCTTACGGCAATGTCGCGAAGGCGAGGTCGCGTGCAGCCGGCGCGACGTGTCTCGTCACTCGGCGGTGTCCGTTTTCGTCGAACTCCATCAGGGTGCCGCGATAGAGCGAAGACGTCGCCACGAAGCTTCCGTACGTCGCCAGATTGAACGAGCCGTATGACGTGCGGGCGATGTGGAGCAGCCGTCCGGTCCTGGCTGAGAAGATGCGCAACGCCCCGTCATCGCCGCTGCTGACGTAGGCATGGCCTCCGCCGCCGGCCGGGCCAAACAGGACGTGCTGAGGTGCGGAGCCGGCACGGATCAAGCGGACGAGCTTGCCTGTGCTCGCCGAGAAGACTCCGACCTGCGAGCGATCGCCGTAAGTCACCCAGACACGTGCACTCCCCGGAGAAAAGGCAAGATCGTGGGCGCTGCCGAGCGGGTCGACATGGCGGCTCAGGCGAGGACGTGCCGGATTCGAAACGTCCACGACCGCGATCGACCGGGCTCGCTCGCCGAGCGCGATCCAGAGCCAGTTGCCCGGCCCGTCTTCTGTCATGTGATGGGCTCCGTACCCGACGTAGACGCGGCGTGTCACCCGCCGCCGTGCGAGGTCGATCACGACGAGCTGCCCGCGGGCGTCGTCGGTGACGTACGCGAAGCGTCCGTCTCGGCCGATCAAGGGGATGTGCGGCGAGCCGAAGCCCCGCAGCACTTTCACGACCCGCAGACGGCGGAGGTCGACGAGAGTCACGGCCGCTCCCCGGGTGCTGACGACCACCGCGGTCCGATCGGTCGCTTCGACATTCTCCGGGTCCGCCGGCATGCGCAGGCGTTTGATGACCCGGCCGTCCGGAAGCGAGATGGCGAGAAGCTCGTTCGTCGTCTCCGCCGTAACGAGCGCGACCGGAGTCCCGCCTCCCTCGGTCCGGGCCTCGGACGCCGGCGCGAGCAACGCTGCCGCGGCAAGGACTGGCAAGACGCGTTTCACGCAAATTGGTACGCGCCAAGGAGTGGCTTCCGTCCCGAAGGGGATAATCCGCGCGTGGACGAACGGCAACGACGAGCCGTCGAGGCGTTGCAAAACGAGACGACGCTGCCGGGCCTGCTGCATGCCGCGACTCGCGAGTTCGTCGAGGTCGTTGACGGGGTCGCCTGCGCGATCTCGCGGGTGGTCGGCGATGTCCTGATCCAGGTGGCCGAGCATTCGCGCGACGGGCGCACGCTCGTGCTCGGTCACGGATATCTGATCTCGGACTTTCCCCTGACCGACTCGGCGCTTCGCGAGGGCCGGCCGCAGCTCGTGTCCTTGCTCGATCCCGACCCAGATCCGAGAGAAGGGGTTCTGCTTGGCGAGCTCGACCTCGATTCGCTGCTGATGATCCCCCTACCGGGGCCTTCAGGGCCGTGGGGTCTCGCCGAGATCTACGTCAACGGACGTCGTTTCGACGAGGAAGATGTCGCGCGCGCCGAGCCGGTTGCGGCGACTTTCGGCGAGCGGCTGGTCGCGCTACCTGTGCCGGCCTCCGCCCGCTAGGCCCAGCACCGTCTCGAGCAAGCTCGGCCGTGCCGGCCGGGGCGGCCCGCTTGCGAGGATGAACCCGGCCAGCCGCTGCGCCTCTTCCTCGTCGAGCGAGACCGCGGCCTCGGCGCTGCCGGTCTCGTTCCAGACGCTGAAGCGAACGTGCCGCTCGGCCTCGGTGCTGCCGAAGTAGCGCGAGACGCGAAGGGCCTTGCCGTCATCGCTCTCGAGCTCCTCGTGCGGTCGGAAGAACTCGACGAGCTTCCGTCGCTGCGGCGTGGAGCACCAGGGGCAGTAGTGGAACCTCGCCTCGACAGGCCCGCCGCACTCAGGGCAGTCGCGCATTCGCGCCTCCTCTCGGACGGAGGCTACAACGCCGCACTGGCTTCGGAAAGAGCAGCGTCCCGTGCCAGACCCGGGGACACGCCCCGAAGGGCGCTACGCCTTCGCGATCCGCGGCTCTGCGGACGCGCCGTCGATCTCGATCTCGACCGCCAGCGTTTCCCGCTTGATCCAGTCCTCGTGCCGGAGCAGCTCCCGCTGCGCGCCAGGGAGCGTGATCCGGATCCGGTCGGTCAGCTCGAGGCCCTGCTCCTTGCGCATCGCGTTGACCTGGTGGATCAGGTCGAGGACGAGCGCCTCGAGCTCGAGCTCGGGATTGAGCCCAGTGTCGAGCGCGACTGTGACGCCGTCGGCGCTGGCCACCGCCCAGCCTTCCTTCCCGGTTCGCTCGACGAGGACCTCGTCGGGGGCGAGCTCGAGCTCGCCGACTCGGAAGCGGCCGCCGTCGAGCTCGTCGAATTCGCCCGCCTCGAGTGCGGCTCGAACCGGACCGAGCTCTTTGCCGAGCTTCGGTCCCAGCACCGGCAGGTTCGGCTTGACGCGAAGCTCCGTCGCCTCCACGGGGCCGAGCTCGACTTCCTTGACTCGAAGCTCGTCTCTTACCTGGGCGGTGTGCTCGTCGGAGAGGCTCGCTCCTTCGACGATGAGACGCCGCAGGGGCTGCCTGCCTTTGAGCCCGGATTGCGAGCGTGCTTGTCGACCAAGATCGACGATCCGTCGCACGTTCGCGATGTCCTGAAGGAGCTCGACATTCGGCTCCTCGAGCTCGGGCCAGCCGGCGAGATGGACGGACGATGGCCCGTCGAGCACGAGGATCCGCCAGAGATGCTCGGTCAGGAACGGCATCACAGGCGAGATCACTCGAAGAGACTGCACGAGCGCGTACCACAGTGTTCCGAACGCCGGTTCGTCGTACGAGTAGAAGCGGCGCCGCGACAGGCGGATGTACCAATTGGAGACGTCGTCTACGAATTCATCGAACGCGCGCACGACGTCGACCGTGAGCGTCGCCTCGTAGGCGTCAGTCGCTTCGCTGACCAGTTGCTTCGTCCGCTCGACGAGCCAGCGGTCGAGAGGGCGCATGTCGCCGACCGGCTCCAGAGTCGCCCAGGACGGCGAGAACCCTTCGATGTTTCCGTAGTCGATCAGGAACTTGGCGGAGTTCCAGAGCGTGAGCAGCTTCCGCTTGATCTCGCGGCCAGGGCCGTAGCCGAACCAGAGATCCTGCGTGGGGGGCTGCTGGCAGTACTGCCAGCGCATGACGTCTGCGCCCATTTGCGCAAAGGCGTCCTCGGCCTCGATCATGTTGCCCCATGAGCCGTGCATCTCGCGGCCGTTCTCGTCGAACATCTTCTCGTAGCCGAGGGCGCGTTTGAAAGGAGCCCTGCCGACGAGCACGACCGACATGAAGAGCTGCGAGTAGAACCAGAGCCGGATTTGCTCGCGCATCTCGCTGACCCAATCGGCGGGGAACCACTTCTCCCAGTACGCGTGGTCTGGCAAGTCTGCGTGGGTGAGGCCGTGTGCCGCGCCGGTCGCGTAACCCTCTGGGATCCAGGTCGGATTCTCCCACCCGAGCGTCGAGAAGGGGACGATGCCTGCGTCGAGCCAGACGTCCCCGACCTCGGCGATGCGCTCTACCGTCTCGCCGCATGATTCGCAGCGGATCGGAACTCGATCGATCCACGGTCGACGTAGCTCCTCCAGCTGTTCCATCCCTTCGACAGCGCGTTCCGCAAGCTCAGCCTTAGAGCCGATCACCGTTCGGTGACCACAGGAGCACGGGTAGATCGGCAGCGGCAGTCCGTAGTACCGGCGCCGAGAGATATTCCAGTCGCCAAGATTCCGTAGCCAGTCCTCCATGCGCTTCTCGAAATAGGCCGGAACCCATTCGACGGTCGCATTCGCTTCGAGCAGTTGCGGGCGAAGATCATCTACCGCTATGAACCAGTCGTCGGCGATCCTGAAGATCAGCGGCGTGTGACAGCGCCAGCATTCGGGGTAGCGGTGTTCGTACAGTCCGGCCTCGACGAGAATCCCCTTTTCCTCGAGGCGACCGATGATCTGCTCGGCGGCCTCGACGGTCGAGAGGCCATGCAGCCAGCCGTAGTCGTTGTAGAAGCGCCCGGCCTCGTCGACCGGCGTGAGCACGGGGAGGTCGTGCAGCCGGGCGAGCTCGAAGTCCTCCGCCCCGGATCCCGGCGCAATGTGGACGATGCCGGTTCCTTCGTCCATCGCGACCTCGTCCCATGGGATCACGCGATGCTCGACGGCCGCGCCCGGCGGAAGGTCATCGAACGGGCCTTCGTAACGCCAGCCGACGAGCTCGGAACCTTGCAGTCGTTCGTCGAACCGCTCGTCCGGATAGCGGGGCGCCGCGACCCACTCGCCGTTCAGACGACGGCCGTATTCCGCCTCTGGGTTGACCGCCGCCGCCACGTTCGCGGGCAGTGTCCACGGCGTCGTCGTCCAGATCACCAGCGACTCCCCGGGGCGGTCGAGGAGCGGCAGGCGAACGAAGAGAGAAGGATCCGCACGGTCGACATAGCTTCCGGTCAGCTCGTGCTGGGAGATCGAAGTCCCGCATCTCGGGCACCACTCGGTCGCGCGATGGCCGAGGTAGAGCCACCCTTTGTCGTCGACCACCTTCAGGAATTTCCAGATGTACTCGATGTTCGTGTCGCTGAAGGTGAAGTAGTCGTTGCCCCAGTCCATCCATTGCCCGAGGCGCTTGCAACTGCGTGTCAGCTGCTCGGACGACCAGACGACGACGTCACGGCACTTCGCCGCGAATTTCTCGAGTCCGTACTCCTCGATCTCGCGCTTCGAGTTGAGACCGAGCTGCCGCTCCACACCGACCTCGATCCACAGGCCCTGGCAGTCGAATCCGTTCTGGTAGCGCTGCTCGAAGCCGCGCAGCCCCTTGTAGCGCTGGAAGACGTCCTTGAGGGTCCGGCCCCAGGCCGTGTGGACGCCGAGCGTCTTGTTCGCCGTGACCGGCCCGTCGATGAACGACCACTTCGGGCCGCCGCGGTTCTTGTCGCGAAGCTGCTGGAATAGTTGTTCGTCCTCCCACCACTGCAGAATCTCCTCCTCGAGCCGAGGATGGTCGGGAACGGGCGGCAGCGGCACGAAGACCTGCTCCATCCCTCCAGTCTAGGCGCGGGGAACAACGACTCCGGCGCAGGCGTTTGAACCTTCAACGACAGAGGAAAGGAACATCGAAATGAGCACTGCTGTAACCGAATCGAGTTTCGAGGAGGAGGTCCTCCAGAGCGACAAGCCCGTGATCGTGGACTTCTGGGCCGAGTGGTGTGGACCGTGCCACGCGGTCTCGCCCGTGCTCGACAAGATCGTCGAAGAGCGGGAGAGCGACCTGAAGCTCGTCAAGGTGAACATCGACGAGGAGCCATCGCTCGCACAGAAGTACGGGATCATCTCGATCCCGACGATCATCCTCTTCCGCGAGGGTGAGCCCTCGGCGGCTGCGATCGGCGCCCAGCCCAAGAGCGCGCTCGAGAAGTCGCTTGGCCTCGCCGAGAACGGCGCGACAGCTAGTTAGGCCTCGGCTTCGTCCTTCTCCGCCATCGGCACCGGAGACGCCGCGCGCGGGGCCAGCCGCGAATAAGGTAGGTGAGCTTCACCGCGGGGACAGTTCCCGCGGCTCGGGGTTTATTCGCCCCGACTAGTGCTTCGCGTCTTCGAGGAACGAGATGAACGCGGCGTGCTTGGCGAGGTACGCCTCAAGCTCCGCGATCCCGACGCCGGCCCAGTCCTCCAGCCAGCTGTCCTCGAGGTCCGCTTCGATCCGGTGGAAGCCCCTATCACTCATGAACGAATGATCGGCGCGGAAGGGGCCTGATGACATGAGCCGAACGGCCTAAATTAACTGGCCATAGGGCCTATGCTGCCTCCGGCGTTGGCGGGCTTTCTCCTGATCAACCCGCGCTCGGGAAAGGGGCGACCCAGCGTGGATGAGCTCGCAGCCGCGGCGCAGGAGCGAGGAATCGAGGTACGGGTCCTCCGCGAGGGCGACGATCCCAGGGAGCTCGCGGGCGAAGCCGGTTCGGATGCCCTCGGCATCGCGGGGGGCGACGGGTCGCTGGCGGCGGTCGCGCAGGTCGCGATCGAGCGCGAGCTGCCGTTTGTCTGTGTCCCGTTCGGGACACGGAACCACTTTGCGCGTGACCTCGGGCTCGACCGTGCGGATCCGCTGGGCGCGCTCGCGGCTTTCGGCGGCGACGAGCGGCGAATCGACGTCGGCCGGGCAGGCGAACGGCTTTTCCTGAACAACGTCTCGCTCGGCGCCTACGCCTCGCTCGTCCACCGCCGTGAGGCGCACCGTCGCCGGCGCGACGCGCTGGCGGGAGTTCGCGCGCTGCTTCGGACGCCCGCCCACCCGCACCCACTCAGGCTGCGGGTCGATGGGAAACCGGTCTCGGCACGCGTTGTCCTCATCGCGAACAATGCGTATGAGCTGCAGCTCTTCGACCTGGGGGCTCGTCCGAACTTGACCGAGGGGCGTCTCCATCTCTACTCCGCCGGTGGCCTCCTGCCGACCGACTGGGACGAGCGCGTCGGCCAGGTCTTCGAGCTCGACGGTCCTCCCGCTTTGCAAGCCGCGATCGACGGCGAGCCGGTGGAGCTTCAACTGCCGCTTCTCTGCCGCCTCGAGCCGAGGGCGTTACGAGTGCTCGTTCCGCCAGGCGGCTAGCACGAGCGGGACGTTCTCGAACGCAAGCTCGTTCGCTGCGGGAAGCTCGTCCCGGCCGAACCAGCGGAGCTCGGAGACGTCGTCGGCCGGCGCTGCCTGGCCACCAACTACTCGGGCGGTCCAGTACAGATTCAGGGTCGCGTCTGCCGTCGAGTCGCTGCCGTACCGGTCCATCCAAAGGCCGAAAAAGCGCTGCGGCTCGATTTTGAGCCCCGTTTCCTCCTTCAACTCCCGGCGGAGCCCGTCGAGCGGGTCCTCGCCTTCGTTGAGGAAGCCGCCCGGGATGTCCCAGAAGCCCTCGAACGGAGGGTGCGCCCTGCGCGCGAGCAGGAGACGTCCGTTGTCGACGCAGAGCGCGCCGGCCGTCGGCTTCGAGCTCGCGTAGACGATGAAGCCGCAGGCATCGCAGGCGAGGCGCGCCGCATCGCCACCAAGCTCCGCGCCGCAGCGCGGGCAGAGTCTCCAGCCGTCGAGCTCACCCATTCCTGTAGGTGTACACCTACAGGATGAGTCCAAGATTCGTTCCAGCCGGCATGGCCGAACTCCAGCGCATCGGGCTACTCGCCGAGCTGCCCGGCGAGACGCTGGTCCGGCTCGCCCAGAGGATGCGTCGCGAGCAGGTTCCCGCCGGCGGCGCCGTGGTCGAGGAAGGAGACGACGGCGACCGCTTTTACGTCGTCCTGACCGGGATGTTCACGGTCAGCCAGTCCTCGCTCGGGCCGCGGGGGGTCCTACGGCCCGGCGACTACTTCGGCGAGGTCGCCCTGGCGATGGACATACCCCGCACGGCATCGGTGCGCGCGCTGACGCAGGCGACGGTCGCGAGCTGCGACCGCGAGACGTTCGACGAGTTCATCCGGCCGCTGTTCGCGGATGCCTAGGACGTCTAGCGGAGGATCCCGGTATGGCCCAGCGAGTAGCGGCCCGGCTGTGGCCAGACGCACACTCCATGGGGCCCGTAGCCGACCGAAATCCGGGCGAGCACCCGGCCGTTCTTGGTGCTGATCGCATAGACCTGCGCGTTGTAGCGCGCCGACAACCAGAGCACCTTGCCGTCCGCGGAGACGCCTCCCATGTCCGGACTGCCGCCGACGTCCCACTTGGCGACAAGCCGGCGGGTGGCGAAGTTGAGCACAGAAATCGTGCCCTCGTTTCGGTTCGTGATGTAGAGCAGCTTCGCGTTGCGGCTGGGGTAGAGACCGTGCGCGCCGGCGCCCGTATGGATGAAGCCGATTACATGTCGACCCGTCCGGTCGATCTCCCAGACGCCGTTCGACGCCATGTCCGCGACGTAGAAAACCTTGCCGTCGGGCGAGAGCTTCACGTCCTGCGGCATCGCCGCGGCACGCGGTAGCCGGAGGACGCTGACCACGCGCTCGCGCCGCACGTCGACCTTCACCATCTCCGCGGAGAACTCGCAACTTGCGAGCAGGAACCGGCCGTTGGCCGAGAAGTCCATGTGGTCGACGCCGCTGCAGGGGACATTCAAAGCACGGTGCAACTTCATGGTGTGCGCGAAACGGAAATCGAGCCGATGCTCGCGCTCGGCGACGACGATCGCGAAGCGGCCCCCAGGCGTGAAGTAGAGGTTGTACGGATCGCTGACGGGCACAGGCTTGCCCTTCGGCCGTCCCGTGATCGGGCTGACGGGCGTCAAGCTGTTGCCGGCGTCGTTGTCGACCCAGAGGGTCTTGAGGTCATAGGACGGCGTCACATGCTGGGGCAGCCGCCCGACGGTGTAGTGCGCGACGATCTTGAACGTTCGTTGGTCGATCACGTCGACGGTGTTGCTGGCGCTGTTCGGGACGTACACGCGTGGGGGGACGCCGCGAACCTTCGGACTGAGGTCGTTCGCACCGTCGTATGCGTAGACGTTGGCGGCAACCTTCGTCGCTCGTCGAGCTCGCCTGTGGTTCGCTCTCGGCGCGGAGGAGCCGATCGCTCCCAGGCTCGTCAGCCCTGCGACAGTTGCGCGCCCGCGGCCACCGACAACCAGGACGGTGCGACCCAACGTGGTGACTGCCGCATCGGAGACCGGGCGCGGCAGGTTTCCGGCGACGCGGATCCGACCGCTCTTGGGGTCGATGGCAACGATCGTCGAGGTCGGAGTATCCGCTCGAGCTGAGCGGCCGCCGATCACGAGCGCGCGGTTGGCCAGCACTGCTGCGCCCGCATGTGTCGTCGGCGCCGGAAGGCTGCCGAGGCGACGCAGCTCACGGCTGCCCGGATCGAAGCTGTACACCGCACTGCTGGCATCGCCGCTGGGGAGCGAGCCGCCCGCGACGATGATCTTGCCTTGGGCTGCCGTCACCGCGGAGTAGCGGAGCGGGGTCGGCAGGCGGGCGACGACACGAGCGCTACCGCCCGGGCGCCAGGCCACGATCGTGTTCAACCAGTTTTGGCCCGTGTAGCCGCCGACGATGTATGCCTGCCCGGCGACCACGGTGGCGGCGTGGTCGCTGCTGGGCGCTGGTAACGATCCGACCCGAATCGCCGTCCCGGTTTTGGGGTCGACTCGGAGGATCTGGTCGAGCTGGCGAATGCCGTCTCCGCCGCCGAACTCGTAGACGTTCGACCCGATCCGGACCGCGGCGCCGTCGTGGAAGACATTGGGCAGCCGACCGATCGTCCGCACCCGCCCCCCGGCGATCGTGCGGACGTCCGCGGTCGAGGTGTCCGCGGCGTCAAGGCCGCCGAGCAGAAGAACTCGGCGTCGAAAGGTCACGATCGCGGCGTCCTGGATCGGGGCCGCGAGCGAGCCCGCGGTGCGCGACCCAATGCGTAAGGGCCGTGTCGATCGGGCGGGGGACGGAGCCGCGGGTTGCCGGCGAGCAGGTCGCGGAGACGCCGCCTGATCGTCATCACCCCAGGCGGCCCAGACCCCGGTCGCGCCGGCAACGGCGGCGACCACGAGAGCCGCGAGGCCAATCCGGCGCCAGCGCTTTGCGCTCGCCCGCCGCCGGGCACGCGTGAAGGGCGCATCCGCCACCTACGCCAGGATGCCCGAGTCCTTAGACCCCTGCGCCGGTTGCGCCGAGCTCGACGAGAATCGCGTCCGAGAGCCGCGGCCAGGCCTCCTTCGCCCAATCGCCGAAGGTCGTGTCACACAGACACGCGCACGCGAGCCGCGCCTCGGGATCGACCCAGAGGAAGCTGCCGCTCTGCCCGAAGTGGCCGAACGTACGCGGTGAGTTCCGGGCACCGGTCCAGTGGGGGCGCTTCTCGTCGCGGAGCTCGAAGCCGAGCCCCCAGTCGTTCGGCTCCATGCGGCCGAAGCCGGGCAACACGCCCGTGAGTCCGGGGAAGGCGACCTCGGTCGCTTCCGCCAGGGTCTCCGGCGCGATCAGCCTTGGCGCGAGCAGCTCGCGGCCGAACGCGAGCAGGTCGTCGAGCGTGCCGTTGGCGCCGGAGGCCGGCGAGCCGTCGAGCGAAGCAGTCAGGCCGAGCGGCTCCAGCACGGCAGCGCGCAAGTAGTCGGAGAAAGGCATCTCCGCCCGGTCTTCGATCACTCTGGCGAGCACCTCGAAGCCGGCGTTCGAGTAGATCCGCCTCGTGCCCGGCTGCGCGATCGGCGCCTCCCCCTCGGGCGGCAGCCCGGATGCGTGCGCCAGGAGATGGCGGACGGTCGAGCCCGGCGGCCCGGCCGGCTCGTCCAGCTCGACCACACCTTCCTCAGCCGCCACGAGCGCGGCAAGCGCGGTCAGGAGCTTCGTGACCGAGGCCCAAGGAAACGTTGCAGCCCTGTCGCCGGTCGTGCCCGCTCCGGCGGTCGCATCGGTGACCCCAACAGCCGCAGCACCGACGGGCCACTCCTCGACCTGCCGCAGCGCCTCCACGCGCGGCGATACTAGCCTCAGTGGAGCGACGCCTCGTCCCTGCCGACTCGCCGTACGCACCGACCGTCGGCTATTCGCGAGCCGTTCGCGTCGGCGACCAGATTCATGTTTCCGGAACGGCCGCGATCATGCCCGACGGAGCGCCTCCCCCGACCGGGGCATACGCCCAGGCGCGGCGGTGCCTCGAAATCATCCTCGACGCGCTCGCGCAACTCGGCGCCCGCCCCGAGGACGTGGTTCGCACCCGGGTCTTCGTCACCTCGGGCGACGACTGGGAGGAGATCGGCCGCGCGCACGGCGAGGTCTTCGGCGAGATTCGACCCGCGAGCGCCATGCTCGTGATCACGGGCCTCCTCGACCCGCGCTTCCTCGTCGAGATCGAAGCGGACGCGATCGCCGCGGACTGAAAACCGCAGCAAAAGAGGGATACTTGCGGCGATGAAACAGATTTATCCGGCGACGATCACCGGCAAGAGCTTCGCGCCCGGGGGCAGCGTGCTCGACCACGCCTTCGGCCAGAGCGAGCCCTACACCCTCGGCGTCGAGGAGGAGTACATGCTGCTCGACGGCGAGAGCTTCGATCTCGTTCAGCACATTGACACCGTCCTCGCCGCGATCTCGGGGCACGAGCTCGAGACCAACATCAACGCGGAGCTGATGCAGTCGGTGCTCGAGATCGCGACCCCCGTGTGCCGGACCGCCGGCGACGTCGACCGCGAGTTGCGGCGCCTGCGCGCGTACGTGGCCGGGATCGCGAGCGAGGACAAGCTGCGAGTCGGCTCGGCGGGGACGCATCCCTTCAGCCTCTTCGAGCGGCAGCGGATCACGGCCCGCGACCGCTACAGGCACCTGATCGACCAGATGCAGTACGTGGCCCGCAGGGAACTCATTTTCGGGCTCCACATTCACGTCGCCGTCGACGATCCCGAGAAAGCGATCCAGGTCGTCAACGGCCTGCTCGCGCACATCTCCTCGCTGCTCGCGCTCTCCGCGTCGTCGCCGTTCTGGCGCGGCGAGGCGACCGGCCTCTCGTCAAGCAGGCAAATCGTCTTCGCCGCCTTCCCGCGCTCCGGGCCCCCGCCACGCTTCAAGGACTACGCCGACTATGCAGAGGTGGTCGGCCAGCTCGAGAAGACGGGCTGCATAGCGGACTACACGCACATCTGGTGGGACATCCGGCTGCATCCGCGACTCGGCACCGTCGAGATTCGGGTCTGCGACGCGGTCACCCGGGTCGAGGACGCCGTCGCGCTGGCGGCGTTCTGTCAGGCGCTCGTCAAGCACTACTGCGAGCGGTACGACCGCGGTGACGAGATCCCGTCGTACCACCGGATCCTCACGACCGAGAACAAGTGGCTTGCTGCGCGCTACGGGCTCGAGGCGCCGGTGATGGATCTCGCGACGGGCCGGCGGAACCGGGTTCCGGTCGCCCAGCTCGTCCGCCGCACCCTGCGCGACATCGAGCCGCACGCCCGCGAGCTCGGCTCGGAGCGGGAGCTCGAGGGAGTCCGCGAGATCCTGGCGCGCGGCAACGGCGCCGACCTTCAGCGGCGGACGTTCAATGCCAACCGCGACATCGTCGAGGTCGTGCGCGAGATCGCAGACGGGACCGAAGCGGCTGCCGCCACTCAGGCTGCGGCGTAGTCAGGCCGCACTGAGCCGGCGCAGCTCGGCCGGCAGCTTGAAGACGACGTTCTCCTCGGCCGGTGCGAGCTCGCGGATCTCGGCGACGCCCCGGCCGCGGAACCACCCGCACAGGTCCTCGACGAGCGACTCGGGTGCCGAGGCGCCCGACGTGACACCGACGGTCTCGACGCCTTCGAGCCAGCGTTCGGCGAGCGCGCGCGTGCTGTCGATCAGGTGGGCGGGCACGCCGGCCGACCTTGCGACCTCGACGAGTCGCTGGGAGTTCGAGCTGTTCGCCGAGCCGAGCACGAGCAGGAGCTGCACGTGCGGGAGGAGCTCCTTGACCGCCTGCTGCCGGTTGGTGGTCGCGTAGCAGATGTCTTCCTTCTCCGGCCCATGCAGGCTCGGGAAGCGGCGGTGGAGGACGGCGATGATCTCGCGCGTCTCGTCGACGGAAAGCGTCGTCTGGGTGACATAGGCGACCCGCTGCGGATTCGCGACCTCGAGTTGCTCCGCGTCGGCGACGGATTCGACGAGCACGATCGAGTCCGGCGCTTCGCCCATCGTTCCCTCGACCTCCTCGTGGCCCGCATGCCCGACGAGAACCACCGTGTAGCCCTCGGCGGCGTATCGCCTAGCCTCCGCGTGCACCTTCGTCACCAGCGGGCAGGTCGCGTCGATCGTCCGCAGGGAGCGCGCCGCGGCGCCGGCGCGAACGACGGGAGCGATTCCGTGCGCCGAGAAGACGACGAGGCCGCCCTCCGGCACGTCCTCGACGCTGGCGACGAAGACGGCGCCGCGCTGACGAAGCTCGTCGACGACGTGCGAGTTGTGCACGATCTGCTTTCTGACGTAGACGGGAGGCCCGTTTTGCGCGAGTGCGCGCTCGACGGTCTCCACCGCTCGCTCGACGCCTGCGCAGTATCCGCGCGGCGCCGCGAGCAAGACCCGCTTGACCACGATGCCAATGTAGCGGCGCTACGGGCGAAAACTCGCCGACTTAACAGAAACATCAACCCGCTAAACGGGGCGAAACAGAAGCCGAGCGCGCCGGTTCCAAACAGAAACAAAAAGAGAGAGGCCCGCCGCTCGGGGGGTCGTGGCGGCGGACCCTCTCAATTGCTCACCGCAGGCATTGCGAAAGCCGCCCAACGGTGCGCATCGCCCAGTGGCAGAAACGCTAGCGCGCGTCGATGCCCTTGCCAATAGGCCGACCGGCCTATCTTTGAAACGGGGACGCGGGGCGCGAAAGGGCTATTCCAGGGCCTCTCGACGGGCCACTTTGCGCCTCATATCATCCCCAGGGCCCAGTGAGTGCTGAGACGAAGGCGGTCGTGTTCAACGCAGTGCCGCTGTTTGCGGTGGCTGCCGCTTACCTTGCCGTCGCCATGGCCGTTGCACCGAGGCTCTGGCGTGAGCGCGCCGGGCTGACGGCGAACGACCTCGCGCTGGGTCTGATGTTCCCGTGTATCGGGATCCCGGCTGCGATTCTCGGCGCGGCTGTGCTCGACAGCCGGAACGCGATCGGCGGCCACCTCTGGTTCTCGTTCGCGGCGAGCGTGATCGCGCTCCTGCCGGCGCTCGTCTTCCTGGCTCGCTGGGGTGAGCGCGGCGAATTGCTGTCGGGCGGCCCACGCGCACGCGAGGCCGAGCAGCTCGTCTCGGTCCGTGGGCGAGAGCTCGAGGCGGTCGCTGCAATCTCGGACGCCCTGGCCCGGACGACAGATCCGGAGACCGTCGCCCGGGTCGTGCTCGACGAGGTCGGATCCGTGCTCGGAATCGAGTTCACGGCGCTGGCGCTGATCGACGGCGAAGCCGAAGAGGCGAGGGGCCTGCTCGCCCGAGACGCCGGCGCCGACGTCACCTGGTGGCGGGACATCCGCATCGATCTTCGCAACGAGCCTTCGGGAATCGCCAGCGCGTACTTCCAGGCCGCGCCGGTGGTCGTCTTCGACTGCTCCGCCTCGCCCCTCGTGAGTCCGCGCCTTGTCGAGGCGGTTGGCGCCAAGAGCGGCGCCTTCGTGCCGCTGATCGCCGATGAGCGGATCATCGGCGTGCTCGTCGCCGCTCCGACGTCGGCGAAGCGCGCGTTCTCGAGCGAAGAGGTGACGCTGATGCAGTCGCTGGCCGCCGAAGCCGCGCTCGCTCTCGAACGAACGCGATCGGCCGAGCAACTCGACGAGGCGCTCGCACGGGAGCGGCTTGTGGGGGAAATCTCGCGCCGGGTGAGATCGGTCGAGGGGCTCGCAGACGGAACGCGAATCGCGGTCACGGAGATCGGACGGGCGCTCCGCGCCTCCCGCTGCTTCATCCGCCTCGGCCAACCCGGCGAGCTGCAGCAGCTCGCCGCGGAGTGGTTCGCCGCCGGGCTGCAGCCGATCGGCCCGCAGACGCAGAATCTCCCGGCCTCGAACCTTGCGGCGCTGAAGCGGAGGACGGTCGTCGTCTCGGACATTGACGACGCTCCGGAGCTCGAGGACCCGGAGCTGGGAACGACAGAGACGATGCGCCGGCTCGGAACGAAGTCGCTCGTGGCGACGCCGATGATCGCCTTCGATCGGTCGATCGGCGTGCTCGGACTTCACCGAGCGACGGCCGGTCCGTGGTCGGAGGGCGAGGTCGCCCTGATCGAGTCCGTCGCTGGCGAGCTCGCGCTGGCGATCAACTCGGCGCGCTTGCTCGACGAGAACCGGCAGCGTCTGCTGGAGCAGACCGCGCTGCTGCGCGCGGCGCAGGTTGTCACCAGCGAGCTCGAGCTGGAGGCGGTCCTCCAGCGGCTCGTCGACGAGGTTGCCCGCTTGCTCGGGTGTGAGGCGGCCGACTGCTACCTGCTCGACCGCGAGCGCGGAATGCTGGGCTGCGCCGCCGTCCACGGGCTGGAGCCGGAGCTCGTCGGCTTCGAGTTCTCGTCAGACCAGGGCCTCGCCGGCCAGGCGATCCGGCAGCGCGCGCCTGCCCTCTCGGACGATTACGCCCAGCTACCGGACTCGGTTCCGCACCCCGCATATCGCGGCTACGCGAGCGCGATCGTGGCCCCGATGATGTGGTCGGATCAGATTCGCGGCGTCCTCGGGGTCGGCACGCATGATCCGGATCGCACCTTCACGAACTCCGATGCCGAGTTGCTCGAGGCGTTCGCGACGCTCGCGGCGCTTGCCCTTCGCAATGCCGAGAGCTTCGAAGAGCGTTCGCGGCAGGCGAGAACCCAGCGCGCGTTCTACGACATCGCCTCTCTGCTGGCGCTGCCGATTTCCCAGGCCGAGACGCTGCGCGCAGTCGCCCGGGCCGCGGCAGAAGCGCTCGGCGGCAGCTCTTCGGCGCTGCTGATGCCGAGAGAGGAAGCCTTCGAGCTCGCTGCCGGACACGGGCTGCCGAACGAGGTAGCCGCTCTGGTTCGGGAGGCTGCGGCCGGAAGCGCCGAGCCGCTGGCAACGTGCGCGCGCAACCGGACGGTGATCGCGGCCTCGGCGCTGGCTGAGGACGACCGGTTCGAACCCAACTGGCGCGAGGTCGCGGCGTCAGCCGGGTACGGCTCCCTGCTTGCAGTGCCGGTGGAGGCGCCGGAGGGTCGCGACGGCCTGGTCGTCGTCTTCTTCGAGGACGCGCGCCGCTTCAGCGACTACGACCTCGAGCTGGCCCGCAATCTCGCGGGAACCGCACGCGGTGCCCTGGAGCGGAGCGAGCTCTACGAGAGCGAGCGCCGCGCGCGAGGGCTCGCGCAGCAACTTGCGCGCACCGGCACCCTGCTCGCGACCGAGCTCGACCC
>Ga0307296_10000218_pt1 | contig 25085 bp, 22 predicted proteins | sample ER_DNA_153_FD_194467 | JGI IMG/M metagenome (GOLD analysis project Ga0307296, IMG submission 194467) | Bulk soil microbial communities from the East River watershed near Crested Butte, Colorado, United States - ER_DNA_153 | ecosystem: Environmental > Terrestrial > Soil > Floodplain | place... | reverse complement strand
CTGGCTGAGCCGCTACCCGGGGGAGCTCGTCGAGGGCGACGTGATCACGCTCGAGCCCGGGCTCTACCGGAGCGGCTACGGCGGCTGCCGACTCGAGGATCTGGTGCTCGTGACCAAGGACGGCGCTGAGCTGCTGACGGATTATCCGTACGACCTCGCGCCCTAAGCGTGGCGTCCGACCAGCCCGCCATCGAAACGATCCTGCTCGAGGAACGGCGCTACCCGCCGCCCGAGGGCTTTGCCGCTGACGCGAACGCGCAGCCCGAGATCTACGACCGGGACTTCGAGGAGTTCTGGGAGACCGAAGCCCGTGAGCGAGTGACGTGGTTCGAGCCGTTCGACAAGCTGCTCGAGTGGGAGCCGCCGTATGCGAAGTGGTACCTCGGCGGCAAGCTGAACGTTTGCTTCAACTGCGTCGACCGGCACGTCGAGGCCGGCAACGGCGACAAGGTCGCCTACTACTGGGAGGGTGAGCCCGAGGACGAGCGCCGCGAGCTCACCTTCTCGGACCTCCAGCGCGAGGTTGTCCGGTACGCGAACGGGCTCAAGAAGGTCGGCGTGAAGAAGGGGACACCGGTCGCGATCTACATGGGGATGATCCCGGAGCTGCCGATCGCGATGCTCGCGTGCACGCGACTGGGCGCGCCGCATACGGTCGTCTTCGGCGGCTTCTCGGCCGAGTCGCTCTCCGGCCGCATGAACGACATGGAGTGCGAGGTGCTGATCACCCAGGACGAGGGCTGGCGGAACGGCGGCAAGGTGCCGCTGAAGCAGAACGCCGACGAGGCCGTCGAACAGGCCCCGAGCGTGAAGAGCTCCGTGGTCTTCCGCCGCACCGGCGAAGGCCCCCCTATGAAGGAAGGCCGTGACGTCTGGTGGCATGAGCTCGTCGAAGGCGAGTCCGACGACCCAGCGTCATGTCCGTGCGAACCGATGGACTCGGAGGACCTGCTCTACCTGCTCTACACGAGCGGAACGACCGCGAAGCCGAAGGGCATCGTCCACACGACCGCCGGCTATCTCGTCGGGGCCGCGACGACGCACTTCTACATCTTCGACGTCAAGCCCGAGTCGGTGTACTGGTGCGCAGCAGACGTCGGCTGGGTTACCGGCCACAGCTACATCGTCTACGGGCCACTGTGCAACGGAACCACCGGCGTCATCTACGAAGGCGTTCCCAACTACCCCGACAAAGACCGCTGGTGGGCGATCGTCGAGCGCTACAAGGTCGACATCCTCTACACGGCGCCGACCGCGATTCGCTCGCATATGAAGTGGGGGCCGGAGTACGCGCAAAAGCACGACCTCTCGTCGCTACGGCTGCTCGGGACGGTCGGCGAGCCGATTAACCCGGAGGCGTGGATCTGGTACCGCGAGCACATTGGCGGCGATCGCACGCCGGTCGTGGATACCTGGTGGCAGACCGAGACGGGGATGATCCTGATCACGCCGCTGCCAGGGGTGACGACCCTCAAGCCCGGTTCGGCGACGAAGCCGTTCCCGGGCGTCGACGCGGCCGTCTACGACGAGCAGGGAAACGAGGTCGGTCCCGGCGGAGGCGGCTACCTCGTCCTCCGCCGGCCCTGGCCGGCGATGCTGCGCGGCCTCTACAGCGAGGACGAGCGCTACCGCGAGACGTACTGGTCGAAGTACCCGGACACGTACTTCGCGGGCGACGGCGCCCGGATCGACGAGGACGGCGACTTCTGGCTGCTCGGACGCGTCGACGACGTGATGAACGTCTCCGGCCACCGGATCTCGACGATCGAGGTCGAATCGGCGCTTGTCGACCACCAGAAGGTGGCGGAGGCCGCGGTCGCCGGTCGCGCTGACGCCACCACCGGGCAGGCGATCGTCGCGTTCGTGTCGCTGAAGGGCGGCGAGGAAGGGTCGGTCCAGATGCTCGAGGAGCTTCGGGACCACGTGGCGAAGAAGATCGGCAAGATCGCCCGGCCGGCCAACATCGTCTTCACCCCCGAGCTGCCGAAGACGCGTTCGGGGAAGATCATGCGGCGGCTGCTTCGCGACGTCTCCGAGCACAGGGCGCTCGGGGACACGACGACGCTTGCCGATCCGACGGTCGTGGAGGAGCTCCAAACCCGCGCGGCCAGCGAAGCGGGCCAAGAGGAGTAAAAAACCGGTTCTGCCAGCTGACTGAAGCGGCCGGAGCTTGCGGAGCCCCGGCGACCGAGCGACACTCGCGGCATGCCGATTTGCGCGAACTGCGGCCAGGACAACCCGGACATCGCGAAGTTTTGCCTCGCGTGCGCCGCGCCGCTCGCTCCGCCTGCGCCTACGACCGAGGAGCGCAAGCTCGTCACGGTCCTCTTCACCGACATCGTCGGCTCGACCGCAAAGGCCGAGAACATGGATCCGGAGGACGTCCGCGCGCGGCTCGCGCCGTATTACGTGCGCCTCCGGGCCGAACTCGAGCGCTTCGGCGGCACGGTCGAGAAGTTCATCGGCGACGCGGTCGTCGCGCTGTTCGGAGCGCCGGTCGCGCACGAGGACGATCCGGAACGAGCCGTTCGCGCGGCGTTCGCGGTCTGCCGAGCGATCGACGAGCTGAACGAGGAGGACGAGTGGCTCGATTTGCAGGTCCGCGTCGGTGTCAATACGGGCGAAGCGCTCGTGGTCGTCGGCGCCCGCGCGAGCGAGGGCGAGGGCGTCGCCTCGGGTGACGTGATGAACACCGCCGCGCGCCTGCAGTCGGCGGCGCCGGTCGACGGCATCCTCGTCGGCGAGCTGACGTACGCGGCGACACGGGACGCGATCGAGTACCGCGATGCCGAGCCGATCGCCGCGAAGGGCAAGGCGGAGCCGGTTCGCGTCTGGGAGGCGGTCGAGGTGAAGGAGGAGGCGCACACGCCCGCTGCCGACGCCGTCACGTTCGTCGGCCGCGAGCGTGAGGCGAACGAGCTGACAGAGGTCTGGAGCACGGCGATCGCCGACCACCGGCCCGGCCTCGTGACGATCGTCGGCCCGCCGGGAATCGGCAAGAGCCGCCTGCTGGCGGAGTTCGCGCGGCGCGCAGGTCAGGAGGGGCGGGTCCACTGGGGGCGATGCCTCCCCTACGGCGAGGGGATCACGTACTGGCCGGTGACGGATGTCGTCAAATCGGCGGCGGGGATTCTCCAGAGCGACGACCGTGAGACGATCACGGGCAAGCTCGACGGCTTCCTCGAGACGCTTGCCACGGACGACCTCGACGAGCTGCGGACGATCGCGGCGGCGCTCTCGAACCTGATCGGCATCCCTACGACTCCCCGCGGCACCTATGCGACAGCAGAGATCTCGCAGGGTGAGCTGCACTGGGGGATCCGCCGCATGCTGCAACTGCTTGCGTCGCAGGAGCCGACGGCGCTGATCGTGGAGGACCTTCATTGGGCTGAGCCGACCCTGCTCGACTTGATCGCCTACATCGCGGCCGACGAGACAGCCTCGCCGCTGGCCATCGTCTGCTCAACGCGGCCCGAGCTCGCCGAGACGTCGCCGGGATTCCTCGGCACAGAGGGTCGGAGGCGGACAATCGAGCTCGGCACCCTCGATGCGGAACAGGCCAGGGCTTTGCTCGCCGACCTCCTCGGCGATCGGTCGCTGGCCGAGACGCGGTTCGCGGCGTCGCTGATATCCAACGCCGGCGGGAACCCGCTCTTCCTCGAGGAGACCGTGCGAATGCTGCGAGACCGCGGCCTCGTCGACGCCGAGCGCTGGCGAAGCGAGGACGTGGGCGAGCTGCCGGTTCCGACGAGCGTGCAGGGTCTGATCAGCTCGCGGCTCGACCGGCTCGACGGAGACGACAAGCGCGTAGCGCACAACGCCTCCGTCGTCGGCGCGGTCTTCTGGGCCGGCGCAGTCGCTCAGCTTGGCGCCGAGGACGACGGCCCGCCGCCAGATCCTCGTGAGCGATTGGAGACGCTCGAGCGGCGGGACTTCGTTCAGCACAGCGATGTCTCGACGGTCGCAGGCGAGGACGAATACGCGTTCAAGCACATCTTGATGCGGGATGTCGCGTACGGACAAATCCCGAAAGGCCGACGCGCGGAGCTCCACGTCCGCTTCACCGACTGGGTCGCGATCCTGCCGGGAAGCGCCGACGAATTCGTCGAGATCCTCGCCTGGCACCTCGAGCAGGCTTGCCGGCTGTCACGCGAAGTCGCTCGCGCGCCGATCGACCCGCCGTTCCTTCAAGCCGCCGAGGCCCTGGCGAACGCGGCGCGGCGTGCCGAGCGGAGAGAAGGACTCCTCGAGGCGGAGCGGTATTACACGCGCGCGCTCGACGTGCTCGGCGAGGCGCATCCCGAGGTTCAGCTCGGACTCCGCCTCCGACGCGCGGACATCATGATGATGCTTGGCCGACTCAAGGAGGCGTGCGAAGAGCTCGAGGAGGTAGCCAAGGCCGCGCCAGGACTCGAGCGCCCTGACGTCGAATGCGAGGCATCGCTCCTGCTCGGGGACATCGACCAGCGCCAGGGGCGCGCGGCCGACGCGCATCGCCGGCTTGCAGAAGCGGAGAGTCTCGCGGCGCGCTCGGGCAATGCCTATCTCCGGAGCAAGGTCGCGTTCGTGCTCGCGGCGCTCGTCGCCGACTTCGACGCCGAGCACGACCGAGCGATCGCCAGCCTGCGCGCAGGGATCGCGACCGCCGAGGAGATCGACCACACGCCGCTCGTCGCCGAGGGTCATCTGCGGCTGGCAGCGATCCTCTACAACCGCGGCGACCTCGCGGGCGCCGAGACGGAGCTGCGGCGCTGCCTCGAGCTCGCCCGCGACCTCGGCAGTCACCGCGTCGAGGCTGAGGCGACATCGTGGCTGGGGATAATCACGTACTACCGCGGAGACCCCGACGAGGGCGAGCGCCTCTGTCGCGAGGCGCGGCAGTGGTTCGAGCGCACCGGTGACACGTACTTCCAGGTCCAGAATCTCGTTCGCGGGTTGGCCGTCTTCGCGCTCGATGACGACCGGCCCGACGAGGCGGAGACCTGGCTGCGTGAGGCGGTCCCGGTCGCGCTCCAGATCGGTGGCTGGGTGGTGGTGGAGGTGTACCGGTACCTCGTCGAGGCGCTCGTGGCACAGGAGCGCTTCGACGACGCACGCGAGCTGGTCGCATTCGCGGCCCGCAACCTGCCCGAAGAGGACGCTTACGCACGCTCGTCGTTGCTGATGGCCGAGGCAGTCGTCGCCACAGCCACGGGGGAGGCGGCGACGGCGTCGACGGCGTTCTCGGAGACCCTGCGGCTGATCGAGGAGCTGGACATGCCGCTCGAACTCGCCGAGGCTCGAATGATGCTCGGCCGTTCGCTCTCCGCGGTCGGCGATCAAATGGGGGCGCGGGCGGAGCTGGAACGGGCCCGGGCGATCTTCGTTCGACTCGGCGCGACCACGCGCCAAGAGGCGATCGACCGCGAACTCGTGGAACTGGGGGTGGGGCCGGCCCGAGCCGGCCCCTCCACGGTGTAGCTGAGTTTTAGAGGATGACGGGTGGCGCCACTGAAATCCCGAACTCACCCACCGCGAATCCTTGCGGATCCGAGGTCGTAACCGTGATCGATGCCACCGTCACACCACCGGTGCCGTAGAAGCCGAAGTACTGGGCTCCTCCGTTCCCATCCACCGAGATCGGCCCGGAGGTCGTGCCGTTCTGCGCCGTTGCCTGGATGGTGAGGACCGAGAACTGGTTCGGCTCGGCATAGAAGTAGAAGGCGTTCGTCCCGGACGGAAGGGTGATCGTGGCCGTGGTCGGGTCGGCCGCGCTGACGGTGTCGTAGACATCGCCGGTGTACCCGTGGCTCCAGGTGGCCCAGCAACCACCCCCCGGGGCGGTGGTCTGGTGGTCGTGCCGCAACGCCGGCGTGAAGCCGATCGTTCCGGCCGGATCGCTCACGCTCGTCACGATTGATCCTGCTTCGAAACAGTTCGGCTGCGGGTCGGGCCCGAACGCCGTCATGTTGTACGTACCGAGGGTCGACGGCGGCGCCGCGGTTCCCGGCGAGCCGTCGAAGGTGATACCGGGGGTCGGTGCCGTGCAGCTCGAGCCCGTGCAGGTCGTGCTCGTGTCGACGTTTTGCCCATTCTGGATATTCGTCGTCGGAGGCTGTCCATCGACGGTCGTCGTTTGCTCCACGTGGCAGTTTCCGGACGTGCTGCAGTCGGCTTGCACGGTGTTTTGCTGGACGCCTTGTCCCTCGTTATCTCTGTTCTGAGTCGAGCTCTGGCTGACCGTGAACGTGTCACCGGGGTTGTCGCCCTGGGTCGAGGTGCCGTCGCCCTTCCGCAGCGGCCCGTACTGCACTTGCGTTGGCGTGTACGCCGCCGGTGCGCTCATTGGGGCAGTCAAGCTGCAGCTCGGAGGACCGGTCGCTTGAGCGTGCTCGCATTGCTCCTCGATTTGAGTCGCCTCGATCGTCGACGTATTCGTGGCGTCGTGGCTGAACTGATTCACAGTGGCCAGCAGTCCACCATTCGCTGAGCTTTGCGTCTGGCTTACCGGACCGTTGGGCGTGATCGCGACAGCCGTCAGAGCGTTTTTTTGACTAAATCGCGCGATGTTCGCACCGGACACCGAAAGGTTCCCCAAGAACCCAGGGCTCTGGTTCTGCTTGATGTCGAGCGACACGTTCGGCCCGCTGTCCGTAGCGTTCTCGCTCTGCATGACCGAACTCGAGCCCGTCGCGCTCGAGGTCAGTGTCTGGTTTTGCGTGAGCGCCGAAGAGTCACAGCCCCCCGTCGTTCCTGTAAGCGTTGCGTTCTGCACAGTATTCCCGCCCGTCGCCGAGTCCTGAGTAATCGAGATCGACTGGTGGGCGTTCAGCGTCACGGCGACGGGAGTGCCCTTCTTGGCGATCCCGTTCGAGCCGTCGATGTTGATGTCCTGATAGACGCAAGCCGTGTTCACGCCCGAGCTGGTCGCTTTCTGAGTGATCTGAGCCGTGGCCGAGGCCGTCTGCGTGAGGCCGGACATCTTGGCGGTCTTCTCGTAGACGATCGCGAGGTTGTTCGCGGTCGAGCTGGTCTGGCTGATCGAACACGACTGGTTCAGGCCGGTCGTCTTGATGCAGACCGCCGTGCCCGGGTTCGGGTTGGGTTTAGCGGCCGGAGCCGAGACCTGAACCACCGCGCAGCTCGCGGTGGTGCATTGGAACGTGTTCGAGCCCCCGGCCGAGGCGATCTGGATGACCGGATGAGCCGTCGATGTGCACGACCACCCGGCTCCCGGGCACTTCGCGCCCGCGTAGTTCCGAATCCCCCGCTGGATAACGAAATGATGTGGATTGACCCCAATCGCGCGGAGATATCGCGCTGCGCCGGCGCGGGTCCGCAGATTCGCTGTCTTGAGCAGCGCCGCGCGGTGCGCTGCCGCTGTGGTGATCTTTCCTGCGCTGGCCATCTGGGAGCCGCCCGCCCGAACGCTTCCCGGCTTTGAGGTAGCTCCCGCTACACCTGTCGCTATCGCCAGCGAGGCCGCGACCGCGGCAAACGTGACGATCCTGGTCCATCCGAACATAAAGTTCCTCCCGTTTTACGCCATGGGTGCAGCCACGCTATGACGCAGCCGCAGTTGCCGGTCCCTAACCGCACCAGTTTTGCGCTGATCACGCTGCTTTTCAAGGGCCAAGGCCGCTCAAAGCTGACGAATCGTTCAGTTGCGCGGTTCCGGGACGCGGAATCTCGCGCTAGGCGAGCAGTGCTTCGAACTTCTCGGCGTCGTCGAACGGGCCGATCAGCGCCAGGTTGAGCCCGTGTCCGCCGATCACGTCCTGAGCGACGCGCTGGATGTCCTCGGCGGTGACGGCGTCGAGCCCTTCCTGAACCGCCTGCGGGTCGACCGCTTCGCCCTCGAGCACCTCCCGGCGGAGGCCGAACATGATCATCCCCTGCGGGTTCTCGAGCTGAAGCAGGAACCGTCCCTTGGCAAGGTTGCGCGACTTCTCGAGTTCTGCGGACTCGACCGGCTCGTCGACGATCCGCTGCAGCTCGCGGGCGATCGTCTCGACCGCTTCGTCGGCGCGGTTGATGTCGACCCCCGCCTGTGAGTAGAGCGAGCCCGTGTCGGTGTAGCTGTGGTTGATCCCGAACACGTAGTAGGCGAGCCCGCGGCGCTCGCGCACCTCGGTGAACAGCCTTGACGACATCCCGGTTCCGAGCACTGTCGCGAGCAGCTGCAGGACGTAGCGGTCGGGATGGCCGAGGGGGTAGCTGGGCACGCCGAGGCAGAGGTGCGCCTGGTCGGACTGCTTGTGGTGGATCTTCACGCGCGGGCCGTTGGCCTGGACGTCTGCGGTCGCGGGCTCGCCGGTCTCGGCCGCGGGCAGGTCGCCGAGCAGCTGCTCGATCTTCTCGACGGCGTCGCCGCCGACGTTGCCGCCGAGGCCGACGACCATACGCTCCGGCTTGTACCAGCGGTCCGTGTAGCCGAGGAAGGTGTCTCGGTCGGCGGCGCGGACGGTCTCCTTGCGCCCGATGATGTCCCAGCCGAGCGGCTGGTCGCCGTAGAGGAGCTCCTCGTAGACGCCGCCGATGAAGTCCCGCGGCGTGTCGTAGTACATGTTCATCTCCTCCACGATCACGCCCTTCTCGCGCTCGATCTCGTCCTCTTCGAACTTCGAGTTGCGCAGCATGTCGACGAGGACGTCGAGCGCGGTGTCGCGGAACTCGGCCGCGCACTTGACGTAGTAGCCGGTGTACTCCTTGCCGGTGAAGGCATTGAACTCGCCGCCGATCCCGTCGACCTCGGTGCCGATGTCGCGCGCGGTCGGCCGCCGCTCCGTCCCTTTGAAGAACATGTGCTCGGAGAAGTGGGCGATCCCGTTCGTGTCTCGCGTCTCGTAGCGCGAGCCGGCCGCGAGCATGATCATGCAGGTGACCGAGGTCGCCTGGGGCATCGGGGCCAGCAGGACGCGCAGCCCGTTTCCGAGTGTCTGTCGCTCGAACGTGCTCATGCCGGGACCGCGCTCAGCTTCTCGCGCCATTCCGCCGGCACCGCAACGGGCTCGCGGCGGCTGTAGTCGAAGGCGACCTGGACGCTCTTGGCCACGGCGACGAGCCCCCCGTCAACGCGCAGCTCGTAGTCGAGGTCGAAGCTCTTCGTTCCGAAGCGGCTCACCCGCACGGAGACCTCGACCTCCTGGCCGAGGCGCACCGGAGCTTTGAAGTCGATCTCGACGCGGGCGACGATCATGTTCATGTCCTCGAGCCCGGTCGCGGCGCCCATCTCGGAGAAGAAGGCGACGCGCGCCTGCTCGAGGTAGGTGAGGAAGACCGCGTTGTTGACGTGCCCCATCGGATCGAGGTCGCGGAAGCGCACTCGCTCTTCGTGGACGAAGTCGCCGCTCGACATTGGGCGGATGCTAGCGGCGGCCCTGCAGGCGGCGTTCGAGGTTCGTCTTCACCGCGGGCCAGTCATCGTCCGTGATCGCGTAGTAGGCCGAGTCGCGGATCCCGGCGTGGATCAGCATGTGCTTGCGGAAGACTCCCTCGAAGGTCGCGGGCAGGGCCTCGAGCGCGCGCCTGGACTCGAAGTTCCTCGCGTCGGTCTTGAACTCGACCCGCATCGCTCCGACGCGCTCGAAGGCGTGCTCGAGCATCAGCAGCTTCGCCTCGACGTTCGCGCCGGTCGACCAAGCGGATTGCGCAAGCCAGGTGTTGCCGATCTCGACGCCGCGATGCTCCGGGCGCAGCATCATGTAGCGAGTGCTGCCGAGCACAGCGCCGCCTTCGCGCTGGATGGTCACGAAGGGAGCCTCGCGCTCCGCCTCGGCCTCGCGCAGCGCATGAGCGAACCAGCGATCGAAGCCCTCCGGCTCGCTTCCGTCGATCTGCATCCAGGCCCAGATGACGGCATCGGCCGCGGCCGCACGCAGCGGTTCTCGGTGCTCCTCACGAATCGGTTCGAGCGCGATCAGCCGACCCTCGAGGCGCTGCATGAGGTCGTGCCACATCAGCGGTCGTCGCGGCGGTAGACGAACCGGACCGCCGACCAGTCGTCGTCAAAAGCGATGCTCTTGTTGTCGACCAGCCCGGCGTCCAGGCCGATGCGCTGGACGCTCGCGAAGGTCAGGTCGGTGTCGAGCTTCGAGCTCCGCTTCGGGTACGCGATCCAGAGCCCGTCGGCCGGCGAGAGCGTCCGCTTCAGCTTCGCGAACCGCCGTTCGAGCTCTGCCTGACTGGTCGTGAAATAGACGACGACGTCGGCGCCAGGCTTCGCGCCGAGTTTCGTGGTCAGCGGCGTCCCGGAGTAGTCGCGTTCAGCCAACGTTAAGCCGAGGTAAGAAAGTGGAGAAAGGCCTTGCTATGGGGTTAAGGGCGTCGGCTAGCTTGACGAACCGATGCTCGACATGCTGCATCTGCTCACCGTTCTCTCTCTGTTCGCCGGAGCCTGGCTGATCTCGCGCGGGGCGGCCTACGTCGCCCGCAAGGTGCTGGCCTGGCACGATCGGCACACCGAGGCCGCCGCAGCGACCGTAGACCTCCGGATCGCGAACGTGAAGCGACGGGAGACGACGGTCGCCGTGATCCGCGCCGCGATCGCGTACGCCGCCTTCGCGGTCGCGATCGTCCTCTCGGCCGCGCAGCTGACCGGTGGCCTCAACAAGCTCACCACGCTCGCCGGGGCCTCTTTCGTGCTCATCCTCGCGGGCTTCGCGATCCAACGCGTGCTGATGGATGTGATCGCCGGGACAATGATGTTCGTCGAGCGCTGGTACGCGGTCGGGGACACGATTGCGATCCCGACGCTCGAGCTGCAGGGCATCGTCGAGGACGTCTCGCTGCGGCGGACGAGACTGCGCACGCTCGACGGCGAGACGATCCAGGTCTCGAACTCGCAGATCCCCGCCGTGCGCGTGCTGCCTGAAGGGCTGAAAGAGCTCGCGATCGAGCTCTTCGTTACCGACCGCGAGAGCGGCGAGAACCTCGTCCGGGCAGTGCAACGGATCCTGCCCGAAGGCCCGACGACCTTCGCGCGGCGGCCCTGGATCGAGGAAGTGAACGAGCTCGACGAACGACTCGTTCGGATCAGGCTGCGCGCTTCCGTGGTCGCGGGTCGCGAGTGGCTGGTCAACGGCTTCCTCTCCGACCTGCTGAAGGAGCGGGCGGACGAAGGTCTGATCGTGCACGGCCCGGTCGTGCTGACGGTCGACGAGCAGGCCGCCAGGAGCTTCGCGCGCGCCAGCGCCGCCACCCGCTGGGCGGGCCGGCCGGCGACCCAGCAGACCTAGAAGGTTTGGAGCTCGCCGAGCAGCCGGTCGACCTCGTCGGCCGTGTTGTAGTGGACGATCCCGGCGCGCACCGCGCCCTCGTCCAGGCCGAGCCGCTTCATCACTTCGACGGCGTAGTAGTTGCCCTGCCAGACCGCGATGTTGCGTTCGCCGAGCCGCTCCGCGACCGCTCGGGGCGACTGCCCTTCGACGTTGAAGCCGAACGTCGAGACCCGCCTGTCCATGCTGTTTACCCCGTACAGCGTGCAGGTGTCCGGCAGGCCGTCGAGGAACCGCTCGCCCAGCTCGCGCTCATGTGCCTGGATCGCCTCCCAGCCGATCGAGTCGACGTACCCGACCGCTGCGACGAAGCCCGCGAGCAGCTCGTGCGGAAGCGTTCCCGTCTCGAACCGATGCCCGAGCGGCTCGTCGGAGGCGGGGCGAACCTTGTACGGCCGCCAGCGTTCGAGCAGCTCCGACTTCCCGTACGCGAGCCCCAAGTGCGGCCCATAGAACTTGTACGGCGAGCAGATGAGGACGTCAGCGCCCACCGCTGCGACGTCGATCGGGCCGTGCGGTCCGTAGTGCACGGCATCGACCCAGGCGAGCGCGCCGGCCTCGTGGGCGAGCTCTGCCACGCGTGCAACGTCCACAAGCGTGCCGACCGCGTTCGAGGCCCACGGGAAGGCGACAACGCGGGTGCGGTCGGTCAGCTGCGCAGCGAGATCCTCGAGGTCGAGCGTCGTGTCATCACGGATGTCCGCGAAGCGAACGACCAGGCCCAGGTCGTGCGCGAGCTCCAGCCACGGCGAGACGTTCCCGTCGTGATCGAGCCGCGTCACGACGACCTCGTCTCCCTCGCTCCATTCACGGGCGGCCGTCCGGGAAAGGGCGAAGTTGAGCGTCGTCATGTTGGCGCCGAAGATCACCTCGTCCGGCGCGCTACCGAGGAAGGATGCTGCCGCGAGTCTCGAGTCGGCGACGAGCCGCTCCGTACGCCGGCTCGTCGCGTAGGGCCCGCTGACGTTGGCGTTCGACTCGCGCAGGTACGTCGCGATCGCGTCGATTACCTCGTCTGGAACCTGTGTGCCGCCAGGGCCGTCGAAGAAGGCGAGATCGCTCTCGAGGGCCGAAAAGCGTGCCCGAGCGGCACCGACGTCGAACGCGACTGTGCTCATGGCCCAACGCTAGCAACGGGCAGGATTGCCCTTGTGTCTGGGCGGCCAGCGTGCAACCCTCTTTATCACTTCTGAACAGGGAGAAGACATGAGCGAATCGATTGCAGTGCCCGCAGCGGGCGCAGCCGAGGCAACGCCCACGGCGCCGGTCGTCGAGGCACACGAGCTGACCCGTCGCTACGGCGAGGGTGATACTGCCGTCGACGCGCTACGCGGCGTCAGCCTCGAGGTCGCACGCGGAAAGCTGACCGCTGTGATGGGCCCGTCGGGCTCCGGCAAGTCGACGCTGATGCACATCCTCGCCGCGCTCGACATACCGACGAGCGGTTACGTGGTCCTGGCCGGAACACGGCTCGGCGGCCTGAGCGACACCGAGATCACGAAGCTACGGCGCAAGCACATCGGCTTCGTCTTCCAGTTCTTCAACCTGCTGCCGATGCTGACGGCCGAAGAGAACGTCCTGCTGCCGCTGACGATCGCCGGCAAGAAGCCGGACAAGGAGTGGTTCGACGGGTTGCTGAAGACCGTCGGCCTGGACGACCGGCGCGAACACCGGCCGGCGGAGCTCTCGGGCGGCCAGCAGCAGCGGGTCGCGATCGCGCGGGCGCTCGTCTCCCAGCCGACCGTCGTCTTCGCAGACGAGCCGACGGGCAACCTCGACTCGAAGACGAGCGAGGAGATCCTCGACCTGCTTCGGCACTCGGTCGATTCGTACGGGCAGACGACGATGATGGTCACCCACGATCCGCGGGCGGCGGCGATCGCCGATCGGATCCTCTTCCTCGCAGACGGCCTGATCGTCCGCGACCTGCCGCGCTCGGAGCCGAGCGCTGTGATCGCGGCGATGGACGAGCTCAGCGGGGATTAGTGCCTCCTCCGGCAACAGTCAGGGCGTCTCTGGCGGCGTCTGGCGCCGCCAGGCGGCGTCCTCAGTCGCGCCCCTATCTGCGGATATGGACGCTCCCTGCTGACGACGCCAGCCACTCGCCAGAAACGCGAGACCGTCACCGGAGGAGGCACTGATGCTCGCGGTATCCCTGAAGGGCCTCGCGACTCGGAAGTTCCGCGCTTCCCTCACCGCGATCGCGATCGTGCTCGGCGTGGCGATGATCAGCGGCACCTACGTCCTCACGGACACGATCAACAACGGCTTCGACACGATCTTCACGCAGTCGTACAAGAACGCCGACGTCGTCGTCAGCGGCAAGCCGGCGTTCCTGAACACGAACGGGAACGGTGTCGAGCCGCCGTCGTTTTCGGAATCGCTGCTGCCGAAGATCCGGGCGCTGCCGGGCGTCGCGGTTGCGGCGGGATCTGTCCAGAGCGACCAGGTCCGGCTGCTGAAGAAGAACGGCAAGATCGTCAACACCGGCGGCGCTCCGCCGCTCGGCTTCTCGATCGATCGGCGTTACAACCAGTTCAACCCGACTGTCCTCACCGCCGGCACCTGGCCACGGGGCCCGGGGCAGGTCGCGATCGACAACCACACCGCCTCGGAGAACGGCTACCGGGTCGGCGACTCGATCGGCGTCGAGGCGAACAGCCCCGCGAGACCGTTCCGGATCACCGGGATCGCGAAGTTCGCCGGCGTCAACTCGACCGGTGGCGCGACGTTCGCGCTCTTTGCCCCCAAGACCGCACAGAAGCTCTTCGGCAAGGTCGGCGAGCTCGACTACATCCGCATCCAGTCGAAGGCAGGCGTCTCGAAGTCCCAGCTGATCAGCGAGATCAAGCCGCTGTTGCCGTCAACGGCAACAGTTCGAGACGTGCAGGCGCAGGTCAAGGAAGATCGCAAGAACCTCGGCGGGTTCATCGACTTCCTGCGCTACGCATTGCTCGCTTTCGCCTTCGTTGCCCTTTTCGTCGGCTCGTTCGTGATCGCGAACACGCTTTCGATCACGATCGCCCAACGGACGCGCGAGTTCGCGACGCTAAGGACGATCGGCGCATCGCGCCGCCAGGTCCTGTGGGCCGTCGTCCTCGAGGCGCTGATCGTCGGCTTCGTCGCCTCCGTCGTCGGGCTGTTCCTCGGGCTCGGCCTCGCGAAGATTCTGAACAAGCTGTTCGTCGCGGTCGGAATCGACCTGCCGCAGGGGAACACCGTCTTCGCGACGCGGACGATCGTCGTCTCGTTGATCGTCGGCACGCTGATCACGCTGATTGCGAGCCTGCGCCCGGCGCGACGTGCGACGCGGGTGCCTCCGATTGCCGCCGTGCGCGAGGGATCGGTACTGCCTGTTTCGCGCTGGGCGAAGTACGGGCCGGTCACGTCGCTGGTCGTGCTGCTCGTCGCTATCGGTCTGGTGTGTGTCGGGGCGCTCGCCAGCGGGATCGCGACCGGCCCGCGATTGTTCGCGATCGGGCTTGGAGTGCTGCTTCTCTTCTTCGGGGTCTCGATGAACGCGGCCAAGATCGTCCGCCCACTCGCGGCCGTTCTCGGCGCACCCGCTCGCTCAATCGGTGGCGCTCCCGGGATCCTCGCCCGCGACAACGCGATGCGAAACCCGGCCCGCACCGCCTCCACCGCTTCGGCGCTGATGATCGGGCTCGCCCTGGTCACCTTCGTAGCCATCTTTGGGCAGGGGCTCCGCGCCTCGTTCGAGGACGCCGTTAACAAGCTGTTCATCGCCGACTATGCGGTGACTTCGAACACCGCGTTCGTGCCGATGTCAGCGGCCGTCGGCAAGGGCCTCGTGGGCAAGCCTGGGATCGAGGTCGTCTCCCCGATCCGGGCCGGCTCGGCGAAGTTCCTCGGCTCCGTTCACGACGTAAGTGGCGTCGACGCCCAGGTCCCGAAGGTGATCCACCTCGACTGGAAGCAGGGCAGCAACAGCGTCCCGGGCCGACTGGGGACGACCGGCTTCTTCACGAGCAGCAAATTCGCCAAGAGCCAACACCTTCATGTCGGATCGCAGGTCGCGTTCCAGTTCCCGTCAGGGAAGACGGTGACGATCAACTTGCTGGGCACGTACGACGAGCCGAAAGGTGGGTCGCCGTTCGGCGATGCGGTCCTCTCCACGACGCTCTTCGACGCGAATATCTCGCAGCCGCAGGATCAGATGGTGCTGATCAATTCGCCCGGCGGCGTCAACTCCGCGAACACCGCGACGCTCGACAAGGACCTGCAGGGCTTCGCCGACGGAAAGCTACAGACGCGCAGCGAGTTCATCACGAACAGTGAGAAGCCGATCAATAGGCTCCTCAACCTGCTCTACGTGCTGCTCGCACTCTCGGTGATCGTCAGCCTCTTCGGCATCGTCAACACGCTCGTGCTGACGGTGTTCGAACGGACGCGGGAGTTGGGAATGTTGCGGGCGGTCGGGATGACGCGGACACAGACGCGGATGATGATTCGCTACGAGAGCATCGTCACGGCGCTGATGGGCGCGGCGCTCGGAATCGCGGTCGGCACGTTCCTCGGCGCGCTGATCGTCCATGCGCTCTCGAGTCAAGGACTCGTCTTCTCGTACCCGGTGCTGACGATCTTCTACTTCGTGGTCGCCGCAATCTTCGTCGGTGTCCTCGCGGCGATCGTGCCCGCGCGGCGAGCGGCTCGGCTGAACGTGCTCGAAGCGCTCCAGTACGAGTAGTCGTTACATCCGGTTCGAGGCCTAGGCTGGTGCGCAATGCGCAGGCTGCGGACCCTGAGCGAAGCGGAGTGCTATCTCCGCTGCTACGGCGGCGCGGACGAGTCGGTCAAGGTCTTTCGCGTCGAGCGGCCCGAGCGCGAGGAGCTCCGCCTGACCGGCGAGCGGCTTCGCCGCCTATTCGAAAGCCGGCTCGACCTGCGCGAGCAGAGCGTCGCAGCGTGACCTGTCTGCGCGGGAGCCGTCGCTCATGGCGCGTCTGGACTCCCCGGCGCAGCTCGAGTCGCCGCGCAGCGCGCTGGCACGGACTCGGCACCGGCTGGTCGTCGAGCGCCGGTCCGGGCGTTTGTAGACCGCGTTCCGCCGCCGCCCGGCGCTGAGCGCTGTCCCAGACGTTCTTGGGCCTGGCCTGCGGGTCGTCTTCTGCGGGATCAATCCGGGCCTCGTCTCGGCCGCCGCCGAAGCGCATTTCGCGAATCCGCGGAACGACTTCTGGCGGCTACTGCACGACGCCGGCTTCGCGCCGAGGTTGCTCGCTCCCGAGGAGCAGTTCGAGGTCCTGAAGTTCGGAATCGGACTGACGAACGCGGCGGCTCGAACGACACGTGGCTCGGGCGACCTGCGCCGGCGCGACTTCGACCGCGAGCGGCTGGACCGAGTCGCTGCTGAGTTCGCTCCGCGGGCGGTCGCGTTCGTCGGGAAGGAGGCTTACCGCGGGCTCTTTGGCGAGCGGCCGGCGCTTGGTCCGCAGGAGCGCACGCTCGGCGACGTCGGCCTCTTTGTTCTCCCGTCGACTTCGCCCGCGAACGCCGCGGTTCCCTATTCGGAGCGGCAGCGCTGGTTCGAGGCGCTCCGAGACTGGCTCGAGCCGGTCGACCGGGTCGCCGTGCGCGCGCTCGTCCTCGATGCCCAGAACCGCGCCCTGCTGGTCAAGTTCGTGGACTTGGTCCGCCAGGTCTGGTGGGCGACCCCGGGCGGTGGAATCGGCAAGGGCGAGTCCCCAGAGCAGACGCTTCGCCGTGAGCTGGACGAGGAGCTCGGGCTGAAGGACTTCGAGCTCGGCCCCGAGATCTGGACGCGAGTGCACACCTTTGCCTGGATGGGGCGCATCCTGCGGCAGCGAGAGCACATCCACCTTGTCCAAGTTGAGAGGCACGAGCCGGTACCGACGATCGACCTGCGGGCAGAGGGCGTGCACGAGCATCGCTGGTGGACGCTCTCCGAGCTCGAGGCGGCAGAGGAGACGCTTGTACCGAGGCGGCTACCCGAGTTCCTACGCGAGCTCCTCGACCGCGGCGCACCGCCGAAGCCGGTCGACGTGGGAATCTAGCCGCGAGAGCGTCGCACGCCTTACGCGGGGCCGTCATTTCGGCGGATCGGTTGCGTAGTCCGCAAATGCGTAGGATCGGCGCATGGCGGTGCTCAACGCGATCGGGATCGCAGTCTCCGACATGCAGGCATCGATCCGCTTTTACCGCCTACTCGGGCTCGACGTCCCCGACGATCCCGGCGACGGTCACGTCGACATCCCTCTGCCCGAGGGCGGCCGCTTGATGCTCGACAGCGAGGACGTCATCCGCAGCTTTCTGCCCGACTGGACGCGCACGGACGGCAACCAACTAAGCCTGGCCTTCGAGTGTGAGAGCCCGGCCAAGGTCGACGAGCTCTATGAGCGGGCGGTCAAAGCCGGATACGAGAGCGAGAAGCCGCCGTGGGATGCGTTCTGGGGCCAGCGCTATGCGCTTCTCGGCGACCCGGACGGGGTGCGCGTGAACTTGTACGCAGCGCTCCACGCTGACTGATCCCTGGATCGCCGCCATCAGGTCGCCGTAACCGCGCCGATGGTCCGGACATAGAGAAAGTGAGATGGGGCGGTTCGAGCAGATCTACGAGGAACATCGCGAGACCGTAGGTGCATTCATCCGGCGGAGAGCGCCGGGAGGCGGTCGTGGAGGATGTTGTCTCGGAGTTGACGGCCGCTGTCGCGCTGCCCGCAGCCGCGTTCGCCGGCAAGCCCGGAGATCTACTCGGCCTCTCAAACCAGGGGACATCGGTCGCGACGAACTCTCTCGACCTCTCCAAAGACACCGGCCTCAACGAGGCGATGCAACAGCTCGTCTTCCCCTCGGCAATGCACCTGCTTGGCAAGAAGAACGGAGTCAGCTTTTACGCGGCACGCCGGGCTGACGGCGACTACTGCTTTGCAATCGAGTCGACGGTGGCCAGGGGCGTCGGCTGTGACCTCAACGGCACCTGTCCTTCGCCCGCACGGCCGGTGATGGTCTTTCCGCCGCTGATCCAGTTCGCGGGCTTTGCCGCCGACGGAGTAATGACCGTCGCGGGAATCGACGCCTCTGGCAACACCGTCATCTCGACACCGGCGAGCCAAAATCTGTTCGCCTCGATAACCCCTGGACCGTTTCCGTCCGTCGTTGCGATCGAGGCGCTAGACACACACGGCGACGTGCTCGCGACCGAACACCTCCCCGGCCGCTGACGGTCGAGGCCTGGGCTCAGCGAAGAGCCTCCTCGAACCGCGGGTCGTCGCGTACGGCCGCAAAGTCGTCGTCCCTGCGCGCCTGCTCGCGGAACTGCGGAAACAACTCGACGGACCGCCGGAGGTGGCCGAACGTCTCGTCGCCGGTGTCGCCCGCGAGCGTCGCGAAGCACGCGTAGTTGTAATGAAAGCCCGCGTGGTCCGGCATGTGCTCGAGGCCACCGCGGACCGCTTCGAGCGCGTCAGAGTAGCGCTGCTCGCCGTAGGCGGTCAGCGACTCTCTGTGGAACGGCCAAGCCTCGCCCCAGTCGAGCGCCTGATACGCCTCGCCGGGCGTGGCGCCAAGGGCGAGCACGGTTCCGTCCCCGGTTGCCTTCCGCCGCGTCTCCGGCCGGACGAACACGAATGTCCCTGCGGGCGCGTCGACCGTCTCGCCGTCGACCTCGAATGTCGCCGTCCCGTCGAGCACGATGTACAGCTCCTCCTGGCCCGAACCGGACTCATCGTGCTCACTGATCAGCGTGCCGTCCTCGCCGGGTGTGTAGGCGTTGATTCCGAATGCGTGGATCCCGAGGTGCTCGCGCACCGGGATATCTCTGTCGCGCCGCTCGATGTCGTCGAGGCGCGCGACCTGCCACTTCGGGTTGTCGTTCATCCGATCTCCTCCGTATAGCGCGGGTCGTTGCGAATCGTCGATCGTAACCGCCCTCGAGCGCATCGCCTGATCTGACGACGCAGCCGGATAGGGACCCCTTCGGCTATGTCCCTTGAGCGCCCCTGCGTTCGCTTGCGAGACTCCCCCGATGCCTGAGGCTCCAGTCCGGATGAGCAAGAACGGCCTCGTCGTTGACGGCGAGGGCTGGTTCGTCATCAATGCGCGCGAGTCGCGGTGGAAGGACGAGGGTCCACTCGGGTCCTATTGCACGTTCGAGGGGAAGCGGCGATTTCCGCATTTTGGGTTCAACATCAGCGTTCTCGAGCCGGGTGAGAAGATGGGCATGTACCACCGCGAGAAAGGCCAGGAAGCATTCCTTGTCCTTGCGGGGGAGTGCACGCTGATCGTCGAAGGCCAGGAGCGTAGGCTCGCGGCGTGGGACTTCTTCTACTGCGCTCCGGAGACGGAGCACATCATCGTCACGTCCGATGCACAGTCAGCGATCGTGGTGGCCGTTGGCGCACGCGGTCGACGCGTCGGCGGAGTGGTTTACACGGTCTGTAAGGCCGCCGCCCGGTACGGAGCTAGCGTCGCTCGGGAAACAACAGAGTCCGCTATCGCCTACGCGAAGGTGTACGCGAGCCTCCCGCGGTCGAGGTTCGTCAAGTACCGGCAGGGTTGGCTTCGCGAGACGGAGTGAAGTAGTCGCTTGGGCCAGTGTTCAGGAAGGTCACCCGCGCGACCCTAAGTCAGCTCAAAGCGGTAGCGTCAGGCGCCGTCGGCGCGCTCGGCGTAAGCCACACGCTCGAACGGCCACTCGTCCGCGAGCCAGTCTGTGACCGCCCGCCACAGCTGCACGTCGAGCTCGGGCCGGCTCGCCCGGACCCATGAGAGCACACGCGCGTCGTGCTGCTCGCTGTCGTCGGGATAGATGTATACGCAGCCGATCACGTCGCCGGTCGCAGGATCGAGGACGGTGTAGGTAAAGCCTTCCCTGTTCTCGAAGTCGTCGGCGTGCGCTTGCAGGTCGCGCAGGTTGTCTACCATGCTGCGGTCGTCGGGCCAGGAGCTCGTCTCCCAGCCGGGCGTCATGTGGATGTGCTCCACCGACGACGACCACGCCTCATAGTCGGAGTCGTTGTGTTGCGGCCCGAGTGGTTCGAGCCTGAATTGCTTCGTCGCGAGAGCGAGCGGGACGACGAATCCGGACGGGACAAACGGCCCCTCCACCACACCCACATCTTCGTCGATCCAGCCGCCAGGTATCAGAAGAACCAGAACTGGGCTCGCCGGGCGTGGTGTTTGTGGGCACAGTTCGGCGGGACGGATCACCTCGTATTACGCCAGTTGAGCCTTTCTTCTGGGAGGGAGAGCTCTGGCTCATGATGGGTTTGGATTCCTGGAAGGCCAAGGCCTTGATGCGAGATCCACGCGTTGTCGTGCATAGCATCGTGAGGAGTCCTGACGGCAAAGCGGGCGAGTACAAGGTCCGGGCGCGGGCGGTTCTCGAAGCGTGGCGCTCAACGAGAGCATCGCCGCAGCAGTCGCGGCTCAGAAGGAGTACACACCCGTTCCGGGCAAGTTCCATCTCTTTCGCGTCGACATCGAAGAGATCACGTTCGTCCGCTGGAGAAGCGACAACGACCAGTACTTGGCCCGCTGGCCGCCTGGCGTGGAGCAACTCCGGCGCGGGACCTCTGCCACGAGCAACGCGCCTCCCGAGCCGTATTCAGATCTTCTAGTACCGGATTAGGCGACTAGGAACGACGTCGCTCGCATGCGCCAGTGTTCGGGCATGCACCTTGAGCGGCCGAGGCTGTCGGATCTGTTCAGTCGGCGATCCGGATCTGATCGCCGACGGTGATCGAGCCGCCGTCGAGGATATCCGCCCGGAGCCCGCCTCGATGGACGAGCGGACTAAGCAGGCCCGGACGGGTGAGCCTCTCAAGGTGTGCGCATGGTTCAGCCAAGCGTCGACCGATGCATCCGACCGCACCGACCTTGAACCGGTGCCCGACGAGGCTGTTCAGTGCAATGCCACGCGTCACGATGTTCCGACGTGCCTGATCCCAAGGCAGGTCGATCGAGTCCAGCACTTCCGCCTCGACGAGCGTCAACTCGTAGCCGTGTCCCGGAGCGCTGAAAGTTCCCCGACCCTCGTAGTAGCGATCTCCCTCCAAACCGCGCCCGGCAATCGCCTCGACCACCTCGACGCGAGCGAGCGGCCTCTCGGCGTCGGGCGCGGTGAAAATGGCAGCGACAGAACCGACCCGACGATCTCGCCCATACGGCTCCTCGATTGGAAGCCGCACATCGAGCCGCGCCAGGAGCCACCCCTCCTCGATCGTTCCTCCGCTGGCGAGAGCGTCACTGGGATCGTGAAGCGGCCCAGAAGGAGAGCCGAACATCACGACTGCATGGTCGCCGTCACCCGATCGCACGCGAGCCAACCAATAGCCCGGCCACTCAAAGTTGCGCGCATTCGCAACGGGCACCAAACCGAGATTCCGCTCCGCAAGCCACTGCTCGAAGAACAAGAAAGACTCATCGGCCGGCGCGTGGACAGGCGTACCGAGAACCACCTCCAAGCCTTCGCGAAGATCTGAGTCGAAGCGCGACACTTCGGCATCCTATGTGGGGCAGTGAGCCGCCCCAGTGAGGGCTAAGGGCAGAAGCTCACACGAGCGACGGAAGTCATGTGTGTGACCTGGGCGAGCGTCCTCTCACTCGGCGGAGGCGGGCTTCGCCCGCCGGAGCCTTAACTGCGCGGGACGCGCGTCAACCCAGCGAGGGGGCCCACGGGGGAAACCGGGTTTCCCCCGTGAAGCAAGCACGCCGTCAGGCGTGCGAAGCGGCTAGCCGCGCCAGCGGTTTGTGATCGGCGTCCTCCGGTCGCGCCCGAAAGCCTTCTGCCGGAGCCTGACTCCGGGCGGCGCCTGCCGGCGTTTGTACTCGGCACGATCGATCATCGCTACGGCGCGCTCGACCACGTCCGGATCGAAGCCGTCCGCGCTCAGCTCCTCGGCGGAGCGGTCTTCCTCGACGTAGGCGGCGAGCACCTGGTCGAGCGCGGAATAGGGCGGCAGTGAATCCTCGTCCAGCTGGTTGTCCCGCAGTTCTGCGCTCGGGGCCCGGTCGATGATCGTCTGCGGGATCAGCTCTTCGCCGGCCCGCTCGTTGAGGTGTCTGGCGAGCCGGAAGACGTCCGTCTTGAAGACGTCCTTGATCAGGGCGAAGCCGCCGGCCAGGTCGCCGTACAGTGTCGCGTAGCCGACCGAGAGCTCCGACTTGTTGCCGGTCGCGACCACGAGCCAGCCGAACTTGTTCGAGAGCGCCATCAGCATGGTGCCGCGGATCCGGGCCTGCAGGTTCTCCTCGGTGAGGTCGTGCTCGAGGCCCGCGAAGCTCTCGGCCAGCACCCTCTCGAACCCGTTGTAGATGTCGTCGATCGGCAGCTCCCGGAAGTCGGCGCCGAGATTCGCGGCCAGCCGGCGTGCGTCTTCCCGAGTCTCCGCGGACGAGTAGCGCGACGGCATCGAGACGCAGTGGACCCGTTGAGGGCCGAGCGCCTCGACCGCGAGCGCCGCGGTGAGCGCCGAGTCGATCCCTCCCGACACGCCGACGACGACCTCGCCGAACCCGTTCTTGTCCACGTAGTCGCGCAGGCCGAGCTCGAGCCCGACGCGCATCTGCTCCAGCTCGTCGAGCTGCGGAGCGATCAGCACCTCCACCCGCTCGCGAAGCCCGTGCGGCGAACCGACATGGACGGCCGGTAAGTCAGGGAGCTCGCGGCGGTCGCGGGCGAGAGCCCGGCGGCGGACGTCTCGGAGCCGGCGCCCGATCGCGTCGGCCGGCTCGATGTCGACGACGAGGAGCGCCTCCTCGAAGCTGGGCCCGCGCGCGAGCAGGTGACCCTCCTCGTCGAGCACAAGCGAGTTGCCGTCGAAGAGGAGCTCGTCCTGGCCGCCGACGGAGTTGCAGAAGGCGACGAGACACGAGTTGTCGCGCGCGCGAGTGGCGAACATCTCCTGGCGCTCGCGGTCACGGAGCAGGTGGAAGGGCGAAGCCGACAGGTTGACGAGCAGCTGCGCGCCGGCGAGGGCCAGGTCGGTCGCCGGCGGGCCGGGCTGCCACATGTCCTCGCAGATCGTCGGTCCGACGAGCGTGCCGCCGTGCTCGAGCAGCACGAGGTCGCGGCCGGTGGCGAAGTAGCGGTCCTCGTCGAAGACGCCGTAGTTGGGAAGGAAGCGCTTCCGGTAGATCGTCTTGATTTCGCCGGCGGCGCAGACGGCGCAAGCGTTGTAGAGATCGCGATCGAACCACGGCACGCCGATCAGCGCGACGATTCCGCGCGCCTCGCGCGCAAGGGCCTCGGCCTTCGCCTGCGCCGCCTGCACGAAGCTCGGCCGCAGCAGCAGGTCCTCCGGCGGGTAGCCCGTGACCGCGAGTTCGGGGAAGACGACGACGTCGGCCTGCTGTTCCTTCGCCTCCGCGAGCCGCCGTCCGATCCTCTCCGCGTTGCCGTCGAGATCGCCGACGACGGTGTTGATCTGGGCGAGCGCGAGCCTCATCGTTAGTTTTAGACTATCAGTCGAAAACCTGGCTACCGTTGGAGCCGGATCGCGTTCAGGTCGCGTTCCTGAATCTCGTCGGCCCGGCGGATCAGCTCGTCGATGTCGTCGTGCTCGGCGTGGATGTAACGGCCGGAAAGCGCGTCCGCTCGCCCCGAGGCCAGCGCGCGTACCAACCGCGGCGCAAGCTCGGGCGGAGTCCAGGGCGAGTCGTCGGGAGCCGCCTTCGTCATCTCCGTCTTGACCAGGCCGGGGCTGATCACGAAGACCGGGATCCGGCCTTCGAGCTGGTCGGCAAGCACGTTTCCGAATCTCCAGACAGCAGCCTTGCTCGCCGAGTATGCGGTGCTGCCGGAGTGGGGAAGGTACGAGGCGCCGCTGCCGGTGATGACGATGCGCCCCGCGACGCCGCTTGCGGCGTCGCCATGAAGGCCACGCGGGCTTTGCTCGCGTGGCCGGTCCTCGAAGCGCTCGAGCATCCCGGGGATCACGGCCCGGCAGCAGAGGTAGACGCCGAAGACGTTGACCTCGAAGACATTCCACCAGTCGCCGGGATCGACCTCCCACGCTTTCTGCTCGCGGACGTTTCGCCCAGCGTTTGCGACGAGGAGGTCGATCGGCCCCAGCTCAGCCTCCACCTGCTCGACCATCGACTCGACGGCGGCACGGTCGGTGACGTCGGCGACGATCGCGAGGGCGCCGATCTCGCGGGCGACCGCCTCGACCTGGTCGCGGGTGCGGGCGCTGACGGCAACGCGCGTTCCTGCCGCGGCGAGCTCGCGTGCAATGCCCTCGCCGACTCCCCGTCCGCCGCCCGTGACGAGGGCGACCTGGCCGTCGAGCTCGCTTTCGCTCACGGCGCGAGCATATGCGCAGGGGCACATGGGGGTGTCGAGTCGGTCTGCGCCTTCCCGACCCTGGTCATTCGTGGCATCGTGGTCTGGTGAGCACGGATCCGCAGAGAGCCTCAACCCCGCCTCAGGTACGGCAGCCGTCCGGAGCGGCTCGCGCGCGACGTCGACGCCTTCGCGGGTGCGCGTGCCGTACAGCCCGTTCTTCCTCAAGCAGGTGACCGACGGTCACGTCAAGGAGATCACGTCCAAGGGAACGGCAATCCAGGGCACGTTCACCCAGAAGGAGACTTTCGCCGGCTCGAAGCCGACGACCGCATTCAAGACTGAGATCCCCGCCTTCGCAGATACGGACGCCCTCTCCCAGCTGCTGCAGAGCAAGAAGGTCGTCGTCAACGCGCAGCCGCTCCAGTCCGGGACGCCGTGGTGGGAAAACCTGCTGGTCGGCTTCGGTCCAACGCTGCTGTTCCTCCTCTTGCTCTTCTGGCTCTTCCGCCGGGCGGGCAACGTGCAGGGGATGCTCGGCGCGTTCGGCCGGTCGCGGGCTCGTC
>Ga0307296_10000214_pt1 | contig 25451 bp, 20 predicted proteins | sample ER_DNA_153_FD_194467 | JGI IMG/M metagenome (GOLD analysis project Ga0307296, IMG submission 194467) | Bulk soil microbial communities from the East River watershed near Crested Butte, Colorado, United States - ER_DNA_153 | ecosystem: Environmental > Terrestrial > Soil > Floodplain | place... | reverse complement strand
CGGCTACCGGCGGATCAAGCTCAAGATCGCGCCCGGGGTGGACCTCGACCGGGTCGCGGCGATCCGGGCCGACCATCCGGACGTCCTCCTGTCGGTCGACGCGAACGCCGCGTACACCCTTGAGGACCTCGACGTCTTCCGCGCGCTCGACGTCCTCGACCTGTTGATGATCGAACAGCCGCTCCATCACGAGGACCTCGTCGAGCACGCGAAGCTCCAGGCACAGATCCGCACGGATCTGTGCCTGGACGAGTCGATCCGGTCGGCGGCCGATGCGGCCGCCGCCCTCGAGCTCGGCGCGTGCCGCATCGTCAACGTCAAGCAAGGGCGCGTCGGCGGCGTGCTCGAGGCGCGGGCGGTCCATGACGTCTGTCTCCGCGCCGGCGTTCCGGTGTGGTGCGGCGGGATGCTCGAGACCGGGATCGGCCGGGCCACCAATCTCGCGCTCGCCGCGATGCCGGGGTTCACCCTGCCCAACGACACGAGCGCCTCGGTCCGGTACTTCCCGGAGGACCTGACCCAGCCGTTCGTGCTCGACGGCGACGGCACGATGCGGGTCCCCGACGGCCCGGGCATCGGCGTGGTGCCGTTGCCCGAACGGCTGGAGGCGTGCACGCTCCGCCGTGAGGTGCTCCAGGCCTAGCCCGCGGCTTCCTCGCGGAGGGAACCGATGGCCACTACGCTTGCGGTCGCGCGCGGTCGATACTTCGGCGCGACCGAACGCCAACGGCCAACGCCAACGGCCAACGCCAACGGCCAACGCCAACGGCCAACGCCAACGGCCAACGCCAACGGCCAACGCCAACGGAAGGACACCTCACCGTGAGCGACCAACCCCCGACGGACGATGTGACCGGCCCGCCCGAGGATGCGCGGCCGGGCGACACCTGGAGCCTCGACCCGCACCCGCGAGCCGGTTCGACCTTCCCGACCCCGTCCGAGGGCGCCCTGCCGATCAGCATGGCGGAGGTGACCGAGGGAGGCGGGGCCCAGCCCGCTGCGCCCCGTCGCGGGCTCAAGATCGCAGGCATCGCCCTCGCCACGGTACTGGTGCTCGCCGGGGCCGCCGGTGCTGCCGGATTCATGCTGCTTCGCGGCAGCGGCGAAGCGATCTTGGACAAGATCCCCGCGAGCGCCGACATCGTCGTGACGGCGAACCTCGATCCGGCCGCCGGCCAGAAGATGAACCTCCTCCGCACGGCATCGAAGTTCCCCGCTCTCGGGGGCCAGGACGGGCTGCAGCAACGGCTGAACGAGACCCTCGACGACCTGCTCCGGGAGGTCGGGATGACCCACGAAGACGTGCGGTGGGTGGGGTCGGAGGTCGGGCTCTACGTGGACGTGAAGAGCGCGCAGGAGACGTCCTATGCGGCCCTGATCGCGACGGATGACGAGGACGCTGCCGCCGCGTCGCTGCAGAAGGTCCGAGCAGGGCTCGAGAGCCAGGGCGCCAGCTTCCACGTCTCCGATCACGAAGGCGTCGAGATCACCGTGTCGACGACGCCCGAACATCCGTCCTTCGCGATCGTCGACGGCGTGGTCGTCCTGGGATCGGACGAGGGAGCGGTCTCGGCGGTCATCGACACGGCGCATGGTGAGGCCGCGATCGCGGACGACCCAGCCTTCCAGCGCGTCAGCGGCGCGCTCCCGCAGTCACGGCTCGGCATCGCCTTCGTCAACACCGGCCAGCTGCTCGGCACGTTCGGCGACGTCGTGGGTGCTGCGGGCCTGACGACCGGCGTCACGAGCCTGGATGCGCTCGACGGCGCGGGGATCTCTGTCTCTGCGGAGTCCGACGGGCTGGTCCTCGACACGGTGATGATGTACGACGACGCCAAGCTCTCCGACGTCCAGCGGCGAACGCTGTCGGCCGCCGACCATCCGAACCAGCTGATCGGCCTGATCCCCGGCGACGCGCTCGGCATGTACGAGGTCGAGCACCTCGACGCCGCGATCACCGATCAGGTCGACCGCATCTCGTCGAGCGATCCGCAAGCGGACGAAGAGTTCAAGCGGCTGGGCCTCACGGGGCCGGGGGGGCTGCTGTCCCAGCTGACCGGCGATGTCGCTGCCGCGGCGAGCCCGGAGGCAGGACCGATCCCGGTCGGCGGGGTCCTGATGTTCGGCACGAAGGATCCCGACGCAACGTCGAAGTGGCTCGACACCACGTTGCAGAGCCTGCCGTTGGGCGCCGGCGGTGCGTCGTGTTCCTTCGAGGGCACGTGCCGGGCCACCAGGGAGACCGTTCGTTGGGCCACGGAGGAACACAACGGGATCCCGGTCACGTACGCCTCGGGCGCCGCTCTCCCGGTGGCGTACGCGGTGATCGGGGATGTGGCCGTTCTCGGTTCCTCGCGTTCCCAGGTCGAACACGTGATCGACGTCCAGCGGGGCGGGGGAGCGATTTCCGGGGACCCGCGGTTCACGTCGGCCACGGCGAGCGTTCCGACGGATGACGGCGTCCTGTACCTCGACGTGCCCGCCATCGTCGCCGTCGTCCGCGGTCAGTTCCCGCCGGCCGAGGCTGCTTCCTTCGACAACCGGGTCGGCGAAGCCTTGAAGCCGATCGAGGCGGTGGTCGCTGGGACCAAGAACGAGCCGGACCTTCAGCGGACGCGCCTGTTCATCCGGATCCCGTGATGAAGAGCGACAAAGTTCCGGCCTCGGCTTGACGGCGAGCGGCTCCCCGGGGTAGAAATCACGCGAGAGGTCGTTGGAGCCTTCGGGTTTCGGCGGCCTCTCACTTCGCGTTCCCCCTCCTTCAACGCTTGAGCGGCGCTCGCGCGTGCGCGACGATACGCTCGCGGTCTTCCACCGCGCCCAGGAGCCATGAAGAAGCGTGTCGTTCGAGCCGAGGAGTTCGAGGTCGTGGACGAGCTCGGTCACGTCCGGATGCGGATCGGGCTGTCCGCGGACGAACACCCGTTCTTCTCGATGCTCGATGCCGACGGGAGCGTCCGAGCCCGGTTCGGCGTCCAGGCGGACGGGGCGGCCGGTCTGGCCATCGCCGACGACAACGGCAAGGTCCGCGCGACCTTCGGACTCTCCTCGGACGGCTCGGCGTCCCTGGCGTTCGGTGACAAGAACGGGAGGATCCGGGCGAAGTTCGGGCTCGGATCGGATGCCTCGCCCACGATGGGGGTCGATGTCGAGGACGGGGAGCTGGAACATCGCCACAAGCTCGCCGAGCAGGGAACCCCCACGATGGGTCTCTACGACCAGCGAGGGAAGGTTCGCGTGCGCCTCGGGCTCGCGGCGGGCGGCGCGCCCGTGCTCAGGCTGCTGGACGCTGACGGGACGGTGCGGGCGATCGTCGGCCTCGCGAACGACGACTCACCGTTCGTGCAGTTCCTCGAAGACGACGGCAAGCGCCCCGGGTGGACACAGCGCTGATCGTCATGTGGGCTCGGTGAGCGCCGGGCGATCCGCCGCGAACCGGGGCAGCCGCCACTCGGAGTCCCCATCCAGCGCCAGGTCGACCAACGCGCGACCGAAGGCGCTCGCGAACTTGAACCCGTGGGCCGTGCCCAGTGCGAAAGAGACGTGAGACGTTCCCGGAACGAGATCCAGGACGAAGTCCTGGTCGGGCGTGAGGGTGTACAGGCACGTCCGCACCTCGATCGGCGGGCCGACCGCACCGGGAAGGTGCTCGCGGATGAACCCGTCGACCACAGCGGCGTAGCCGAGGTCGGGCTCGAACGTTCTGGTCTCGGGGGTCACCTCGGGACCGCCGCCGTGGATCGCGACCTTCGGACCGGGTTGGCCGAACGACGGCAGACCGTACAGGTGCGGGTCGCTGTGCCAGATCCAGACGGGGAACCTCGCGGGATCGAACGACGGAGCGTCCGCGGCGTCGAAGTAGGTGACCTGCTCTTGGAGGATCCGAAGCGGGAGGCGCACGCCGAAGGGCGCCAGCACCTCGTTCATCCACGCGTCCGCCGCGATCACGAGCGACCCGCACCCGATGGTGCGGGTCGCGGTCTCCAGGGCGAAGCCTGCGCCGTCGGGCACGATCCGATCGACGCGTGTCTCCGGGAGGAGGTCGGCGCCTCGCGCGAGCGCGAGGCGCCGATGCACCGCGTTCGCCCGGCTGGCCGCCACGATCCCCGCATCGTCCTGGTGGATCGCGACGACCTCGTCGGAGACGTGCCACGCCGGCCAGCGCGCGACGAGGGCTGCTGCGTCGAGGACCTCGTGCTGCACTCCCTCCTCGCGCATCGCCGCGACATAAGGGTCGGGCTCGTCGATCGGATCGCTGGGGAAGAGGTCGAGCCCGCCGGTGATGGTGAGGAGCTGCTCACCCGATTCGTCGGCGACCTCACCCCACGTCTCGAACGCCGCTCGCGTGAACCGGACGTAATCCGCCGAGGCATAGCTCCGCCGGATGATCCGCGAATGATCCTCGGATGCACCTCGTCCGTGGCCGAGCTCGAACCGTTCGAGTCCGACCACGCTGACGCCTCGACGAGTGCCCCAGTACGCGGCCGCCGAGCCGAAGGCGCCCAGCCCGACGACGCCGAGGTCATATCGGTCGTGGGAACGGCTCAGTGAGATGCCCCTCACATCACCGCGAAGGTCTCGTACACGGTGATCGTGGCACCGCCCTGCAGCACCGGACGGCCCTTCGCCATGTCGACGCTGCGTCGAGTGGATCCGCGCTGATGATCGAGTAGCAGGCATCCATCACGGTCTTCTGCTCTTCCTCGGTCCCGGGCATCGAGCCACCCCTGTACAGCAGCAGGGAGTCCGTCGCCGCGCCCTCCTTCGCCCGTGGACCCCTGGAACGGCAGGGGAACGCCATCGTACGTGGGGGCATTGGTTCCGGCGAATCGGTATGGTCAAAGCCACGGGGACGTAGCTCAGCTGGTAGAGCACCTGCTTTGCAAGCAGGGGGTCGGCGGTTCGAGTCCGCTCGTCTCCACCAGGGTGATCATCGTCGCGCTGACTTCGCTCCAGGCGGCACGAGCACAGATGGCCGTGTCGCTCGGGTTCCACATCGTCTTCGCGGCGCTCGCGGTCGGCCTTCCGGCGATGCTGCTGTTCGCGGAGTACCGAGCGAACCGAACGGGCGACCCCGTCTGGATGGCGCTGTGCAGGCGATGGGCGCGGGCGCTCGGGATCCTCGTCGCGGTGGGGGCGGTCTCCGGCACGGTGCTGTCCTTCGCGCTGGGGCTCTTCTGGCCGGGGCTGATGGGGCGATGGGGCGCGGTGATCGGTCTCCCGTTCGCCCTCGAGGCGTTCGCCTTCTTCATCGAGGCGATCTTCCTCGGCATCTACCTTTTCGGGTGGGATCGGCTCTCGCCGTGGGCACATTGGGCCGCGGGATGGCCCGTGGCGATCGGTGGCGTGGCGAGCGCATGGTTCGTGGTGACCGCGAACGCGTGGATGCAGACGCCGACCGGATTCGCGACCGTGAGCAACGGCCGGGTCGTCGACGTGCAACCGATCGCCGCGATGTTGAACCCCTCGACCCCGGTGATGACCACCCACATGATCGTGGCCGCTTACATGGCGACCGGTTTCACCGTCGGGGCCGTGTACGCCGTCGGGATGCTCAAGGGACGCCGCGACGTGTACCACCGTCGGGGGCTCGCGGTCGGACTGGTGCTCGGGCTCGCCCTGGCTCCGATCCAGATCGTCGTCGGTGACGCGGCGGCGCGTTTGGTGGCGGGTCGGCAGCAGGTGAAGCTCGCCGCGATGGAAGGGCTGTGGCGAACGACCGCGGATGCGCCCCTCACGATCGGCGGGATCCCGCTCCCGTCGCAAGAACGCACGATCCTCGGGATCAGGATCCCGGGAGGTCTCTCGTGGCTGGCCTACGGCAACACGGGCGCGGTGGTCCACGGGCTGGACGAAGTGGCGCCGGCGGACCGCCCGAACGTCGTCGTCGTGCACCTCGCCTTCCAGATCATGGTGGCGATCGGGTTCGCCCTGGCTGCACTCGGGCTGTGGGCGTTGATCGGGTGGATCCGCCGCCGCCGACTCCCCGAAACGAGGTGGTTCCTCCGAGCGGTTGCCGTTGCCGGACCGGCCACCTTCGTCGCGCTCGAGATGGGCTGGGTGGTGACCGAGCTCGGTCGTCAACCGTGGATCGTCTACGGCCAAACACGGACGGCGGATGCCGTGACATCGCGACCCGGGATCGCGTTCTGGCTCGTGGCGACCGTGGCGATCTATGTCCTGCTCGGCGTCGCGTGCGCGTGGCTTCTCCTCCGCCTCGCGCGGACGCCACGCGGAGCAACCGACGTCGAGGCGCCGGCATGACGACGTTCCAGCTCGAGGTCGCGATCCTGGTCGTGATCGGCGGGGGTCTCACCTTGTACTGGCTGCTCGGCGGAGCGGACTTCGGCGGGGGCGTGTGGGATCTCTTGGCGATCGGACCGATGCGCGAGCGTGAGCGGACCCTCATCTCGGATGCGATCGGTCCGGTCTGGGAAGCGAACCACGTCTGGTTGATCTTCGTGGTCACCGGATTGCTCGCCGCCTTCCCGGCCGCGTTCGCGTCCCTCGGCTTCGCCCTGTACGTGCCGTTCTCGATCGCGATCGCCGGGATCGTGTTCCGCGGTGCCGCGTTCGCGTTCCGTTCGTGGGGCGATCGGGGGTCGGCGTGGCAACGGACGTGGACGAGGGTGTTCGGTGTCGCCTCCATCGTGACGCCGCTCGCGCTCGGCGCCGCTGCGGGGGCGGTCGCCTCCGGCAGGATCCGCGTCGCGGGATCGACGGTCATCGCTCCCCTCTGGGGCTCATGGACGGGCCCGCTGTCGATCGTGACGGGGCTGCTGGCTCTCGCGTCGTGCGCGTTCCTCGCGGCGAGCTACCTGACGGTCGAAGCGACGCAGCGAGACGATCGGGTGCTGGAGGAGGTCTTCCGCCGCCGGGCGCTCGTTTCCGGTGCCGTGTCGGGCGTGGTGGCCATGCTCGGACTCCTCGTCACCCGCAACGTCTCACCGCAGCTCTGGCACGGGATGCTCACACGAGCCTGGCCTTTCGCCGTGCTGTCGGCCGTCGGCGGCATCGCATCCCTGTGGACGGTCGCACGCCGGCGCTACCGCGTCGCGCGGGTCGCGGCGGCGGTTGCCGTCGCATCCGTGGTCACGGGATGGGGCGTCGCGCAGTGGCCCTACCTGATCGTCCCCGACATGACGGTTGCCGACGCGGCTGCCCCGGCGAACGCTCTTCGGCCGATCGCGTTCGGCTTCGCGATCGGCATCGTGCTCGTGGCTCCGTCCCTGTTCCTGTTGTTCCGGGTCTTCAAGGGAGGCGGCGCGCCTTCGTACCACTGAAGCGGCGGAACACATCCGGGGTGCACGCCCGGATGCTGTGGTTCGGCGCTTTCGTACGAGATCATGTTTCAGGCCCCGCGACGCGGAAAAGTGGTAGTCCTGAGCGAGCTACGAGGGGCTTCTGACGGTTCATCCGAGGGATCGGGGTAGGGAGTGGTCGCGGAACGACGCGCTCTGGTGCACACGAGCAAACGAGATGTGCTTCCTGGGCACAAGAAGCGGAAAGGCCTTGCCACCGCCGCCCTCGCCGCTTCGCTGTCGATCTTCACCGCCGTCACGACGATCGCGCCGGCCGCGGCCACGACGGCCTTCGCGGACGGCTTCGAACGCGGATCCGGGAACCGTTCGGTGCCGTCCGCCCCACTGCACGTGATGACGCCACCCGCAGAGGCTGCCGATAACCCGGTCGTCATCATCTTCATGGAGAACAAGTCGGCGTCCGAGATCATCGGGAACCCCAACACGCCCTACCTCAACCGGTTCTCCTCGGACGGTCGCATCTTCACCGACTACCGTGAAGGCGACTCCGTGGGACCCTCGCTGCCGGATTATCTCCAGGTCGCCGCAGGGTCGTCGTGCGGATCCACCAGCGACGCCGTGATCGCCGGCGATCCCAGCATCGGGGCCGCGTGCCCGACGACCGTATGGAACCAACTGACCGAGGCTGGGCAGAGCTGGGGCGTCTACATGGAGGCCATGCCGACTCCGTGCTACGACGGCGTCTCCTTCGGAGATCCGGTCACTGACGGCCCCTACGCCCTGAGACACAATCCGGCCACGCCGTTCCCGTCCGTGTTCGGGGACCCGACGCTGTGCGCCTCACACGTCCTGCCGTTCACCGCGTTCGATCCGGCCGCGCTGCCAGCCGTTTCGTTCATCGCCCCGAACATCTGCGATGACCAACACGGTTCCCTGAGCACCCAGTGGACGAACTGCCTCCAGGATTCGCCCCAGCTCTTGCGCCGGGGCGATGATTGGCTCGCTGCTCGTGTCCCCGCGATGGTCGCCGGCGGGGCAACCGTGGTCATCACGTATGACGAATCCGGCGTCCTCTACGCCGCGGAACAAGGCTCCGGCGTCGTGCCGGGCTCCGTCGATCCGACGCCATACACCCACTACTCGATACTCGCCGCGATCGAGTCTCGATACGGCCTCCCAGCGCTCGGCGGAGCCGAGACGGCCAACGTGCTGCCGTTGTAACGGTTCGACCGTTCGGGGTGCGCTCTCCGTCGCCGCGTCACGACCGTGGCTCCATCATGCGAACGGCGGTCGGTGCGCCCGGCAGGCCGCCCGCCGAGGACGCGTACTCGGGAACGCCGACGCACGTGAACAGCAGACCATCCAGCGGCTCGTCCAACAGCCCGGGCACGTCGCTGTCGACGAAGGTCATCCCCGAGGCGCTCGCGCCGAGGCTGTAGGCGAGCAGGTGCAGCCTTCCCATCACCACGCCCGCGGCGAGGTGCGCGTCGCGGTATTCCCGATCGTCGAGCGCGCCGACGTCCGTCGCGGCGATCACGACGAACGCTGCGTCCCGGGCGAGTCCCTGTTCCCAACACACGTGGTAGAGCTCCTCGCGCATGATGCCCGAGCGCACCGGGGCCGACAGATCCGGCCAGCGGTACAGACCCGGCGTGAAGCTCTCGACGTCGTGCACGACGAAGCGGTGGGGGAGATCGACGCCCCGTAGGGCCGCCGACAGAGACGTGCGCAGGGTGCTTTCCGGCAGCCCGCGCGTGGGGTCCATCCGTCGTTGCGAGCCGCGGGCGAGCACGATGGCTTCGATCGGTTCCTGTCCGACGACGGGGACGTCGACCGGGGCGCCGCGCGCCCACGGCGGCCCGAGCGCGTCCCGGTCGCCGGCGTGTTGCGCGGCCGTGATGAGGGGGAACTCCAACGGCGCTGCGTCAATGTCGCCGGCGGCGACGGGGCCCGCGGCATCGATCACGGGCGAGCCGTCGCCCAAGGCAACGACCGCCACGGGCCACTCGTGCACCCCGTCGGCGCCGACGAGCGCGGCCACCGACGTGTCGGGGTATCGGCTGTACAACGACGCGGAGAGCCCCGCGGACTCGGCCACGGCGAGGAGCTGGCCGAGCATCGTGCCGGCGTCCCAGTACACGTGCCGGTATCCGCGCTCTCGGTATCGCCAGCCGGTGCGCCACGGGACCCCGGTGACGACGAGCGTCGGCGTATCGCCGCGCGGTGGCGGTCCGACCTGCATGAGGGCGTGGTCCTCCGGGTCGTACCAGTGCACGCCCGCGGGCACTCCCATGCCCTCCGGAACGGCGGCGTACACCTCCAAGGGGAAACGACCGCCCGCGGACCCGGCGGCGCGGAACAACCAGGCCGCGTACGGTCGCTCGGTCGTGCGGACGACACCGGCCGACAGATGCAAGAGGCGGGAGAGCTGGGGCAGATCCAGCCCCGTGCGAGCCACGTCCGCGGTGCCGGCGAGCACGGCGACCGCCGGAGCCGTGGTGGACGGCAGGTTCCGAGGAAGGGCTAGTCGTGGCAGCGACTGGCCGTACCGCTTGTAGAACCACGGGAAACGATCCAGGTCGTTGGCATCGAAGCCCTGGACCACGCGAGGGTCGTCGACCGGCGCCGTCCACTCGCGCTGCGCCGAATCCGCGAATGCGCGGTCGATGGACGTGAGCCGATGCAGCGTCTGCGTCGCGGTCTCCACAGTCCCCGATTCTCGCGCACGGCGGGTACGGACCGTCCCGACCCCAAGGGAGGGCGAGCTGCCGAGACCAGTCCGCCTTCAAGGTCACTGCGCCACAACGCGTCCGGTCTTCGGATACGTCTGGAAGGTCCGAAGTCCTAACCCGGGGGTTCAGGTCGTCCCCGCATGCGCCGAAGCACACAGCAGGGAAGGCGCCCGTGGTGCCTCCGTCGACGCGTGGGACGAGGATGATCATCGGAACCGACGACCGCAAAGGCTCCAAGTGGCCGCTTTTCGCGGTGCTGGTCGTCGCGTGTGGTCTCCTCATCGGCGGGGCGTCGTTCATGCAGAAGACCGCCCTGACGTCGAAGGTGGACGCCCAGGAGAGCAGAGCGTCGGCCCTCGTTCGGCAGACGATCGCGCCGATCGTCGGCCAGGCCAGCCTCGCGAAACCGATGCCCGAGGCGACCGCGACCAAGCTCCGGAACCAGCTCCGGAACGGCGTGCTCGCGGCCGGGGTGATCGTCCGCGTTCGGGTCTTCGCGCAGAACGGGCCGCTGCTGTTCTCGTCCGACCCGGCCGATGATCCGGGGACCAAGCCCGGCGACGCGGATGCGATCCGGAGCGCCGCCGGCGGCGCGCCGTCGAGCGTCGCCGGGATGGATCGCGTGTCGATCGGTGCGCGACCGTCGTCGATCGAGCTCCTCCACACGTATGTGCGGCTCCAAGGCGCCCTGGGCAAGCCAGGCGGCGCGGTGTCCGTGGAGCAGCCCTATCAACCTCTGGAAGCAGCATCGCAGCAGCCGTGGCACACGGTCCAGCTCGGACTGGCGGCTGCGGCTGCTATGTTCCTGCTCATCACGCTCTTGCTCCTCTCGCAGCGGCTCGCCGTCAAGCGGGCTCGCGCCCGTGCGCATTCTCGACCGGCTTCCCCGCCCGGAACGTCGCCCCGACCCACCGAAGAGGCGGCAGCGAAGCCCGAACCGAAGAGGTGGACCTTCCGGAAGGACAAGCAGTCGGCAGCTGCCGGCGGAACTCCCTCCAAGGAGGACGTCGAGCGAGCGGAGAAGGAGGCCCAGCGCGAGATCCAGGTCCGCGAGGCGCTCGAGACTCAGCTGGAGCAGCTCCGGACCAGGATCAGGGAACAGGAGGATCAAGCCGGCCGGCACGTCATGGAGCTCACGCAACAGCTGCAGGTGGCGGTCTCGCGCGTCGAGGAAGCCGAGGCGCGCGCGGCGGCTCCAGGCGACGGCGAGGCCGCGCAGCGGCTCGCCGCCGCCGAACGGTTCGCGCAGGAAGCAGGCCAGCGAGCCCGCGAAGTCGAGGCCAGGGCCGCGGCCGCCGAAGCGCGCGTGACCGAGCTCGAGGTTCGTCTCGTCGAGGCCAGCCAGGCGAACATGCAGCCGGTTGCGGATGACCGCATCGCCGAGCTGGAACGCGCAGCGCAGGAGGCGATGGCCGCTGCCGCGGACAGCGCGCGGCGAGCCGAGGCCACGGAAGCGGTCCGCGACGAGCTCGAGACCAAGGTCGCACAGTTCGGGTCGCGAGCTGCGGAGCTGGAAGCGACGACGGCCGCGGTGACACTGCAGCTGCGAGAGGTCGAAGCCGCGAAGGCCGACCTGGAGCGGCGGGCGCACGAGGCGGAGTCCGGGGGGGACGCCGTCCGTGGGGAGATGGCGCAGCTCACCGCCGAGCGCGACGCCCTCCGGGCTCGCGTCGTGGAGCTCGAAGCGGCGCCCCCCTCAACGACGAACGCGCCCGATGCCAGGACAGAGGAGCTCGAGCAACAGCTGGACGCGACACGTATGGAGCTCGAGCAGATGGACCAGCGTCTCCGGAACGCGTACGCGGATCTGGCACAAGCGCGATCCCTCCAGCGCGAGCCGGCTCCCGCTGCTGCACCTCGCGAGGACCCGCACGCTCACGAGCTCCGCCAGGAGCTCGGTCGCGCGATCGAACGCGCCCAGGTGGCGGAGGAACGTGCGGCCAAGCTCGAGGCCGACCTGCTCGCGGAGCGGCACGGCATCCGCTCGCTCGACGAGGGAGCCGAACCCGAGGCGCACACCGAACAGGATCATGAGCCTGAGCTCGATCCGGCGCTCGATCCCGAACTCGATCCCGAGTTTGAGCCGATCCCCGCGTTCCGCTCGATGGTTCCGTCTCCGTCGGACGGGAACGGGACCTCGGGGACGAACGGAGACGCTCAGGAGGGTGACAAGAGCCTTCGGTTCCGCCTGGCGCAGTCGGCGGCCCGCAAGAAGGGCCTGGGCGACCTCGAACCACCCTCGTCCTGAGCCACGGTCGGACGTTCCTCGGCCCGATGCGCCATCATCGGCGGATGCGACGTGCTCTCGTCCTGGTCGTGCTGGCGCTCGTCCTCGTTCCGCTCGCGCCGGCCGCCGTGTCGGCGCCGGCGCCGGCGCCGGCGTACCGGTCGAGCGTGCGGCCTCTCCCGGCGTCGGTCCGGGATCTGATGCGCGGGTCTTCGTGGCGTCCCGGATGCCCGGTCGGACTGAGCGACCTGCGTCTGGTCGGCGTCACCTTCTGGGGGTTCGACCGGCTGGCGCATCACGGCAGGCTCGTGGTGCATCGCACGGCGGCGCGGGATGTCGCCCGGCTGTTCGGGAAGCTCTACGCGGCTCGCTTCCCGATCCACAGGATGCGGTTGGTCGACCGGTACGGCGCCGACGACAAGCGCTCGATGAAGCACGACAACACGTCGGCGTTCAACTGCCGGTACCGCAACGGCGTCTGTTGCACCTGGTCGATGCATGCCTACGGGAAGGCGATCGACATCAACCCCGTCGAGAACCCGGAGCTCTGGTCGGGCGGGGTCGCTCCACCGAACGGGGCCGCGTACGCGGATCGATCGAACAAGCGGAAAGGCATGGTCTTCCACGGCGACGTCGTCTGGAAGGCCTTCCACACGATCGGGTGGGGGTGGGGCGGCGATTGGTCATGGCCCATCGACTACCAGCACTTCTCAACCAACGGGAAGTAGCATCAGCCGCGTGACGCGCCTGGAGGTCCTCCGCCCGTTCGTCGAGCAGACCGTCAAGGAGTTCCTGGTCGAGGAGCTCAAGGTCCTCGACGACGGGACGATCCCGATCCGGGCGGGCTCCTCGGCCGTCAACGTGCGTCTCCTCGAGGGCTTGGCCGGTGGCCACCCGCTCTTGCAGGTGTCGTCGCCGATGCTCCGTGGGGTCAAGCCCTCGCCGGAGCTGCTCGAGAAGCTGAACGAGATGAATGCGAGCTTCTCGTTCGCCCGTGCGTTCGTGACTGACGAGACCGTATGCATCGCGATGGAGCTGTTCGCCGAGGAGCTGACGACCGAGCAGATCTCCTACGCGTGCGGGTTGATCACGTTCGCAGCCGACCGCTGGGACGACGAGCTCAAGCGCTCGTTCGGCGGGGAGACGTTCTTCGAAGGCCCGGCCGCCGAGACGCCGCAGGACGCGACGGCGCGCAGCGAGGCGGATCCGAAGATCGAGGCGGAGGCCGAGCCGGGCGGTTACCTGTAGCCGGCTAGAAGGCGAGCATGTCGACCGCGTAGGTCTCGCGGAGCCGGAGGTCGACCTCGTCCGCGGAGAGCAATCGTCGCGGTTCCATCCCGTAGCGCTGCGCCTGCTCGAGGTGAGGCCAGCAGAAGGGGATCAGCTCGTCGCGCTGGAGCCATCCGACGACCGCCGGGCGCGTGCCGTGCGGTCCCCACAGCCAGAAGCAGAACTGGCAGACGAGCGCGAGCCGTTGTGGGTAGCCGAACTGCGCCCGGTATCCGAGCTCGTGCTCGATCACGCGCCCCCAGAACGCGACCCGACCAAGGACGGCGGGGCAGCGCGTCCGCCGGAGGATCTCGACGTCGTGGGTGCCGTGGAGCCCGCACGAGCAGTCCACGTTGGGTGCTCCGTGGAGGCGGGCGTGCTTGCACGCGGCCTCCGCGGGTTCCATCGGGCGCCAGGGGCGGGAACGCCCCGCGACCGGGCGGAGCAACAGCTCCGTCCCGTCGCGATGCCCCGTGAGCGCCCATGCTCGCCAGGCCACGATCGGCTCTGTCGCGGCGCCGACCGAGAGCTCGCGAGCGAGGGAGACGTTGGAGCTCATGGACCGGGCGGTTCCACCGGGAGCTCGACCGGCATCGGTTCCACGGGTGCGGGCCCGGGTTCCGGCATCGGCATCTGTGGTTCGGGCAGCGGAACCGTGACGGGCTCGATCTCGATGATCCGCTTGGGACGGCCGATATTCACCGCGAGACCTCCCTGCTGCATCCGTCGGGGGACGGACGCTCCCCCCTCACAAGGAGCGTACCGGACCTCTTTCGAACGCGCGACCCCCCAAAGGTCCCGTTCAGGCGGGGGCGAGCCGGTAGATCCCGTTCGGCCCGCTGAAGTAGACGCGGTGGTTCGGCCCGATCTCGAGCGAGTGCACGCCGGTCGGCGCGGTCAACAGGACGCGAGGCCCCGTCAAGAATCCCGTCCGAGTGGCGTTCATGTTGATCGCCCGGATCACGCCGTTGTTGACGTCACCGAACACGAGATCGCCGTTGAGCCCGGCACCGAGACCGCACGAGATGCAGAACGCCGCCCCCGTGATCCCGATCGGGTTGGCGAAGTACGTCTTGGGAAGGTAGCGGGGCTTCGGACCGCTGTTGTTCGTGTCCCCCGGGGCCGTGCCATTGCAGCTCTCGTTCGCCCCCCAGCCGAAGTTCCCACCTCTGACGATGAGGTTGATCTCGTCGTTGCACTGCGGTCCGTTCTCGGTTTCCCACAGGCGACCGGTCTTCGGGTCGAACGTGAAGCCGAACGAGTTGCGGTGCCCGAACGACCACATACGGCGGTACGGGTTCCCAACGGCGGCCGTTCCGTCGCGGTCGAGCCGCAGGATCTTGCCTTGGAGGTTTCTCGTTCGATCCTGCGCGTTCGATGCGTTGTGACCGTCCCCGATCATCACGTAGAGCTTGTGGTCGGGACCGAAGAGGATCCGACCGCCGTTGTGGTAGCCACTCGCGCTGGGCGGCGTCGCTAGGAGGACCCGGAAGTGGGTCGCGTGTCCGCCGTCGTCGCGGATCCGCACCAGCAGGTTGCGGAGCGCGCCCTTCCATGTCCGCGTCACGTAGATGTAGACGTACGGTTGCGCCGGCCAGGAAGGATCCAACGCGATCCCGAGCGCTCCTCGTTCGCCGGTGCTGTTGACGTTCGTGATCGTGTAGAAGAGGTGATCGGCGCCCGTCTTCGGGTTGAGGATCCGCACCTCACCGGTCCCCCGTTCCAGGTACCAGATCTTCCCAGCGGGGGAGAACGTGAACCCCGAGGGACCGTTGAGACCGGTCTTCACCGGGACGAACTTGATCGCCGCCGCCCCGGCCGGTGCCGCGACGGCGTCGTCGTTGGCCGCGGCCGCCGCCACCGTGGACGGCAGCAGGACCAGACACGTTGCGGCGGTGAGTAGACGGATCAATCGCATCGTTCCATTCCCTCCAGCTATGGGACCATGTCGGGCGTGACCGCCGTTCCTCCCTCGACCTTCGGCATCCCCGCCCTCCGCGCCGAAGACCCACGGTTCCTGCGCGGGGAAGGCAGGTACCTCGAGAGCATCCAGATCGAGGGATCGCTGCGGGCGGTCTTCGTTCGCTCCATCTTCCCCCATGCGCGGCTATCCGGGGTGGAGGGACTGGACGAGGCTCGTTCGATGCCGGGCGTGGTCGCCGTGTACACAGCGGACGACCTGGAACTCCCTGCCCAGCCGCCCGCGGGCAACGTGGAGGCTCCCGGCGGGGAGCTGGACCAGCCCTTCGATCGCGAGGCCCTTGCCCGCGATCGGTTGCGGTTCGTCGGCGAACCCTTCGCGGTCGCGATCGCGGAAACCTCGGGACAGGCGCAGGACGCCGCCGAGCTGATCGGAGCGTCGGCCGACCCGCTGGACGCGGTGACCGATGCCGAGTTGGCCGCGAAGGACGGCGCTCCGCTGCTGTTCCCGGCGATCGGCACGAACGTTGCCCACCGCTTCGAGCACGGATGGGACGAGGACGTCCTCGCCGGCGCGGACGTCGTGGTCGAAGGGCGCTTCGTGAACCAACGCCTCGCCCCCGTGCCGATGGAGACCGACGGGATCGCCGTCGTCCCCGAGGGAGACGGTTACACCGTTTGGGTGTCGACCCAGGTGCCGTTCGACGTCCGCAACGACCTCGCGGAGCTGCTCGGCGTCGATCGACAGCGGGTCCGCGCGATCGCGCCCGACGTTGGTGGTGGCTTCGGCGCGAAGATCCCCGTCTACCCGGAATACCTCGTGGTCGCCAAAGCGGCGCAGTTGCTGGCCAGACCGGTCCGGTGGTTCGAGTCCCGCAGCGAATCGATGCTGGGGCTCTGGCATGGGCGGGCGCAGGTGCAGCACGTCCAGATCGGTGCTCGCCGCGACGGGACCGTCGTCGGCATGCGTGTGGACATCGTCGCCGACATGGGCGCCTACCCACTGGGGGCGTTCTTGCCGGCGACCACCGGCGAGATGCTCGCCGGGGTCTATCGCATCCCGCGGATCGCCTACCGTGGGCGGTCGGTGGTCACGAACGCCACCCCGGTCGGCGCTTACCGCGGTGCGGGACGACCGGAGGCCTCGGCGTGCGTCGAACGGGCGATGGACATGCTCGCCCAGGAGCTGATGATCGATCCGGTCGAACTCCGTCGGACGAACCTGATCCCGGCGGAGGCGTTCCCGTTCACGACGGCGACCGAGACGACCTACGATTCCGGCGACTACGCCACTGCGCTCGATCGCGTGCTCGAGCTCGCGGGATACGAGGACCTCCGGAAGGAACAGGCGGTCCGTCGCGAGCAGGGTGACCCCCTCCTGCTGGGGATCGGTGTGGCCACCTACGTGGAGATCACGTCGTTCTCCTCGAAGGAGTTCGCGCGCGTGGACGTCGAGGACGGCGGCGGGGTGACCGTCTACGCCGGGACGTCATCGCACGGCCAGGGACACGAGACCGCTTTCGCCCAACTCGCGTCGGGCGTGCTCGGCGTCGCGATCGAGGACGTGCGCGTGATCCACTCGGACACAGCCCTGGTGGAACGCGGCGAGGGGACGTGGGGCTCCCGTTCGCTCCAGGCGGGCGGATCGTCGGTCGCGATGCGGGCGGGCGAGGTGGCGGACGAGGCGAGGACGCTCGCCGCAGAGCTGCTCGAGGTGGATGCCGCCGACCTGGAAGGGCCGGCCGGCGGCGGGTTCCGCGTCAGGGGTGCTCCCGACCGCGCGGTCACCTGGGCTACGCTGGCGGCTGCCGCGAAGGACCGCGGGTCGTCGCTGTCGGCGAGAGGCGTCTACCGCGAGCGAGGGTCGACGTTCCCGTTCGGTGCCCACGTCGCGGTGGTCGAGGTGGATCGCGAGACCGGCTCCGTCGATCTGATCCGTCACGTGGCCGTCGACGACTGTGGCCGGATCCTGAACCCGGCGCTCGTTCGGGGTCAGCAGCACGGCGGGATCGCACAGGGGATCGCACAGGCGCTCTTCGAAGAGGTCGTCTTCGACGAGGTCGGCAACCCTGTCACCGGAACGCTGGCGACGTATCTGATGCCGAGCGCGGCCGACCTGCCGACGTTCGAGACCGCCAACACGGAAACCCTCACCGATGTGAACCCCCTCGGCGCCAAGGGGATCGGGGAGTCGGGCTCGATCGGCTCGACCCCGGCGGTCCAGAACGCGGTCGTGGATGCGCTGTCCCACCTGGGCGTCCGGCATGTGGATCTCCCGTGCTCGCCGGAGCGGGTCCTCGCCGCGATCGAGAAGGGCCGCTGACCTCGCGCCAGCGTCCGCGAACTAGGCCGAACGTTGGTCGCGAAGGAGCCATGCGGCCCATATGCTGGAGGCCGCCTGAAGGCGATACCTCTACCATGACTAGTCTTCGTCGCGCGCTGCAGCGAGTCCTCAAGGGTCCGGTCGGCGGCATGGTCCTGTGCCTGCTGATCGCCGGGTTCCTGGGGGGCGTCGCCGCCGCCCATCCCGGCGGCAACACCGATCACGCCACTGAGCAAACCTCCCCCTCCGACGAGCCGTCAGAGGCCCCGGAGGCGCCCGAACAGGACCAGCGGAGCGGAGCACCGGATGCAACCGGCGGCGCGACCGCTGCGGCTCCTCACACGGCGGGGGATTGTCAGGACGTCCTGGCCGGCGTGCAGGGTCAGCTCCCGGCGGTTCAGGACGCGACGGGTCTGGCTCACGCGATCAACACGGTCGAGGCCAACTGCGAGAAGAACCTCCAGGCGCCCGGACTGGTGAACGCGCTCACGCATCTCGTCAAGAACTGGGAGCGCCACCAGGCGCACGAGGCCGCCAAGGCCGCGGGTGTCCACGGGAACTCGGGAGTGCATGGCAAGTCGGGGGTCCACGGGAACTCCGGGTCGCACGGGAACTCGGGCCAGCACGGCCCATCGAGCGGCGCCAACGGCTCCTGAGCGAGCCCGCATCGCTTGGCTCCCGGACGGACGGTTCCGGGTAGCCTGTCCCGATGTCCGAGATGCCGCTGTGGGAGCGTCGGTTCCGCGCTCCCAAGATGACCCTTCCGCACTGGTCCAGGAGGGCGCCCGACCGGACCGTCTTCGCATCGAACGAATCCGGCGTGTGGCAGGTCCACAGCTGGAACGTCGCGACGGGCGAACGCCGCAAGGTTTCCGATCATCCGGTCGGCGTGACCCAGGGATACGCGAGCCTGGACGGCGCCGAGGTGCTGTTCTGGCAGGAGGACACCGGCGATGAGACCGGACGCTGGTTGACGCAAGCCTTCGAAGGAGGCGGCTCCGAGCCGCTCTTCGAAGGCTTGCCGATCGGGTGGAACGACGGCGTGGCGCTCGGCCCGGGGATCGCCGCCGTCGCGATCGCAGATCGCGACGGCGGCTTCGCGGTGTTCGTGTCGATCGACGGCGGGCAGGCGAAGGAGGTCGCCCGGAGCACCGAGTGGATCGGGATCGCCGGCAACTGGGATGACGTGGGTGATCGCGCCGGTCTCTCGGCGGACGGGACCCTGCTCGCGCTGCAGCACGCCGAGCACGGCGACGTGCTGCATCCCTCGCTCCGGATCATCGACCCGAGGACGGGCGGCACCGTCGGCGAGCGGGGGGACGGCTCGTCGAGCGTCCTCGCGACCGCCTGGTCGCCGGTCGAAGGCGATCTGCGTCTCGCCACGATCCTCGACGAGGACGACCGCGAACGCATCGCCATCTGGGATCTCACGACCGATGCATGGTCGGACCTCGACCTGCCACTTCCCGGCGATGTGGCCGCCATGGACTGGTGGCCGGACGGGTCCGCGCTGTTGCTGCGCCACGGGTACGACGGCCGTCAGGAGCTCTTCCGCTACGACGTCGCTTCGGCGTCGCACGCGCCGATCGAGACCCCGCCGGGCTCGATCACCGACGCGCGCGTGCGCCCCGACGGTTCGGTGTGGTACCGGCACACCGATGGCGTGCACCGGGCGCGGATCTTGGACGATCACGGGGACGAGCCGATCGCCGTCCTCGGAGAGGCCGCACCGCCCGGACGGCCGTTCCTCGATTGGCGCTACACGAACGACCACGGTCAGCAGGTCCACGGGTGGGTCGTCGAGCCCGAAGGTGAGGGTCCGCATCCAGTGATGGTCTTCGTCCACGGCGGGCCGCATTGGCTCTACGAGGACGCGTACATGCCCGAGGTCCAGGCGTACGTGGACGCAGGGTTCCTGGTCGCGATGCCCAACTACCGCGGCTCGAGCGGGTACGGGCGGGCGTGGAGCGACGCGCTCACGGGTGACGTGGGTTTCACCGACGTGGACGATGTGACGGCTGGCCTGCGGGACGTGCTCCGTCGGCCGGACGTCGATCCGTCCCGGACGGTGGTCGCCGGCTGGTCATGGGGCGGGTACATCACATTGATGGAGCTGGGCCGCTATCCCGGTCTCTGGTCGGCTGGGATGGCCGGCGTGCCGGTGGGTGATTACGTCCGCGCCTACGACGAGGAAGCGCCGTCGTTGCAGGCGCTCGACCGGGCGCTGATGGGCGGGACACCCGACACGGAGCCGGACGCGTTCCGGCGTTCGAGCCCGCTCACCTATGCCGATCAGGTCGCCGCGCCCGTCCTCCTGGTGATCGGCGAGAACGACTCCCGATGCCCGGTCGGTCAGGCGCTCGCGTACGCGCATCGGCTGAAGGACCGAGGGAAGCCGCACGAGGTCTACCTCTACACCACGGGGCACGGGGCCCTCGCCACGGATGAGGACGTTCGGCAAGAGCAGGTCGTCCTGGACTTCCTTCGATCGGTCGTGCCGGGCCTGCGCGCGATCTGACGCCGACGCTCAGACGACGCCTTGGTCAAGCATGGCGTCGGCGACCTTCGTGAATCCCGCGATGTTCGCGCCGTGCATGTAGTTGCCGGCGACCCCGTACTCCTCCGCGGTGCTCCAGCACGTGTCGTGGATCGCCTGCATGATCGCGTGCAGCCGCTCGTCGACCGTCCCGCGGGACCAGGCGCGGCGCGCCGAGTTCTGCGCCATCTCGAGTCCGCTCACCGCCACGCCCCCCGCGTTCGCCGCCTTCCCGGGCCCGTAGAGGATCCGCGCGCCTAGGAAGGCCTCGATCCCCGTCGGGACGGTCGGCATGTTCGCCCCTTCGCTGACGACGTAGACGCCACCGGCGAGGAGGTTGCTCGCGTCCTCGGCGTTGATCTCGTTCTGCGTCGCGCTCGGGAACGCGCAGTCCGCCGAGATCGCCCAGAGGGGGTTGTAGTGCTTCGCGGGATCGACCGCGGTCCAGTCGACGCCCGGGTACTTCTCCGCGTATTCCATGATCCGTCCGCGCCGGACGTTCTTGAGATCCATGACGTACGCGAGCTTCTCGCGGTCGATGCCGTCCTTGTCGTAGATGAACCCGCCGGAGTCGCTGAGGGTGACGGGCTTCGCCCCGAGGTCGAGGAGCTTCTCCACCGTGTACTGCGCCACGTTGCCTGCACCCGAGACGAGACAGGTCTTGTCCTCGAGCGACTCGTCGCGCGTCTTCAACATCTCCTCGGCGAAGTAGACGGCACCGTAGCCGGTCGCCTCGGGCCGGATCAGCGAGCCGCCCCAGTTGAGGCCCTTGCCGGTGAGAACGCCGGTGAACTCGTTCCGGATCCGCTTGTACTGTCCGAACAGGTAGCCGATCTCCCGTCCGCCGACGCCGATGTCACCGGCCGGCACGTCGGTGAACTGCCCGATGTGCCGCTGGAGCTCGGTCATGAAGGATTGGCAGAACCGCATCACCTCGCCCTCGGACTTCCCCTTCGGATCGAAGTCGGCGCCCCCTTTGCCCGCACCCATCGGGAGCGTGGTCAGCGCGTTCTTGAAGACCTGCTCGAACGCGAGGAACTTCAGCAGACCGAGATAGACCGTCGGATGGAAGCGAAGGCCACCCTTGTACGGGCCGATCGCGCTGCTCATCTCGACCCGGAACCCTCGGTTGATCTGGACGTCGCCCCGATCGTCGACCCACGGGACCCGGAACATCACGACGCGCTCCGGTTCGATCGTCCGCTCGAAGACCTTCGCATCGACGTAGCGGGGGTTCCGGGTGAGTGCCAGCTCGACCGATTCGGCGACCTCTTGGACCGCCTGGTGGAACTCGGGTTCGCCGGGGTTCTTGGCGACGAGTTGCGCCATCAGCCGGTTCACGTAGTCACCCATGGGAACAGCTACCTCCGTTAGGTGGAGAGGAAGTGTCTGTGCGGCGAACGCCTGGCAAGCCTATCCCGGCCGGCTGCTACGGTGGCAAGGTGCCCCGGTGGCTCGCCTTCCTCACCGCCCTCCCGCTCGCCTACCTGATCTGGCGGCTGGGGTTCGCTCACCTCCGGGCGCTCTCGGGTCCGGCGCCCGGCTCGCTCGACGAAGGTCCGCCGCCGTCGGAGCCGGAGGACGTCGAGGGGCTCGACGTCTATCTGGTCTGTGGCGAGTGCGGGACGGAATACAAGGTCTCCCGGCTCGGCGAGCTCCAGATCCCCCGCCATTGCGGCGAGAAGATGCAGGTGGTTCGCCGTGTGGCGGAAGCCTGACCACGCGGACGGACCGTTTTCCACACGAGCGCGAACCGGTCATCCACAGGGTTATCCACAGCGCATGAACGAGGCGTGAACGGGGCGGGACGCGGACGCCGAGGGCGCGCCGGTCACCTCCAGAAGGTGATGCCGAAGAAGCCGACGGCGATCACCCCGAGACCGCCCATCAGCACCGTGTTGCTTGCCTGATCGCCGCGCGTGTAGTTCCAGACGATCGCGATGACGCCGATGCCCATCAGGACGAGCATCAGCGGTCCGTACCAGCGGGGGCTCGCCTTCGCCTTCTTCTTCTTCTGTGGCTCCAGCTGATAGCGGGTGCTCCGCTGCTTGGGACGACCTTTCGACTTCGGCATGGCGCACCCGATGGTAGCTGCTCAGGAGGGGAGGAGGGTCACGGTCGGCGCGGCTGGGGGCGGGGCGAAGCCGTACGGCTTCGCCCCGCCCCCGATGAAGAGGCCGAGCTGATCGCTCCAGTGCGGGGAGGCGGGGTTGCCGCTCACCCCGGTGGGCACGACGCCGAGGCTCCGTTCGAGGTCGCCGAGGTCCCACACGACGCGCCAGGATGGGATCACCGCAGGACGGAAGCCGAGCGAGCCGTCGAAGCCGCCCTGCGCCACCGTCTGCTCGTCCCCCCCGAAGGGGACATCGGCGGCCGTGAACAACGGCTCCAGGCCGGGGATGGATGCGAGCGGGTGCACGATCAGGAGGCGGTGGATCTCGCCCCACGTCCTCCCGTCCGCCCGTTCGATCGCGTCGTCGAGTGCCGCCCGCAGCAGGTCGTCGTCGATCCACCCTTCGGGCTCGCGGAGCAAGCGCGGGAGGACAGAGCCCTGGAACGTCTCCCGCCAGGAGTGGTACGCGGCGAACAAGGGTTCGCCGATCCTCGGCTCCAGGGCCCGCCGCGCGATCGCGGCGCACCAGACGTTGAACAGGGCGGCTTCGATCGAGTCGCCGCGTTGATCGCCGTCCCACGCCGCCAGCTGCTTCAGGGCCTGCGCCTGCTCGTCCGAACGGGTCTCGAGCCGGATCAGCAAGGACACCGTCTCGAGCGCGGCCCTCGCGATCGTGTCCAGTTGGATCGCTCGCATCGACGGCACGTCGTGATCGTCGCGTGCTTCGAGCAGCTCGTCGATCCGCCGCTTGCGGAACGGCAGATGGAAGTCCTTCGCGATCAGGTAGGGGTAGCCCTCCGGCTGGATGTCGTCGTTGGCGGTGGCGATGAACCCTCGGTCCGGGTTGATCTCGTGCGGGAGCTCATCGAGCGGGATCCACCCGAGCCATTCGTGCTCGCCCGTCCAACCCGGAACCGGCCGCGTGCCGTCGCCCGCTTCGCGAAGCGGGTACCACCCCGTGCACTGATAAGCGATGGTGCCGTCGACGTCCGCGTAGACGAAGTTCTGACCCGGGCATCCGATCTGCAGCACCGCCTGCCGGAACTCCTCGACGTCGCGAGCGCGGACGACGTCCAGGGCGAGCGAGGGCCGCAACGCGCTCTCGTGGCCGGTCCACCGGAGCGCGTACGGCCGTTCGAGCACTCGGTACGTCGTCTGCAGGACGCCCGCCGTGCCGTGCGTGACGATCGGCCCGTGGCGTGTCTCGCGGACCGTGACCGTACGCGGTTCCGGTTCCCCGCGGACCCAGATCGGCTCGTCGTGGATCACCAGCGGCTCCCAGGTGTCGCGATACCGGGCGGCGGTCCCCTCGTCGCTGAGGGTCTCTTCGTAGAGGTCCTGAACGTCACCGGTGACGTTCGTTGCGCCCCAGGCATGATGGGGCGTCGCCCCGAGGATGATCCCGGGCGAGAACGGCAACGCCACGCCGCGGGCCTCGTAGCCGGGCGCGACCAGATGCAGCTCGAGCCACGGTCCCGGTTGGATCACCAGCAGGTGGGGGTCGTTGGCGAGCAGCGGCATGCCGGATGCCGTCAGGGAGCCCGAGACGACCCAATCGTTCGAGCCTTGGCCGCGCGCGCTCGGCGCGCGCGGCATGAGCAGCTCGGCCGCTTCGCGGCCGAGCTGCTCATCCAACTCGGCGCGGAGGAGCTCGGACTCCCAGTTGTTCGAGAGCGACCACGCGAGGTACGCGAAGGCGGCGGCGTACGGCAGCGGGTCGTCCGGGACATCGGGGGTGAGGTCGAGCAGCGTGTATTCGACCGGAAGCGCCGGCGCGGCGTCGATCCACGCCCGGAGTCCCGCACGGAACCGGCCGTGGATGTGCCGATCCTCGTCGGTCCAGGCCAGGAGGTGGCGGGCGGCGGCCCGGTGCAGCCCGATCGTCCTGACGAACCGGTCGTCTTCGAAGGTGCGCTCCCCGAAGACCTCCGACAGACGACCGGTGGCGGCGCGCAGCGCGAGCTCCAACTGGAAGAGCCGTTCTCCGGCGGTCACGACGCCTTGCGCGAACCAGAGGTCGTCGAGGGTCTCGGCATCGATCCGCGGCACGCCGAACGGATCGCGACGGATCGCGACGGGACGTTCCAGGCCGCTGAGCTGGAGCGTGCCCTCCTCGGGGAAGAGTGACGGGCGCGCCATCTCGCGAAGCTGGTCCGACATGCGCGCGAGGGTATCGCGAGGCTATGGGCCCTGACCTCAGAGTTGAGTTCCTCGCGACGTGGCTCCGGGTCGCTCAGACCGACCTCGCCGGTGAGTTCAAACCCTCCAAAAGATGATGTCGCTTTCGGGACATCCGCGGCCGGCCTCCCAGAACTCAAGATTGGGTTCGCGCGGGCGCGCCTTCGGCCGTGGCAGCGTCGTCTCGCACGTTGCCGAGCCAGCTCCGGTAGAGCGCGGCGTACCGGCCTCCGGCGATCACCAGCTCGCCGTGCGTCCCCTCCTGGACCAGCCTCCCCGCGTCGAAGACGAACACCCGCTGCGCGCCCTCGGCCGTCGACAACCGGTGCGCGATCGTGACCACGGTGCGACCCGCCGACAGCCGCCGGAGCGCCTCGGTGATCCGTCGCTCGGTCGCCGGGTCGACGGCCGACGTCGCCTCGTCGAGGATCAGCAGCCCCGGGTCGCCGATCTGCGCACGCGCGAGCGCCACCAGCTGGCGCTCGCCCACGCTCAGCGCCTCGCCGCGCTCGCCGACCGGTGTTGCGAGCCCGTCCGGCAACCCCGTGACCCAATCCGAGAGCCCCAACTCGACGAACGCCGCCTCCACCTCCGGGTCGGTCGCGGCCGGACGGCCGTATCGCACGTTCTCGCGGACCGTCGTGCCGAACAGGAACCCGTCCTGCGGCACCATCCGGATCCGCGTTCGCCGCGAGTCGCTCTGCACGTCGCGCAGGTCGACGCCACCGATCACGATCCGGCCGGAGATCGGGTCCGCCAAGCGGGACATCAGCTTCGCGAAGGTCGTCTTGCCACACCCGGTCTCGCCGACGATCGCGACGTGACCGCCCGCCGGCACCGACAGCGTGATCCCGTGGAGCACCTCCGGTCCCTCGCGGTACGCGAAGCGGA